>ERZ507062.17-NODE-17-length-156402-cov-11.6364_pt1 | contig 156402 bp, 151 predicted proteins | sample MGYA00513786_ERZ507062 | MGnify/ENA metagenome assembly ERZ507062 | reverse complement strand
GTCCTTTTGCTGCCATGCTGCTTCGTGGAAAGACATATCCGGCAAATCCATCCGGTATGATGAGACCGAATCCAAGTGGAATCCTAGCAACCTCGCCTGGCTTTAATATGCACTCATAAGGCATGAATCATCTCCAGAAATTCAGCTTCTGTAAGAATTGGAATACCAAGGCTCTGGGCTTTTGCCAGTTTGCTGCCGGCTTTTTCCCCGCAGATTAGGTAATCGGTTTTCTTTGTTACAGAGCTGCCAGGTTTGGCACCAAGCTCCAGAATCTTATCGTTGATACCGTCTCTGGTAAAATGCTCCAGTTTCCCTGTTGCTACGATGGTACATCCTGTAAATTTGTTTTCTTTTGTCATAATGGGCTCTTCCTTTCTTTGTTCAAATGTGAATTCGTTCTGTAAGTTTTTCCATAAATCAAGATTTGCTTCATCTGCAAACCAGGAATGGATGTTGTGATTTAAGATTTTGCCAAAATCCTCCAACTGAGTGAAGTCGTAATCTCCGACAGCCGCCTGTTCAAATGCAGTTAAATTTCCGGAAAATACGGTGTCCAGAATCCGGCTTTTGGTTCTGCCAATCATAGGAATATCCATGGAAACCAGATAGCGGACAAAGCTGGTCCTCCGGCTGGCGTTGATGGATTCCCATAAGCGGCCGAAAGATTTCTCACCATATCCGTCCAGTGCCACAATTTCTTCCCGGTGTTCCTCCAGATGATAGATGCCCTGAAAAGAGTGCAGATAGCCCAGATTCAGGAATTTTTCCAAAGTGGCTTCTGACAGTCCTTCGATGTTCATTGCCTTCTTGCTGGCAAAATGGACAAACCTTCTTGTAATCTGGCTGTCGCACTGCGGATTATCACAATGCAGAGTTTCTACGGTGCGACCGTCGCTGGTCTTACGGCTGTAGGTTCTGGTTTTGGAACCACAGCAGGGGCAGACCGGAGGCGTGATGTCGGTATACCTTCCGCGATCCAGATTATCCTCTATATGTGGGATGATCATGTTTCGTTTGGAAACAAGAATCCGGCATCCGGGTACAAGCTCCAGATTTTTGATAAAGGTCAGATTATGAAGGGAAGCTCTGGAAACATCGCAGCCGTCAATCTCCACGGTATCGAAGATGCCGACCGGAGCAATCTCGCCAAAACGGGTTGGAGTCCATTCAATTTCTCGCAGGACTGTCTCATAGGTGTCATCCTCAAACTTATAGGCGAGGCCGTCCTTATAGTGGTGTCCGGTCTTTCCGCAGCTTTTGGAGTAGCTGAGACTGTCAAAAATCATGACAATGCCATCGATAGGAAGATGTAAATTAGCTGCTGTGGATACCAATTCCTGAATGAATTTCTCCGCATATTCTCTTGAAAGTCCGGTTCCTGAAATTGAGAAAAACGGGCAGTAACCAAAGCCCAAGTGTGTTAAACCTTCTAATTTGCAGGCTCTGCTGTCCGGGAAGGGAACATCCTCCATTCCTTCTAATACATTGAACGGAAGAAAGCGAACACAACGTCCGATACAGTTCTTCGGATCAAGACTTCGTACTGATCCGGAAGCAAAATTACGTCCGTTTTTATAAGGTTTTCCATTTCCATCACGCAGAGTATCTTTCAGACGTTCAAAATCATTGGTTGGTATAAAAGACTCACCGGTAATGACCAGACGTTCTTTGTGTGGAATGGTAAGCGGTACATTTAAAAATGCCGGGATATTGTGTGTAATATCTTCCCCCACTTCACCATCTCCACGGGTAGAAGCCTGAATCAGTTTGCCATCTTCGTAAATGAGTTTGGTAGTCAAAACGTCCAGTTTCAGCATAAAGAGAACTTCCTGTCCTTTCATGAAATCTAAAAGCTCTGAAATCAGTTTTGTTTTCTCAAGCGAGAGCAGCGGAGTCGGATGGGTGACTTTGGCAAGTTCACTGACCGGATAATATCCAACCGTCTGTGTCGGAGAATTTGACAGGATGAAACCAGTCTGTTCCTCCAGTTCCTTCAGTTTGTCAAAGAGCCGGTCATACTCGGCATCGGATACCAGAGGGGCATCCTGATTGTAGTAGGCATGACGGTATTCATTGAGTTGTTTTACAAGGTTCTTAATTCTTTTGATTGACATAGAGTCTCCTTTCTTTTGTGGCGTGCCAGTTCCGGAATCATTTGTTCCCGTAATCCTCCTTTCCCTGCGTTCAGGCATAAAAAAAGAGAATGACGCTTATGTTCATTCTCAAAATAGATGCAGTTTCCTGCAAAATAAAAAAAGCCAGAAGTCCCTGCTGCTTGTTGGGCATAGGAATACTCCTGACTACGTTTCAAACCTAAACTGCGTGTGATAAATCCTTTCCGGATTGACACAAATAATTGATACAAGAACAGTGTAACACTAGATATAGTATATGCCAAATTGAAATATACTAAATAAGCAATAGCAAAACAATATAGAAAGGACACAGAAAGTTCACAAAAATATTAGCACTCACTATTGACGAGTGCTAATATACGTGCTATAGTACATATAGAACAAAGAAGAAGGAACAACAAAGAGAGTTAAAAAGATTCTTTTGAGTTTCTTATAACATCCCAGTTCCAAAGAAACAAGGTAAACATGCATAGAAAAAAGGAGAGATGACTTATGTTAATGCCTAGTATTTTTGGAGAAAACTTATTTGATGATTTTTTTGATTATCCATTCGTAAAAAATGAAGCGGAGTCAAATGGTTTGATGAAGACGGATGTGAAGGATACCGAACATGGATATGAGATTACAATGAACCTTCCGGGAGTAAAAAAGGAAGATGTAAAGGCAGCATTGAAGGATGGTTATCTGACAATCAGTGCCACTTCAGATTCCAAGAAGGAAGAGAAAAATGATAAAGGACAGTACATCCGTCGTGAACGTTACACTGGTTCCTGCAGCAGAAGCTTTTTTGTTGGTGATGCGGTAACTGAAGAAGATATCAAAGCCAAATTTGAAAACGGTACATTGAAGATGCTGGTTCCGAAAAAAGAAGAGCAGAAGGCTGTGGAAAATAAGAAATACATTGCCATTGAAGGATAATGTATTCATGACATAGATGTTCAATCTGCCGGACTTCCAAAGGAAGACCGACTGACATGACAGGTTCATAAAAAGGAGGAATGACTTATGTTAATGCCTAGTATTTTTGGAGAAAATTTGTTTGATGATTTTATGAGTGATTTTCCATTCTTTGATGATAGAGATCTGAGAAAGACAGAAAGAAAACTGTACGGACACAATGCAAAACGCCTGATGAAGACTGATATCAAAGAGACAGATTCCGGCTTTGAACTGGAAATGGATCTTCCGGGATTCAAGAAAGACGAGATCAAGGTTTCACTGGACAACGGTTATATGACCGTCAGTGCGGCGAAAGGCCTGGACAAGGATGAGCAGGAGAAGAAATCCGGAAAATATATCCGCAGGGAGCGTTATGCCGGAGCCTGCGAGCGTTCCTTCTATGTAGGAGAGAATGTTACGGAAGCGGATATCAAAGGAGAGTTTAAACATGGTATTCTGAAACTGCTTGTTCCGAAGAAAGATAAACCGGCAGTAGAAGAAAAGAAATACATTGCCATTGAAGGCTAATGCGAAGATACAGGTGAGCGGGGGAGCGAAGAAATGCTCCTCCGCTCTTGTGCTATTTGGAGAGAAAATGAACGAGAGGTGACGGTGATGAAACAATATATACTGGATACCCGGATGGGAACCATACAGGAAGAACCGATACAGGGAAAAATGGGCTGGGATGGAACAGAAAACCAGCAAGAGAAAAGGCTATACACCATCCGCAGGAGACTTTATCTTTTTTGATTGGAATAAGGATGGACAGGTGGACCATGTAGGGATTGTTGTGAATGTAGCGAATGGACGAGTGAATACGATTGAAGGAAATACAAGCAATATGGTGGCAAGAAGAAGTTATCAATTGGGGGGAATAGTGATAGTGGGATATGGATATATATAAACTCTATTGACAGAATCTCCTCCTTGTTATATATTTATAACAAGGAGGAGATTAATATGAAAAAAAGAAGTAATCCGATATCCTATCTTGGATGGTTAGGAATAGTGGGAGTGATAGGTATTAATACAGGAGATTTTATGTTGCAATTGTTCTTGATATATTTCATATTTTTTACATATAGAAATATGCCAGCTGATGAATTATTTTGGTTGAATATAAGAAAATCAGCAACTAGAGCGTTTATATTGGAGATTATTTTAAATAGTGTGATGATTATTCTAATTACAATATTGGAAAAATATAATATATCTAGTGTGATAACTAGTGCGATAAGAATTTCAATTATCAGAGGATTTGGAATAATATTTTTAATAGCGCTTTTGTTTTTTATTGTAATGTTAGCATGGTACGGAAAACAAGAACGAAAGAGTGTTGAAGACATATATGATAATAACAAATATTAAAGAGTTTAGAGAACAAAATAAGATGAGTCAAACGGAGTTGGCTCAATTAGTTGGAGTGAGAAGAGAAACAATAGGTCATTTAGAAAATGGACACTATAATCCATCATTAGTGTTAGCAGCAAAAATTGCAAAAGTATTTAATGTCACAATTGAAGATATGTTTATAATTATAGATGAATAACCAGAATTATACATATTATACTAATTCAGAGAAAATATTATTAAAATGCTAAATTAGTAAAAGAACAGGGGAGGGGATTACCGTGAAAAAAGTTTTTTTTGGTGGTTTAAAAAATCATTGGAAAGATTATATACTTGTACTAATATGTGGTATATTCATGGTCACAATTATCTTTTTATCAAATTCTTTAAGTGATTGTTTACAGTGGATAATTGATGGACAGATAACAGGTAATGCGGAAGAAAGTTATAGCTTTTTTGATTTTTCAATAACTTACCTTCTTCTGGTTTTTATGATGATTCTGATTATTTTTTCGTATATACGAAAAAGATCTTATGATTATGTTTTGCTAGATGTAATGGGAATTCAGAAACGGCATAAGTACATATTTATTGGATGTGAATATTTAGGAATTGTTGTGATTTCTATATTAGGCGGAATATTGTTTGGGGCAATATTATCTGAAATTATAAAGATTGAACTGGAAAAAATCTTTGCAAATATAATTTTTACAGAGATAAATTATGGATTTTCGCCTTTCCGGATGACTATAATTATCGGTTTTTGTGTTTTCGGACTTTTGTTTATTGTGTTTGATGAAGCAATCTCTTGCTTGGGGATGGATTCTCTATTGTCTTGTGGGAAAAAAAGTGGAAAACCTGTAAAAACAAGACCTAAAGTGTTTATTCTAGGAATGACATTTATGTTTCTTGCGTATATTAGTTTATGGTTTTATTGGGGAAAAGTTTCAAAAGGGATACCGTTAATTTTGTTGAGTATTGGAATACTGTTGGGAATGATTTCTATAGGGGCATATTATTTGTGCTATCTAAGAAAAAAGGAAAATAAATATTATAAAAAAATTACATGGTTAGATAATTGGTATCATAGATTTTTTTATAATATTAATATGTCTTTTATAATTACTGAATTTATTATAGTTACATTATATGGGTTTTCTATAGTTATATTCGATAATATTCCGGTTAATGAACCACAGAATTATCCTTATGATGTAGTATGGATGGCAAGTGACAAAGATATAGCATTTATAGACGAACTGAAACAAAAGTATGAGATAAAAGTAAAAAAACAACCTTGTATTAGAGTGACAACAACTGATCAAGGGGAGCATATGGGAATTTCTGCTTCAGCATATGAAAAATGGACAAAAGAATCATTAGATTTGAAAGACAATGAAATATATGTTGTTTATCAGAGAGAAAGATCAGAAAGAAATTATTTGGGAATTGATTTTGGTACAAAGAAACCAAGAATTTATATGGGGGAAGCAAAGGATGATCTATGGCAGTATGTAGCTGGAGTCCCTACGCCAAGTAACAAATTTGATACATCTTTTAATATTGTAGGAGAAGAAGAAAAAATTCTTACAGGTGTGTTTGGAAATAAAATTTCGGAACATATTATTGTGTTCTCAGATTCATATTATCAAAAGGTATGTAATAGGGTTGAGGGTCCCAACCTTATAGTTATGGTGCAGATACCGAAAAATTATGAGAAGGTTATTGAAGAAATATGTGCTTATACAAATGGGAGCGGAATCGTTTACGAGAAAAAAAATTTATTGTTACAAATAAGTAAAACAAAAATTATTAATGTATCGGCGGCAATTATTAATATATTCGTTCTTTTAATATGTTCCTTTTTTGTTTTAAGCATTAAGATGGAATGTGATTTCCCAGAACAGAAAGGGAAATATATATTTTATTCTCAAGGAGGCATGACGCATAGGAATATAAGAAAAAGTATTATGAAAGAAAGTTTTTGGACAGGAGGAATTCCAATTATATTTGGAGTAGTAATTTCAACTATTTTTATGGGGACAGAGGTATATTTAAAGAAATTATCGCTAGAATGGATCAAGCAATATGCGGTGAAATTAATGGGGACGATAACTGGAATTATATTTCTTTTTCTTTTTATTAGTATTTGTTTTGGAATTAGAAATATTATAAGAATTGAAAGAGAGGAGTAAAGATGAAGCCGGTAGAATATCAAAACATTTTAGCAGTAGATCATTTGGAAAAAGGTTATAATTATATATCGAGTAAGGGGGAAAAAGTGAGTTGTCCTGTATTAGAAAATATTTCTTTTCAGATAGAACCCAAAGAATTTGTTGGTATTATGGGACGTTCAGGATGTGGAAAAACAACATTATTAAAAGTTCTAGGGATGCTTGATAAACCTGAAAAAGGAACGGTGTTTTATAAAGGAAAAGATACAAAAGAATATATGGAACAGAACTGGCAAAAATCAGACGAACAGAACTTTCTTTTATTTTTCAGGACTTTTGTCTTATGGACAGTTTATCGATAAAAGATAATATTTTGCTTCCACGAATATTAGATGAAGCAGAAATAGAGGAAAGCAAGAAAATTTGTGAAAATCTAACAAAAAAATTTAATATTAATAAATTGCTAAATAAAAAACCATATGAGTTATCTGGTGGAGAAAAACAAAGGGTTGCCATTTGCAGAGCATTAATTAATAATCCTCAAATTATTTTAGCAGACGAACCTACTGGAAATTTGGATTCAAATTCTTCAGAAGTTGTAATGCGTACTTTGGAAAGCATAAATGGAGAAATGGGAAAAACAATTCTTTTGGTAACTCACGATCCTATGATTGCTAGTTTTTGTAAAAGGATTATCTTTTTAAAAGATGGACAAGTAATTGAAAATTTGAAAAGAGTTGATAATAAGGAGATGTTTTATCAAGAGATATTAAAGAGGATGAAAAATTTATAAAATAAGCAAAAGATAAGATATAATAATTTTATGTTAATATAAAATTATTGCAAATGTTGATTTCATTCGAGGGACTTGACAATTGTGGAAAAACAACAATTGTGGGGAAATTAAAGAAATATTATGATGGCTTGAACATTTTGACAGATTTTACTAGAGAATTTGAAACCAATATAGGACGTGAAATAAAAGAAATGTCAAAAGCGGGAGTTTTAGATCCAGTCTTAAAAACTTATTTGTTTGCAGCAGATAGATATATTAGAACAAAAATATATGAAGAAGAATTCAGTTACCAGCTCCATCCAATCATCCAAGGAACGCCTTGGTGCACGTTTATCACTCATAATGAAACCTCCAAATGTAGTAAATTTCTACTTTCTATCAAAGAAGTGGAGTAAAAATCTATCTTCTATTATTATGAGTTAGAAAAGGGCGAATATCTAGTTACCCAAAAACTAAGCGCTTACTTTTAAAATATCCAACTATGTTATCAGTAGAAGATTATTTTTCTAATACTGTTTCAAAGGATTCCATAACGTATAATGCAGGCTGGTGTTATGGAAATGCTGGAATTGTAAGAGGTTTAATGAAAGTTAGTTATTACTTGAATGATAATAATAACTATCAATATTACAAAAAGGAATTATTGTCAATAATCAATCAGGAATTAGATAATTACAATTTTGATTTACCTATTGTGTGTCATGGCTATGCAAGTGTTTTGTCTATACAAATTTCAGCATTTAGGGAATCCGGAGATAAGAGTTTTTTAATAACAAGAGAACGAAATATGAGACAAACGATTATAAGTCATCGAAATTGTATTTTCAATGACGAGTATACAAATGATTATTCAATCCTATCTGGAGAAAGTGGAACGATATTGACATTGATTAATGGAATATATTTAGGTAAAGAATATCCAAAGTTATTAATGATAGATTAGTATATATCCAACAAAATAGAGGGGGAATATATAATGAAAAAAATATTTTTTGAAACACTAAAACATAAGTTTGGTCATTATTTACTGGTTATATTATGTGGTATACTAATGGTTTCGACAATATATGTATCATATGCATTTAGTGACAGTATTGAAGGAATTATACATGGACAAAATTCTGGCATAGTGGAAGAAATGTACACTTTTATTAATTTTCAAGAGACATATATTCTCTTGTTTATATTAATGGTACTGGTTATTATTTCGTACATACAAAAAAAATCCTATGATTATGTTCTGCTTGATACGATGGGATTAAAGAAAAAGCATAGATATATGTTTATTGGATTTGAATATGCAGGGATTATATTTTCCTCGGTAACTGGTGGCTTGATTTTAGGAAAAATATTAGCAGAGTGTGCAAAAACAGTATTACAAAATATCTTTTATAATACAATTACTACAGAGGTTAATTATGGATTTATTGCACTGCGGAATACATTGGTGATTTCATGTGAAGTTTTCGGCATCCTATTCATTGTTTTTGATGAATTGATAGCATGTCTGGGAATGGATGCATTGTTGACTGTTGGAAAAAAGAACGGGAAACCACTGAAGAAGAGACCGAAAACTTTACTGATTGGGATATTTTTGATCTTGATTGGCCTTATAAGTCTGTTGTTTTATTGGGGAAAGATATCCCAAAGTATTCCGACTGTATTTTTGAATGCGGGCATGTGCCTGCTTATGATTAGTTTGGCAGGATACTATTTCGTTCGGTTGAATAAAAAAGAGAAGAAGTATTATAAACGAATTACATGGTTGGAAAACTGGTATCATAGATTCTTTTATAATATAAATATGTCATTTGTCGTTGCAGCATTTCTTGTAATTATTATGACGGATTTTTCTATAAAATTATTGGATAACCTTCCGATTACCGAACCGAAGAATTATCCGTTTGACTTGGTATGGATGGCAAATACGGATGACGAAGAATTTTTGAATCATTTAACAGATGATGAAGGGGTTGAACTGAGAAAAGTACCATGTGCTAGAGTGACAACGACAGATATTGCTGAACATATGGGGATTCCGGCATCAACTTATGAAAAATGGACTGGAAAATCGCTAGATTTGAAAGACAATGAAATATTTGTTGTATATCAAAGGGAGAGGTTTGAACGAAACAAAGTCGGAATTGGTTACAATACAAAAAATCCATTAATTTATATAGGAAAAGCAAGAGCTGATTTGTGGTTGTATATAAAAGAAGTAGCAACACCTAAAGTACAGTATTTTAGGGAAAAATTCAAGGTTGTCGGAACAGAAGATAGAATTCTAACGGGTGTGTTTGGAAGTGAAACATGTGAACATATTATTGTATTCTCAGACGAATATTATCAAAAGAACTGTGTGAAAGCAGATGGGGCGAATATGGCTGTTATGATGAACATACCTGAAAATTATGATAAAGTCGTCGAAGAAATAAAAGCGTATGCCAAAGATCATTCCCAGGTAAATTATTTTGATGTGGATAATGGGAATCTGATTTACGAGAAGAAAGAGCTGCTGTTAGAAAGAAGTAAAACAAAGCTTTTATATGTGGCTTCAGCAGCGGGAAATATTATCATTATGCTTTTGTGTGGAATATTTGTATTGAGTATAAAAATGGAGTGTGATTTTCCAGAGACAGAATGGAAATACCGATTTTATATTCAATCAGGAATGTCTTCTGCTAAAGTCAGAAAGGGAATCATAAAAGAGTGTCTGCTATCAGGAGGACTGCCTGTTATATGTGGCACAATTATTTCAATTTTGTATTGTAGCATGCTTTTGTATGCGAAACATTTACAGATTGAGTGGGTTCATAGATACTTTAAAGGAATAATTTTGATTGTTGGTGCTATATGGTTGCTTTTTGCTGTTTTTAGTTTGATATTTGCTTATAGAAATATTAGAAAAATAGAGGGAGATAGTAGAGATGGAAAAAAGTAAAAAAATTTTAAAAGTGGAAAATTTAAAAAAGGCATATTACTCAACTTCCCGAACAGGAGAAAGCATTACTTATCCTGTTTTAAATAATGTTTCATTTGAGATAGAAGAAGGTGAATTTGTAGGGATTATGGGACGTTCTGGTTGTGGAAAAACTACATTATTAAAGGCAGTGGGAATGCTAGACAAACCAGATGACGGAACAATATATTACAAAGATAAAGATACAAAAGATATATACCGGGCTGAACTGGCAAGACTTAGAAGAACAGAGATTGCTTTTGTATTTCAGGATTATTATCTTATGGATAGTCTGTCTATAAAAGAAAATATTATGCTTCCGCTTATTTTGGATGAGGCAGATGTTCAGGAGAGTAAGAAAAAATGTGAGGAAATGGCTGAGAAGTTTGCAATTGCGGATTTATTGGATAAAAAACCATATGAATTATCAGGAGGAGAAAAACAAAGAACTGCGATTTGCCGCGCATTAATCTACAATCCCGATTTAATTTTGGCGGACGAACCAACAGGAAATCTGGACTCTGCCTCATCAGAGGTTGTAATACATACTTTAGAAGAGATTAATAAGAAGATGGGGAAAACAATTCTGCTTGTAACACATGATCCTATTATAGCAAGTTCATGTGATAGAATTATTTTCTTAAAAGATGGAAAAGTAAAGGAAGACCTGAAGAGAACCGGAGATAAGGAACAATTTTATAATGAAATAATTACAAACTGGTGCTGATTTGCAAGTGCTTATATAAAATAAACCTTGTTCATGAATCGTATTCAATTACTACGATAATGGCAAGTGCTTTAAGATGATTTACAGTGTCTCTGACTGAGTATTCCAATGAAAATAGAAAAATAAAATAGTATGTGAATATTCCCGTGCGGAAGAACCCCTGAGTCCGGACAGCCGGGACACGGAGCCCGGATTATTCAGACAAGGACGATGAACTGCCGTGGCTCAGTTACCAGCACTTTGGCAATCTGGTAGGCAACCTCACAGATCTGATTGTGCTGGAACAAAACTGGCAGCTGATGATTGATGAAATCTGGAATACCCGTCAGGTCAATGACTATACCTGTATATGATATTTCGTTCATTCAGGAATATTTATTTTAAACTATTCTGACAATTCAAATTTTTATTTATTAATTTAATTTTAGTGTTACATTTTTAACAAAGCTTTTGGCAAAAATATGTAATACTTAATGCTTATCAATGATTTTTAATCGTTATTAAATAAGCGAAATCTTTTGAAACAGAAAAGAATTTTTGCAGATTTTAAAATTTTTAAAACTAAGATATTTTGTTACAACAGAAAAGCAACAAAAATACAACTAAAAGTAGTTAAGATAAGAGATATTTTAACAAACATCAAAAAGCTATAAATCGGAAAAAAATCTTCTAAATATACATTTGTTATATAGAAGTAACAAACAGATAGAAGAAATACACTATAATATTAAAAAAATCACAATTTTATCGCCCCAAAGACTTGAAAAAGAAATTCGCGAGTAGTACAATTGTGTTAAAAGATTAACACAATATTTTAAAAGGAGCGTGTTTGAAATGGCAAGATTTACATTACCAAGAGATGTTTATCACGGAAAAGGATGTTTATCCGAATTAAAGAATCTGAAAGGTAAAAAAGCTGTCCTCGTAGTCGGCGGCGGATCTATGAAGCGTCAGGGATTCCTGGACAAAGCAGTGAACTACCTGAAAGAAGGCGGAATGGAAGTCAAACTGATCGAAGGTGTAGAACCGGATCCGTCTGTAGAGACTGTTATGAAGGGCGCAAAAGTAATGCAGGAATTCGAGCCTGACTGGATCGTAGCAATGGGCGGTGGATCTCCAATCGATGCTGCAAAAGCTATGTGGGTATTCTATGAGTATCCGGATGAAACATTCGAGAATATTATCACACCATTCAGCTTCCCTGAACTTCGTCAGAAAGCAAAATTTGCAGCCATCCCATCTACATCAGGAACTGCAACAGAAGTAACAGCATTCTCCGTAATCACAGATTACAATACAGGAATCAAATATCCTCTGGCAGACTTTAACATCACACCAGACGTTGCAATCGTTGATCCTGAACTGGTAGAAGGACTTCCTCAGAAACAGGTTGCTTACACAGGAATGGATGCACTGACACATGCGATCGAAGCTTATGTATCAACACTCAACTGTCCATTTACAGATCCACTTGCACTGCAGGCAATCGAGATGGTTCTGGATTATCTGCCGGCATCTTATAACCTGAATATGGAAGCAAGAGAGCAGATGCATTATGCACAGTGCCTGGCTGGTATGGCATTCTCGAATGCATTACTTGGAATCGTACATTCTATGGCTCATAAGACAGGAGCAGCATTCTCAACTGGACATATTCCTCACGGATGTGCCAATGCGATCTATCTGCCATATGTAATCAAATACAATGCAAAAGATAAAGTGGCTGCATCACGTTATGCAGAGATTGCACGCAGAATGGGACTTCCTGGAACATCAGAAAAAGCTCTGATCAACAGCTTGTGTGCAAAGATTGATGAGTTCAATGCAAAGATGAATATTCCTAAGACTCTGAAAGAATTCGGAATCAACGAAGAGGAATTCAAAGAAAAACTGGATAAGATTGCAGAACTTGCAGTTGGTGATGCCTGTACAGGATCTAATCCAAGAGCAATTGATCCTGCAACAATGGCTAAATTATTTACATGTACATATTATGGAACAGAAGTTGATTTTTAAATAACAAAAATCAGATAACGGCGGCTGTCACATAGGTTTATGTGACAGCCATTTTGCGTACTTTGGTATAAAAATTAAAATCTATTCCATATACAACAGAGCGAATCTTGAACAATTTTATCGACATTTTTTGAAAAATATGGTTTTACTTGCGAAATAGAACAAGCCGTATTATGATAATAGTAATATTGGGAATTAGGAGGAAATAAGATGTACAAAATTTTAAAAGCAGAACAATTAACTGCTAACATCTTTCTGATGGATGTAGAAGCTCCTCGTGTAGCAAGACATTGTGAACCGGGACAATTTGTCATTGTAAAGATGGATGAAAAAGGGGAAAGAATCCCTCTCACAATCTGTGATTATGACAGAGAAGCCGGAACGATCACAATCGTATTCCAGCCGGTCGGAGCATCCACAACCAAGATGAAAGAATTAAAAGCAGGAGATTATTTCCGCGATTTCACAGGTCCGTTGGGAAATGCTTCAGAACTCGTAGAGGAAGATATCGAAGAACTGAAGAAGAAAAAGATCCTGTTTGTCGGAGGCGGTGTCGGAGCAGCACCTGTATATCCACAGGTGAAATGGCTCCATGAACACGGTGTTGATGCTGATGTTATCATCGGTTCGAAGACAAAAGATATGTTGATCCTGGAAAAAGAGATGGAAGCAGTATCCGGAAATTATTATCCATGTACGGATGACGGTTCTTACGGTCATGCCGGAATGGTAACAACAATGGTAGAAGAACTGGTGGAAAAAGGGAATAAATATGACGTATGTATCGCAATCGGACCAATGATCATGATGAAATTCGTATGTCTCCTTACAAAGAAACTGGAAATCCCTACTGTTGTAAGTATGAATCCGATCATGGTAGATGGAACGGGTATGTGCGGAGCCTGTCGTCTGCATGTAGGAGATGAGATCAAGTTCGCATGCGTAGATGGTCCAGAATTTGACGGACACCTTGTCAACTTCGATGAGGCTATGAAGAGACAGCAGATGTACAAGACCCAGGAAGGCCGTGCAATGCTGAAATTACAGGAAGGTGACACACATCATGGCGGATGTGGTCAGTGCGGAGGTGACGAGTAATGGCAGATGTATTAAAGAAAGTTCCTGTAAGAGAACAGGAGCCAAAGGTTCGTGCTACGAATTTTGAAGAAGTATGTTACGGATATAATAAAGAAGAAGCAATGGAAGAAGCAACCAGATGTCTGAACTGTAAGAATGCAAGATGTATCCAGGGATGTCCTGTATCCATTAATATTCCTGCATTTATCGCAGAGATCAAAGAAGGCAATATCGAAGAGGCTTACAAAGTGATCGGTCAATCTTCTGCACTTCCTGCTATCTGCGGACGTGTATGTCCGCAAGAGTCACAGTGCGAGAGCAAGTGTGTCCGTGGTATCAAAGGTGATGCAGTATCTATCGGTAAACTGGAAAGATTTGTCGCAGATTATGCACTGGAAAATGATATCAAACCGGAAAAACCGGAAAAGACAAACGGACATAAAGTAGCAGTCATCGGTTCCGGTCCGTCAGGACTTACCTGTGCCGGCGACCTTGCAAAACTCGGATACGAAGTAACTGTATTCGAAGCACTGCATGAACTTGGCGGTGTTCTGGTATATGGTATTCCTGAATTCCGTCTTCCAAAGCAGAAAGTTGTTAAGAAAGAAATCGAAAAAGTCAAAGAGCTTGGCGTTAAATTCGAGACAAACGTTGTCATTGGTAAATCTACAACCATCGACCAGTTGATGGAAGAGGAAGATTTTGAAGCTGTATTCATCGGTTCCGGAGCAGGTCTTCCGATGTTCATGGGAATCCCTGGCGAGACAGCCAACGGAGTATTCTCAGCAAATGAATACCTGACAAGAAGTAACCTGATGAAAGCATTCGATGATTCTTACGACACACCAATCGCAGCAGGCAAGAAAGTAGCCGTTGTCGGTGGTGGTAACGTAGCTATGGATGCTGCCAGAACAGCACTTCGCCTTGGCGCAGAAGTACATATCGTATACCGTCGAAGCGAAGCAGAACTTCCTGCACGAGTAGAAGAAGTACATCATGCAAAAGAAGAAGGTGTTCAGTTTGATCTCCTTACCAATCCAAAAGAAATCCTTGTCGATGAAAACGGATGGGTAAAAGGTATGAAAGTGATTAAGATGGAGCTTGGTGAGCCGGATGCTTCCGGAAGAAGACGTCCGATCGAAATTCCTGGATCTGAATATGAGATTGAATTAGACACTGTTATCATGTCCCTCGGAACCTCTCCAAACCCATTGATTTCTTCTACAACAAAGGGTCTTGAGACGAATAAGAGAAAATGTATCGTAGCAGAAGAAGAGAACGGACAGACTTCAAAAGCTGCCGTATTCGCAGGCGGCGATGCCGTAACAGGTGCTGCAACTGTAATTCTTGCTATGGGTGCAGGTAAAGCAGGTGCAAAAGGTATCCACGAATATCTGTCTAAGAAGAATGCTTAATTATCCACAGGATAAAAGATTCTATAAGTATTCAGATATGAATATATGATAAAAGAGATATGCATAAGAAAAAATCTTGTGTGTATCTCTTTTTTGATGCTGTATCCGTACTTGAATAAAAACAGCTGTATGTGTTATGATTGTAAGACATATTTAAATACTGAAAATAATTATAAAATCATTCCTGCTGACAAGTAAGGATAAAACAAAAAGACAGGTTGGAGATTATGACAGAATTAGATTTGAAAGACGGAAAGATATTTTTAAATAAAGTAACGGAGAAGATCCGTACACGGCTGACAGAAGTAGATGCATCCATTGAAGCCGGACAGAAAGACATTCAGAGTATGAACGAATACTACTGGGAGAATTACACTGAGATGGACGAATATGGTTATGAGAATTACGATAACCAACAGGCACTTTTACATCAGGTAAATGATAATCAGGAAAAGCAGAAGATGAGACATCGTCTCCGTAAGATGTTGGAAGCCCCATTTTTTGGACGTGTAGATTTTATCTATGATGGGGAAGAAGAGCCGGAGATTTTTTATATCGGTATCGGCAATTTTGCAGAGCGTACAGGTATGCTGCCTTTGATCTATGACTGGAGAGCACCTGTCAGCGGATTGTTTTACGATTATGATAAAGGACCGGGTTCTTATAAAGCTCCCGCCGGACTTATCGAAGGCGAAATTGCCGCCAAATGGCAGTATAAAGTAAAAAATGGAAAAATGGTCTATGCATTTGAAAGCGATACCAAGATTGATGACGATATTTTAAAACAGGAACTGGGAACCAACAGTGATGTGCAGCTGAAAAATATCGTACGTACGATCCAGAAAGAACAGAATGCCATCATTCGTAATACACAGGATCGGATCCTTGCAATTCAGGGGGCAGCCGGAAGCGGCAAGACTTCCGTTGCATTACACAGGATCGCATACCTGTTGTATCACGACAGAGAGCATTTGAAATCCTCTAATGTACTGATCCTTTCTCCAAACAGTGTATTTTCAGATTACATTTCCCATATTCTTCCGGAACTGGGTGAGGAAAATATTCAGGAGATGAGTTTTGACCTGTTCGCATACCGGGAATTGAAAGGTATCGTTCCGGACTGTGAAGACTGCTATGACCAGCTGGAAAGAACCATGAAGCTTCAGGACCCGTACCTGACAGAACGCTTTGAAGAAAAACAGTCGGAAGGATTTGTCGGAATGATGGAAGGATTTCTCGCAAGCCTGGAAGATGAACTGATGGATTTTCGAACGATTGAATATAAAGGAATTCAAAAGACGGAAGAAGAGCTTATTAATCTGTTTTATTTCAAGTTCCAGAATGCCCCGTTGCTTAGCCGTATGGATGCGATCCGTGACTACTGCGTTGATGAATACGAAACATTACTTGGACGGGATCTTTCCGAAGAAGAACTTCTGATCGTGCAGAATAAGTTTGACAAGATGTATGTGACAAAAGATATCTATAAGATCTACGGATGGTTTCTGGAAGAATGCGGCTATCCGGCACTTCCGGATGTCGAATACGAAAAGCGCAAGCTGGAATACGAAGATGTATTTCCGGTGTTATATCTGAAGTACCGTCTGACCGGAAAAGCTGTGCATAACCACATCAAGCATCTGGTCATTGATGAAATGCAGGATTATTCTTATCTGCAGTATGTGATCCTGAATCAGATCTTCAAATGCCGGATGACAATCCTCGGCGATAAGGCCCAGACACTGGATGAACAGATGCGAGATGTATTACAGTTCCTTCCGGGGGTGTTCGATCAGAAGATCCATAAGATTGTAATGAATAAAAGTTACAGAAATACGATGGAGATTGCCAGATACGCTGAAAAACTAACCGGTGTAAAAGACGTGGAACTTTTAAAGCGTCATGGAAAAGAAGTCATTGAAGAGAATTTCCAAAATAAAGATGCTGTGCTGGATGAGATCTTTTTAAAAGCAAAACTTGGAGAAGACGAGTATGAGACTGCTGCCATTATTACCATGACGGAAGCAGAAGCGTTCACATTGTATCAGATGTTAAAAGCCCGTGGCGAAGAAGTGCACTATATTGACCGCAACAGTTCTGCATTCAAAAAAGGGCTTACCGTCACAACCTTTTATCTTGCGAAAGGACTGGAATTCGATCAGGTATTCGGAATCTTCCGGGATATTGAAAATCCGATGCAGAACCAGGCAAAATATATCTGTGCAACAAGAGCATTGCATGAATTATATATGTATCAGATAACAGAATAGTATATAGAAAGAACAATAGAATGAAGATAACATTAATCACAGTAGGAAAAATAAAAGAAAAATACTTAAAAGACGCGATTGCAGAATACAGCAAACGTCTGAGCCGTTACTGCAAACTAGAGATCATCGAAGTAGCAGATGAAAAGACACCGGATAACGCAAGTGAGACTGTAGAAGACGGCATCCGTGATAAAGAAGGTGAACGGATTCTCAAATATGTCAAAGATGATGCCTATGTCATTACACTTGAAATCAAGGGAAAACTATTGACATCCGAAGAATTGGCAGAAAAGATCGATACACTAGGAATCCAGGGATCCAGTCACATTATATTTATCATTGGCGGTTCGATCGGACTTGGAAAAGAAGTGCTGAAACGTTCAGACTATGCGCTGAGTTTTTCAAAGATGACATTTCCACATCAGCTAATGCGGGTAATTCTGCTGGAACAGATTTACAGAAGCTACCGTATTATCAGCCATGAGCCATATCATAAGTAAACTGCCGAAATAGAAGAAAAATCTTGTATCAAAATCCATCATCCTTTATACTAATATGGATGAAAATGTCAGGAGAGGGTATGATATAATTATGAAACACTTAAATTTCAAAAATCTGTGCATGATCTTACTCGGGAATACGATCTATGCACTTGCAATCGTCATGTTTATTCTGCCAAATAATATGATCACAGGCGGGACAACAGGGCTTGGTATTGCGATCCATCATTATTTCGGACTTCCAATCCATAGTTTTGTATTGCTATTCAATACACTGATGTTCCTGCTTGGAGCGGCTGTCCTTGGAATGAAATTTGCACTTACAACATTGGTCAGTACCTTTTATTATCCGGTTATTCTGGGAGTGCTGGAGCAAATGCCTGCACTTCAGAATGTAACAGACGATAAGATGTTATCTACTATATGCGGCGGTCTGATGATTGGGATGGGGATCGGCGTCGTGATCCGGTGCGGAGCCTCTACCGGAGGAATGGATATTCCGCCGCTGGTTCTGAACAAGAAGTTTGGTCTTCCGGTATCTGTGATGCTGTACGTATTTGATTTTGTTATCTTAATCTCACAGATGCTCTTCACCAATAAAGAAGAGATTGTATATGGTATCTTGTTGGTACTGATTTACACAGTCATTTTAGACAAGGTGCTTCTGATGGGATCTACACGTACAAAAGTAGAGATCATGACAGAAAAATATGAAGAGCTGAACCGTCTGATCCAGGAGCAGCTTGACCGTGGAACAACACTTGTCTACACACAAACCGGATATCTGAAAAATGATCAGCCGATGATCCTTACCGTTGTATCCAACCGCGAACTGATGCGGCTGAACCAGCTGGTACAGGAGACTGATCCACATGCATTTATGATCATCGGAAATGTAAATGAAGTACGAGGAAGAGGATTTTCACAGCAGAAAGTCTATAAAAAAGAACAGGAAGAAAGATAAGAAAAAAAGCTGGTATTTTTAGCCAGCTTTTTTCTTACGTTCTTTACAGATCCATCTGGAATCCTGATATATAAAATGCCAGTATTCAAAGATCTTTTCGGATGTATTACTATCTTTTCCCCGGACAACAACCCAGATATCTTTTGGATCGGATTCCTGTTCTGTATGTTCTTCATCCGCAAAATCCGGAGCTTTTACAGGAGAAACTGTTGTAAACTTAATGTGTTCCGATTTGATATTTTTCTCTATCTCTTCCTGAATGCTCAGATAGCCATCGGTAATCCCGATCTGCCGGTACTGCTCGGCAAGACGGATTCTTTTGTTTCTCCCCGCAAGGATAAGATACGTAACAATGGATGTGATGATCGATGCAACAATAACAAGTGCCAATATGATCAAAACAAGAAATGATGTATGCATAGATAAAACCTCCTTAAAATATATGGATTTCAAAACCATACTATCTGACCTTGATGCAATGATGCAGGCTGATTTTACATAGATTTAACGTAAATCTAATAATCGTTTGGAAATACTATGATACATTAGAAACATTGAAAATGCAATACAAAGAAAGGTGAAAAAGTTATGAGTAAGATATATATGAACCGGGAACTTTCCTGGTTAAAGTTTAATGAACGTGTTCTTGAGGAGGCAGAGAACCCGGAAGTTCCGTTGTGCGAAAGACTGACATTCGCATCGATTTATCAGAGCAATCTGGATGAATTCTTCATGGTGCGTGTGGGCTCTTTATATGATCAGACACTTCTCGATAAGAAGATCTGCGAAAACAAGACAGGAATGACATCGCAGGAACAGATTGATGCAATTTTAAAGCAGACTAAATTGATCAACAAGAGAAAAGAAGCCGTATACGAAGAACTGATGGCATGTGTGGCAGAGCAGGGAATCCGTATTTTGCGTTTTAATGAACTGGATGAAGACGGCGCCCGTTATCTGGAAGGTTATTTTAAGTCAGAGATCGCACCGCTTATTTCGCCTACAGTTATCGGAAGGAGACAACCATTTCCGTTTTTGAAAAACAAAGAGATCTATGCGGTAGCGGTACTCGGTGCAAAAGGGAAAAAAGACCGTCTCGGAATCATTCCATGCACAAGCAATATTTTCGGACGTCTGATCGCAGTACCTGGTATACCTGGCACATACATGCTTGCTGAAGAACTGATTCTTCATTTTGCACCGGTTGTGTTCAAAGGGTATAAGATCAAATCCAAATCTTTGCTGCGCATCACAAGAAATGCAGACATTGATGCGGATGCTTTATATGATGAAGATCTGGACTACCGTGAATTCATGGCAGGTCTGATCAAACAGCGTAAGAAACTGGCTCCGATCCGTCTGGAACTTTCCAGAGATATGGACAAAAAAGGAATTGCCGTATTGTGCGAGTATCTGGAACTGGATGAAAATCATGTATTCATGTCCTCAACACCATTGGATCTTTCGTTCGTATTCCAGATCCAGGATCTGCTGAGAAAAAATCCGGAATTATATTTTCCGAAAAGAACACCTCAGAAATCCGACCAGTTCCAGGATGGAAAAAGCATTATAGCACAGATCAAAGAAGAAGATAAACTGTTATCTTATCCTTATGAATCCATCCGTCCGTTTTTGCATTTGCTGACAGAAGCTGCCGAAGACCCGGATGTTATCTCGATCAAGATGACCTTATACCGTGTTGCAAAGCAGAGTAAGGTTGTAGAGGCATTGATAGAGGCCGCAGAAAACGGGAAAGAGGTCGTTGTATTAGTTGAACTTCGTGCCCGCTTTGATGAAGAAAATAATATTGAATGGTCCAGACGTCTGGAAGATGCCGGATGTCAGGTGATCTATGGATTAGACGGATATAAAGTGCATTCAAAACTCTGTCTGATCACCAGAAAAAATGCAGGACAGGTAGAATATATCACCCAGATTGGTACAGGTAATTATAATGAAAAAACTTCCCGATTATATACGGATCTCTCTTTAATGACATCCAATGTAGAGATCGGGCTGGAAGCTTCCAATGTATTTCAGGCACTGTCGAAGGGAGAAGTTGTTGAACATACCAGGCATCTTCTTGTAGCACCGAAGTGTTTGCAGAATAAAGTGTTGGATATGCTGGACGAAGAGATCGCACATGCAAGAAACGGAGAAGAAGCTTATGCAGGATTCAAACTTAATTCCCTTACGGACAAAAAGATCATCGACAAACTGATCGAGGCTTCTGAGGCCGGAGTCAAGATCGATATGATCATCCGAGGTATCTGCTGCCTGATCCCCGGAGTGGAAGGAAAGACAGAAAACATCCGTATCATCAGCATTGTCGGAAGATTCCTGGAACATTCCAGAATCTATATCTTCGGAAGCAAAGAAAGAAGGAAATATTACATTGCATCTGCAGATTTCATGACCAGAAATACTGTACGACGTGTAGAGGTTGCTGCACCGGTATATAATGACAAACTGAAAACGAAATTACAGGAAATGTTCGACGTTATGCTTTCTGATAATCAGAAAGCAAGAAAACTGGAAGCAGACGGAAATTATCACCGTGTGAGTAATGATCTTACACCGGTAAATGCACAGGAATATTTTTACGCTGAGGCATACCACGAGATTCCTTAAATCCGGGCAGGTATATATCTGAGGCGGAATGCATAAAGTGATATAAATCACAAAAGTGGTATGGATATGAATCGTCAGGAATGGAAAGAAAAAGCGGCGGAAATGTCGGGAGTCCCAAAAGATGTAGCAATGGGGCTCCCGATTCTTACGATTACCGGTACGGATGAACTATGTGTGGAAAATTACAGAGGAATAACGGAATATACAGATCAGATTGTCCGGCTACAGACCAGATGCGGACAGATTAAAATCGGCGGCAGGAAACTGGAAGTCATCTATTACACCAATGATGAGATGATGATTCACGGTCACATCAGGACGATCGAATACCAAACATAGGAGGGATCGCTGTGTTTGAACAGTTCATCTGGTATCTGAAAGGCTATGTCCGGATACGTGTGTCAGGATATTCACCCGAACGTTTTCTGAATGCCTGCCGTTATAAAAACATCTATATATGGGATCTGAAACGTGTCTGTGGAGCATATGAAATGAATCTGTCGGTCAGTGGGTTCCACAGACTAAAGGAAATTATAAGGAAGACCGGCACAAAGGTTTGTATCATCCGCCGCAGCGGTCTTCCTTTTCTTTTTCACCGCTACCGGAAACGTCATATACTGTTTCCTGGATTTATTCTCTGTATTTGTCTTATCCTGTTTATGACACGTTATATCTGGGGAATTGATATCCGCGGGAACCTGTCGTATACGGATGATACTTTAAAGAAATTTCTGGCATCCGAACAGATTAAAAATGGTATGAAAAAGACAAATGTAGACTGTCAGAAGATTGTCCGGGATCTAAGGCGCACATATGACGGGATCATATGGGTATCTGCTTCCATAGATGGTTGCAGGCTGGTCATTCAGATAAAAGAAAACGAAGACGGCCTTGCGGATAACAGCACTATATCCCGGATAAACGACCAGTCTACAGATATTATTGCCGACACTGACTGTATCATCACAAGTATTACTACCAGAACCGGCATCGCACAGGTAAAAAAAGGTGTACAGGTAAAAAAAGGTGATCTTCTGGTATCAGGACAGATCCCCATCTGCAATGATGCAAAAGAAATCACAGGGTACTCACCCTGCAGATCGGATGCTGACATATCCGGCGAAACCTGTATTCCGTATCAAAAGACGCTCTCAAAAAACTATTTCGAAAAAGAATATTACAAATCAAGATATCATTTTATCCAGAAAAAAGAATATGCAGTCCGGGCAGGAAGATATATGATCCGAATAGGTTCTGTAAAAAACACATATCCTTATTTTGAAAAGCACATCTTCCAGTGGCAGTTCAGGCCGTTGAATATATTCCCTCTTACCTTCGAAGAAATTACAGTAACTCCTTACCGGAAAAGACATAAGAATTATACAAAAACGCAAATCCGGAAGATATTATCCGGAGATTTTCAGAATTACTGTAAAGAAATGAAGAAAAAAGGGGTAGAAATTATCCAGAATGATGTTAAAATATACACAGGGTCTGAGACGTACTCTGCAAAAGGAACACTGAAGGTCAGATGCTCCGTTGGAAAGCAGGTTCCGTCCACACCGCTTCCGCCGGACTATATTGCGGAAGACGACACAAAGAATGGAGACTAATGCATGGGATTAATGGAGACAGTCATCGATATACCTGCAGAACACGAAGCCAATGTGTTCGGACAGTTCGATGCATATGCAAAAAAAATAGAACGCGCTCTTCATGTAACACTGATCGCAAGAGGTGAAAGTGTCAAGATCATGGGAGATGCTTTGAAAGTAGAAAAAGCAAAAAAAGTGCTGGATCAGCTTGTAGAACTTTCAAAGAGAGGCAACACGATCCAGGAACAGAATGTAGATTACACGCTGGCACTGGTTATGGAAGACAGCGAAGAAAACGTACTGGAGATCGATAAAGATATTATCTGCCATACCTTACAGGGAAAACCGATCAAGCCGAAGACACTCGGTCAGAAAAAATACGTCGATGCAATCCGTAAACAGATGATCGTATTCGGACTCGGACCGGCCGGTACCGGTAAGACTTACCTTGCGATGGCAATGGCGATCACTGCATTCAAGAACAATGAAGTAGGACGTATCATACTGACACGTCCGGCAATCGAAGCAGGAGAGAAGCTTGGATTCCTTCCGGGCGACCTTCAGAGTAAGATCGATCCTTATTTGCGTCCCCTCTATGATGCACTGTATCAGATCATGGGTGCGGAAAGCTTTATAAAGAATTCGGAAAAAGGTCTGATCGAGGTTGCTCCGCTTGCTTACATGCGTGGCCGTACATTAGATAATGCCTTTATTATTCTGGATGAAGCACAGAACACAACACCGGCACAGATGAAGATGTTTCTTACCCGAATCGGTTTCGGCTCAAAAGTCGTGATCACCGGTGACGCAACACAAAAAGACCTTCCGTCCGGACAGGTGTCCGGTCTTGATGTGGCGGCAAAAGTTATAAAAGATATCGAAGATATCAGTATCTGTCACCTTACCAGCAAGGACGTTGTACGTCATCCACTGGTACAAAAAATCGTAAAAGCATACGAAGATTACGAAAGCAGACAAAACCGTCGCGGTAATGACGCAAAATACAAAGGAAAAGATAAGAGGCGAAAATCATGACATTATACTTTGAAGAAGAAGGCGGAATAAAGCTTCCTCTGGAATGCGAAACACTTGCAAAGAAAGTAATAGAAGAAGCATTGGATTATGTAAATTGTCCGTACGAAGCACAGGTGAATCTGCTACTGACAGAAAATGAACAGATTCATGAAATGAACAGAGAATTCAGAGGCATTGACCGTGCGACCGATGTACTGTCTTTTCCGATGATCGACTATCCGGAACCCGGAACGTTTGATTTTCTGGAAGAGGAAGAAGATTGTTTTGATCCGGAAAGTGGAGAACTGACGCTTGGGGATATCGTGATATCAAAAGAAAAAGTTCTTTCGCAGGCAGAAGAGTACGGGCATAGTCCAAAGAGAGAATATGCTTTTCTTATTGCCCATTCTGTGTTACACTTAACAGGTTATGACCATATGGAAGAGGAAGAACGTCAGGTAATGGAACAGAAACAGCGTGAGATCATGGAACGCCTGGACATTCTGAGATAATCATTGATCTTAATAATTTTTTTACAAAACGATGGAGTTAAAGCTGTATGTCGGAACAACATAAAAAAAATGAAAAAAATTTCCTGATACAGGGATCGATTCTTGCAATTGCCGGAGTTATCACAAAACTGATCGGAGCCTTTTACCGGATTCCGCTTTTGAATATTATCGGAACAGAAGGAAACGGATATTATTCGGTTGCATTTTCAATTTATTCAGTTGCATTGATGCTGACTTCGTACAGTCTGCCGTTAGCTGTGTCAAAGCTTGTATCGGCAAGAGTGGCTATCGGCGAATATAAAAATGCAAACAAAATCTTCCGGGGTGCTATGACCTTTGCACTTCTTGCCGGTGGAATTGTCTCTCTTCTGGTATTTTTCGGAGCAGATTTTATTGCAACAACCATTATGCATCTTGACATGAGTGCCTATGCGCTCCGTGTTCTCGCACCGTGTATCCTGATCGTAGCACTTCTCGGGGTGTTACGCGGATTTTTCCAGGGAATGGGATCTATGATCCCGACAGCAATCTCACAGGTGATCGAGCAGATTATAAATGCTGTTGTATCGATCGCAGGTGCATATTTATTATTCAATGCAGGAAGAGCTGTCGGAAAGACCAGAGGCGACAAATCTTTCGGTCCTGCCTATGCGGCAGCAGGCGGAACACTCGGAACAGTCCTTGGTGCATTGAGCGCCTTGATATTTGTCGGATTCATTTTTCTCGCATACCACAAAGTATTCAAAAAGAAAATGAAACACGATCATTCAAGGAAAAGAGAAAGTTACAAGACTGTATACAAAGTGTTGTTTGTGACCATCGCACCTGTCATTTTAAGTGCAACGGTATATAATATCAGTGATTTTGTAGATACTGCACTTTTTAACAATGTCATGGCTGCCCAGGGATTTAGCAAAAAAGAATACGCAAGTCTTCTTGGAATCTTTCAGGGACAGTACAGTACAATGATCAATGTGCCGCTCTCTATCTCAAGTGCACTTGCCGCCTCACTGGTGCCGAGTCTGGTTGCCACTGTACAGACCGGTAACCGTAAGCAGGTACATAACAAGATTAATACCGTAAGCCGTTTCAACATGTTGATTGCAATCCCATGTGCAGTTGGATTTATCACACTTGCAAAACCGATCCTGAATTTATTATATTTTACACAGGATAATACTACAGCAGCACGGATGCTTCAGATGGGGGCGCTTTCAGTTGTCTTTTTCTGTCTGTCAACAGTGACCAACTCTGTATTACAGGGACTGGATGATATGATGACACCGGTAAAAAATGCGGCAATTTCACTGGTGATCCATATCGTGACATTATTCCTGATGCTGGTAGTACTAAAATGGAACATTTATGCGGTTGTATTAAGTAAGATCATATTCTCCGGAGCAATCTGCATACTGAATGCGAAAGCACTTCGTGACAGAATCGGTTATGTTCAGGAGAAAAAGAAAACATTCTTAATCCCGACACTTGCTTCCCTGATCATGGGTGTGATCGCAATTGTGATTCATCTGATCTTCGAATTATTCGCCGGTCCGTATATCGCAACAATCATTGCACTTCTGGCAGCAGTTGCAGCATATGGAGTATCTATCGTTGCACTTGGCGGGATTACGGAAGAAGAATTACTTGGCATGCCAAAAGGAGCAGCCCTTGTGACAATATGCCGGAGACTACATTTGATAAGAGGGGAATACAAGTAAGTATGAGACCAGTAAAAAAAATTGCTCTGTTACACGATATCTGCGGTGTCGGCAAAGCAGCCATGATGAATATGACACCGATCTTAAGCATGATGGGAATCGAGGTATGTCCGGTACCGACAGTACTGTTATCAACACATACCGGTGGCTATGGCACTCCGGCGGTCTGCCATGTACCCGGAGACTATATACGTGCATGTGCAGATCATTACAAGAAAGAACATATTACATTTGATGCTATTTTTGTCGGATACCTTGGAAAAGCTGATGTAATTGATGCCGTCATCTATTTCATTAGTCAATTTCCGGACACAAAGGTTATTTTAGATCCTATCATGGGTGATCACGGAGTTTATTATACAAATTTTGACGAATCTTATGGTGCTGCAATGCGGAAAATCCTTCCGTATGCAGACATAATTCTGCCAAATCTGACAGAAATGTATCTGCTCGCCGGAAAAGAATATCAGCTCACAGGCAATCACAGAAATGTACTGCATTTGTGTGAAATCCTCCGTGAATTGGGAGCAAAAAACATGATCATTACCAGCGTTCCAAAAGACGACTGTAAAAAGGGTATCGTGTTATACGAAGACAATGCATTTCTTTATATCGGAAATGGTGAAAACCTGAAAGAATTTCATGGAGCCGGAGACGCATTTGACGGAATGTTCCTGGCAAAGCTTCTGCAGGGAAATTCCCTTTTGGAAAGTGTACAGGCTTCGCATGCGTTTGTTTGTGCCTGTATCAGAGAAAGCGAAAAGTATGACTATCCGGAACGGGAAGGCCTTTTAATTGAAAGAACATTGAAGAAAATTGTATAAATAGGGTGAGTTGAGCGAATACTGTACTCAAAAAAGGAGTCTTCATTATGAAAAACAAGTATGGTATTGGCTTTTTACTGTTTCTGATCCTCATCGTATTCGGAATCACCTGTGCTTATCAGCTTAGCTTAAACAGGGGAAAACGTGAAATTCAGGCAGAGAAAACAGCAGAAAAGCAAAAAACACAAGATCTTTCTATTGCCGCAGATGGACAGGCTTTAAAAGAAGACTGTTACTATCTGAAATCTCTGAATGGCTATGTAGTCGTATATCTGAATGATAAAAAAACGGTATATGAATACACAGATATTCCACTGGATGGTCTTCCTGAGACACTGCAGCAGGAGATCCATAATGGAAAATACGTTGAGACATCAGCAGCCCTATACGGATTTCTCGAGAATTATTCGAGTTAAATCTGAGTATATTAAGGAAGGACAAAAGATAATGGATGATAAGAAAGTAGCAAGAATCAATGAATTATATCACAAGTCTAAAGCCGAAGGTCTGACACCGGAGGAATTAAAAGAACAGCAGATATTGAGAAAAGAATACATTGATTCTTTCAAAAGAAATCTGCGCGGACAGCTAAACAACATTTCTATAAAGGAAAAAGACGGAAGTATTACGAATTTGGGTGAGAAATTTGGAAACAAAAAAGGAAATTAGACATAAGATCATCCGTCTCAGAAAAGAGATGGATCCGCTTGTGTGGCAACAGGCCACCAATACTATCACGGAAACAGTGATCAATCATCCATTGTTTTTAGAATCGACTGACATCTACTGTTATGCGAATTACAATGGCGAAACCGGAACCTTGGCAATCATGGAGGAAGCCTGGAAACTGGGTAAAAGTGTATGGTTTCCAAGAGTCGAAGGCAGCGAGATGAATTTTTATCTGGTAGAACAAAAAGAGGATCTGCAGCCTGGTGCATATGGAATTCTGGAACCGACAGGTGAATACAAAGCCGACGGATATGACGGACTTCTGATCATGCCGGGTGTCGCTTTTGACGAAGAATGTCACCGAATCGGATATGGCGGCGGTTTTTATGACAAATATCTGGAAAAACATCCGGATCTGCATACGATTGCAGTTGCTTTTGAATTGCAGATGTACAGAGAACTGCCTTTTGAGGAACATGATATAAAACCGGAAAAAGTTATTACAGAAAAGCATATCTATCCATTAGAATCAGGTGAATGTTTTTTGTAATTTCTGATTAAGATATGAAAAAATATAATACTTAAAGGAGTGAGCAAGAATGGCAAACGGATTACCTAGAGATCCCATGCTGTTACTCAGTGTGGTCAATACAAAACTAAGAGACTATTATCACAGCCTGGATGCTTTATGTGACGATATGAATGTCAATAAAGAAGAAATTATAAGTGCTTTGAAGCTGATTGATTATGCATATGATTCAGACATACAGCAATTTGTCTAGATCGCCATGCATTCTGCAAAAAGCTGTTGTCTTCACTTTCTGTGAAAGACTAATAATGAATAATACAAAGGAGCAAAGAGAATGCTTAATACTATGAATTACGATATAGATATTACAAAAGAACCGCCTGCAGATGATACTGCCCGTCAGTATTATTTTATCGAAAAAGCAAAAGCTTATGTACAGCGCGAATCCGAAGAACTGGGACGTCCGCTGACATTCTGTGTCACAACATTCGGTTGTCAGATGAACGCCCGTGATTCCGAAAAACTCTGTGGAATCCTGGAAAAGATCGGTTATGTAGAAGCGCCTGAAGATGAGGCTGACTTTATCATTTTCAACACCTGTACGGTAAGAGAGAACGCCAACATGCGTGTCTACGGACGTCTCGGACAGTTAAAACCAAGAAAGAAGAAAAATCCGCATATGATGATCGGTCTCTGCGGCTGTATGATGCAGGAACCGGAGGTTGTAGAAAAGCTGAAAACAAGTTACCGCTATGTGGATATTATCTTCGGAACACATAATATTTTCAAATTTGCCGAACTGATCGTGACACGGTTTGAATCACAACGTATGGTGATCGATATCTGGAAAGATACCGACAAGATTGTTGAAAACCTTCCAAATGACCGCAAATATTCCTTTAAATCCGGAGTAAATATCATGTTCGGATGCAATAATTTCTGCAGTTACTGTATCGTCCCATATGTACGTGGAAGAGAAAGAAGCCGTGACCCGGAGGCAATCATATCGGAAATCCGCCAGCTGGTTGCAGATGGTGTGGTTGAAGTCATGCTGCTTGGTCAGAACGTCAATTCATACGGAAAGAATCTGGAAAATCCGATTACGTTTGCCCAGCTTTTGGAAAAAATCGAGCAGATCGAAGGATTGGAGCGTATCCGTTTTATGACGTCTCATCCAAAGGATTTATCTGATGAACTCATTGAAGTTATGGGAAGATCCAAAAAGATCTGCAAACACCTGCATCTGCCGGTACAGTCCGGAAGCAGCAGGATCTTAAAGAAGATGAATCGTCATTATACAAAAGAGCAGTATCTGGAACTGGTAGAAAAAATCCGCAAGAATGTTCCGGATGTGTCTCTTACAACTGATATCATCGTTGGTTTCCCGGGAGAGACAGAAGAAGACTTCGAAGAAACTATGGATATTGTAAGAAAAGTGCGTTATGACAGCGTATTCACTTTCATCTATTCAAAACGTACTGGAACACCTGCCGCCGTGATGGAAGACCAGGTACCGGAAGATGTGGTCAAAAACCGTTTTGACCGACTGCTGAAAGAAGTACATACGATTGCGGCAGAAGTATGCGCTGTACATGAAGGAACCATTCAGACTGCTCTGATCGAATCGGTAAGTGAACACGACCCATCCATGGTAACAGGACGTTTAAGTAATAATCTGCTGGTACACATCAAAGGTGATAAGGGAATGATCGGACGGCTTGCCGATGTCAGACTGACGGAATGCAAAGGTTTCTATTATCTGGGAGAACTGGCAGAATAAATGTATTATAATTAACCATGAAAACGCTCAAACTATGTAATATCAACAAGATAGTGAGGGCGTTTTTGTATGAAAAAAATCAGTGAGTATTTATTTTTGTGGGGGATCGGTGGCTGGATCTATTATACGCTGGAAATTCTTTTCCGTGGTTTTTCCCACTGGTCCATGTTCGTGCTGGGCGGGATCTGTATGATGTTTTTCTCCTATCAGGGACAGCAGGTACACTGGCAGGATGATTTTCTTCTGCAGGTATTCCGCTGCAGCATCTTTGTAACAGCAGCAGAATTCATTACAGGTATTATCGTAAATAAATGGTTTGCACTTCATGTATGGGATTACAGCTGTATGCCATTTCAGTTGTTTGGTCAGATATGTCTGCCATACACCATGCTATTTACATGTCTCTGCGCAGCAGGGATCTATCTGAGCGCCAATATTCTTTATCTTCTGTATGATGAAGAAAAGCCTCAGTTTTTGAAAAAATCTATCCTTTTAAATTCAAAATATAAATGCTATAATGAAATGTAAAATTTAAATGATCAGAGGAGTAAAAAAAGTGGCAGAATTAACACCAATGATGCAGCAATATATGCAGACGAAAAAAGAATATCCGGACTGCATCCTCTTTTATAGATTGGGAGACTTTTATGAAATGTTCTTTGACGATGCGTTGACTGCATCCAAAGAACTGGAGATTACATTAACCGGAAAGAACTGCGGACTGAAAGAACGCGCACCAATGTGCGGTGTCCCGTATCACGCAGTGGACGGATATCTGAACAGACTGGTATCCAAAGGTTATAAAGTGGCCATCTGTGAACAGTTGGAAGATCCGGCTGCTGCAAAAGGAATTGTAAAAAGGGATGTTGTAAGAATCGTAACTCCCGGAACCAACCTGGACACGCAGGCACTGGATGAAACAAAGAATAATTATATCATGTGTATCGCTTACGCATCGGATCATTACGGCGTATCTGTCGCCGATGTATCAACCGGCGAGTACATGGTAACCGAGATTGAAAATTCTGAGAAATTGTTTGACGAGATCTATAAGTTCATGCCGTCAGAGCTGATCTGTAATGAAGCCTTTTATATGAGCGGTATGGATTTTGAATTGTTAAAAGAAAAGCTTGGAATTACCGTATATTCTCTGGATTCATGGTATTTCGACGATGCAGTCTGTGAACGTGTTTTGAAAGAACATTTCCATGCCGGTACGATTGAAGGACTGGGACTTACCGATTATGACTGCGGTGTAATTGCAGCCGGTGCACTCATGCAGTATTTGGTGGAGACACAAAAACGAGATTTATCACACATTTCCCACCTGACAATCTATGCTTCCGGAAAATATATGCTTTTGGACAGCTCAACCAGACGAAATCTGGAGCTGTGTGAAACACTGCGTGACAAACAGAAAAGAGGTTCCCTTCTGTGGGTGCTGGATAAGACGAAGACTGCCATGGGTGCAAGAACCCTGCGCAAATATATTGAACAGCCGTTGATTGACAAGAGCGCTATTGAAAAACGACTGGATGCTGTAGATGAATTAGTGAAAAATGCAATTTCCAGAGAGGAGATCCGTGAATACCTTTCACCGGTCTATGATCTGGAACGGCTTGTGTGCAGGATCACATATCAGTCTGCGAATCCAAGAGATCTGATCGCATTCCAAAGTTCTCTTGCAATGCTTCCGCATATAAAATATATCTTGAATGATATGCAGACACCTCTTTTAAAGGAATTGAATGAAGAACTGGATACGCTCGGAGATCTGTGCAAGCTGGTCAGTGATTCCATCAAAGAAGATCCGCCGATCGCCATGAAAGAAGGCGGCATTATCAAAGACGGTTACAATGCAGAAGTGGACAAACTCCGCAACGCCAAATCTGACGGGAAAGACTGGCTGGCAAAGCTGGAAACAGAAGAACGTGAAAAGACCGGTATCAAGAACCTGCGTATTAAATATAACAAAGTATTCGGCTATTATCTGGAAGTTACCAATTCATTCAAAAATCTGGTGCCGGATTATTACACAAGAAAACAGACGCTTGCCAATGCAGAGCGCTATATCATACCGGAATTAAAAGAGCTGGAAGATACGATTCTTGGTGCAGAAGATAAGTTGTATGCTCTTGAATACCAGCTTTATTCCGAGGTCAGAGATACTATCGGAAAAGAAGTTGTCCGCATCCAGAAGACGGCTAAAGCCATTGCAAAATTAGACGCATTTGCCTCTCTTGCACTGGTTGCAGAACAAAATAATTATGTCAGACCAAAGATGAATGACAAAGGACTCATTGATATCAAAGACGGCCGTCATCCGGTAGTCGAAAAGATGATCTCCAATGACATGTTCATCTGTAACGATACATATCTGAATGACAAAAAGGAACGGATTTCCATTATTACGGGTCCGAATATGGCCGGTAAATCAACATACATGAGACAGACAGCCCTGATTGTCCTGATGGCACAGATCGGTTCGTTTGTCCCTGCTTCTTCGGCAAATATCGGTGTGGTTGACCGTATCTTTACCCGTGTAGGTGCTTCAGATGACCTTGCAAGCGGACAGAGTACTTTCATGGTGGAGATGACAGAAGTGGCCAATATTCTCCGAAATGCGACGAATAAGAGCCTTCTGATCCTTGATGAGATTGGGCGCGGTACCAGTACCTTTGACGGTTTGAGTATTGCCTGGGCAGTGATTGAATATATCAGTAACAGCAAATTGTTAGGAGCAAAAACTTTATTTGCAACACATTATCATGAGCTGACTGAACTGGAAGGAAAAATTGAAAATGTTAACAATTACTGTATTGCAGTAAAGGAAAAAGGTGACGATATCATCTTCCTGCGTAAGATTGTCAAGGGCGGTGCGGATAAAAGTTACGGAATCCAGGTTGCAAGGCTTGCAGGTGTTCCGCAGTCAGTTACAGACAGGGCAAAAGAGATCGTAGAAGAACTGGTACAGGCAGATGTAACCGGTAAGATCAAAGAAATCGAAGTGCAGGGGCAGGAAGCATCCAAACCAAAGGCAAAGCATTTTGATGAGGTAGATCTTGCCCAGATGTCACTTTTTGATACCGTAAAAGATGATGATGTCATCAAGGAGATTAAAGAACTGGATCTTGCCAATCTGACTCCGATCGATGCATTGAATACATTATATCAACTTCAGAACAAACTAAAAAACAGGTGGTAAACGATGAGTAAAATTCAGGTGTTAGACCCGATTACAATTGATAAGATTGCAGCAGGAGAAGTGATCGAACGACCGGCTTCTGTTGTAAAAGAGCTGGTGGAAAATGCCATTGATGCCGGTGCTACAGCAGTTGTCGTAGAGATTAAGGATGGCGGGATCTCGTTCATGCGTATTACAGACAATGGCTGCGGAATAGACCGGGAAGATGTACGCTCTGCGTTTTTGCGGCACTCAACGAGTAAGATCCGTTCTGTCGATGATCTGCTTCACATCGGTTCACTTGGATTCCGCGGAGAGGCACTTTCCAGTATCTCGGCAGTTGCACAGGTAGAACTGATCACAAAAACAAAAGATCAGACATTTGGCACGTTATACCGTATTGCAGGCGGCAAAGAAGAAACTCTGGAAGATACCGGTGCACCGGATGGAACAACCTTTATCATACGGCAGTTGTTTTATAACACACCTGCCCGAAGGAAGTTTTTGAAAACACCGATGACCGAAGCGAGCCATGTCGGAGACCTGATGACGCGACTTGCACTTTCTCATCCACACATTTCGTTTCAGTTTATTAATAACGGACAATCCAAATTACATACATCCGGTAACGGAAAGTTGAAAGATGTCATCTATCACATTTACGGACGCGAAATTGCTTCAAATCTTCTGAAAGCAGAATACGATACACCGGGACTTAAAATCACCGGATTTTTAGGAAAACCAATCATCTCCAGAGGAAACCGGAATTTTGAAAATTATTATGTGAATGGTCGGTATGCCAGAAACAGTATCATTTCCAAAGCCATCGAGGATGCATATAAAGATTTTACCATGCAGCATAAGTATCCGTTTGTGGTACTGCATATAGAGATTGACGGAGAACATGTAGATGTCAATGTACATCCGACGAAGATGGAACTACGCTTTAACAATCAACAGGAAGTCTATAACGCTATCTATTCGGCAGTTGATCAGGGACTTCACGAAAAAGAACTGATTCCGCATGTAGAGATGCCGGAACCAAAGCCTGCCATCCAGTCTACACCGGAATCAAAGCCTGCCGTCCGATCTACACCGGAACCAAAGACAGTCGTCCGATCTGCTCCTGAACATAATCTGGAATACTTCATGTCCAAAATGAAAGAACGGGTACTGGCAGAACATGAAGAAAAGAAGAAAAAAGAAGAGGCTGTAACAAAACAACCGGTAAATACGATACAAACTATTGCAGAAGAAAAAACACCTTACATGCAGAATACTGCCGTCAGACCGCAAATATCAACACAGACAACTGCGCCAGAACCACCAAAACAAATGGAACTTTTCGAAGATCATCTGCTTACCAGAGAGGCCATGCAGAAATATAAAGTAGTCGGTCAGGTATTCGAAACCTACTGGCTGGTAGAATACGATAACAGTCTGTATATTATCGATCAGCATGCAGCGCATGAACGGGTTCTGTATGAAAAAACTCTGAAATCTATGCAAACCAGGGAATTCACCTCGCAGATGATCAGTCCGCCGATTGTATTGAATTTAAGTATGCGGGAAGCAGAATTGCTGAACACTTATATGGACCGGTTTACAAGGATAGGGTTCGAGATTGAAGAGTTCGGACAGGACTCTTATGCAGTTCGTGCTGTTCCGGATAATCTGTTCAGTATTGCGAAAAAAGAACTGCTGATCCAGATGCTGGACAGCCTTTCGGATGAGATCGCCCGCAATCAGTCTCCGGATCTCATTGATGAAAAGATTGCTTCGATGTCATGCAAGGCTGCCGTAAAAGGAAATATGAAATTATCCGTGCAAGAAGTTGATGCGTTGATCGGTGAACTGTTATCATTGGACAACCCCTATCATTGCCCGCATGGAAGACCGACCATTATCGCAATGACAAAGAGAGAATTAGAAAAGAAATTCAAGAGGATCGTATAAAATGAAGAAGAAACCACTAGTAGTACTAACAGGGCCTACGGCCGTCGGGAAAACAAAAGCTTCGATCGGACTAGCAAAAGTGATTGGCGGGGAGATTATTTCTGCCGATTCCATGCAAGTATATGAATACATGGATATTGGTTCTGCCAAGATACGCCCGGAAGAGATGCAGGGTGTTCCTCATTATCTGATAGATGATTTGAAACCATGGGATGAATTCCATGTCGTTCGATTTCAACAGATGGCTAAAAATGCAATGGAGCAGATTTATGCCAACGGACATATTCCAATCGTTGTCGGCGGAACAGGATTCTATATCCAGGCATTGCTGTACGATATTGATTTCACCGGTACCGCCCAGGATGACACTTACCGGGCAGAGTTGGAAAATCTTGTAAAGGAAAAGGGGGCAGCATACCTGCATAATATGCTGCGAAAAGTTGATCCGAAATCCGCAGAAGATATTCATGCCAATAATGTGAAACGAGTGATCCGTGCGCTGGAATATTACCGTCAGACCGGGCAGAAAATGTCAGAACACAACGAAGAGGAACGTCGGAAAGAATCCCCGTATGAATTCGTCTATTTTGTTCTGAATGCGCCAAGAGAGCAGCTGTATGCAAGAATTGACAGACGTGTAGACCAGATGATAGAAGAGGGACTCGTTGATGAAGTAAAACACCTGAAAGAACTTGGCTGTACAAAAGAGATGGTTTCCATGCAGGGACTCGGTTATAAAGAAATCCTGGCATATCTTGACGGGGAATATGATCTAGATACAGCTGTCTATACCATCAAGCGTGACACCAGACATTTTGCCAAACGGCAGCTCACCTGGTTCCGGCGCGAACGTCAGGTGACGTGGATTCAGAAAGAAGTGTATGATTATGATGAAGACAGGATCCTAAAGGCAATGCTCTCGCATCTGGAGGGAAGAATATGCTGAAGAAAAAGTTAAGAGGAAAATCCAAATTTTTGAGAAAAATGAATGAACTGATGGAAATATATTCACGTAATCAGGACACTGCTTTTGCTTACCGCGAACTGCTCGGCCTGGAATCCATGATCCGGTACGAAGGCGAGCAGGCAATGTTTGATCTTAATAAAGCTTCTCTTTTATATGACATGGGAAGATACCGTGAGGCAGAAACGGTTCTGAAACAGATTCCATCCATTAATCCAACATTTGATGCTATGTGTGAATCCCTGCGTTTCAAGCTGCTGGAAATCCGGTGATTTTCTCAAAATATTTACGACAAATCAAAATAAAAAATCAGAAAGAAGGATAAATATAGATTATGACACCGATCAACACAATTTATAGCGAAATGGGCATCCGTGAAACAGTCCTTTCGTTCGGAAATACAATAGAAAAAGACCTGAAAAAACGTTTTGAAAAAATTGATAAGATTGCCGAATACAATCAGTTAAAAGTAGTAAAAGCAATGCAGGATAACCGCGTCAGCGCAGGATGTTTTAACTATGCCAGCGGTTATGGTTATGATGACCAGGGAAGAGATACCCTCGAAAAAGTATATGCGTCTATTTTCCATACCGAAAGCGCTCTGGTACGTCCGCAGATCACTTGCGGAACACATGCACTGGCACTGGCTCTTGCAGCAAACCTAAGACCGGGTGATGAGCTTCTGGCACCTGCCGGAAAACCATATGATACACTGGAAGAAGTCATCGGTATCCGCCCGTCAAATGGATCTCTTGCAGAATATGGCATTACTTACTCTCAGGTAGATCTTCTGGAAGACGGAACCTTTGATTACGAAAATATCAAAAAAGCAATTAACGAGAAAACAAAGATGGTTGCAATCCAGCGCTCCAAAGGCTATCAGACACGACCGAGCTTTTCGGTTGAGCAGATCGGCGAGCTGATCGCATTTGTCAAACGGCTCAAACCGGATCTGATCTGTATGGTGGACAACTGTTACGGTGAGTTTGTCGAAACGATCGAACCAAGTGATGTCGGTGCAGATATGACAGTCGGCTCACTGATCAAGAACCCCGGCGGGGGACTTGCCCCGATCGGCGGGTATATCGCGGGTCGCGAAGATCTGATCGATGCATGCGGATACCGACTGACTTCCCCAGGCCTCGGAAGAGAGGTTGGTGCATCTCTTGGTATCATGAAAGATTTTTACCAGGGATTATTCCTTGCCCCGACAGTGGCAGCAGCTGCACTAAAAGGTGCAATCTTTGCAGCTAATATTTATGAAAAACTGGGGTTCCCTGTTATTCCAAACAGCACAGAAAGCAGACACGATATCATTCAAGCTGTAGAATTTGGAATTCCGGAAGGCGTCATTGAGTTCTGCAAAGGAATTCAGGCAGCAGCACCGGTCGATTCCTATGTGACTCCGGAACCATGGCCGATGCCGGGATATGATTCTGACGTTATCATGGCAGCAGGTGCTTTCGTTCAGGGATCATCCATCGAATTGAGTGCAGACGGACCAATCAAACCGCCGTATGCCGTATATTTTCAGGGAGGTCTCACCTGGCCGCATGCCAAGCTTGGAATACTGATGTCATTAGAGTATCTGGTACGTGCCGGAATTGTAACTTTGTAACCCTCAATATATATAATCATTGTAATATTTGGAAGAATAGATATGAAGAAAATAGCAATCATTGGCGGCGGTGCTTCCGGTCTTGTGGCGGCAATTGCAGCTGCAAGGACGAACCCGCAGGCACAGATCCTGATATACGAAAAGAAAGACAGCGCAGGCAAAAAAATCCTTGCAACCGGAAACGGGAGATGCAACCTGACAAACAAAGATATGAACGCCTCTTATTTCCACAGCGACAATCTTTCCGTTGTAGAAGAAGTATTACAGAAATTCGGCTATGAAGACACCATTGCGTTTTTCACATCTCTTGGGCTTCTGACAAAGGCAAGAGGAAATTACGTCTATCCTTATTCCGACCAGGCTTCCACCGTTCTTGATTTGTTGAAATCAGAACTGGATCGTCTGCATGTAAAAATAACCACTGATGTGACGGTGACGGGTATTAGTCCAACATCTCATGGTTTTACGGTCCTGACAGATCATCAAAAGCAAAAGGCAGATGCTGTAATCCTTGCCTGCGGCGGGAAAGCGAATTCCAAGCTCGGATCCGACGGAAGTGGTTATGCACTTGCAAAGGAGCTCGGACATACGATGGTTCCGGTCGTACCTGCTCTGGTTCAATTAAAAGTAAAGAATCATCCGTTTGCCAAAGCCGCAGGGGTCCGTACGGATGCTGTCGTAACTGCAGTATGCCATGGACAACCGGCAGCTTCCGATCACGGGGAATTACAGCTTACGGCTTACGGCATTTCCGGAATACCGGTTTTCCAGATCAGCCGCTATATTGCCAAATCTCTGTATTTAAAACAGGATGCAAAAGTGAACATTGATTTCCTGCCCGCTTTTACGGAAGAGGCATTTTTTGAGTTCTTGCTGAAACGTAGAAACGGAAGAGAGCAGATGACCTGCGCAGATTATCTTCTTGGAATCTTTCACCAGAAGCTGATCCCAAGATTTTTAGAGCAGGCACGCATCCGGATGCATACACTGACAGGTGATCTGTCGGATACACAGATAAAAAGTCTTGTTCAGGTAGTTAAGAATAACGTAGTAACAATTGATACCACTAATGGTTTTGATAATGCACAAGTCTGTGCCGGCGGAATCTCAACAGAAGAAATCACTCCCGACACTATGGAATCCCGCTATGTCCGGCATCTTTATCTTGCCGGGGAATTGCTGGATGTGGACGGCATCTGCGGAGGGTACAATCTGCAATGGGCCTGGGCGACCGGTTATCTTGCCGGAACTGCTGCTGCAAACGATATATCATCAGATAGATGACAAACTGTAAAGGAGTAAAAACATATGATTCGGATCAACCAGATGAAACTGAACATTGAACATACATCAGACGACTTTGAACGCAAGATTTTAAAAACACTTTGCATAAAAAAAGAGGAACTTCAGGGCTTTCAAATCCGCAAACAGTCGATCGATGCCAGAAAAAAGCCTGTTCTTTACTATGTCTATTCTGTAGATGTCCAGGTAAGAGATGAAGCAAAAGTTAAAAAAACGGTCAAAAATAATCAGATACAGTTCCAGGTTAAGCCGGACAGCTACCATTTCGAAGTAAAAGGGACAAAGGAACTGACACACCGGCCGGTCATTATCGGAACAGGTCCTGCCGGACTGTTCTGTGGTTATATGCTCGCTGCGCACGGATATCAGCCAATTCTTCTGGAACGCGGAGCCGATGTAGATCAGCGTACAAAAGATGTGGAAGCATTCTGGGAAAACGGGCAGCTGAATCTTTCATCAAATGTTCAGTTCGGTGAGGGTGGCGCCGGAACATTTTCTGACGGAAAACTGAACACTCTGGTAAAAGACAAATTCGGACGCAACCATGAAGTACTACGTATCTTTGCCGAACACGGTGCTCCGGAATCCATCACCTACGAGAGCAAACCTCATATCGGTACCGATGTGCTCTCTGCAGTTGTAAAAGAAATGCGGAAATATATCTGTGCTCATGGTGGAGAAGTACGGTTTCACTCACAAGTCACTGATATTCAGACACATTCCGACAACGGTCAAAAGATTCTCCGCAAACTTAAAATCTACGATTCGCAAAAGGAGGAAACATATCTGCTCGATACAGATCTTGCAGTTTTTGCCATTGGTCACAGTGCACGGGATACTTTTTCCATGTTATATCAGCACGGCCTTCCAATGCAGCCGAAGGCATTTGCTGTTGGTGTACGAATCGAGCATCCGCAGGAAATGATCAATCAGGATCAATACGGTAAGAATTATCCTTCCTTTCTTCCGGCAGCACCGTATAAACTGACTGCTAACCTCGATAATGGAAGAGGCGTATATACCTTCTGTATGTGTCCGGGCGGATATGTCGTAAATGCTTCTTCCGAAGAACACCGGCTTGCCGTTAACGGAATGAGTTACAGCCGCCGGGATAGCCAAAATGCCAATACTGCAGTGATTGTTACTGTTTCACCCGATGATTTTGGAAGTGATCATCCGCTCGCTGGTGTCGAATTCCAGAGAAAGCTTGAAGAAGCGGCATATCTCGAGGGAAACGGCAAAGTTCCGGTACAGTTATTTGGGGATTTCTGTGAAAACAGACCTTCCGTGCAGCTGGGTACAGTCACTCCGCATATAAAAGGTATGTATCAGCTTGCAAACGTCAGAAATATTTTTCCGGAATTCATTGCAGAGTCGCTGACAGAAGGAATTCAGATCTTTGACCACAAGCTTCCCGGATATGCGCGGTGCGATGCCGTCATCTCGGGAGTAGAAAGCCGGACTTCTTCGCCTGTACGACTTATAAGAGACCAATCCCTTCAGAGCGAAATCCGCGGGATCTATCCTTGCGGCGAAGGCGCAGGCTATGCAGGCGGGATTACCTCTGCGGCTATGGACGGAATCAAAGCAGCCGAAATGATTGCTTCCGTTTATCATCCGTTCAAGATGGAATCTTAATTTTTTATCTAATCTGATCATTTTATGTAAAAAAATGAAAAGAAGTTTAAGAATTTTTTAATATCATAAACCTATACACTTTTTCTGAAATGTGATAAAATGTATTGAGTTTTTTAGATAGGAAAAACGAGGAGGAGTACATATGAAAGGTGCAGGAAGTAAAAACGCCTGGGCTTTATTTCTGCTTCTGCTGGCAGGAGTAGTTCTTGGTGGCTTTATTGGTGAACTGGCAAAAGGGGTGCCGGCTTTATCCTGGCTGGGCTATGGACAATCTTTCGGGATAGACGATCCGATCGTTCTGAATCTCGGAGTAATGGTCATAACATTTGGTCTATCGATAAAGATAACCATGGCAAGTATCATTGGCGTGATTCTTTCCATTATCATATATCGTTTCTTATAATTTACAGAATCTGTCTTTTGACTGAGTCTGTAAAAATGTCGTGCGAATCTGAAGAATAATATGAATCAATCAAATACCATAAGAGAAATGCCGAGAGACGAGCGACCATATGAAAAGTGTTCCCGTCTCGGAGCCGAACATTTAAGTGACGTTGAATTGCTGGCAGTGCTGTTACGAACCGGTACCCGCGGTGAAAATGCATTGGAACTTGCAGGAAGAATTCTTTATCATGCCGGCGGAATCGGCATTCTCGGAATTCATCAGTTTAACGCTGAACGTCTGAAGCAGATCAAAGGGATTGGCAACGTAAAAGCAATTCAGATATCATGTATATCTGAACTTGCAAAAAGGCTTGCAAAAGCGTCTTATCAGGATACAGTATGTTTTACCGATCCAAAAACGATTGCGCAATATTATATGGAAGATTTAAGACATGAGAAACAGGAACATATGAAATTATTAATGTTAAACTCGAAGGCAAAGCTGCTTGGCGAAACTACCATTTCCAAAGGGACTGTGAATGCATCCCTGGTCACGCCAAGAGAGCTTTTTATAGAAGCATTGCAGAAAAATGCAGTATCCATTATCATCTTACACAATCATCCAAGCGGAGATCCGTCTCCAAGCCGGGAAGATATGCTGACAACAAAAAGGATTCTGGATGCAGGTGCATTAATTGGAATTGAGCTGTTAGACCATATTATAATTGGCAATAATTGTTATATAAGTTTTCGTGAAGAGGGAATGCTGTAAAATTCTGCAACCAAGATAGAAAGGATTCTGTCAGATGGCAAGAAATGTATACGGACTGGATCTTGGGTCTTATGACATCAAGGTCTATGATAAGAAAAAAGACACGATCTGGAAAGAGAAGAACGTGATCGCATTTAAAGACAATCGTGACCGTGATATTTTTGCGGTTGGTGATGATGCATTTAGTATGTATGGGAAAGCTCCCTCAAACATCGAGATCACATTTCCGATGAAAGAGGGCGTTATTTCCAGATTTAACGACATGCAGTTTCTTCTTCAGAACTTATTAAAAAGAGGAAGACAGTTTTCCCGTGGTTCTGAATATGTAATTGCTGTTCCAACAGACGTTACCGAAGTAGAAAAGAAGGCGTTCTTTGATCTTGTGATCCATTCAACAGCCAAAGCAAAAGAAGTAAATATCGTAGAACGTTCGATTGCCGATGCAGTCGGATTAAATCTGGATATTCAGAATACAAAAGGAATCATGATCGCGAATTTCGGTGGTGAAACTACCGAACTGTCTGTACTGGCCGGAGGCGGAATGGTACTGAACCGTCTCGTAAAAGTAGGCGGACATACGTTTGATCAGGGGATTATCAATCTTGTAAAGCACAGTCACGACTTCCTGATCGGTCGGCAGACTGCTGAAGTACTGAGACGGAATTTCAATGTCTTTACCGGAGATTCTGATTCTATCTTATCGGTAGCCGGCAGAGACCTGATCACAGGTGTGCCGATGCGGAAACCGGTTTCTATCATGCTGATCCGTGCTGCAATGAAAGATCCGTTACTGGAATGCGTCAAAGCCATCCATTCCCTTCTTGATAGAACACCTCCGGAAGTCCGCAAAGCAATCTATGAGAATGGTATTTTCCTCACTGGCGGACTTGCAAATATGCCCGGTCTTGAAATTTATATCGAACAGATGGTAGGCATCAAGTCAAGAACTGCCCTGGAACCGGATACCTGTGCAGTCAATGGCCTGAAACGTATTATTATGTCGAAAGACTTAAGAAAACTGACATTTTCAATGATAGAAGATAATTATAGGTGGATGAGATAATGAAGACAAAAAATCAATCTTCCCTTCCAAGTAAATACTGGCTGATCATCGTAATCGTCATATGTGTCATCCTGATGGGTGTGGAACGTATTACCGGAGGGAACGGACCAATCAGTTTCGTTGCAAACTATACAGTCATTCCTATGCAGAAAGGGATCGGATATGTTGGACGCTATATGAACGATCTTTCCGATAACTTTGAAACACTACAGGACATGAAAAAAGAAAATAGAAAATTACAGTCCAAAGTAGACGACCTTACGATCGACAACACGCGACTACGCCAGGATCAATATGAACTGGAGAGGCTGAGAGAATTATATAAACTGGATGAAAATTATTCTGATTACAAAAAAGTAGGTGCACACGTCATTTCCAATAACGGCTCCAACTGGTTCAGTGATTTTACGATCGACAAAGGAAAGAAGGACGGCATTAAAAAGAATTGCAATGTCCTCGCCGGAAGCGGACTGGTCGGAATTGTAACGGAGGTTGGTCCGCATTATGCGAGAGTACGTTCCATTATTGACGACGAAAGTAATATCAGTGCAATGCTCCTTTCAACTTCCGACACCTGCGTAGTCAGAGGAGACTTGAAACAGATGGAAAACGGCAGGATCCGGTTTGAAAAACTTGCCAATAACGATAATAAGATTAAAGTCGGAGAACAGGTTGTTACATCTCATGTCAGTGACCGGTTCCTTCAGGGACTTTTTGTCGGATACGTCAGTGAAGTGAAAGTGGATTCTAATAACCTGACCCGGTCCGGATATATTACACCTGCTGTAGATTTCACTAAACTGCAGGAGGTTCTCGTTATTACCACAACGAAAAACGACTTGATCAAACAAGAATCCGCAGATACAAAGGGAGAGTAATTCATGAAACGAAAGTTGATTACATTTTGTATTATCATCATATGCTTTTTAATGGAATGCACCATCTTCCACCGATTGTCTTTTGCATCCATCAAACCGAACCTGCTGATTATCATCACTTCATCGTTCGGATTTATGCGTGGAAAGAAAGAGGGGCTTGCCGTAGGATTCCTTTCCGGCTTTTTGACGGATGTATTCTGGGGGAATACACTTGGATTCTATACGTTACTTTTCTCGGTGATCGGATATCTGAACGGATCATTCCGAAGACTTTTTTATGATGATGACATTAAACTTCCAATCGCACTGATCGCAGTCAGCGAATTGATCTATGGTTTAGTTACATACTTCTGTATGTATCTTTTGCGGGGGGATTTTGCTTTTGAAGCATACCTGAGACAGATCATTATGCCCGAGCTTGTATATACAATCCTGGTCACACTGATTCTGTATCAGATCATATTACACATTAACAAGAAACTGGAAGCAGAAGAGCAAAGGAGTGCAAGTAAATTTGTATAGTTTATGGGAACGGATCAAATCCGGCATTGCAGAATTCGTACAATCTCGAATATTCGTGCTGATCATTGTCTTTTGTATTACATCGGCAATTCTGGTACAGCGGATATTTTATCTTCAGATTGTAAAAGGACAGGAATACCTTGACGATTATAAACTGCAGATTCAGAAAACAAAAGAGATTCAGGGAACCCGTGGTAATATATATGACCGCAATGGCAACCTACTGGCTTATAATGAACTGGCATACTCTGTCACAATTGAAGACAATGGTTCTTATGACAGTATTGCACAGCAGAATAAAGTTTTAAACAAGACGATTTCTTCTGTTATTAAAATGGTAGAATCCAATGGTGATACCGTGATCAATAACTTTGGAATCATTTTGGACAGTAATAATATGTATCAGTTTGTTGCACAGAATGAAACGCAGAAATTACGTTTTATCGCTGATGTATATGGTAAATCTACAATTGATAAGCTTTCCAAAAAACAGAAAGAGACTACTGCCGATGAACTGATTCATTATCTGTGTACAAATAAGCAGAAATTTGGTATTGATGAAAAATCTATGGACAAGTCCATGGTATTAAAACTGATCAATATCCGTTATCAGATCTGGCTGAACAGTTATCAGAAATACATTTCAACTACAATTGCCGAAGATGTCAGTGATGCAACAGTTGCAGACATCATGGAAAATCTGGACAAATTATCCGGTATCAATGTAGAAGAAGAATCACTGAGAAAATATGCTGACAGTAACTGTTTTGCAAACATTATAGGATATACCGGTCAGATTTCCCAGGAAGAGTATGACGCATTAAGTGACGCAGATCAGGAAAGATACAACAAAACCGACACTGTCGGTAAAGCTGGTCTGGAAAAGGCACTGGATTCCCAGCTTCAGGGAAAAAAGGGAAATGAGAAACTTTATGTTAATAATGTCGGAAAAGTAATCAAAACAGTAAAGGGCACAAAGCCCAAAGCTGGAAATGATCTGTATCTGACGATCGATGCTAATCTTCAAAAAGCTGCTTATAACATTCTGGAACAGGAACTTGCGGGCGTACTGCTTGCCAAAATACAAAACAATCTGAATTTTGACCGGAATAAAGTCGAAGACGGAAGTGACGTTATCATTCCGATTGGTGATGTATATAATGCTATGATCAACAATGACGTACTTGATATGACGCATTTTACAGATGCAAATGCCGGTGAAGCCGAAAAAGAGGTTGCATCTGCATTCGCCGTAAGAAAAGAAGAAGTGAAGAATTCTCTTACGAAAATATTCAGCGATTCCAATGCAGCAGCATATAAAGATCAGCCGAAAGAAATACAGGCGTACCTCACCTATCTGGTATCGGATGTGCTGACAAACGGAACAGGTGTAGTAATGTCAAAATCCATCAATACCAAAGATGATACTTATAAAGCCTGGAAAGATGATGAATCTATTAATGTATATACCTACCTGAATTATGCTATTTCAAAGAACTGGATAGATACTTCACTATTGAAAGATTATATAAAATCAAATGAACAGTATTCTGATTCCAGTGAAGTATATCAGGGAATTATTAATTATATTTTGGATTATGTTGATTCAGACAATAGTTTTGACAAACTGATCTACCGCTATATGATAAAATCCGGAACAATTACCGGCAGGCAGGTATGCATGATGCTCTATGAACAGGGAATACTGGATCAGGATGATGAGCAGTATAACGGTCTGAAAGCAGGAAATGTCGGTGCATATGACTTTATGCGGAGTAAAATCCAGTCTTTGGAGATTACACCCGGACAGTTAGGACTGGAGCCTTGTACCGGTTCATTGGTTGCAACAGATCCGAACACCGGTGAAGTACTTGCATGCGTCTCTTATCCCGGATATGACAACAACCGTCTTGCAAATACCATGGATTCTGATTACTACAGCAAACTGCTTACCAATCAGTCCCGTCCATTTTACAACAATGCAACACAGGAAAAGACAGCACCTGGTTCCACTTACAAACCATTATCTGCAATTGCCGGTCTGACCGAAGGTGTCATTGACGTTAACACATATCTTCCATGTGCCGGAGTATATAAGAAAGTCACACCGAATCCAAAATGCTGGATTTACCCGTCATCACATGGTAACCTGAATGTATCACAGGGTATTCAGCATTCTTGTAATGACTTTTTCTATGAAGTCGGTTACAGACTGGGGCTCAATAATGCCGGTGATTCAAAGCTGGACAGTGATACCTCAGATGGAAAGAGTACACAGAATTATTATTCAAGCGAACGTGGTATTGCAAAACTTCAAAAATATGCGGAAGAATTCGGTCTTGGAGATACTTCGGGTATGGAAATTCCTGAATCTGACCCGCAGATATCCGATGACAACTCTGTATTATCTGCTATCGGACAGGGTACCAACAACTATACTACCAGTCAGCTTGCAAGATATATCACAGCAGTTGCAAATGAGGGAACCGTATACAACTTAAGTCTTTTAGATAAGGTTACAAGCCCTAAAGGGAAAACGATCAAAGACTATACTCCTGAAGTGAAAAATAAAGTTACCGATGTGTCCGCCTCTACATGGCAGGCAGTCCATGAAGGTATGAGAGCAGTTGTAACTTCAGAAGATAAAGATATTTTTACGAAATTAAATTCGAGTGGTATTGCATTATCCGGTAAAACCGGAACTGCACAGCAAAGTCAGACTCATCCAGACCACGGTCTGTTTGTAGGATTTGCTCCTAGTGACAGCCCACAGATTGCATTTGCAATCCGTATTGCCAACGGCTACAGTTCGACATTTGCAGCTGAAGTCGGTAATGATGTCATGGAGTACTACTATAAAGTCACACCGGAAAATGAATTGATCACGGGATCTGCATCAGATATTGGTACCGGATCAAATGGTGGAGATTAAAGAAAGGATGATTCTATGTGAAAGACCAGGTGCTCATCAAGAGTAACAAATACGGCATCACTATTTATTTTGATTCAGACAGTTCATTCGAGGAACTTCTGGAAGTCGTAAAAAAGAAATTCCAATCTGCTTCCAGGTTCTTTGCTCAAGCAAAAATGGCTGTGGAATATGAAGGCCGTTCTTTCACAGAAGATGAAGAGCGGCAGCTGACAAGAGAAATTGAATCAGCTGCCAATATCGAAATACTTTGTATCATTGAGAAAAATACTGTTACAGAACAAGTCCATAAAAAAATGCTGGACGAAAGCCTTGAAGCCATCCATGAAAAAGACGGGCAGTTCTATAAGGGTACATTAAGAGGAAGGCAGGTTCTTGAGTCCGAACAGAGCATTGTGATCATAGGTGATATCGAAGAAGGTGCTACCGTTGCATCCAAAGGAAATGTAATTGTAACCGGTACCATATACGGTACGGTGATCGCAGGTGCCTCCGGACGCAGAGATGCTGTCATTGCAGCTCTCCGTATGCAGCCGAAAAAACTGCGGATAGGAGAAGTAAAAGTAAAACCAGTTATAGGAGGAAGTTATTCATGGGCGAAGTTATCGTAATTACATCAGGAAAAGGTGGAGTTGGAAAGACGACTACAACTGCAAATGTAGGAGCAGGTTTATCGAAGCTTGGCAAAAAGGTAGTGATCATAGATACTGATCTAGGGCTCCGGAATCTGGATGTTGTGATGGGCATGGAAAATCTGGTCGTATATAATCTGGTCGATGTTGTGACCGGCGGATGCCGCCTGAAACAGGCATTGATCCGTGACAGCCGATATGAAAATCTATATCTGCTCCCGTCCGCCCAGACAAAAGACAAGTCGGCGGTATCACCGGAACAGATGAAAAAGCTCACTTCTGAATTAAAAGAAGAATTTGACTACATACTTTTGGATTGTCCGGCCGGTATTGAACAAGGCTTTCAAAATGCCATTGCCGGTGCTGACCGTGCATTAGTTGTTACAACTCCGGAAGTATCATCCATTCGTGATGCTGACCGTATCATTGGACTTCTGGAACAGAATCAGATCCGTAAGATTGACCTGATCATCAACCGCATCCGGATGGACATGGTGAAGCGGGGGGATATGATGTCCGTTGATGATGTCACCGAAATCCTCTCGGTACCTTTAATCGGAATCCTTCCTGATGACGAACAGGTTGTTATCGGGACTAACCAGGGGGAACCGGTAATTGGTCTCGATTCAACGGCAGGAAAGGGATATTTAAATATTTGTAAGCGTATTCTGGGATTGGAAGTTCCTTATATAAATCTTGATACCGGAAAGGGATTCTTCTCAAGGATCTCACATGCATTCAAGAAGAATTAGGAGGCCCTGAATATGTTGAAAAGCTCTTCCGTATCCATTGCAAAGAACCGTCTCCGCGCATTGGTCGTATCGGATCGGGTACAATGTACGCCTTCCGTTTATGATCATATCTGCCGGGACTTATATCAAACCCTTTCCAAATACGTGGAACTTACAGAAGATGATTTTCAAGTAGAGATTAACCGTTCACAGATAGTGATAAGAATAGCAGGAGAAGAAACGTGAGATCACATAGATTTACAAAACCATATAACTGGAAAAATTACAAATTCGGAATTGTTGCACTTGTAGGTATTTTATCCATTTTCGGTATCTTAGTCGTAGGCAGTGCAAAAGAATCTCTTCAGAACAAACAGATTCTTGGTGTCGTGATAGGTCTTGCGGCTATGATCATCGTGTCACTGATTGACTATATGTGGATCATAAATTTTTATTGGGTATTGTATATACTTTCTATCATTATGCTTACTGCAGTAAAATTATTTGGTGAGAATGTAAATGGTGCAACCCGCTGGATCAAGGTAGGCTTTATCCAATTCCAGCCTTCAGAACTTGCAAAAATATTACTGATCATATTTTTTGCAAAATTTTTGATGGAACACGAAGAAGATATCAATGATAAATTTACACTGTTGAAATATGCTGTCCTCGCAGGTATTCCGCTGGTATTGATCTTAATTGAGCCAAACCTGTCCACAACCATTTGTACCGCTCTTATGATCTGTCTTATGATCTATGTAGCCGGACTAAGTTATAAATTCATCGGTACCGTCCTTGTCATATTAATACCGGTCGCAGTCATCTTTTTAAGTATCGTTGTTCAGCCTGACCAGAAGCTTTTAAAGGATTATCAGCAGAAGCGTATCCTTGCTTTTATCGAACCCGAAAAATATGAAAGTGATGAAGCTTACCAGCAGAAAAACTCTGTCATGGCAATTGGTTCCGGTCAGCTAACAGGAAAAGGGCTGGATAATAACACGACCACATCCGTAAAAAACGGTAATTTCATTCTTGAACCACAGACAGATTTCATTTTCGCGATCATTGGTGAAGAATTAGGTTTTGTCGGAGGTTGTATAATTATTGCGTTATTACTATTAATTGTGATACAATGTATTTTAGTTGGGATACGATCGCAAGACCTTGCAGGAAGAATCATATGCTGTGGTGTTGGGGGACTGATTGGCATACAAAGTTTTATTAACATTGGTGTTGCCACCAAGATATTACCTAATACTGGAGTACCATTACCTTTTGTAAGTTATGGACTGACATCTCTTGTAAGTTTATATATTGGAATTGGATTAGTCTTGAACGTAGGATTACAACCGAAAAAATACCAGTAAGGAGTGAATAATATGAATATAGGTCTGATAGCACATGATTCAAAAAAAGCACTGATGCAAAATTTCTGTATCGCATATAGAGGAATTTTAAGCAAACACAGTCTTTATGCTACAGGAACGACAGGGAGATTAATTGAAGAAGTTACAAACCTGAAAGTTCATAAATATCTGGCCGGTCCCTTAGGAGGAAAGCAGCAGTTAGGAGCGCAGATTGCGCAGAATGATATTGATGCTCTGATCTTTTTGAGAGAGCCTTCCAATCCAAAACCTCACGACCCGGATCTTAATGATGTGATCCGTATGTGCGACACTTATAATATTCCGCTGGCAACGAATCTTGCAACAGCAGAAATTATTATCTTAGCAATTGACAGAGGAGATTTAGACTGGCGTGAAATGTATCGGTAAATACTCAAAATTAATAGCTGTGCTGTCATTGACGGCAATGGTGACAACCGGTTGTGGTTTTGGTTCAAAGAATGTAGTAGCAGATTATGAAATCGAAAATTATAACACAAATCTGTATACAGGTGATTTATTTGCTTCTGATCTGTGTGTTGCATCTGGTGATGTCAATCTGAAAGGGATTACCTCTACCGAAACAGATACACTTCATTCAGCAGCCTTGTTTGATGTTGACGGGAAAAAAGTTGACTTTTCCTATCAGATGTTTGATAAAATCTATCCGGCAAGTACAACCAAGCTTATGACTGCTCTGGTTGCTTTGGAAAACGCTGATCTGTCAGACGTTGTCACAGTGTCTCAGAATGCCGATATGAACAGCTTTGCTGCTGACGAAGCAACTTGCGGAATACAGGCTGGCGATAAGATTACATTATCCGATTTATTATATGGTCTGTTACTTCATTCCGGAAATGACAATGCAACAGCAATTGCAGAATATGTGGGCGGAAGTATGGATGGATTTGCCAAAATGATGAATAAAGAAGCGAAAAAGTTAATGGCAACAGGCACACATTTTGTAAATTCTAATGGTCTTCATAATGACGACCATTATACAACTGCTTATGACCTTTATCTCATTTTTAATGAATGCATTAAAAATGATGATTTTGTCAAAATCATCAAATCAAAATCACATACCGCAAAGGTTACCGGAAGTAGTGGTGCTGTAAGAAGTATTACCTGGGAACCTACTAATTTTTATGCTACCGGTGAAGCAGAAAAACCAGATAATGTAACTGTCATCGGCGGAAAAACAGGAACAACCAAGCTGGCCGGGAATTGTCTCGTTCTTCTTACAGAAGATGAGAACAATCATCCATATATCTCTATTGTAATGAATGCTGATACAAAGCCATTGCTTTATAAAGATATGACAGCAATTGTGGAAGCAATTCCTGAAAAATAATATGTAAAAATATAGAAGGGGCATCCATAATACGGATACCCCTTTTTTAGGATGAACTTCCGATTCTTCCATAAAGGCTGATGAGATAAAGTCCACATAGACCGATAATGGTATAAATAATTCTGGAAATCCATGTGAGATTTCCAAAGATTACGGCTACGATGTCCAGTTTAAATATACCAACCAGAAGCCAGTTAAGTGCACCGATGATCACAAGCGTCAATGCAGTGTTATCAAACCATTTCATCTGAGTAATCCTCCTTTTATCGAATGATAATAGTATTGCCGGAAAAAGTGGGATTATACATTGCGGAAAGGATTTTTATCATGGATAAAAGTGAAAAATATTATCCATATTCACAATATCTCAAAGAAAGATATGGAAAAAAAGTATATAAACTTCCGGTAAATCTCCCGGTCAGCTGTCCAAATAGAATTAACGGAAACGGCTGTTCGTTCTGTGCAGAAAAGGGAACCGGATTTGAAGCAATGGACTCTGCCGTATCTGTCACAGAACAGCTTCTTAGGACTCGCGACTACATTGAAAAACGTTATCATGCGCATAAGTTTATTGCGTATTTTCAGAACTTTACGAATACATTTTTACCGCTTGAAATATTCCGTTCATATATCGAGGAAGCATCCCGCGTTCCTGATATTGTTGAAATTGCCGTCTCTACACGTCCGGATTGTATACGGGATGACTACCTGGATGTATTACATACAGTCCGGGAAAAAACCGGAATCCAGATTACGGTCGAACTCGGACTTCAAACAGTGAATTATCATACCTTAAAACAAATATCAAGAGGTCATTCTCTTGCGGAATTTATCGATGCGGTCCTGCATATCAACAAATATTCTTTCGATATCTGTACCCATGTAATCCTGAATCTTCCGGGAGATGATCTGGATGACAGCATTGAAACGGCAAAAATATTATCTGCACTTCCGGTACAGATCGTAAAGGCACATTCTCTTTATATTGCTAAGAATACAAAGTTGTGCGAAGCGTATGAAAATGGTACAATATCTCTATGTAAAAAAGAAGAGTACCTGAACCGCCTCATCCTGTTTCTGGAATATCTGAGACCGGATATTGCAATTGAGCGCCTGTTCAGCCGTATTCCGGAAAAGGATGCTGTATTCTGTAACTGGGACACCAGCTGGTGGAAGTTAAGAGATGAACTATTTGAAATCATGACAGAAAGGCAAAGTTATCAGGGAAAGGCATTTCACTATTTAAATGGATCAGCGTTACGTATGTTAAAGCAATAAAGATAGGAGGCCGGAAATTTGGCTGGAAACACGCAATCATCAAATATAAAAGTATATCAGAAGAAAAAACATTTAAATATTGGGATCATCATTTTTGGTGTTATATTTATTTATCTTGTTGTAACTGTATTAATGTATCTGACAGAAAAACATATTTCTGTTTATGAGGTTCGGGAAGGATCCATTCTCAAAGACAATTCCTATACCGGTCTTGCCATCCGTAATGAAACAGTAATCCGCTCCGAAGACAATGGATACGTTAATTACTTTGTTTCAGCCGGTAGTAAAGTCGGTGCTAAAACACAGATTTATTCTCTTTCTGACCACAAGTTACAGTTTGAAGCAAAATCAGGAAAAAGTCAGAAATTAACCTCCGTTGAGCAGAACAATATACGTCAGAAGACCCAGACTTTCTGCGAAAATTATTCTGATGAAAGTTTCGGAGATGTATATACATTAAAAAGTAATATCTCAAGTGTGCTGGATGGAAAATCAAATCAGAACCGTCAGACTCAGCTTGCTGCTCTGACCGATGCAGATACCGACGGACTTCATGTGTTTTCTGCGGATTCTGACGGTATCATATGTTATTATGTGGACGGATTCGAAAAAACTACTGCGGATGATGTAACCCCGGATATGTTAAGCAAAGAAGGCTATCGTAAAAAAGAGCAGAAGAACAATACCCGGATTAAATCCGGCACCCCGGTATACAAATTAATCAAAGATGATGACTGGACTTTGGTTATTCCTTTAACCAAAGAGTGTGCAAAAGAGTTGAAAGATTCTTCTAGTGTCCATGTACGTTTTCCGAAAGATAATGAAACTATGACCGCTGCATTTTCCATGAAAAAAGTAAAAGGGTCTTATCTTGGATATCTTGCATTTGATTCTTCGATGGTACGCTATGCCCAGGATCGTTTTGTTGACGTAGAACTGATACTCGAAGATCAGTCCGGACTTAAAATACCGAAATCGGCGATTACAAAGAAGGACTTCTATGTAATTCCGGAAGATTATCTTACCCAGGGCGGAAATAGTAACAGTACCGGTGTATTGATCGATACCGGGAAAGAGAATGCAGAATTTCAGGCTGTTGATATCTATTACCGCGATACACAGACCGGTTCTGTCTATGTTGATCCGGATGATTTTGAAAAAAATACAACCTTAAAAAAAGCAGGCTCTTCAGATACTTATCAATTATCAGAAACAAAGCAATTAAAGGGAGTTTATAATATCAACCGGGGGTATGCGGTATTCCGTCAGGTACAGATTTTATGCGAAAGCGATGATTACTATATTGTACAAAGTGGAAATGATTATGGTCTGTCCAATTATGACCACATTGCACTGACAGGAAAAGACGTACATGAGGGTGATGTCATTTCTTAATTTGATATTAAGAGAAAAGGAGCTAGAAATTATGTTAAAAGAAAATCTTGCAAAAGTAGAAGAAAATATCCAGGCTGCATGCGACCGCGCCGGCCGTAAGAGAGAAGAGGTTACGTTGATCGCAGTAAGCAAAACAAAACCTGTAGAGATGCTGCAGGAAGCATATGATCTGGGTGTTCGTATCAATGGAGAGAATAAAGCACAGGAACTCGCTTCCAAATATGAAGTTCTGCCAAAAGATATCCACTGGCATATGATCGGTCATATGCAGCGTAATAAGGTCAAATATATTATTGATAAAGTAGATCTTATTCATTCTGTGGATTCTGTCCGATTAGCTGAAACAATTGATAAAGAAGCAGAAAAACATAACGTTACAGCCAATATACTGATCGAAGTGAATGTTGCGAAAGAAGAAAGTAAGTTCGGACTTATGCCGGAAGAAGTTCCTGCATTCGTAGAGCAGATATCAAAATTTTCACATATCCGTGTAAAAGGTCTTATGACAATTGCTCCATTTGTAGAAAATCCTGAGGATAATCGCCCTGTTTTTGCTCATTTACGCAAATTATCTGTTGACATCGCAAAGAAAAACATTGATAATATTACTATGAGTATTCTTTCTATGGGTATGACAAATGACTATCAGGTAGCCATAGAAGAAGGAGCTACCATGGTCCGTGTTGGTACCGGAATCTTCGGAGCACGAGACTATACTCATCAAGTATAAACGGAAGATAGGAGATTTATTAAAAATGGGAGTATTAGATAAGTTCTTAAGTATCATGAAGTTAGACGACGGAGACGATGAATACGATGATGATGAATTCTTCGACGATGACGAATATGATGATGATTATGAAGAAAAGCCCAAGAGAAGCCTCTTTCATAAAAGCACAAAAGACAATGATAAAGATTTTGATGAGAATGACGAGGAGGAATATACAGCACCTGTAAAGCAGAAATCTTCATTCTCTAATAATAAAGTAACACCTATGCGTCAGCCTGCAAGAAGAAGCAGTGTAAATATGGAAGTATGTGTAATTAAGCCAACTTCTGTTGAAGATTCCAGAGAGATCACAGAGACTCTGTTAAGCGGACGCACAGTGATCCTTAATCTGGAGGGACTGGATCTTGAGATTGCACAGCGTATTATTGATTTTACTTCAGGTGCTACATTTGCAATCAGTGGTAACCTGCAGAAGATTTCGAATTACATATTCCTGGTAACACCTACAAATGTAGATATTTCGGGAGATCTTCAGGATCTGTTGAACACTTCTTTGGATTCTTCATCTATGAGGACAAGATTTTAATTATGAACAAAGAAGAAAGTATGTTACAGAAACGTCTGGTTGAACTTTCCAGACTTGCATATAACAGAGGAATTGTTGTATTTTCTGACTTTCTTAATTTGAATGAATTGAATATTCTTCATACGACACCGAAAGACATGTTCTTATCCCAGTATAAGACGTATGGTGGATATGACTTATCAGAGCGTCAGATGGCTGTATTTCTACCTGATGCTCTTTATTATGAGTATGAATATCCGATTCAGACAATAGAAGTCAGCCCGCTGAATAAGAAGTTTTCCGAAGATCTTACTCACCGCGATTATCTTGGTGCACTGATGAATCTTGGTATTGAACGTTGTAAGATCGGAGATATTATTGCAGAAGATCATAAAGCGCTGATATTTGTCAAAGAAGAAATGGCAGAATATGTCACCGATAATCTGACTCAGATCAGACATACTCATGTAAAAGCAACGATCGGTACCGGTGTTCAGGTTGATTATGAACCGAGATACGAAGAATTAAAAGGAACCGTATCATCCATCCGTCTCGATAGTGTTCTCGCTTTGGCATATCCTCTTTCCAGAAGTAAGATCACGTCTCAGATTGAAGCCGGAAAAGTGTTTGTGAATGGAAAACTGATTACCAGTAACGGATACCGGTTAAAAGAGAATGATATAATTTCCGTTCGTAAAATGGGTCGTATTGCCTATAATGGGATCCTGTCTGAGACAAAAAAAGGACGTTATATGATTTCTGTACGCAAATATATATAGTTTTTGTACTATGAATTCAAAAAAGTTATAGATTCATAGTATGATCGGCAAGGAGTATCATGAATACAAATACAAAACGTATCACACATTATATCACAGCACTGATCAGTGTTGTTGTACTGGTATGCATAGACCAGTTTACAAAATATCTTGTTGTCGGACACTTAAAAGACCGGCCGGCTTATGTACTGATCAGAAATATATTTCAATTAGAATATCTTGAAAACAGAGGAGCTGCATTCGGTATACTGCAAAACCAGAGAGTTTTCTTTTACATCAGTGTACTCCTGATTACCGCAGCTGTGATTTGGTTCTACAGCAAAGTACCTATGGGGAAAAAATATCTGCCACTTCGTATCTGTGCGGTATTGATCGTTGGCGGGGCTTTCGGTAACTGTATTGACCGTATCCGCCTGAATTATGTAGTCGATTTCTTTTATTTCAAACTGATCGACTTTCCGATTTTTAATGTTGCAGATATCTATGTTACCGTTGCAGCATTCCTGTTAGTTATATTAATACTCGTTTACTATAAGGAGGAAGACCTTGAAAGAATTTTCCATCGATCTTAATGCCGAAGGCCAGCGGATTGACCTCTATCTTTCCGAACAGTTCGAAGACAGATCAAGATCTTATATTCAGAAAATCATCAAAGATGGATATGTAAAAGTAAACCAGAAGCCTGTAAAATCCAATTACAGGCTTTCTTTTGATGACAGGGTAGAAGTTACCCTTCCAGAAGCAAAAGAGCCTGATATCGTGCCTGAGAACATTCCACTGGATATCTTATATGAGGATCAGGATATTATTATGATCAATAAACCAAAGCAGATGGTTGTTCACCCTGCTCCAGGACATTACAGCGGAACATTGGTCAATGCTCTAATGTATCACTGCGGAAATGAACTGTCCGGTATCAACGGCTGTATGCGTCCCGGAATTGTTCACCGCATTGATATGGACACCACGGGTTCACTGGTCATCTGCAAGAACGATAAAGCTCATCAGAGCCTTTCCGAACAATTAAAGGTACACTCTATCCGTCGTATCTATGTTGCGATCGTACATGGTAATATCAAAGAAGATTCCGGTACGGTTAATGCACCGGTCGGACGTCATCCGACAGACCGCAAGAAAATGAGTACTCACTGTAAAAATGGACGGGAGGCCATTACCCACTACAAAGTTCTGGAACGTTTCGGAGATTATACCTATATCCAATGTGAGCTTGAAACCGGACGAACCCATCAGATCCGTGTCCATATGGCAAGCATCGGTCATCCTCTGCTCGGTGACGAAGTTTACGGTCCGAAAAAGTGTCCTTTTAAAGGATTGCAGGGACAGACTTTACATGCACGCACTCTTGGTATCATACACCCATCTACCGGGGAATACCTGGAAGTCAACGCACCCCTTCCGGAATATTTTATCGAACTATTAGACAGACTAAGGAATATTTGCAGGTAAATTATGTGAAAATTCTATACATTTCTCCGAGTTTGCTGTATAATATGTTTATATTAATTTATGTATAGGAGCGTGGTATATATGGCAAAGACAAATACAATCATTACGATCGGCCGTGAATATGGTAGTGCCGGACGCCAGATCGGATATAAAGTTGCTGAAGATCTCGGAATCAAATTATACGACAGAGAAATGTTGGAACGCGCAGCAAAGGAAAGTGGTATCTGCGAAGAACTTTTTGAAACACACGATGAAAAACCTACGAACAGTTTTCTGTATTCTCTGGTTATGGATTCCTACTCATTCGGATATCCTTCATCCAGTTATACAGACATGCCGATCAATCATAAAATTTTTCTCGCACAATTTGATACCATCCGCAAGATCGCATCGGAAGGTCCTTGTATTCTTGTTGGACGTTGTGCCGACTATGCACTGGAAGAATTTAATAATGTCTTAAGTGTATTCATTCATGCCGACATGGACGCAAGAGTCCGCAGAATCGCACGGATCTATGATCTGACAGATGCAAAAGCCAAAGATCTGATTAAAAAGACTGATAAGAGACGTTCCAGCTATTATAACTATTACAGCAATAAAAAATGGGGTGCTGCCGAAAGCTATAATATCTGCCTTGACAGTTCTCTTCTTGGAATTGACGGGACAGCAAAGGCAATCGAACAGTTAGTAGCATTAAAAGAAACTGTTACAGACAGAAAATTGTAAATCAAAAATCTCTGACGTATAAATATAAATTGTATATTTTATGTCAGAGATTTTTTGCATGTTACGACATAAAAATGTTCGATTCTGTATATCTTACAATTCCCGCAATTTAACTGCTGAAGCTGCTTTACGGCGACGGGTATCATCTATTGCGGCATAGTGCTTTTTCGTCGTATTTACATCTTTATGTCCCAAAACATCTGCCACAAGATAAATATCACCGGTCTCTTTATATAACGATGTGCCATAAGTACTGCGAAGTTTGTGCGGTGTGATCTTCTTATTCGGCGTTACCTGTCTGGCATACTTTTTCACCATATTTTCAACTGCCTGGACACCCATACGCTTTCTCTGTGTCGATAAGAACAATGCCTGTTCATGGCCGGAGAGGGGAGTAGCTGCCTCGCGGTCACCCGTTATATAATTTTCAAGTGCTCCGGCAACTTCATCGCCAAAATACACAACCATCTGATTGCCACCTTTTCTGGTAACCGTAATTCCATTGTTCTTAAAATCCACATCCTTAAGATCCAGTCCGACACATTCGGACACACGGATACCGGTTCCTAATAACAGCGTAAGAATAGCAATATCACGGTCCCGCGTTTTCTTATAGTAATTCAGTGCCTGTCCGGTCAGGTGATCGCCTGCAGATTCCACAAAATCCAACAACAAAGCAACTTCATCGGTATCCAGACGTATGATTGCTTTATCATGTAGTTTTGGCATATCTACCAGAAGTGTCGGATTCTTCTGTATGATCTGATGTTTGAAATAATATCCGTAAAAACTTCTAAGAGCAGACATTTTACGTGCCAGTCCTTTTTCCCCATTGGTGATCAATTCACCGTCCTCATCGCGTTTATATACTTTCAGGTATTCCAGATATTCCTCAATATCTACAGGTTCAAGGTCCTCCAGATCCCGGGGCATAAAACGGTCCATCGTATAATTCTTATACACAGGATTATTTTCCATAAGGAAATGGAAAAACACACGGATATCGTAAGCGTAGTTAATGCGGGTACGTGCAGATGATTTTGGTTCCATAGCACGGAAATAGTCCTTCGCAAAAGGCGGCAAAGTCTTTAAGACTTCACGAAGGCGTAACGTCTGATCAATCTGACTCTGTTCATGATAATTATGCGGTTTGTTTGATGCCGTGTTTGTTAGGTTGGTAGATGAATCAATCATGTAATAGAAAACCTCCTGAATAGAAATGATGGAATAAAAGTATCAATAAAATAATAAAAATTCCTCATAAAACAATATAATTATAGCAGAATTCGTTATTTCCGTCTATATCTTTTGGAAAAATCGGTATTTGTCGTATAGATATGTACCAATAACAAAATGGCAATGAACTACTATTTTTCATTCATTGCCGTGGGTGAGTATAATATATATAAGCCTTTCAGCATATATATCGGAATGATTCTGTTTTAAAGAATGATTTAAAAAATCATCTGTAATCGTAATATGGAACGGTCAGATACTGACTATCCTGAATCTGATCGGATGAAAGCTTATTGATCTTTTTTACTTCTGTAATATAAGCATTGACAGATTCATAATCTTCAGTTATATATTCCTCTGCAATATTCCAAAGAGTATCTCCTGAATGAATCTGAATACTTTTATAGTACTTGCATCTTACCGGATCATCCTTGACATTATCATGTGCACTATCATGTGCACTCACAAGACCGCTCCCATAAAATGCACTGAGTCCAAGAATCATAAACAAAGAAAAAATACCAACAAATAGCTTCTTTACATGTACACTTCTTTTTCTTCGGCTGCTTGCCCTGTTGTAACCGGTATAATTACTTCCTCTGCTTTCTCTATAGATTCTCTTTGTATCCATCTCGTACCCCTCCATCTATTCTTCAAAACAGTTTTGCACGAACATTTGTTCTCTACGCCATCTATTATACAAGTCGAACAAATGTTTGTCAATAGATTCCGCCATATATTTCGAACATATTTTCTAAACATCTGTTTGCGTTTTCCGATATCCTGTGTTATCATTAAATATATAATAATTAACGAATTTACAATCCATCTTAAGGAGGACATAATATGGCGCAGGGGAAAATAACTGCAAAGCAGGAAGAAATATTAGAATATATCAAATCCCAGATACTGGAGCGTGGCTTCCCACCATCAGTCAGAGATATCTGTGAAGCAGTTCATCTGAAATCTACTTCTTCTGTTCACTCTCATCTGGAAACTCTTGAGAAGAATGGATATATCAGAAGGGATCCAACCAAACCACGTGCGATTGAGATCCTGGATGACTCTTTTAATTTTAACCGTCGCGAAATGGTAAATGTGCCTGTCATCGGACATGTTGCTGCAGGAGAACCACTTCTCGCAGAACAGAACATAGAGAACTACTTTCCTATCCCGATGGAATATATGCCTAACAAACAGACTTTTATGCTCAAAGTACATGGCGAAAGTATGATCAATGCTGGTATTCTTGATGGAGATTTTGTACTGGTCGAACAGTCTGCTGTTGCCGATAACGGAGATATTGTAGTCGCATTGCTTGAAGACAGTGCCACTGTCAAAAGATTTTACAAAGAAGAAGGTATCTTCCGTTTACAACCGGAAAATGATGCGTTGGAACCAATTATCGTTCGTGATCTTCAGATTATGGGAAAAGTGATCGGAGTTTTCCGTTTCTTCTAAACGATATTTTTCAGAAAAAAACCCCAGGCAATATATCTAAAAACGGATTTCTGTTTTACATGATATATTTGCCTGGGGCCTTTAACAAAAGTTCATTCTACATACTAAATACTAACAAACTTTTATTTTATGATACTTTATAATTCATTTACATCATCAATTCTCTTTCCATCATTCCAGATACGCTCCAGATTATAGAACTGACGGTTTTCTCTGTCAAAAATGTGTACGATCACATCACCGAAGTCGATCAACACCCACGCTCCGCTTCTGTGTCCTTCTGTCTCTTTTGCAGCATATCCTGCTTTATGCATCTTTTCTTCTACATTCTCAACAAGTGCACGTACCTGACTGTCACTGTTACCATTTGCAATTACAAAATAGTCTGCAAGAACAGATACCGATGAAATATCAATCGCACATACATTTTCACCCTTTTTATCTTCTAACGCTTCAAATGCGATTTTTGCCATTTCCTTTGCCTGATCCATACTTAATCCTCCTTTCCCATTTCTTTTTTATAATAATCATACGTTTTTTGTGTCATAGGATCCACCGCAATCTTCCTGCTGTTCAGGTATACCAGTGAATCTTTTAAAATCCGGTACAGACATTCATCAATATTCTGAAAAGCAAGCCGTCTTACGTCCGCCATATTCGGCAGTTCTCTTCTGCCCGGCTCGATATAATCCGCAATGTATATGATTTTTTCCAGCATCGTCATAGCCGGACACCCTGTTGTATGGCTTTCAATCGCATGAATAATCTCTTTATCTGTCACACCATATTTTTCATGAGCCAGACAGGCACCCAGTTTTGCATGCAGCAGACTTGGGTTCTCTCTTTCTATGTCTGATACTGTAAAGCCGTATTTCCCGCACAGATGCAGTTTCTTATCATTCGGGATACATTTTGCGCAGTCATGCAGTAAACCGGCATACAGGGCTTTCAGCACGTCCACATCATAACGCATAGCCATCGAAGCGGCCGTATACATCACACCCAGAGTATGCTGGTAGCGGTTATCGTCCAGTTCTTTCTTTAGCACATGCTGTATTTTTATGATTCTTTCATCCATTACCGTATTCCTTCTTTTGTTTTTTCTCTGATACTATCGATATAAATGATGCTGCTTTATATAACTGCATACAGCAGCCGGCATATATTCCGAGACGGAATCCCCGGACTGAAGACTGGCACGCAGTTCATGAGATGAGACAGGCATAAGAGGCGTCTCCAGCAGACGTATCTTTGCATGATATTTTTCAGACAAATATTGTATCTGTCTGTTCATCTCCTCTTTTGTCTTCACCTCATTACGATAGGTAGCAAGAATTGTGCATGTCGGAAAGATTCGTTCCGGATGTACCCACGTCTCGATTGCCATAAGAGAGTCCGCACCAATGATAAAATAGAATTCATCGTCCGGATATATTTTGCTAAAATGTTCCATCGTCTGGTAAGAACAGGATACTTCCGCTCTCAATGCCTCGTATGGCTGCAGAACAAACTCTGGAAACGGTGCAATCGCAAGACTGGTCATCTTCATCCGGTCTTCTGCAGTGGATTTTATTGTCTCGCTCTTTTTATGCGGAGGGTTCCCGTTCGGCATAAACCAGATCTGATCCAGGGAAAATGCTTCATATGCAGCATGTCCCAGCATCAGATGCCCGTTATGGACCGGATCAAAGGTTCCTCCCATAATCCCTATCTTCATTTGAATCTCCTACCTGTATTATTTTGGCAGCTCTATCTTCTTGTGTTTGTCTTTGCCTTCTTTATATAATACGATCTTCTTACCGATTACCTGTACGACCTGTGAATGTGTACGTTCTGCGATCACTTCTGCAAGTGCACGCGGATCATCTGCACAGTTCTTAAGTACACTGACTTTGATCAGTTCTCTTGCGTCCAGTGCCTCCTGGATAGCTTTGGTAACTTCCGGTGTCATGCTGTTCTTTCCAATCTGGAAGATCGGATCTAAATTCATAGCAAGACCTTTTAAATAAGCTCTCTGTTTTGTTGTCATCTTTAATCTCCTCTTTATACCATCAACGGACCGCATCTGAACTATTATTTGTAATAGTCAAACTGCAGGCCATACATTCGTACTGTATCTCCCTCCTGGATACCAGCTTCTTCAAGCTGCTCCAGAATTCCTGAATCCTTGAGGAATTTCTGGAAAAATGCAAATCCTCTCTCGGAATCCAGATTTGTATATCCCAGCATCTTTTCGATCTTCGGCCCTTCTACCACGTACATATCGTCTTCTTTTTCGACTGTATACGGAAGATCGTTCATAGGAATCTCTTCCTCAGGGAAATATTCCTGTTCAAATACAATTGTCTCCTGATCCAGATGCTGTAATTCGTTCGATACATAATAAAGTAATTCCTTAATTCCCTGTCCGGTTACTCCGGAAATTGGAAATACCTTTACTCCCTGTGGTTCGAATTCGTCTTTCAGGCGCTGTACCGGATCATCCTCTGTAAAGATCGCATCAATCTTATTCGCTGCGATCACCTGTGGACGGTTCGCAATGTCAGCATTATATGCCTTTAATTCATTGTTGATCTTATAGATATCATCTACCGGATCCCGTCCTTCTGTTCCAGCCGCATCTACTACATGGATCATCAGTTTGGTGCGTTCGATATGACGCAGGAACTGATGTCCAAGTCCAACACCCTCTGATGCTCCTTCGATCAGTCCTGGAATATCTGCGATTACAAATCCATTCGCATCCGGAAGATCTACAACACCAAGATTTGGATTCAGTGTTGTAAAATGATAATTGGCAATCTTCGGCTGTGCGTTAGTTACGCGTGATAAGAACGTAGACTTTCCGACATTCGGAAATCCCACAAGCCCTACATCAGCGATCACTTTTAATTCCAGATCAACATACAATTCTTTTGCAGGCTGTCCCGGCTGTGCATACTTTGGAACCTGCATGGTTGCAGTTGCAAAATGCTGGTTTCCAAGACCACCTTTGCCACCTTTTAAGATGATCTGTCTGCGGTTGTCTCCGGACATATCTGCGATGACTTTACCGGATTCTGATTCTTTAATAACCGTTCCCTCCGGAACTTTCAGGACAATATCTTCACCGTCCGCACCATGGCATCTACGCTTACCGCCCTGTTCACCATCTCTTGCTGTAAATTTTCTCTTGTGCCTGTAGTCCTGAAGCGTATTCAGTCCTTCGTCGACTTCAAATATAACGTCACCGCCACGTCCGCCGTCACCGCCATCCGGACCTCCATTCGCTACATACTTCTCGCGCCGGAAACTCACATGACCGTCTCCGCCTTTTCCTGCTCTAATAAATATCCTTGCTCTGTCTGCAAACATACTGTATTCCTTTCATCTATAATAAATAAACGGAAGTCAAAAAAAGCGCGCTGCATCATAACCGAAAGAAGTTAATCATTGCAACGCACTTTTTCAACTCATAATTAAGCTACTGGATAGATAGAAACCTGTTTCTTATCTTTTCCTTTTCTTTCAAATCTTACAACGCCATCAACGAGTGCGAATAATGTATCGTCACCGCCGCGTCCTACATTGATTCCCGGGTGAATCTTTGTTCCGCGCTGTCTGTAAAGAATGTTACCAGCTTTTACAAACTGTCCGTCAGCTCTTTTAGCACCAAGTCTTTTAGACTCAGAATCTCTACCGTTCTTTGTAGAACCTACACCTTTTTTATGAGCGAAAAACTGAAGGTTTAATTTCATCATGGTTGTTACACCTCCTCGAATGTTAAATCAATATATTCTGCATAGTTGTCATCATCTACCATCTGTTCCAGGCCAAGAATCATTGCATTCAGCAAAAGCCTTGCATCTTTTGAAGGATGATTCAGATGATAAGAAATCATTCCCGTCTCATCTTCCGAAATCAGACTTGCGTCATCTTCCGTAAATTCTTCAATTGCATTTATTGTGTTGATTACCAGAATAGAAGCAGCGGCACATACAATATCCTGTCCCGGATTTGCATATTCAGCATGTCCTTCCGTCTGAAAACCTACACACTCTTTATACTTGTTCTGAAAGATCGTTACATGAATCATGGATGCTCTCCAATATTAAGCGTTGATTTTTTCAATCTTAACTGCAGTATACTGCTGTCTGTGACCGTTTTTCTTGTGGTATCCAGATTTTCTCTTGTACTTGTAAACGATAACTTTTCTAGCTTTACCGTTTTCAACTACAGAAGCTTCAACTGTTGCACCTGCAACTGTCGGATTACCAACTTTTAATCCGTTGTCACTTACTGCAAGAACCTGGTCAAATGTAAAAGTCTCTCCAGCCTCTACACCAAGTTTCTCTACTTTAATGATATCGCCTTCGGCTACTTTGTACTGTTTACCACCTGTTGCTATAATTGCGTACATATGGCACCTCCTATTATCATTACTCGCCAGTTACGGTGTCTGACTGATGATTCCGGCAGAACTTCAACCTCACTGTGCGGCATACTAGAAGATAATAGCATATGTTTTCCGAAAATGCAAGCATTATCAGAAATATTTTTTATCTTTTATATTCCAAGCAGTTTTTTCGCATTTCCTGAAAAGACTGCCATCTTCTCTTCCTCTGTCAACGGCATCTGATCGAATAATGTCACAAATTTCTTCTGATCGGCCCATGGAGAATCTGTTCCGAACAGGATCCTGTCTGCGCCATGCATATGTACCATCCGCAAGAACTGTTTCTCCGGCATTCTATCCAGAATGACACCCGTATCAAAATATACATTCTGCCCCACCAGATATTTTTCCGCCTCATCCCACATTTCGTTTCCACCCATATGGGCAAGTACCAGTTTTTCCGGCTTTACATCATCCAGAAGCTTTCTTGCCATCTTTGGCGTGCAATGTACATCTTTTGGACATTTCGGATCCGCTCCGGCATGGACTACCGTGATAAGTCCAAGTTCCGATGCTGTATCGACAATATGTTCATAGCGGATATCATCAAAATACATATCCTGATAATCCGGATGAAGTTTGATTCCCTTCAATCCCAGATTTTTGATCTCTTTTAATATTTCTTTATAATTTTCACATTCCGGATGGATTCCTCCGAATGAAATAACTGCCCCTTCTGTAAAAGCAGACGCAAAACGGTTAATAGATTCTACCTGCGATACTTTCGTCACCGCCGGAAGTGAAACAGAAACATCAACTCCCGCTTTCTTCATAGAATCACAAAGTCCGGTATGTGTTCCGTCTGCAAACGGACTTGCTCCAAAAATGTCAGAAAGATAGTCGAGCGTCCGCCCGGCTATCTTATCTGGAAATATGTGTGTATGAAAATCAATGATCATTTTATTCTCCACATTCTTTTAATCTGTCATAACAGTAACCTATAATATCTCTTCTGGTGATAATTCCGATGAAATGTCCCTGATCATCGATCACTGGAACAAAATTCTGTTCCATTGCGCGTCCGATCAGATCTTCCATATTCGATTCTGCTGTCACGCACTGATAATCCACACGTCTTTTAATCTTCATGATACTGATTGATTCTGCCTCTTTAATATTAAATAGATCCAGCTCCTTCAGTGACCATAAAAGATCTCCCTCTGTGATAGAACCGACATATTTCCCCTCTTTATTTAATATCGGTACACAGGAATACTTGTGATATTCCATAATCTCCAAAGCCTGTCGCAAAGTGTGATAATCATAAATGTAAGCAAGATCACTTTTCGGCTTCAGAAAAAACATAATATTCATAGCTAATGAAAGCCTCCCCAATTTATTAAACTATTGTATTTACAAAAATATCATAAACCGCATTGATAGCAGCATCAAAATCATGGCTTCTGACACCAATGATGATATTCAGCTCACTGGAACCCTGATCGATCATCTTGACATTGACATTTGCATGTGCAAGTGCTGCAAATATACGTCCGGAAGTTCCCCTGGTCGCACGCATACCTCTTCCTACAACAGCAATCAGTGCCAGATCTGACTCCAGTTCCAGAAAGTCAGGCTCTACGGCTCTGTGGATTCCCGCAATGACATCCTGTTCTTTTTCTTCAAATTCATCTCTGTGAACGAAGATCGTCATAGTATCGATTCCTGACGGCATGTGTTCAATAGAAATATGATTATTTTCAAAAACTTCTAATACCTTGCGGCAGAATCCGACTTCTGAGTTCATCATTGCTTTTTCGATTGTGATAGAAGCGAAATCCTTCTTACCGGCAATACCTGTGATCGTAAAACGAGGTTTTCTGCATGTGTCTTCTACGATCAGCGTTCCTTTATCTTCCGGTGCATTTGTATTACGGATGTTGATCGGTATCCCCTCTTTACGTACAGGGAAGATCGCATCCTCATGAAGTACGGTTGCTCCCATATAAGATAACTCGCGCAGTTCTCTGTATGTGATCACATCGATCGGCTTTGGATTCTTGATGATTCTAGGATCAGCGATCAGGAAACCAGATACATCGGTCCAGTTCTCATACATGTCTGCATGCACAGCCTTTGCAACGATCGATCCTGTAATATCAGATCCGCCACGGGAAAATGTCTGGATACTTCCGTCAGGTTTTGCCCCGTAGAATCCCGGAATGACTGCACGTTCCGTATTCTCCAGTCTTGCAGACAGGATCTCATGCGTCTTATCTCCGTCAAAATTACCATTCTCATCAAATACGATCACTTCTGCAGCATCGATAAATTCATATCCAAGATATGCCGCCATAATGATACCATTCAGATATTCTCCACGGGAAGCCGCATAATCTCTTCCGATTTTCTTGCTGAAGTTTGTACGGATTGTCTTAAATTCCTCATCCAGACTCAGTTCCAGATTCAATCCGCTGATAATGCTGTTATATCTCTCTTTGATTGCTTCTAACTGCTCTTCAAAGTCTTTTTCCGCATCTTCCCCAAGGATTGCCTGTCCATAACAACTGTATAACATATCCGTTACTTTTGTATCATCCGGCGTACGTTTACCAGGTGCAGACGGAATGACATATCTTCTGGATTCCTCTTTTCTGATAATGTTACCTACTTTTTTAAACTGCTCGGCACTTGCAAGCGAACTACCACCAAATTTTACAACTTTTTTCACTTTTCGTATTCCTCCAACCAAGTATTTTCTGAAATGCATTCATATTCTTTCGCTATAAAAACGTAACTGTATTTATCTTACATCATTTTCGCGCGCACTTCAATGCAATAATGTGTTAATATGTGTGGGAATAACGATTGATTTTTAGAACTACTGCATAAATATACATGCTTTTCAGGTACTCTCTGATTCTCCCCACAGCATCACTGCATACGGTTATGGGCGGATCACATCTGCAAATTCTGCTTTTGCAACCTTCTGAAGATCCTGTGGTGCAAGCCGGATCTGCATTCCAAGTTTCCCGCCGCTGACATGCATATATTCCAGTTCCTTTGCATCTTCCTGAATCACGGTAGGAAACTGCTTCTTCATGCCGATCGCCGTGCAGCCCCCGCGGACATATCCGGTCACTTTCGTCAGATCCTTTAAATGCAGCATCTCCAGTGATTTCTCACCAACAACTTTTGCCGCTTTCTTAAAATCAATCTCGGCTTCGATCGGAATCACGAATACATAATGGTTCCCTGTTTTTCCTGTTGTTACCAGCGTCTTATAGACCAGCTTGTGGTCATATCCAAGTTTGTCTGCGGTCTGGATACCGTCTGTAAAATCATCGCATTCATATTCTTCATAACTATATGAAACTTTTGCGCGGTCCAGCATACGCATGGCATTTGTCTTTACTTCCTTTTTACTCATGTTTAATCACTCCTGTCAGATTGATGGAAGTCCGTTATATCTTTATAAAATATCTTTCCCAAGTCCATCCAGCGAAATGAACTCTGTCTTTCCTTCTTTTGCGTCCGGATTCTTTGCATACACATCAATTCTATGAATATGCACCGGTGTTTCTTCCGGATCTTCTCCTGCAAATTTCAAGAACGCTTCTGCCACCAGATCCGGCTTCAGATTCTGCTCACTTCCAGTTGCAAGATACAGATAGAGTCCATCGTCCAGTGCAGACATTTCATAGATCATCGGCTTGATATTGACTTCTTTTTCACTTCGCTTGGTCTTTTTCAACACCACGATCTCCGGCTGCGCCATGAATGCCTCCACCTTTCCTTTCCAGCTTTCCGGGAGCACGCGGATCTCTTCTGCATGCCTGAACGTCTCAGGAAATGTTACTTTATAATCTGCGGCAGCAACGATCGTCATACCACTGGCTTTCTTATCCGATGAAATCTCACGGAAGCTTATGACTTCTATTCCTTCCACCATCACTGCATTCAACTGCGCAACCGCGTTTTCGGAAGAAATCGGTTTCGTGATCTCGATATCAAAATATTCCCCGTCACTTGTCACACCGACTCCGAGCGGCTGTGCGAATGACATGATCATATGCGGGCTGTATCCAGTTGTAAATGCAATCGGAATCTCTGCCCTGCGGATCGCCTTCTGGAAATAACGCATCACATCCAGGTGTCCGATGAAACGCATGACTCCATATTTGCGGAATTTAATTCTTACTTTCAATACAGACACCTCCTTTCCATTTTGCAACACCGCAGCCGGAACATTTCATACGGCAGTTCGGTGTTACTTCTGCATTCATTGCATGATTCCACTCTTGTTTCAGGAATTCTTTTGTTACGCCGATATCGATGAAATCCCATGGAAACACCTCATCTAAAGGCCTTTCCCTGAGATTATAGAATGCGATATCAATGCCCGTATTTTCAAATGCCTGCATCCATTTGTCATTATCAAACTGATCGCTCCAGGAGTCATACAGGCATCCCAGACGGTAAGCTTCTTTGATGACTTCAGAAGTTTTTCTATCACCTCTTGCAAATACACCTTCCAGAACAGTAACTTCCGCATCGTGCCAGTGATACTTCAGGCTCTTTCGGTTAAGCTGTTCATTAAATGCATGCTTTACGATCGCTGCTCTGGAAATGTATTCTTCATTCGTATACATTCTTGCCCACTGGAATGGTGTGAACGGCTTTGGAATGAAGAATGATGTACTCGTTGTGATCTGACATTTTCCATTCCGCTGGTCTTTCGGGATCTCATAGTAACGTCTGGCGATCTGATCTGCAAGTTCCGGGATTGCCCGCATGTCCTCTTCAGTTTCAGTCGGAAGTCCCAGCATAAAGTAGAGTTTTACCTTATTCCAGCCACCATCGAACGCCTGTCCGGCACCCCCAATGATGTCCTCTACCGTAAGACCTTTGTTGATCACGTTACGCATTCTCTGCGATCCGGCTTCCGGTGCAAATGTCAGGCTGCTCTTTCGGATATCCTGTACCTGTCCCATCACATCCAGCGAAAATGCATCTATACGAAGCGATGGAAGACTGATATTGATCCCCTGTGATTTGAACTCATCGATCAGGAAAGTTACCAGTTCTCTTAAATGGCTGTAATCACTGGAGCTTAATGAACTGAGGGAAATCTCCTCGTGTCCGGTACTCTTTAACATCTTATATGCATAATCTTTTAAGACTTCTACATCCTTTTCACGTGTCGGACGGTATAACATTCCGGCCTGGCAGAAACGGCATCCGCGGATACAGCCTCTCTGAATCTCAAGAACAACTCTATCCTGTGTTGCCTTGATAAACGGTACGACCGGTTTCTCCGGATACGTTGCACTGGTCATGTCCATAACCACCTGCTTTTTGATTTTTTCTTTCGCATGTGGATTGTTCGGACGGAAGCTCTCAATCGTTCCGTCTTCCTTATATGTCACATCATAGAACGCAGGCACATAGATTCCTTCGATTTCTGCTGCCATCTCCAGAAATTCTTTTCTCGTCCCGCCACGTTTCTTGTTCTCTTTGTAGACATTTAGCAGTTCATCATAGACTGTCTCGCCTTCCCCCATGTAAAAAAGGTCAAAGAACTCCGCCAGCGGTTCCGGATTATACGTACAAGGTCCCCCACCGATCACAATTGGATCATCCCAGGTACGGTCTGCTGCCTGCATCGGAATCCCACTTAAGTCCAGCACCTGTAAAATGTTGGTGTAACACATCTCATACTGGATCGTGATTCCAAGAAAATCGAAATCCTTAATCGGATCCTGCGACTCCAGTGCGAACAGCGGAATCTTCTGTTCTCTCATAATCTGATCCAGATCGGTCCACGGCGAATAGACACGTTCACACCACACATCATCCCGGCGGTTGAACATGTCATAAAGGATCTGTATTCCCAGATGCGACATTCCTATTTCGTAGACATCCGGGAAGCACATGGCAAATCTAATAGACACCTTTTCAGGGTCTTTCATGACCGAGTTTACTTCATTCCCGATATAACGTGCCGGTTTCTCTATTTTTAGTAATATTTCATCATTTAACGCAAGCTTTCTCATTAAATCTCCTTGTATTTTTGTACATGTTGCACAATAATTTTCTTATTGTTTTTTTCATAAATCTTTAATTATTTTCTTTTTTTTGGGCTTTTTTTCTGCCTGTTTTTTTTCTGTTTTTCGTCGCATTTTGGGATCAAAATCGTAAATTACTACAAAACCTGCAAAACACTAAATGCTGACTAACGTTTATCAATGTTCAGCAATGTTTACCAATATATAATAATATATGGTAATCAGTTAGGAGTCAATCCTATTTACAAGCATCTTTTTTTGAATAACTATTCCTTTGATTTCTGGTCAAAAATCACCTCAAAGATTGTTCCACCTGCAGGGTTTGACTTAATGCTGATACTGCCATCGTGCACTCTCACGATCTCATGAACCAGAGCAAGTCCAAGTCCTACACCACCAAGCTCTCGGCTTCTGGATTTATCCACGCGAAAGAATGGTTCAAATACACGTTCCCTGAGTTCTTTCGGAATTCCGCTTCCGGTATCCTCTACTGACAGGTAAATATGTTTTTGGTTTTTGTATGCATTTACTGTAACCTGTCCATCTGAATGATTGTATTTTATAGCATTCTCAACAAGATTGTATACCAGCCTATAAATAAGGATATCACTTCCAATCATCGTTATATTCTTATATTTTCCAATAAGTTTTATATTCTTTTCCTGTGCAAGAGGTTCCAAATCTTCCAATACCTCGTCAACGAGATCATTAAGGATAATTTTTTCATCCCGTCCTACAGTCTGAAGCTCACTCATGTCAAGAAGTGTTTTTACCATCTTGCCAAGCCTGTCATTTTGTTCCGTCAACATCTTTATCATCTGTACTGTGTCTGCATCACTGCCCGGATGCTGAGTGGAATGATACAGGTCAAGCTGTACCTGCATTAACGATAATGGAGTTCGAAGCTCATGTGCTGCACTCGCAGTAAATTGTCTCTGTATCTCAAATGCATCCGAGAGGCGTTCAAGCATCTTGTTATACGAAACACTAAGCTGATTCAGTTCTTTAATCTTACATTCTTCTATTCCCGAATCTGCCAGGTTTTGAGCCTGCACTTCTTCAATTTTATCAGAAAACTCACGAATTGGTTTAAGCGCATGTCCACTTATAAAATATGCGGCTACTCCACCAAGGAGAGCCAATAAAGCCGAAACTATCAGACTGTTTCTTTTGTAGTCTTCTTTATTATTGTACACTTGAACAGAAAAATCATTTGAGAACTCATCCCACTTATCCTCTGGTATGCTGATGTATATTTCTTCCGAACCACCTCCGCTGTCATCTCCCTGAGCGTCAACAGCCTTTTGCAGGGAATCCATATAATACACACCATTTTTATAGACAAACATTGTCAGGCACCCACATATAATCGCAATACACAATGTAGTTATACAAGTAAGTCTCCACTGCAGTGACATTTTTTTCATCAATCAGACTCCTCTCGTATTTTATATCCTTCTCCCACCTTATTCATAATTGCATCATATCCAAGCACTGCCTTAAGCTTTCTCCTTAGCGAAGACATATGCACCCGGATGGCTCCACTGAAGCTATCCACAGATGCATCCCAGACATGCTCCATCAATTCCTCCTGACTTACCGGTCTTCCCAGGTTAAGAAGCAAATATTCCAAAATTCCTTTTTCTTTTCTTGTCAGGGAAATCTTTGTTTCCTTTGCATATGCCTCACGTTTTATCGTGTCGAACATGATATCGCCGCTTTCCAGACATACATCCTTTTGTACAAATTTCCTTCTTGTCAGACTTCTGATACGAGCCTCAAGTTCCTGTAGATGAAACGGCTTTTCCATATAATCATTCGCACCAGCATCCAACCCTTCGACTTTATCTGCAATCTGCCCTCTTGCCGATAATATAAGAACCTTTGTCTCCTCATTGCTCTGTCTGAGTTCTTTTAGGATTTCCATCCCATCCATGCCGGGCAGATTCAGATCCAGAACAATCAAATCATAATTTTCTGTCAGGATGTATTCCAATGCCTCTTCCCCATCATAACAGGTATCCACCTCGTACCCGGCATCATACAGACTTTTCGCAACCGCATCACATATTTGTTTTTCATCTTCAACTATTAATAATCTCAAAATCATTCCACCCGCTTCTTAACGAAAATTTCACACTAACTATTGTATAATACCGAAGTCAGCTGGTCAACAAATACAACCAACGAAAGGAGTAACAAAATCTTGAAGTGCAAAAAAATATTTCAATTTATAATATTCATCACAGGTACAGCCATGATTGGCTATGGTGTGATCCGAGGTGAAGCTGCTGCCGTCTTTGGCAAAGCAATAAAATTATGTCTGGAGTGTGTTGGAATTGGATAAAAAAACGAAATTACTATCAAAAAAAGTTGCCAGAATACGGGGATTGATACAGGCAATTGCCACATTACTTACCAATATCCATATTCCCAATTTACTTAAAGGCAAAATATATCAGGGCAAGATTAAAACAGTATGTGTGCCAGGATTAAACTGCTATTCCTGTCCTGCTGCAACAGGCGCCTGCCCCATTGGAGCTTTTCAGGCGGTTATCGGATCCTCCCGATTTAAATTTTCATATTACATAACCGGGTTTTTCATTCTACTCGGTATGATACTCGGAAGATTTATCTGTGGTTTTTTATGTCCGTTTGGCTGGTTTCAGGATTTACTTCATAAAATCCCCGGAAAAAAATTTTCCACAGCCCGACTGAAGCTGCTAAGATACTTGAAATATATGATCCTCATTGTTTTCGTTATCCTTCTGCCAATGTTTGTAACGAACTCTGTAGGAATGGGGGATCCGTTCTTCTGTAAATACATTTGCCCACAAGGTGTTTTGGAAGGAGCCATACCACTGTCACTTGGAAATACCGCTATAAGGTCTGCACTTGGAACACTTTTTTCTTTTAAATGTCTTATTTTAATTACAGTTGTTGTGTTGAGTATTTTGTTTTACAGGCCGTTCTGTAAATGGATCTGTCCTCTTGGAGCGATCTATTCATTATTTAATAAGATCAGCTTTCTTAATATTAAGGTTGAAGGCAGCAAATGTGTCGGATGCAATCAATGTTCAAAGGCATGTAAAATGGATATTGATGTGTGCAAGACTCCAAATCATCCAGAATGTATACGATGCGGGGCTTGCATCAAGGCTTGTCCAAAAGATGCGATCCAATATCAGTTTCTGGGAAAAACATGCCCCAAAAAAGAACAGCAGCAATCAACCATAACCAACCGGTAACTATTAATTTTATTACTATTATTTTAAGGAGCAATTATTTATGAAAACAAAAAGAACATTTCTCTCTATTTTAACACTTTGCATAGCATTATTATTTACAGCATGTAGCGGAAAAGAAGCTGCAAGCACAGAAAAATCGCAGGATACAAAAACTGAATCCAGTTCCGTATCTACGGACGATTCCAACTCTAAACTAGATAATTTATATCAGCAGGAAAATCAGATCTTCGCAGATCACGAAGATGTATGGAACAAAGCATTTGGCATGATGAGCAAAAGTGCTGCAGATCAAAATGGAAACTATGCGGATTATCTGGCTGACACTGTTGAATCAAACAAAGACTCTTTTACAGATGACGAGCTGAAAACACTTACCGCTGATATTGAAATTATCCGAAAAATCGAGGAACAGATCGCTGAGATTGAAAAGAAAAATACAGGATCTGATAACACCGATCAGAAAAACAGTTCCAACGACGCATCTCCTTTCAAGAATTTTTCTGGTCAGGATTATGATGGGAATTCTGTTGATGAAAGCCTGTTTTCCAAAAATGCAGTAACTGTCATCAATTTCTGGTTCACCGGCTGCAAACCTTGTGTTGCCGAGTTATCTAAACTTAACGAATTAAACGATGCAATCAAATCAATGGGCGGCGAAGTCGTAGGCATCAATACAGAAACCTTCGATGGAAATAAAACTGCCATAAAAGAAGCAAAGACTCTTCTCAAGAGCCAGGGTGCTAAATATCGCAATCTTTCCATTGACTCTTCTTCAGATGCAGGGAAATATGCGTCCGATATCATGGCATTTCCTACAACAATACTGGTCGATAGAAATGGTAATATTGTAGGTGATCCGATGCTCGGCGGGATTGATAATCAAGACAATTATGATACTCTGATGAAACAGATTCAGTCTGTCATCGATGCTGATAGCACAAAAAAATAAAAATATGCAAAAGGCTCCCTGTGTATTCCACAGAGAGCTCTTTTTGTGAATCTTTTACAACTCTTTCATTTTCTCAAGAATCTCCTGATAAAATGCCTCCTGATCCCCACTGTTCTTCAGATCTTCCAGTATCACACCATCTTTCAACAGGATCAGCCGGCTGCAATAGCTTGCCATCTGCGGATCATGTGTGACCATAATAATCGTCTTTCCCATATGTTCATTAATGTCCTTCAATGCATCAATCACAATCTTTCCGGACTTGGAATCGAGGTTTCCGGTCGGCTCATCCGCGAGGATCAGATCTGGATTATTGATCAGCGCACGACAGATTGCAACTCTCTGTTTTTCTCCGCCGGACACTTCATATGGCTGCTTCTCGAGAAGGTGTGATAAACCAAAGTTTTCGGCATATGCTTCTACATTCTTATAACACTTATCAACCGGTGCCTTGTCCAACACCATCGGCAGCATGATGTTCTCCTTTACAGACAGACTATTTAACAGATAAAAATCCTGAAACACAAATCCAATCTCTCTTCTTCGTATATCCGCCAGTTCATCACTCCATAATTCTGACGCATCCTTTCCCGTAAAGAAAATCTTCCCGGAAGTCGGTTTGTCGATCAAGCCAAGCACTTTTAAAAGTGTTGTCTTACCGCAGCCTGATTTTCCCATGATCCCGACAAATTCCTGTTCTTCAATGGTAAAATCCAGCCCTTTTAAAACTTTAATTTCTTCTTCATCCTGTCTGTTAGAATAGACCATTTTATAATTCCGGACAAGGTTCTCCACTTTCATAACTTCCCGTTTATTCATCTTTTCCTTCCACCTTTCGAATGATAAATCTTCCTAATAACCATGCAAATCCCCACTGTACTGCCAGATACATAAGCCATATCCAGACAGCATGTTTCAGCCATGCAATTCTGACGGCATGCGTATACATCCGAGCATGAAACGTTGCTGCTGTAAAGATACTGGTCACGACTATCGTTATCAGCTCCGGCAGCCAGTAAAAGTAATACAGTTCTCTTTTCAGGAGTGATACTCGTTCTTTCTTTCGCATTCCCATACATTTCAAAAAGTCAGCTCTTGCTTTCTTATCACTCATTTCTGATAACGATTTAATATACATCAGGAAAAGGCCGGAGATGGTCATTGTAAGCAATACAAATGTATTTATGATCAGTTTCATCGTATATTCTGTCTTCAGATCATTGACTGCCGTCTTTTTTGAATACCAGCAATGTACTTCGAAATCGTACTGCGCTTCATATGTATGATTCTTTTCCAGCTTTTTCATTTTCTTTTCAATTGCTTTCTGGTATTTTGGGTCTGCCTGGATCAGTACAAGCTTCGTCGGACCCTGCTTAATTGTGACACCATCTATTCGCAAGGCCTTTTCTTCTATCTTGTCTCCGGTTAATATGTTCGTGTATTTCCACATTCCCTGTGCTTTCTTGAAATATGCATCCGAGAATACAACGATATTTTCCAGTTTTCCCTGACGGAAACATCCAATCAGACTTCCAATTTCTTCCCCTTCTATTGTTCTTTTCGGATATGCTTTGCTCGGCGAATATAAGGTATAATATTCACATGGAAGACCGATATGCAAAAATGGTTTCTTCTTTCCAAACGTCCAATCCACCGGCTGTGCCTTCACGGAGCGATCCTGTTGGTGCACCAGATATACCTTCTTTCCATTTCGATCAAGATGCATTGCTTCTTCCTTATACGATGGATCTACATATTTTTTCAATTGTTTGTATGTCGATTCAGAAATCCCGATCTGTTGTCCCTGCGGTCTTTTTCCTTGTTGCACGCCTTCGTTTTGTTCTGTCTTATCTGCATTTGCCACACGCACCATCGGATATTCTATGATTTTTGCCTGATAACCGTTCTTTATCCTATCAAAAATCGCATCATCTCCATCATCTGCAATACAGACTTTCCGGCTTCTCTGCAATCGTTACCGAAACTACCTGGAACAGAAAGTAAAACACTGCGCATACGTTCAATATTGTAAGTGCCAGCACATACCTTGCAGTTGTCTTTGATTTATAATACAAATGATTCCGATTCAGCATCTGTGGCAGATATGCCGGTGTCTTTTTTGCATGTCTCAAATATCCAGCTCCTACAAAACGAATCAGTAAAAATATACCTGCAAAGAATGCAAAGAGCAGATACATACTTTCATGATTTCTCAACTGCCGGTATTCGAATATAGCGATCATACAGATTATGATTCCGGCTGTTATGAATAACTTTGTCCTCCTCTGCGGCATAGGTTCTTTTGCAATGTTTCTGATCGATGCCCTGACCAGATTGAAATCCGATACGATATCCCTGGTCGCCATCAATGCAATTATATACACTGCCGACACCACCAACGTACCTTTCACATAAGTAAGCCACGTCACCTTTGACAGAACAATTCCTTTTGCCAGCATTGAGAAAATCACTTTCCGGAACAGAAACATGATCATATTTCCCAATAGACCGCCGGCAATCAGCGAACACAAAAAAGCGACTGCGATCTCTATCCCAATAATCGTATACAACGCTTTTTTTCGAATTCCCAGCGTCACGAATACACTGTAATTCTGCGTCCATTTTTTCATATAAAATACGAGAACAAACACCATCAAAAAGATGGCACATACCGCCATCGGAAGCATTGCATTCAGCAATATCCTTCCAAGTCCTTCACCCAGCAGGAAATTCTCTGCCCGGTGAGCCTTCGCCATCATCTGATATATTCCAAGTCCTGCAAAGGAGAATGCAGAAACGATTACACCACAGAACAGCAGGAGGCCGTAATCTTTCCAGTCATATTTAAAATTGTGCCAGACCATCTGATAAAAAAGTTTGGTATAATTTCCCGGAAAATATAATCTCCTGCGCTCTTCTTCTTTTTCTTCCCGTTCCTTTTCCGCAAATATTTCTGCTGATTCCTTGGCATCTTTCCATACATCAAGCATTTTTCTGATCAGCACTTCTGCCATAACAAATATCATGATGATTGCAGGAATCAGAATCGTTTTTGTTGAATTATCCGCAAGCATTCCAAATCCGGATTCATTCACCACAATATATAAACCTAGAACAACTAACGCAGCAATATTCAGATAATATTCCTTATGCAGCCACTGCGTCACTATATGTAATACAATCACGATCTGAAATACAATAAGCAGTATTAACTGTATCCGGATTATCGTAAGATTCCCATCCCAGACAGACGCTGCCATCTCCGAAAGTGCTTTTATTCCTTTTGCTTTGATTCGGAAATATGCTGCATATATACTGTAATTTTTCCCTTTCAAAACCACCCACGGAAGCTGAATAAAAATCAAAATCATACCGTACATAATTGTCGATACAATATATCTTCTTTTCTTTGTTTCTTCCATATTCACCTGCCTCCTATCCGTAAATAGTAATCACAACCTCAAACCGATCCTCCTGGCTTTTACACTGAAACATTCCATTGTATTGTTCTACAATATCCCGGATATTTTTCATTCCATAACCATGTAACACTCCATCCTTTTTTTTTGATACAAAATTTTCATCTGTCTGTATTCCCGTATTTTTAGCCGCATTTACAATCTCGATGTATAAGAACTGATTCTTCTTTTTCATCTTTATATGTATCCAGCGTTCTCCTTCTTTGATCTGCTCACATGCTTCCAACGCATTGTCCAAAAGATTTCCAAAAAGTGAAATGATCTCTCTGTCAGAAAACGGAAGCGTTGTGAATACTTCCGTACTGATCTGCATCTGCGTCTTTTGCTTCTCTGCCTCCTTCTCTTTCTGGTTAAGAATCATATCCAGCATATGGTTTCCTGTCCAGATCTGGTAATTGTAATCCAACATGTCCCGGCTGAGTTCGTTCAGATATTCTTCCAATCCCTTCCAGTCCTGTTCCTGCGTATATTTCTTTAATGCAAGCAAATGATTCTTCATATCATGAACAATCTTCCGGCTCTTTAACATTTCCCTATATTGTTCTTCCATCGCCTTTACTTTCATCTGGAGCATCTTCTTATCCTGCTCTTCCAGTTCAGCTCTGTGCTGTTCTGTCTCAACGTCCCATGCTTCTGCCTGAATATCAAGAAATATCCAGATTCCTATGACAGCCAGAAACAGCATCATATAACAAAACATCGGCATAGAATAAAATTCTACAAATCCGGTAGATGCTATAGCCATAAAGATGTAAAATGCTGCAAGATAAGTAATCCAAACAAATACATGATAATTTGTTGATTGATTCCCGTTTTTTATGCACTGGTATAATTCATACAATTCTATACTCTGAAGCAAAATCAGGAATATTAACATCAGTAAAAATATAAACGCAACTACCTGTGAATGTTTCCATTTCCACATATGCTGTTTTAAAAATGTATGATTATACATCTTGATGTAATCATTTTCCTGAAAGGTCTTAATTACATACATGTGAATCGTATTCCATTTTCTATTTATGCGCATCCATGGGAAGAAACAGTACACTTGCAATAAAATCCCCATAAAAGTATCTACTTTTCTCTTTTTTGTTCATCCATTCATTTTATCGGTCTCCATCTTATTTTCACATGAAATCTTTATAGTTATTGTACCATGCCTTTTCTTCTTCCGCCTTATAATGGCCATGAATAGCGGGTTTTCTGACCATGAAATTTTAAAAATATGGATCTACCGTGGTAATTACACACAGAAAAACCGCATGTTTTCTTTCATCCCCTGCTATACGAAGAACGATCAGACATGTCTTGATAAACATATCTGACCGTTCTTATAATATGACCATGCATTAGTATAAAGCTGCTACCCACAGAACCTGCCACTAACAATTTCTTACAGATACTTTTCGTTCTGTATCTCTTTCATAAATATTCTTTAATTCTGAAATATCGATCTCTAACATTTCTGAAATTTGCTCAATCGAAAATTTATCAGACAATTTTTCTAAGAGTTCTCTTTTTCCTCTTAATCGTCCAATTTTCTCGCCTTCTATTCTTCCCTCAATAATTCCCTCCTGCTTTATCATTATCTGTTCTTCCCATGTCTGCATATACTTCACCTCTGTCTTTTCACTTGCTTTGATCTGACAAACTCGTCTATGCATCTCTTGAATCCGCTTACTTTTACACTCCCCTGATACTTCATCCGTACTACGTTCCATATACTTCAACAATTCTATCAATTCTGGTGACACCAGCTCAGGATGTTTGCCCCTGGTATTCAGAAGTATGATATCCAACATCGTCTTTACATTTTCCGGATCATCCATCGCTTCATCGAACAGAAATTTATCCAGCAAGTTTAATTCTTTTAATGATTTTCTTTGGTTCATAAGCAGTTCTCCTCTCTTGCACAGATATAATACCTGCAAAGAAGAACTGTTTAGCTTTATGCATATGATAACACAGAATTTATATATATACCAGTATATACCGTTATCTTCTTTTATCAAACATGTATTTATCTGTTTTTTATGATTTTCATCTTGGATTCTTACCCGATTGTTTGGGCTTGAAATAAATGAATTGGTAAATATAGATGCGTTGCAGATATTAGAATTCATCTGCGTGTTGATAGGATAACATGCTCTATTCATGCTTTCAATATATATTTTAGAAATGCTCAATTTTTGTAAATCTTCTACAAATTATCCCCGGGCAATTTTACTCCACAGACATATATTATATTGTAGACACATATATGAAAGGAAGGTTAAAAATATGGCTCAATTTACGAACCAGGCACAACTCCGTTACGGAAATTCTGTTACTAATTCAAATATTGCCGTCGGTGAGATTCTCGAAGTATTGTCAATCTCGAAAACTGCAGTAAAAAATACCTATCATCCGGGAGGTACCGTCACCTATATTATAAGTATTATTAACTCCGGTACCGCTCCGATTACAGGACTTACACTCACAGATGACCTTGGTGCGTATGCATTTTCTACTACTTCACTGACACCGTTAACGTATCTGGATAACACGGTAAAATACTATACAAACGGAACGTTACAGGCTGCACCTGCTGTAACCGCAGGTCCTCCGCTTATCTTCTCTGGATTAACTGTTCCTGCAAATGGTAATCTGACACTGGTCTATGAAACAGCTGTAAATCAATATGCTCCTCTCACCAATGAATCATTCATTACCAACACGGTCACTGCAAGTGGAGACGGCATTACTTCTATCACCGCTAAGGAAACGGTAAATGCAGAAGCCTTGCCGCTCTTAGGTATCACAAAATCTATCAGTCCGGTACCTGTTACTGAAAACGGAAGCCTGACCTACACGTTCCTGATTCAGAATGAAGGAAACGTTCCTGCAAATGAAGCCACGGCCGTAATCGTTACCGATACGTTTAATCCAATACTTTCTAATCTGACTGTCACCTTTAACGGAAGCACATGGACAGAAGGTGAAGACTACACTTATGATAAAACTACCGGTACTTTTGCTACCGGTGCCGGAAAAGTTACTGTTCCTGCAGCAACATTTACCGTCAACGAGACTACCGGTGAATGGAGTTCTAATCCGGGATTCAGCACTCTGACAATTACCGGAACAGTATAAGCATTAAAAAATGGCAGGAGAGACCATCTGAATAATGTCAGATGGTCTCTCCTGTTTTGCGATTATTTTCCGATTCAATCTTCTGTATCATATTGTTCCTCAATGATATCTTTCACCTCTGAAACATCCATATCCAATACATCTGCAATTTCCTCAATGGACATCTTATGATTCATTTTTCTGAGCAATTCTCTTTTTTCTTTTTGTCTTTCCAGCAATTTTTCTTCCCATGCCTGCATATACTTCACCTCTGTTTTTTCACTTGCTTTAATCCGACAAACTCGTCTATGCATCTTTTGAATCCGTTCACTTTTACACTGTTCTGACACTTCTTCCGTGCTGTGTTCCATATACTTCAAAAGTTCTATCAATTCTGATGACACCAGTTCCGGATGTTTACCCCTGGTATTCAGGAATATCCTTGTTGCACCATCATCCAGCTTTAGTTCCGGAACTTCCTCACATCTCATCTGAAATGTGTAACGATATAAGCCGTATCCGAACAAATCAAATGGCGTAATCATCACAATCAAAACTTCATTCAATAAATTGAAATCAACAACTCCAGGCGGCAGCAGTTTACTATCAATGATTCCCTGATACAGACGACTCCTTTTCGGAAGATTATGTGTATTCTCTTTTTGTGCCTCCACTTCATATATCACATCATCTTCATCTATAGCATAGACATCCAGCCGGATCTGCCGATTATCCGTAGCTGTTCTCTGTTCTTTTTCTGTTTGCGGTGGATGTTTCAGATTTGTATTCTGACTCAGTATGATATCCAACATCGTCTTTACATTTTCAGGGTCATCCATTGCTTCATCGAATAGAAATTTGTCCAACAAGTTTAATTCTTTTAATGATTTTCTTTTGTTCATAAACAGCTCTCCTTTCTTATACAGATATAACTCCTTTAAAAGAAAAACTGCTTATTTTTATGAATATCATAGCATACATTTTATATATATACCAGTATATATGAACAACTTTCTTTATCAGGCATGTATTTATCTGTTTTCTGTGGTTTTCATTTTTGATTAATGCCCGAATATCTGGGCTTGAAGTAAATGAATTGATAAATATAGATACGTTGCAGATGCTAGAATTTATCTACGTGCCGCTAGAATAACATGCCTGATTTTTATTTTCAATGCAATTTCTAGAAATACTGATTTTTTGTGAACTTTCTACAACTCCTTCATCTTCCCAAGAATCTCCTGATAAAACGCTTCCTGATCCCCGCCATTTCTCATATCTTCCAGAATCATTCCATCTTTCAGAAGAATCAGCCTGCTGCAATAACTTGCCATCTTCGGATCATGTGTTACCATAACAATTGTCTTGCCAAGTTCCCGATTGATATGACTCAGTGTATGGATTACCACATCACCGGACTTAGAGTCGAGGTTTCCTGTCGGCTCATCCGCAAGTATCAGATCCGGATTGTTGATCAATGCTCTGGATATCGCCACTCGTTGCTTTTCACCTCCGGATAATTCATACGGCTTCTTGTTCATCAGATGTGTAATTCCGAACTGTTCTGCATATTTCTGCGATTCTTCCATACACTCTTTCGCACTCTTCTTATCCAGGATCTTCGGAAGCATGATATTTTCCCTGACGGACAGACTGTCCATCAAATAGAAGTCCTGGAACACGAATCCGATCTTTCTCCGTCGTATGTCCGCAAATTCATCCTTCCACAAATCTTCCGTATCATGTTCTTCAAAGAACAGCTTTCCTCCGGTCTGACGGTCTATCATACCCAATAGTTTCAAAAGTGTCGTCTTTCCACATCCGGATCTTCCCATAATTCCGACAAACTCCTGTCTCTGGATAGAAAAATTTAATCCCTTCAGGACGTGGATCTCTTTCTTCTTTTCACCATCTTCTCCATACTGCACATAATCACGGACCAGATTCTCTGCTCTTAATACGTCTGCCGTTTTTTTATTTTCATTCTTTTCTAATTTTTCATTCATTACAAATCTGCTCCCTTTTCAATCTTTTTCACAATCGTATCTTCCAGCCACTTCAGATTCAGCCACTGTAATATGAAATATATAATCCAGAGTACACCTGCATTTATCACATAATTCTTCACATCATTCAGATGATAATCCCTGAGTCCAAATACAATTCCAGAATACAGTACCGTAACTATAACGGCAATAACAGATGGGATCGTCACAAACCGGCTGATTTCCTTTTTCTCGATGCAGATCCGTTCCCTGCGATTCATTCCCAGGCGGTTCATGAACTGATACCGTTTCCGCATATCCGGCAGTTCCATCTGAACCTTCATATGAAGTAGGAGCATACTGATCACAGATAAAATAATAAGCACAAATCCATTCATCACACATTCAAGGATTCGCTCCATCTGCCGCTTTTTCGCTGCTTCTGTCTTCGTATATGTACTTTTTACAAGCGAATCAAATGACTCATCATATGCATGTTGCTTTGCAAAATCTATTGTCAACTGATCTGCTTTTTTCTGGTATTTTTCCGGTACATTTGCAAGGACAAGTTTCGTCGGCCATTCATGGATATTTTCTTCCAATACCGCATCCGACGTTTTTATTTTTTCTCCCGTACTCATGTCTGTCGTTTTCCAATAGTCTTTTATTTTGTCAAAATATGCATCAGCGAATACAATAAGATTCTCGTATTTTCCCTGTTTGAATGCGCCGATCAGACTCGAAGTCTCGGAGCCTGTAATCGTCCGTACCGGATAATAAGTCTGGTGCTCCATTGTGTCAAAGCCAAACAATGGCTGTCCGATATGTAGATTCGGATGTATCATCAACTGATAGTGATCAATTGGTTTCGCCTTTGTTCCCTGATCTTGCTGATACACGACATAAATTTTCTTTCCGTTCTTGTCAAGATTCAGATGCTTTTTCGGTTTTTCTCCGACTGCCTTCTTTAACTTTCGATAACTGCTCTCTGATATACCGATATTCTGGCCTTGCTGCCAGACAAGATCAAATGGTCCTTCCAGACGTTCTGTATTATCAATCGTTGTTGCCCGGACTATCGGAATACTGGTCACTTCTGCTTTGCATTCTTGCTTAAGCTTTTCGATAATCCCTGTATCATTACTATTCGCAAGCCATACATAGTCGTATGGGTACAGCGTATCCGTCTTATCTGCGATTCTGTTAGATACAACTTTTACCGAGAAAAAGGACATCACACATACATGTATCACGATCATAAGTGTCAGATACTTTACAGTTGTCTGGTATCTGTGTCGTATCATATGTTCTTCCGGAAGGGTTCGCAGGTATTGATCCATAGACGTTTCTTTTTTACGCAGGATCATGGCACCTATATTATACAGAAAAACATACAAACACAGGAAGAACCCACACAAAAGAAAGATACTCTCTGAAAATCTTCTTTGTGTATACAGATACAGGACGATTACTCCCAGCAGCCCGCTGATCAACGCCCCTGCTTTTCTGTATATTCCCGGAATCTTCTCACTTTTCACCGCTGCATTTCTGGCATCGGCGGAACGTTCTCCTGCATGGATATCCCCAGAGATACCAAAAGCAAACAAACAGATAACAGCTATCACGATTGCCGTGATCAGATACACCTTCCACGATACCTCTGATTTCATATCGATTTTAGGAAAATGCTGTATAACAGCGGCGTATATGCCAAACAAAATGGCTCTTCCAATCACAAATGCCGTCACCAGTGCCACCGCAAATCCGGCAAGTAATTCTCCGATCCAGGACCAGAACACGGCATTGCTCCGCATGCCAAGTGTCCGGAAAATCCCATCATCCGCCATCCGTTTTTTCCGGTAGAATACCATGACAACCGTAATCAAAAACAATGATATCAGTACGATCACGATCAGGCAGTCCTTCATAATCTCAGTCAGCCCAAGCCCTAGTAATTCATTATCATATCCATAGCTTCCGGAAAATGCCTCTCTCATTCCAAATCCAATGAACAGAAATGCTGCCGATAACAGAACCGATACAAATAAAAAAGAAAAATCTCTCCAGTGATATTTAAAATTCTCCCACAGCACATGGTAATAAAGCTTCGAATATTTCCCTGGAAAATATAATCTTCTTTTCCGTTCCTGTTTATAATGCTTATCATTTTCCTGAGTTTTCAGGATCTGTTCACCGGATTCTTCCCATTCTTCCATGGATTTATGCATCAGTAACCGTATCCCCGTCCATATCGGAAATACTGCCAGATACCCAAGTAGATACATCGGGAACACCTGTATCGTACCCGCACTGCTCCATGAACTGTTAAGTCCAATCTCGGCCACTACCGACAGCATTGCAAATAATCCGATAAGTTCTATGATAGATAAAAATTTTATTTCCCATCCCTTGATGTTACAGATAAGCCGTATTGTTTCGATTACTTCAAGAACGACATACAGCATAACACATACCGTGAATGTTTTTGCCAGTGTATGAATATCCAGTGGTAATGCATCTGCTGCTCCGTCTAAAAACGTCGTGTTATATGTATCTGCACAACTGTGATTTCTCAACACAGCAATTACATACATAATAAAATTCTTCCGTTCTCCTGTTATATTCATCCACGGAAACAGAAAATATATCTGAAGTATGATCCCCAGAATAATATTCATCCGTCTCTTTTTCTCTTCCATTCTCATTCCTCTTCCGCCCCTCTTATATCATATATCGAGATGATACAGACCAGATACTCCCCGTAAATTTTATATCGGAATATGCCGTCATATTTTCTGACAATATCCTGTATGTTCTTCATTCCATATCCATGAAGTATCTCATCTTCTTTTACTGATACAAATTCTTTCTGATTCTGCACCGGCATTTCTTTAATTGCATTTGAGGTCTCAATATATAATAAATGATTCTTCTTTTTTATCTTAATTTTTATCCAGCGCTTTTTATCTTGGATCCGTTCACAAGCTTCCAGCGCATTATCTAGAACGTTTCCAAAAAGTGAAATAATCTCCCTGTCTGAAAACGGAAGGGTTGCAAATACTTCTGTCTCAATCTGCATATCCGTCTCTTTCTCTTTTGCATCTTTCGTCTTTTGATTGAGGATCATATCCAGCATGCGGTTACCCGTCCAGATCTGATAGCTGTCATCCAGCATATCATCACTTAATTCATTCAGATACTGGTGCAGTCCTTCCCAGTCTCTCTCCTGATCGTATTTTTTCAATGCAAGCAGATGATTTTTCATATCATGTACAACCTTCCGGCTCTTTAACATTTCCTGATATTTTTCTTCCAGCGCTTTCACTTTTACCTGCAGCAACTGTTCGTCCCGCTCTTTCAGTTCTGTCTTATGCTTTGCTGTCTCCGTATCCCATGCAGCCGCCTCGATATCCAGAAACATCCAGATTCCAATAATACCTATGAATATCACCATATACATATAGATTCTAAGCTTGAACAGCGCACTGTCATCCAGATAGATGTATGAAGCATCAAGATATAAGAAAAAAAGAACGATGGCAAGAACCCAGACATACCTGTGTATATCAAACGTTTTGATCCCTTTCATATGTCTGTACAATTGCCATAGTTCGATCATCTGCATCACAATCATAAATGCTATGATCATGGTAAATGTCACTGCCGCAAAACCGGAATATTTCCATAAGATTGGATGCCCAGATAAGAAAATATAATTATATGCCTTGATGCAGCTTTCTTTCCGGAATATCTCGATCAGATACACGTGAATCGTGTGATACCCTCCGTCTATACGGATCCATGGAAAGAAGAAATATATTTGCAGCAGAATCCCCATACAAACATCTGCTTTTCGCTTTCTCGTCCATTCTTTCATTCTACATTTCTCCAATATTCCATGATCCGTGTCTTCACATCCTGAATAGTCTCTGCCCCTGCCTGAATCTTAATCCCGTCTTCTAGATAGACTGCATCCGTTGTGATCCTGTCTACATGATCGATATTGATAATATGACTTCTTCCGACAAACACAAAAGACGGATTTTTCAGATCTTCAAAAGTCTGATGCAGCGCCAGACGTTCTTTGTATGCGCCATTTACCATTACAAATTCAACATACTTCTGCCCTTTGACCTTGCGGATACAGATAATGTCTTTATGATATAATTTTCTCTGGTCCGTCACCCCACCGATCCAGAAGAAATTCTGGCTCTCTTTTTGCTTTTCCTGATAAATTTTCTGTAATACTGCCGGCAAACGTTCCTTCATATCTCTTTTCAAAATATACTGATATGCCTCCAAGACATAACTGTCTACTGCAAATTCAGCATAGGATGTCAGAAATACCAGACAGATATCTTTTTGTTCTGCCTTTAAAATTCTTCCCAGATCGATCCCGCTTTTCCCCGGAAGATCAATATCTGAGATAACTACATCGTAGTGCTTCTTAACTTTCAGAAATTCTTCGGCTGTTTTATATATTTCGGTGGTTACATCCTGCGCCTTAAGTTTCTCTAATTCCCGGCTAATAAGTCTTTCCACTTCCTGTCTTGTATGTACTTCATCTTCTATCATTGCTATCTGAAACATTTATATTTTCTCCGTATTTATTCACATAATTATTGCATTCATTGTACCACGATAGTTACAAATATTGTTATAACTGGCCATGAATTCCGGGATTTGTGGCCATGAATTCTTGAAAAAACGTCTGCTGATACAGAAAACTTACCACTGGCAAAGCTCCTTACAGATGTTTTGGCAGCCAAGCAGCTCCCTACGAACACATGGCAACACAAAAAAACTGCTATTTTAAGACTTTACTCCTAAAACAGCAGTTCTTATTTTTTCAATCATTTACTTCTAATATTTTCAACCAGCAGCTCGTACTTTTCTCATTTCCGATAGATATTCCATCTATTCCGCTTTATTCAGTCCCATGTCCTCACTCGCTTTTGTCACAGGAACTTCCACCATCACAGAGTTGTCATCAATCTCTACCGAATATGTCTTATGGATCAGGCAGTTCACCGGATCTTCTGTTGCAACAACTACTGCAAGTCTGTGTCCTGGCTCTACGGTATATCTTGTCGTATTGAGATATACGCTGTAATCGTGATATTCGCCTTTTTTAAGCTCGATACTGTTCTGTGCTGTCTCCGGCGCATAACCTGCTTCAGGATTACACAGATCTGCAAATGCACGTGTGATCACGCGGTATTTTTTATGTACGGTATTAAATTCTGCCTCATCAAATGCCGGAAGATCTCCACCATTCATGATTCCGCCTTCTTTTACTGTCGTGACCGGAACAATATTTCTTTCCGGATCTACAGTCTGGATACTGTCGAATTCTTCGTCACATACATCACAGAGAAGCACTGCAATCTCTACATCATCCATTTTACCGGATACTTTGGAATTGCCAAGCTGCATGGTCAGTGTATCCACATCGTTTCTGTTTTCCGGATCGAAATCTGTTTCGATATTTCCGTCTTTTAATGCTGCCTTTAAGTTCAGGCATACCGTTCCCTGTACAGTCACGGCTTTTTCAAATGGATCTGTCACATAGCGCTGTGCCATATTCGTAGACTTCTGTGCCATCACATCATCGAAGTTTTCTGCACTGACGCCGGCTTTCTCCCAATCCGTGTCGATGACGGTCTTACTCTCCTCTTTAGATGCGAGCTTCATGGTATGCTCTGTTTCCCATGCAGATTCTACTTCCCATTTTTTCTGGTCATAGTTTGTCTGCGCAAGTACTTCCGGCATCTTTTCGGCACCATTTTCTACTCCGTACAGATAATGGGATATCCATTCATTTACGATATCATCATAGAATTTTCCATCGATCAGGATTCCGTAATTCTTATTTGCCATAGTCGGGGTGATATGCGGCCCCTGATGAAGGATTAGTTTCACTGTCTGCCCTGCCTGTTCGAATGCGGTATGCATCATTTCAAACTGTTTTGTAGATACATTTTCGTCGTTGAATCCATGTACGATCAGTGCGCTGCACTTAATCTGGTCTGCATGCAGACGGTAGTTTCCGGCTCCCCAAAATTCCGGATCATAGTCGAATCCGCATTTTAACTGCTGAAGACTTAATTCATGATGGAATGCTGCAATATCATCCAACTGTTTCTCAGATAATGTCTCATCGTTATAACGGCTGGAACAGAAATATGCCAGGAAACTGTTCAGCATCTCTTTCGGCCAGTAGCGTTGTGCACCCTGCATATTCTGCTGTGTATACCAGTCTGCGATACCTGCAACCGGAACAATTGTTTTCAGGCCTTCTACGCCTGTGGTTGCAACTGCAAACGGCATGGTTCCGGCATAAGATCTTCCGGTCATGGCAACATTCCCATTCGCCCAGTCTGCCTTCGTCTCGATCTTTCCTTCACGGTCTGCGTAAGCCACTCTGTCGCCATGCAGCCATTCTACAACAGATTTGAATGCATCTCTTTCATACTCTGAACCGACATAGTTGAATCCATCTGAGCCAAGCGCTCCGAATCCGGCACTTACAACCACTGCAAAGCCGCGCACCAGATAATAATTGAAGTTATCCAGATTTTCATATACCATGCTGTTATTGTTCCCTTTATCCGGATAATACCAGTCTGCCGGATCTGCCTTTAATGCAAGATCCATGGCACTGATCATTCCTTCCGGGATACGTGCAGGCACTTCTTTGTCAAGATCTGCAAAATCAATTTTGCGGTATTCTTTGCTTTCCACTTCTTTCATATGATCGTATCCGTCTGCCTGTACACCGGCACAATACGGACGTGCCTCATATAACGTTGCCGCCTTATAATTGCCTTCTACGGCACTTCTTGGAACCTGAATGAATGCTTTAACGAGATCTCTCTTTCCGTCTCCATCCATGTCATAGTCAGATTCCACATATACACAGTATCTTACGATACTTGATGTCGCAGGATCGTATTTTTCTCCTGTCTTTCCGTCTGTGAATTTGAAAACAGGCTGTGCAAGTCCATTTTCGAATACCGGTACTTTACTGTAATTCTTTTCTTCCATTGTAAAAACCTCTCTGATTCAATATTTTACCTAAGGAATATTGTACCACGCATTTCGGAACCGGGCAAATTTTCTTTCTGAAAATATCTGGAAATGACTGATACAGAAAAATGCGTAAAAACAGTTCTTTATCTGTTTTTACGCATCTATAATATATCCAAAATCGTATCATACACTGACGGATTGTCTTTGATCACAATCGCCAGTTTTTCTTTTGCCTGATTCAGCTGATGAAAAAGAAGTCTCACATTTGATTTTCTGCCTTCACTCGTTGTTATACGGGTTATTTCATAAGAAGCTTCACTAATCTTTCCCGCACGGAGATAACCGTCCTCATCATAATAATACTGTTCATCCAGTACGGCTACCAGGCGGTTCACATCCCGCATTGCCGGATTCTGATAGAGATATCCCCGTCTCGCATAGCCTTGCATCAAACATACTGCTTCTATATCATCATTCGCATACACCACTTCAATATTAGGATAGCCCTTCTGTCCTTTTCTCCGCGACAGATCCAGCATGTTCTGAATAAAGGAAGAAAGTTCTGCATTTGTACGGATACGGTTCGTCATATGAAAGCTCTGCACATCCGGCAGGCTCGCAAGTCTTTGCGATATTTCACGATCCAGTTCTTCAGGCGAGATCATGTCTTCCGTATCACTGGAGAAGATTATCGGAATCTGCTTTTTACATTCTTCTAATATCTTTAATTGCTCCACAGAAAGCAGATGTGCCTCATCCACCAGAATAGCACTGTATGGCTTTAAGAATGTATCAAACGCTTCTTCCGCACACACATTTTCTGTCATCGTCTGCTTTGCTGCCTGAAGTGATAACTGACGATCCGACAGAAAATCAATCCGGCGCAGACGTTTATGTAAAATTCTCCAGTCCTCTCCTGATTCTCCGCAATGAATCATGCAGACTCTCTGACGTACCGACAGCTTCATCGCAAGATCATACAGAAGCAATGTCTTTCCCGTCCCCGGAAGTCCGCTGAACCAGTAATAGTCGGAATGTTTTGCACGGATTCCTTTCAGGATCTGTCGTTCGATATCTCTTTGCTGTGCCGTCAGAAAATATTCTTTCTGTAAAAAGCGTTCCGGCTCTCTGAGCGGTGAGATCAGATAGAGTTCTGCGCGGAACAGTTCTTCGATATTCCCGTCATAATCCGGACTTTCTCTTTTCAAAGCTCTGCATAATTCGTCCCAGTCTGCCTCTGCGATATGATCATGATTCGTCAGTCTTACCAGACGGTTCTGGCTGCTGATATAAGTATACGAATGAATCGTTCTTCCAAGCACCGACAGATAATAGCGGTTCTGCAAAAGCTGTCTGCGAATGGCCTCATCCGATACCACACCACTTTTTAACTCAATATTTACAATCTGGTCTTCTTTGATCTGAAGAAGATCAAATTCTTTTCCCAGTCTCGGAATCTGAAACGAATAAAAGAAACTAAGTGCATATACATCCTCCATACAGGTTTCCAATTCGGCTGTCAGTGCTTTCATACTTTCCAGTTCCCATTCCCGCATTTTCAGAAAATAGTCTCTTCCGGATAACTGACGTTCCAGTTTTTGCAGCTGTTCGATATTCTGATTTCTTGTGATCGTATAAATGGATATAGATTTCATTTTTTAATCTTTAACCCTCTTAGATATTCTTTCTGCTCTGGCGTGATCCGGTAACTTTCGATAGCTTTTTGGATCGTCTTATTATGCGTCCAGACATCTAATTTTTGCTTTTCGATAAACGGGAGAATCTTATCATACTGCTTTGCAAGCGCCGTCGCAAAATACCATGCACGCATCATATTTACATAATATTCTTCCGAACGGATCTGTGCCACTTTCTCCGGGTACTCCATCTGAAATGCATCTTCCAGATAATAACGCATCAGCATACTGATACCGAACCGGATGGTATATGCATGGTCGGATTCCATCCATCGGTATACTTCATCTATAAATGTATCCAGATGTTTCTTCACTACCTTGACCGCAAGCATATCGCAGGTCGCCCAGTTATCAATATACGGAAGAAAACGTTCCAGTTCTTCCAGACATGTGTCATAGTCTTTAATCTGTTCGATCAAAAGTCCGTGCAAATTATTTTCTTCGTAGTACTGATGTGGCAGTATCTGCAGATATTCTTTTGCTTCATCCGTTTTTCCATACTTCTTCGCAAATACACGAAGTGCCGGCGTCCGGACACCGATGATCTTTTCTTTGTTGACTGTCGGCATTAGTTTTGCATGGAAGTCGCGGTATTTTAAGTCTTGCAGCTCAAAAAGACGGGTTTGTACGTTGGTTATGATTGTTGTTTTATTCATATTTTCATCCTTGATTCTTATATTTCCCATGTCAGGCATATGATCTTTTATTTATTATATCGCTATTGCGATACAATTTCTATTGTTTTAAACGCATTAAACAGCACTTCTCCTCTTTTTTCTTGCCAAAAAAACTCTCACACAAACCCCCACAATCAATCCAACAACAATTATCGCCCAAAGCGACATCTGTTCCGACATCGGCAATGTTCCCCATTCATCTTTGCGCAAAAAGAACCATAACATATAACACAGGAAATAAATCACTGAAAACACCCCTTCGATCCAGGGATTCGAATATCTCAGCTTCCTTTCCGGGATTTTCTTATCCAGGTAATATGCAGCAAAGAACAGTGCACCCCATACAGCCCAGCATATAATATTCACACACATAGGTCCGTGTGAAAAAAGAGGAACCTGCAATACCGCAACCGCTGCAATTCCTAATATATATATGATCATCTGAATTTTATACAATAACGGCTCATCCAGCGATGCAATCCAGGCTTTTTCTGTCTCTTCCTGATAGTGTTCCGGTTCAATCCTTTTTCCAAGCATGAATTCACTGACACTGATATCCAGTATCTGACACAGTGGCTCGATCAGACTGATGTCCGGGAATGATTTTCCATTCTCCCATTTTGACACAGCTCTGTCTGTCACGCCCAGTTCTTCTCCCAGCTGCTTCTGCGTCAGATTTTTTTCCTTCCTGCATGTCGATATAAACCTTCCAAGTTCTAATGGTTCAACCATATGCGTCACCTCCTGTCGGCTTTATTATGCCATATTTCTCCCAGAAAAGCACTCCACTTATGGTTGAACGCCTCTAAATGCCGCTAATTCTCACTAATTCTTATGAAAATGAAATCAGATATCACTGAAGCGGCATCTGCGGATTCACCCATAATACTTTCACCGCATTTTCATCTGCCGGATCATCCTCTTCTTTCTCCAATGATTCCTTCACAAATTTTTCGACCCTCGCCGGAGCCTTTTTAACTTCATCATTTTCCTGCCACAGGATCTTTTTCTCACCGGATCTTCCGACATAGTCAAATTCCGATGCCTTTGTTCCGTTATCTGTGATAATCTGTCCATCTTCAAACGGAATGACATATGCAAACTCTTTGGACGTAATATACATCACTCTTGCCAATGGATTTATACTCGAATTCATAGATATTCCATATGTGACAGAGTTCTTTGGTTCGCGTACAGCACCAACTGCATCTTTACCTGCTACCGTATTTGTATCTGTGTCTATATCTGTCTGAGGATAAGACAGTCCTGTGATTCTGCGTTTGCTCTTTACATGTACATACAGTCTGCCATTCTTTAACTGATACACCTCTTCTACCTTTATATCTTCTGCCGCAATCCTTGATAAATGATAAGACTGAAAGCTATCCGAATATAGAGCCACGGTCAGCATCATACAGATCAGGAAAACAACTCCGCACACCATAACGATTCTTCTATTTAATTTTCTTGATACTTTTTCAGAAAACTCCCGGAACCCTTTCCACTCCTCGTCTGTGCCTTCTATTTTATCTGTTTCTATCGGAATCTCACCTTCCATTTTTTTCAAATATGTTCTGCACGATTCACATTCTTTTATATGTTCTTCTATTGCATTTCTGCTCTTTTCACTGCATATATCATCCTGATATAACGGCAGCAGGTCTCTTATGATCTCACATGGAATCTTTGCCATTATCTACTCCTCCTTTCCAGAATGTCCTGTATCTTCACCCGAGCCCTGTGATAGGTAACTCTCGCCCATGTCTCCTGTTTTCCAAATATCTGTGCAATCTCTTTATAATTTAATTCGCCAAGTACCTTTAGTGTAAATACCTCTTTATAAGGTTCGTCCAGATAATGAAGGATCTGATAAACCGTCATGGCTTCGTCCTTCCGAAGCATACGTTGTTCGGGTCCATCCGTTTTTCCGTCACTGTATGCCTGTTCTGTCAGTTCCTGATCTGTACGGTGTTTTTTTCTGATATAAGAAATGTATTCATTCCTGGCAATCTGACACAGCCAGGATTTGATGCTGCATTTTCCCTGAAAATGCTTTACTCCTTTTAGTGCTTTGAAAAATGTCTCCTGTGTGATCTCTTCTGCAATGTGCAGATCCTTACTCATTGCGAGAACGAAATAATACACATCCTGAAAATAGGTTTTATAAATCTCTTCCAACTCAAGCTTCAAGTACCTGTCACCTCCCTTCTGTTATCTATTAGACGCATGAATTCCATTTTTGTTACAGCCTTTTACATTTATTTTAGAATAATCTGCAAAATATGTCTTGCATCCTTTGATATAAAAAACTCCCTGAGCCCCAAAGACTCCGGGAGTTTTATATCTTTATATGTTCGAAAAAGATCACTCTGCCGCAATCACCATCGTCCTGTGAATCTTCTTCCTTACAAACCAGAAGCAGATCACCTGCATGATGATCGTTGCAATCCAGGATACCGGATAAGACAGGAACAAGAAAGTCAGTGATCTGTGTGAAGGGAACAGTCCATAGATCCAGATAATCCGGACTCCGACCGTACCGATGATAGAAAGGATCATCGGTACCGTGGAATATCCCATTCCTCTCAGTGCTCCCGGGAACAGATCCATCAGACCGCACAGGAAATAGGTAACGGTTGTATAAGAAAAGATCTCCATACCGTATTTGATAACATCTGCCTGATTACTGTAAATATGCAGAAGTTCCGGTCCGAATATGTACACACTGCTTCCGAGGATCAAAGTTACCACAACTGAAAGGATCATACAGTCGATCAGAACCCTGTCCATACGTTTTAATTTCTTCACTCCGTAGTTCTGGCTTGTGAAGCTCATACAGGCCTGTGTGAAGGAGTTCACCGACACATATAAGAATCCGAAAATATTATTCGATGCCGTATATCCTGCCATTGCGATCGATCCAAAAGAATTGACCGATGACTGCAGCATCGCATTTGAAATATTGATTACCGTGCTCTGGATTCCCGCCGGAACCCCGACTTCAAAAATCTGCTTCAGATACACGGATCTGATCCGAAGCTTTGCAAGGTGAAGCTGATAGCTGCTCTCTGTGTGATGCAGGCACCGGAGTACCAGGATACAGGATACCAGCTGGGATATAACGGTCGCAATCCCGACGCCTGCTACATCCAGATGAAAACCGATGACCAGGAACAGATTCAATATTGCATTAATCACTCCGGATACGATCAGGAAGATCAACGGACGTTTGGTATCCCCCACTGCCCTTAATATGGCTGCTCCATAGTTATACATCATAAAAAATGGCATACCGCAGAAATAAATCCGCATATAAAGTGTGGATTTGGCAATTACATCATCCGGTGTCCCCATAATTTCCAGCGCGCCTCTGGCAAAGACCACTCCGATCACCGCCATCGCCACTCCGCTTACCAGAGCAAGTGCAATAGCCGTATGTACCGTCTCCGACATTTCTTTTGTTTTTCCGGCCGCATAATATCTCGCTGCAAGTACATTTGCTCCCAATGAGATTCCAATGAAAAGATTGGTAAACACATTGATCAGTGCCGTTGTCGAACCCACCGCTGCGAGCGCCTGACTTCCGCTGAAACGTCCCACTACCACGATATCCACCGCATTGAACATCAGCTGTAAGATTCCTGACAGCATCAGTGGTATGGAAAATGAAATCAATTTGTCCATGATGGTTCCATTGCACATATCAATCTCATATTTATTTTTCTTCAAAACAACTCTCTCCTTTTATAGTAATATCTTCAATCAAAGCATAAAGCCGTAATTTTTATTGTAGCATAGATTTATCGTTTGTGAACATTTAATTATTAATTCGTTTTATATGTGTAAAGACATTTTCCTTGACAGAACATCAAAAACAACCTATAATCACTTAGCTTATATGTTTTCATTTACATTCATTGTAAACATCCATATCAGTAAATATAAAAAAGGAGAATACGTATGAATATTCAGCTCTCAGAGCATTTTACCTATAAAAAATTACTTCGTTTTATCCTGCCCTCCATTATTATGATGGTATTCACTTCCATCTACAGTGTGGTGGACGGCATCTTTGTATCGAACTTTGTGGGAAAATCAGCATTTGCTTCCGTGAATCTCATTATGCCTTACCTGATGGGAATCAGTGCACTTGGATTTATGATCGGTACCGGAGGAAGTGCTTTTGTATCAAAAACCCTTGGTGAAGGAAAGAAAGAACTGGCAAATCAGTATTTTTCGATGCTGGTTACGATTGCTGCTATCGGAGGATTTGTGTTATCTGTTCTCAGTTTTATATTTATGAGGCGGATTGTCATGGCATTTGGTGCCGCCGGTGATCTGATTGATTATTGTACCCTTTACGGACGGATCTCCTGCATATTCCTGACCGCCTTTATGCTGCAGAATGTCTTCCAGAGTTTCTTTGTGGCTGCTGGAAAACCCCAGCTTGGACTGAAAGTCATTGTGGCTGCCGGTTGTACAAACATTGTTCTCGATGCCCTGTTCATCGGTGTATTACACTTTGGAATTGCAGGCGCCGCGTTCGCAACCATGACCAGTGAATTTATCGGCGGTCTGCTCCCGGTGGTATATTTCTTCCGTAAGAACGACAGCCTCCTTCACTTTGTAAAACCGGTATTCGACATACGTGTATTTCTTAAGACCTGCACCAATGGTTCCTCGGAACTCATGACTAACCTGTCCATGTCCTTAGTCAATGCATTATACAATCTCCAGCTCATGAAGATTGCCGGAGAAAATGGTGTTGCTGCTTATGGTGCAGTTATGTACGTCAATTTTATCTTTGTTGCCACCTTTTTAGGCTATGCAATTGGCTGTGCCCCGGTTATCAGCTACCATTATGGTGCTGGGAATCACGCAGAGCTTAAAAATCTGTATAAAAAAAGTATGTCTATCATACTGGTCTGGGGCGTGATCCTGTTCGGTGCCGCACAGTTACTGGCACCTGTTCTGTCTAAGATATTTGTCGGTTACAATACCGGCCTGTACGCTATGACACTGCACGGCTTCCGTGTATATGCCATTGCATTCCTGATCATCGGTATCAATATCTTCGGATCCTCGTTCTTTACTGCACTGAATAACGGCCTGATATCGGCTGTCATCTCATTTCTGAGAACGTTAGTGTTCCAGGTCATCATGGTCCTGACACTTCCACTCTGGTTCGGGATCAACGGTATCTGGAGTGCGATCAGCATTGCGGAGGCGCTGACACTTATCATGACCACTACATTTTTCGTCCGTCAGAAAGACAAGTATCATTACCTGTAAGACAATCTCTTTCAAATGTATAACAATATAAAAAACGTATCTCTGCAATGTTTCCCCACTGTCTGAAAAGGAAGCATCTCAGAGATACGTTTTTTATTTATTAGAACATCTTTCAAAAATTAATATCTTCGATCCTAATTCTCTTCCGCATAGAACACATTCTTATCCAGTGCCTTGTTCTGGTGTGCAACGATTGTTGTACATACAGCATCACCTGTGATATTAACGGCAGTTCTTGTCATATCCAGGATACGGTCGATACCCATGATCAGACCAATTGCCTCAACCGGAAGTCCGACAGAATTGAATACCATTGTCAGTGTTACCAGACCTACACTTGGCACACCGGCCGTACCGATGGATGCAAGTGTTGCAGTTCCGATTACAGTAATATAATCTGTCATACTTAAGTGGATTCCGAATGCCTGTGCGGCAAATACAACGGCTACCCCCTGCATGATCGAAGTACCATCCATATTGATGGTCGCTCCAAGAGGAATGGTGAAAGATGATATCTTCTTAGATACACCCACCTTCTTGGACAGGGTATCGATTGACAGCGGAATCGTTGCATTTGATGTTGCTGTTGAGAATGCGAAGGCCATAACCGGGAAGAACTTCTTGATAAATTTCAGAGGATTCAGTCCAGTAAATATCTTCAGTAAGATCTGGTATACACCGAAACACTGGATTGCCAGTGCGATCAATACACCGATCATATATTTTGCCAGCGGTACAAATGCACTGAATCCGATGTTTGCAAATGTGCGGCTGATCAGGCAGAAGACACCAATTGGGGCAAGTGCCATGATCATCATCGTCATTTCCATCATGATATCATTAAACTGGCTGAAGAAGTTCGCAACTGTCTCTGCACGTTCTCCTAATTTTGCAAGGATCACACCGATGATCAATGCAAATACGATGATCTGCAGCATCTCTCCGCTTGCAAGAGAATTAATCGGGTTATCCGGGATAATATTTAACAACGTGTCTGTCAATGAAGTAGCCTTCATAGTTTCTACAGATGCTGCATTAGTCTTGATCGTGCTCATGTCCAGTCCCACACCCGGATTGATCAGGTTTCCGACAGACAATGCTACGGTAACCGCAAGTGCTGTTGTTGCCAGATAAAAGATCAGTGTTCTTGCACCGACTGTACCAAGCTTCTTCGTATCCCCGATCGACATACTTCCGCACACAAGCGAACAGAATACCAGTGGTACAACCAACATCTTCATCAGTTTGATAAAGCCTTGTCCGACCACGTACAGTACACCTTCTACGATAATGTCGTCTTTGATATGTCCACTTGGAACCGCATAACATAAAATAATTCCAAATATCGCTCCTGCAAGCAATGCAATAAAAATCTTCGTTGTAAGTCCTATTTTCTTCTTTTCCTTCTTCTGTGTCTCTCCCATATTAGTCCTCCATTCTCTCATCCATATATTCTTTCAGTGAAGCTCTCCAGTCCGGCATCTCGTATACATTGATGATACGAAGGATAAAATTATCCAGAACCGCATATGCTGGTCTTGTAGAAGAAAGATCCGATTCGCTGGTCACTACCGGGCGCAGAGTGATCCTCTTTCCTGCAAGTTTCAAAACTTCCTGCGCAAATTCATAACGATTACATACACCCTGACAGGTTGCATGGTACGTTCCGTATTCATTCGTTTTGATCAGATAAAGAATAATACGTGCCAGGTCTTTTGCACTGGTCGGAGAACCAAACTGATCTGATGCAATCAGAAGTTCATCCTTCGTATCTGCTGCATGAAGTACGCGGTTTACAAAATTATTGCCATTTCCATACACCCAGTTACTGCGCAGGATGAAATGCTTGTGTGTAAATTCCTTTACATAATTCTCCCCTGCTCTCTTGGAACGTCCGTAAACGGTCTTCGGATTTGTGTCATCGAACTCCGTATATGGGGTATGCCGGATTCCGTCAAATACATCATCCGTGGATATCTGTACCATCTTGGCCCCTGTCTTTCTTGCCACAATACTTAAATTTCTTGCTCCCAGCGCATTCACACGGTATGCAAGCTCCGGTTCTTTTTCACAGAGATCTGTATCTGTGACTGCCGCACAGTTGATGATCACATCCGGACGGTTGATCACTCCGAAATTCAGCACCTCATCGGTGTCCGTAATGTCTAATTCTTCCTTATCTGTGTTAAACACTTCCATTTCTAATGGATCCAACACTTCATTGATGGCCGATCCGATCTGTCCGGATGCACCAACAATCCATAATTTTAACATATCTGTTTCCTCCTCATCTGCCGGGACCGGCTGACGCCAGTCTCTCTGCTTTCCTTTTAATATAGCTAGTATACACAAAAAAACCGTCGGTTTCAATTCTTGACCAACGGTCTCAAATCTACTCCTCTATGGTATTTTTTTCCACACATCGGTAATGTCAGCGTTTTTACTGACCTCCTGCACCACTTTTGTGCTGCTTATATGTAGAATATCTTTCCCTTCATTCTGCATAAATACAAACACCGCAAACAGAATCATACAAATAAATGTACGGATTCCCAGGCTTCCCTGTTCTGCCTCTTCCTCACCATACAGTTCACTATAAGATGCCCTGTATCTGGGATGTATTGCCGGTATCCCGGATTCCTGATAGCTGTAACGTGTCTGTTCCAGAAGTTCTCTTCTTCGCTTTTCCACTTCATTCACATGCGCTCACCTCTGAAACAATATATGAGATATCTGTTTCACTCATGTGCAAAACTTACTGCATACAGGCTCTTTTTCATGTTTTCTAAGAGTTTCTGCTTAACGATCTGCCAATTCTTTTACGATGTCTTCCCATGTCAGACCTTTTTCTACCATCAGAACCATTGCATGATACAGGAAATCCGCGATCTCATATTTGACTTCTTCCGGATTCGGATTCTTTGCTGCGATCACAACTTCCGTTGCTTCTTCTCCAATTTTTTTCAGGATCTTATCAATTCCCTTATCAAACAGATAATTCGTGTAAGACCCCTCCTTTGGATTCTCTTTACGGTCTGCGATCGTGTCATATACCGATTCAAAGATCCGAAGCGGATTCGTCTCATCATAGTCAATTCCTACAAGCGGCTGGAAGAAGCAGGTCGGATTACCGGTATGGCATGCTGCTCCGATCTGATCTACTTTTGCAAGCAATGTATCCAGATCACAGTCAATCGTCAGGGATTTTACATACTGGAAATGACCGCTCGTCTCCCCCTTTACCCAGAGTTTCTGCCGGCTTCTGCTAAAATACGTCATCTTTCCTGTCTTGATCGTCTCATAGAAAGATTCCTCATTCATATATGCCAGCATCAGGATCTCCTGTGTCTTATAATGCTGGACGATGACAGGGATCAGGCCCTGATCATTGGTCTTAAACTGTGAGAACTCCATCATACTCTCAAAAGATGTCATCTTAATTCCTTCTTCTGTACACTTATCTTTGAATGCCACACAATCAATATCTGTACGGCTTACATATCTTCCCGAAAGCCCCCGGACACCCGGGCATTTCAAAATTTTAAATAACTCTGACTCTTCTTCCGTATCCGTAATGATCACACACGGTACATCTGTTACATTCATAATGGAATTCAGATCCAGTCTGTGCATAAAGACAATTTCACTGCTGTAATCCTGGATCAGATGCTGATGTTTGAACAATGCATCAAAATCATTTAATGATACCGCAAGCTTCTCTTTTCCGAATCTTTTTGCCGCATCCTCAATCAGTTTGACACTATCCGGCTTAGAGAAATTCAGCATTGCACGTTTTGCACCTGTATACAGAATCTTCTTAATATCTTCCTGGCGTCTGATATTGCCGCCTGCGATCATCGGGATCCTGATCACACGATTGATCCGTTTCATCAATGTGATCGTTTCATCATGTTCTTCATCCGAATCTGAGAGATCCAACACGATCAGTTCATCTGCACCGTGATCACTGTAATATTTTGCAAGTTCAATTACGTCTTTGGATACAACAGTCGAATCATCAATCCATCTGACCGCTTTCCCGTCTTTTATGAAAATGCAAGGTATTAATCTTTTATAACTCATGCCTGTCCGTCTCCTTTTAGAGGCTTCCCTTTGTGGTCCATGCCTCTTTTATCCTTGGCTCTTCCATTGTCGCCATATCAAGTGCTTTTCCGAACGCTTTAAACAGCGCCTCCGCCTTGTGATGATCGTTGATACCATCCAGAATCTTCAGGTGGATATTCATCATTGCGCTGTAAGAAACTGCGTAAAAGAATTCCCTTACCATCTCAGTATCCATCTCACCCATCTTATCTGACACAAACTCTGCATTATAATTCAGATATGGTCTTCCGGAGAGATCCACCGCACAAAGTGCGAGTGTCTCATCCATTGGAAGCATAAAGTGGCCATAACGTTTGATTCCGGCTTTATCTCCTATTGCTTCCAGAATAGCCTGTCCAAGTACGATTCCCGTATCTTCGATGGTATGATGACTGTCCACTTCCAGATCCCCTTTCGCATGTACCGTCAGATCGAACAATCCGTGTCTTGCAAATCCATTCAACATATGATCAAAAAAACCGATTCCTGTATCAATCTCCGTCTTTCCGGTTCCATCCAGGTTCAGAGTTACCGTAATATCCGTCTCCTTTGTCGTTCTTGTCCTGGTGACTGTTCTGTTCATAGCTCCTCGCCTCCTTATTTTTTCTGCTGTCTTCTACTCTTCGCCCTCAAAACGGACTTTGATAGAATTGGCATGTGCCGTCAGCTGCTCTGCCTCGGCAAATGCTTCAATATCTTTATGTATATCGCGTAATGCTTCTTCCGAATATCCGATGATACTTGATTTTTTAATGAAATCATCCACAGAAAGCGGTGAGAAAAATTTTGCTGTACCATTGGTTGGAAGAACATGGTTCGGTCCTGCAAAATAATCTCCCAGTGGTTCACTTGCGTATTCCCCGATAAAGATGGCACCGGCATTCCTTACTTTTGTCATCACATCATATGGATTCTTTGTCTGGATCTCCAGATGTTCGGATGCGATCTCATTTGCAATATCAATCACATCATCCATCGTATCTGCAACCAGGATATAACCGTAGTTGTCCAGTGATTTCCGGATGATCTCACTTCTGGAAAGTTCTTTTAAGAAACCATCCACTTCATCCGATACCTTCCGGGCAAGTTCTTCAGATGTTGTGACCAGAATTGCAGATGCAAGTTCATCATGCTCTGCCTGTGAAAGAAGATCTGCTGCCACAAATCTTGGATTTGCCGTCTCATCTGCAATAACAAGAATCTCGCTAGGTCCGGCAATTGCATCAATGCTTACATAGCCATAAACTGCTTTTTTCGCCAGAGCAACATATATATTTCCAGGTCCTACGATCTTGTCGACTTTTGGAATGCTCTCTGTTCCGTATGCCAGAGCAGCAATAGCCTGCGCCCCGCCGACTTTATAGATGACATCCGCGCCGGCTTCATGTGCTGCAACCAGCGTGTTTGGTGTCACTTTTCCATCTTTTCCGGGCGGTGTGACCATCACGATCTCATCAACTCCGGCTACCTTTGCAGGTACAATGTTCATCAATACAGAAGATGGATATACAGCTTTCCCGCCCGGCACATATACACCGACTCTGTGAAGTGGTGTGACTTTCTGTCCCAGGATTGTTCCGTCCGGTTTGCTGTCGAACCAGCTGTACTGTCTCTGTTTTTCATGATACGTACGGATGTTCAGAAGAGCTTTGCGGATGATCTCCACCAGTTTTGGATCTACTTCTTTATATGCCTCTTCGATCTCCTCTTCTGTAACCTTAATATTGTCTGCAGTGATATCTGCCTGATCAAATTTCTTCGTATATGCAAATACTGCCTGATCCTTTTCTTCTTTTACATGAGCGAGGATTTCCTGAACTCCCTGTTCATACTGACCGTAATTATTCGGGCTTCTCTTCAGAAGATCCTCCAGTAAGTTCTCTTTTGCATCTTTTGTCAAACGCTGTATTCTCATAGCCTTAACCGCCATCCTCTCATTTTATTTTCTTTCTGTCTGTACAGTATTATACCTGCTCCCGCAGTCTTGTCAGCAGGTCTTTGATCCTTGCGCTTTCCATACGCATACTGACCGGGTTCACGATCATCCTAGCAGACAACGGACATACTTCCTCCAACACTTCCAGACCATTTTCACGAAGAGTCGACCCTGTCTCTACAATATCCACGATCACTTCGGACAGTCCGACGATCGGTGCAAGTTCAATGGAACCATTTAACTTAATGATCTCTACAGTCTGATGCTTCGTGTTATAGAAATAATCTTTTGCAATATTCGGATATTTTGTTGCTACCCGGATCAGTTCATGATGCTGCAGAAGTGGTGCGGCATCTTTGTATCCGCATACACACATCTTACATTTTCCATATCCAAGATCCAGTACTTCATGTACCTTACGTCCTTCTTCCAGGATTGTATCTTTTCCAACGACTCCGATATCCGCTGCGCCATATTCTACATATGTCGGAACATCCGGTCCTTTTGCAAGAAAGAAACGGAGTTTCAATTCTTCATTGGTGAAAATCAGCTTCCTGGAATCTTTATCTTTCATCTCTTCACAGGTAATCCCGATTTTCTCAAATAATTCTAATGTCTGTTTTGCCAGACGTCCTTTCCCCAGGGCAAATGTCAGGTATCTCATAATGTCTAACTCCTATCTGTACTATTCACGATCTTCTGCTCTCCGGTAACGAGATTGACCATCGTTACTTCTCCAGTCTCCTCGATATATACCAGACTTCCGGCATAATAATCATTTCCGTAACGGATATAATCTTCCAATCCACTGTTTTCATCCTTCTTCAGAAGTTCTGCATTCTTGGCTTTTCTACGGAAATCCTTCGCAAGGCGGATTGCTTCAAGCTGTCTTCCTTCCGCATATATGATGATCGTATTCTTTCTTGGATATACGATGCGGATCTTCTGACGGGTCAGTGCACTCACCAGTTCATCAATTACAATCGCAAAACCGATAGATGGTGATTTCTTACCGAACTTTTCAATCAGATGGTCATAACGTCCACCCTTTACAACTGCATCCCCGGTTCCGTAAGTATAACCACGGAACACGATTCCTGTATAGTATCCATAGGTTCCTGTCATGCTCAGGTCAAAAGTGACAAATTTTTCCACTCCGTAATAGCGCAGGATGTGGTATATCTTCTCCAGGCGTCTGATTGCCATCACACCTTTGGAGTTCGGCGCAAGGTTTTCCGCTTTTTCCAGGATATCAATTCCTCCGATCAGTTCATTCAATGCTGAAAATGCTTCTTTGGAGCTTCTCTTTGCCTGAATACTGTCCAGAAATTCTTCTACACCGAAGTAATTGCGGTTACCGATCAGTTCTCTTACCCTTTCTTCCGCCTCTTCATCCAGACTTGCGTCTTCGATCAGACTCTGGAAGAAATCAAAATTACCGACACAGAGCTGGAATTCTTTCAGCCCGATCGTCAACATAGATTCAATCACCAGGGCAAGCATCTCTGCATCTGCCTCTACCGAATCATCCCCGACAAATTCTGCTCCCATCTGCGTCGTCTCTCTTAAGCGTCCCTGATAACTGGAATGGTTCACAAATGTATTGCCTGTATAACACAGACGGATCGGAAGATTTTCATCTTTAAATAAAGTTGCCGATGCTCTTGCAATAGACGGGGTAATATCGGGTCTTAAGACAAGTGTATTGCCATCTTTGTCAAAAAATTTATACAGATCGTTGGCCGGTGTCGTTCCAATCTCCTCGCGGAACACATCAAAATATTCAATCGTCGGAGTCTGGATATCATGATATCCATATAAATGAAATACTTTTTTCAATCTGCTTTCCAACGCAAGTTTTTTTCCGCATTCTACGTTGTATATATCCCGTACTCCTTCCGGAGTGTGTAATTTTTTCTTCATATGTCCTCCAGGTAGTAATATTTTTCTTCCAGCACTTTAGTGTGCTACCATGTTAAAAAATCACTTTGCATTATACGCAGTTTCATCCGTTTTGTCAAGTTCATCACGAAGTTCCAGATCGAGATTCAAGGCATCCAGGTATGGAACATAACATCCATGGAAGAATTTCATAAAAAACCGTTCGTCCAGTTCCTCAAAACGGAAGCTTTTTCTTCCTCCGTTCTGTGCACGCATCCAGAACCTGTACAGTTCCTCAAAACGCATATAATATAAGATATTTCTGGATGAATAATAAATCAGGACAAATGCAACCCCCTGCTGCTTTTCAAAATTCTTCATAAATTCCACCTGATGTTCATGAATATTCTGAAGCGGAAATGTCTCTGCCACACATTCCTTCGCATCAAAACACACCGGAATCCCCTGCACTGCACCGATATAATCGATCGTACTGCGCTGATCAAAATAAGCCAGCGTGATCTGTCTGTGTTCTTTATCCATACGTACCGGCGTGATCGGGGTCGGGATCTTCTGCATAAGTGCCAGATTCTTTTCCAGATACCACTCATTGGTACGATTCACCATATCTTCTAATGTAGAACCTCTAAGGCCTCTTGAGTTCCATGTTCCCATGCCGTCTCCTTTATCAGTTTCCAGAATGTCTCCGGAACTTTTGCGTAAAATGTCTTTTCAGAAAGATTCTCCAGTTCTTTTTTCATACCGGGCATTGTAAGCTGATAGGCATGCAATACCTGGTCTTTAATCTTCCATTCTTTTTTATAACGGTCATTCCATTTCTTAGAACCGTATTTATAATCTCCGAGAAGCGGATGTCCGGTGCCTGCCAGATGTGCACGAATCTGATGGGTACGTCCGGTGATCAGATGTACTTTCAGAAGCGTCATCTCCTGATTCCATGCGATTGGAAGATATTCCGTCTCGATCGGCAGGCCATTCGCCTCTTTTGAAGAAGTTCCATTTGAAAAACTGACGCGGTTCGTCTTCTCATCTTTCACAAGAGATCCACTGATATGTGCCGGTTCCGTGATCCTGCCTTTTACGATACAGAGATAATACTTTTTCAGCGTACGTTCTTTGAATAATTCTCCCATTTGCTGCAGGCCTGCAAGACTCTTTCCCGCAACGATCAACCCGCTGGTATTCCGGTCAAGACGGTTGCAGATGGACGGGCGGAAAGTCTGAAGATTCTCCTTTGTTAGCTGTCCGGATTCCAAAAGATATGCTGTCACATTCTCTACCACTGATACATCTGTCTCCTTCGCTTTCTGCGACAACATCCCCGACGGCTTGTTAATAAATATCACATTCTGATCTTCATAGATCACATCCAGCTTTACCGTATTCTTTATGTTTTCTTCTACTGTCTTTCCCGCCGCCTGGAATTTGGCAATTGTATCATCCGCCAGGAACAGTTTCACACTGTCTCCCTTTCTCAGATGTTCATTTCCGGTCGCTTTCTTTCCGTTCAGCACAATATTCTTTTTACGCAGCATTTTATAAATAAAGCTTCCAGGCGCTTCGCTCAAATATTTGCGCAACAGCTTATCCAGGCGCTGTCCCGCCTCATTGTCATGAATAATCAGTTCTTTCATATACTCTTCTAACTCCCGCTAATCTTCTACATGGAAATGTTTAAGATGATCTTCCGGATCTTTTTTTCTCTCCGTAAAGATTCTTTCTGTTCTACTTCTGCCATATTATTCATGCCCTCCGCACGCGCTAAAAATGCAGTATAATCATGGAAAATCTTCACCGTCATCTTATCATAATGATTGTCTTTCAAAATGTCTTTGATATGACGGGCAAGTGCTGTCTCATCGGTCTTCGGATTGCTGGCATATCCGCAGACAATGTGTCCGGATACTACCACTGCATCCAGAGGCATGATCTTCTGTGAGCTGGTAATAATCATATCATATGCCTTCAGTATCAAAGGTGCTTTTTCCTCCAGTTCCTGATATTTTGCTTCTTCAATACTCTTGTACGGTGCCATTGTGATAAATTCAACCAGCATCTTTGCTGCCGGAAGGCATCCGACTACTGCCACAACGGTAAGCAGATTCAGTCTGGATCCGGTCTGAATATATCCGGTCACAAAGATTGCGATCACAATTGCAAATTCTACAACTGCTCCCAGAAGGTATTTCTGTTTTTTCGCCTTTACATACCCCGGCTGTCCTTTTTCTGTTCTCATATTGTCTGTCCTTTTTGTTTTCTATTTATAATTTTTCTGTAATCGTCTTTTTCTATCATGAAAAAACATTTTCCCAAGCTCATAGACATTCCGTATATGCCTTTATCTATCCGCATGGTTGATCTTCATCATCCCCCATACAAGCAGGCGATCCGGAAGGATCTTGGAAAGGATTCTGGAACCTTTCATTGCTGCTCCATATACCGAAACGCGTCTTCCACGCACACTGTCTGTAAGTGCCTGTGTCACCACCGCTTCCGGTTCGGCACAGAGTGCTTCTTTTTCACTTGCCGCAAGCGTACCGGCCCGGTCAAAGAATTCTGTACGTACCGGTCCCGGACACACTGCCGTTACCAGGATTCCCCGTTTCTTCAATTCTGCTGCCAGTCCCTGTGAAAAACGCAGTACATATGCTTTGGAAGCCGCATATACACAGAATCCCGGCTGTGCACAGAACGAAGCTGCCGAAGCCAGATTGACAATCCGGCTGCCTTTCGACAGATATGGCAGGCAGATTCCTGTCATTCTGGTGAGTGCTGTACAATTCAGATCAACCATGCCGCACTGTTCTTTCAGATCAATGTCACTGACGTTACCGATCTTTCCATATCCTGCCGCATTTACAAGCATCCTTACATCTGCCTGCCGGCGATCCAGTTCTCTTTGCAGTTTTTCGAAAATATAGTCTCTCTGCATATCCCCGTCGAAGATCCTGACCGGGATCTTTACCTGTTCCTTCAGACTTTTCAGACGGTCTGTCCGTCTTGCCACTACCCATAATTCATCCAGGTTCTTATACAGCTGCGGGATCTGAAGCGCAAATTCCCTGCCCATTCCCGACGATGCTCCTGTAACGATCGCTATTTTCAACTTTAACACCTCTCTACATCCATCCGGCTGCCGGTTTTTCATCATTTTCCCTTTATGCTATTTCTCTTGCTGTTATTTCTTCTTATGCACATTCCGGATCGATTTCTTTTTCTGTCTGCTTCTATCCGTTCCTGTATTCTGTCTGCTGTTCTGTCTGTCACTTTGCACAGTATTTCTTCTGGAATGCTCGTTTTTGTTTTTCCTACGGTCATTCTGTCCCGGTTTTCCGGAAGACTTCTGATTCTGCGTTTTCTGTCCCGGTACTTTCTGCTGTGATCTGCCTTCGAATTTTCTCGGGCGTATCAGACAGTGTTTATCAAATCCTACCAGATCCATGCGGTGTGCCTTTTTCAGAGCCTCCATGACCAGATCATAATTCTTCGGATCCCGGTACTGGATCAGAGCTCTCTGCATTGCCTTTTCATGCGGATTCTTCGGCACATAGACCGGCTGCATCGTTCTTGGATCCACGCCTGTATAATACATACACGTCGAGATCGTTGACGGTGTCGGATAGAAATCCTGTACCTGTTCCGGCATATATCCAAGATCCCGGATATGCTCTGCAAGTTCTACTGCATCTTTCATTCTGGATCCCGGATGCGAAGACATCAGATACGGCACAAGATACTGATCTTTGTGGATCTTCTGATTCATCTTATTGTACTTTTTCACAAATTCCTGATATATACTGTTCTCTGGTTTTCCCATCAGTGTAAGAACATCATCCGATACATGCTCCGGTGCAACCTTTAACTGTCCGCTTACATGATAACGGCAGAGTTCCTCCAGAAATGCATCACTTTTATCCGCAACAACATAATCGAACCGGATTCCCGAACGGATGAATACCTTCTTCACTTTTGGAATGTCACGCAGTTCTTTCAGAAGTTTGATATAGTCTCTGTGATCTACTTTCAGATTCGGACACGGCTTCGGGAACAGGCACTGGCGGTTCTTACACACACCACGTGTAAGCTGTTTTTCGCAGGATGGCTGGCGGAAGTTCGCCGTCGGACCTCCTACGTCGTGGATATAGCCTTTGAAGTCCTTTTCCTGCGTAATCATCTTCGCCTCATCTAACAGCGACTCGTGGCTTCTCACCTGCATGATCCTTCCCTGATGGAAGGTAAGTGCACAGAAGCTGCAGCCGCCAAAGCAGCCACGGTTGCTGATCAGACTGAACTTGACCTCTGAGATTGCAGGTACGCCGCCGTCCTTCTCATAAGAAGGATGGTAGGTCCGCATATAAGGCAGTCCGTAGACATCGTCCATTTCCCCTTCCGAAAGCGGAAGTGCCGGTGGATTCTGTACTACATACAGATGATCATTATATGGCTCTACCAGCCTTTTCCCGGCAAATGGATCGGTATTGCAATACTGTGTATAAAAGCTTCTTGCATACTCCAGCTTATCCTGCTTCATATCTTCGTATCCCGGAAGAATCTCCGCGTCATAGACACTGTCCAGACTCTTCGTCTTATAAACCGTTCCAGCGATAAATGTGATATCACTGACCGCAATACCGCTGTCCAGAGCTTCTGCGATCTCAATGATCGAATGTTCTCCCATTCCATAAGATATCAGATCTGCACCGGAATCCAGCAGGATCGAACGTTTTAATTTGTCTGACCAGTAATCATAATGTGCCAGTCGTCTGAGACTTGCCTCGATCCCTCCGAGGATGATCGGTGTCTTCTTATATACCTGACGGATCAGGTTACTGTATACAACCGCTGCGTAATCCGGACGCTTTCCCATCACGCCTCCCGGCGTATAAGCATCCGTTCTGCGATGCTTTTTCGACACGGAATAATGATTCACCATCGAATCCATATTTCCCGCAGAAACAAGGAATCCCAGTCTCGGTTCTCCAAGGATCGTAATGCTGTTCTTATCTTTCCAGTCCGGCTGCGCAATGATACCGACTTTAAATCCATGCGCTTCCAGAAGTCTCGTAATGATCGCATGTCCGAAAGACGGATGGTCTACATAAGCATCTCCGGAAATATAGACAAAATCCAGCTGTTCCCATCCCCGTTCTTCCATATCCTTTTTGCAAATCGGTAAAAATTTATTTTCTGACATTCTCTATCTCCTCTTCTGTCAGCAGCCGGTATTCTCCGGGCTTCAGATTTTCATCCAGGCACAGGGTTCCCATGCGTTCTCGCTTCAGATAAGTAACTTCTTTACCCACTGCAAGGAACATCCTCTTCACCTGATGGAACTTTCCTTCATGGATCGTAAGGCGGATCTCAGATTCTTCCGCGCTCTTCATAATGTCAAGTTTTGCAGGTCTTGTCATCTCTTCTTCCTCTGCGCCGATATCGATTCCTTCTGCGAACCGCTTTACATCCTCTTCTGTAACCATTCCATCTATTTTTGCATAATAGACTTTATCCACATGCTTTTTCGGTGCCAGCAGACGGTGTGCCAAATCTCCGTCATTGGTGATCAGAAGTAATCCTTCCGTATCTTTGTCCAATCGTCCGACCGGGAAGAGGTCCTTTCGCTTCTTCTCTTTGATCAGATCAATCACTGTAGTATCTCTCCGGTCTTCAGTTGCCGATACCACGCCGGCCGGTTTATTCAGCATATAATATTCATACGATACATAAGATATGTTCCGGCCACTAATCGTCACTTCATCACAAGTCTCATCAATCTTTGTATCTGCTGCTTTTACCACTGTTCCGTTAACTGCTGCTTTTCCCTGACGGATCTGTTTTTTTACCTCCTGGCGGGTTCCCACACCCATCTCTGCCAGATATTTATCCAGACGCATCATCTTAACACAGCCTCCATCCCGGCAGATATTTGTTCTTCAATGTACCATTGGATACCTTCCCCCATCCAAGCGGGAACCCATCCACACATACAAGATACCAGCCTTTTGCTTTTCTCTCCGTCAGATCGTCCACATCCAGTGTCTCCCCTTTCAGGTATCGTCTGACTCGTTCATCTTCACACGGGAGATCAATAATCTGTGCATATTCGTCTTTCTTCAGACACATAGCAAATGCCTGGCTTGGTTCAAAACGGTTCTTCTTCAGTTCTCCAAGCAGCAGTCCGGTTCTTAAGAAACGGATTCCTCTCACATCCGGAAGTCCCTCCGGCATATAGTAAATGCGCTCACCATGGATATCCAGTCTGGAACCGTCCAGTTTCCAGGTTACCTGCTTCATAAACTCTTCCAGGTCGGCCGGAATCTTTCCCGCCTTCTTTTTTGTTTTCAGTTCTTTTGCAGGCAGTGGTTCACCCTTTTGCAGAAGGGCTACATAATGGCCTTCTCCTTTCATCTTATGTGGGAAAATGCGGACTGTCTTTTTCAGTTCTTCGTCTTTTTCCTCTGTCACTTCCGGTATTCCCGGACAGAATCCCTCATAACTTTCCATCGGAAGCACATGGAATTCAGGATATTCTTTCTTCAGATGTTCAATGATACGCTCATTTTCACCCGGGTCAAATGTACACGTCGAATATAGCATAAGGCCACCCGGCTTTAACATTCTTGCTGCCTGCAGAATGATATTCCGCTGCAGATTGCTGAAGAATTCCGGACCATGTTCCTCCCATGCTTTTACCATCTTTTTATCTTTCCGGAACATTCCCTCTCCGGAACACGGTGCATCGATCAGGATCTTGTCAAAATATTCCGTAAAATAATTCTCCAGACGTCCCGGTTCCTCACTCAATACAAGGACGTTCCCGATTCCGAACACCTCTATATTCTTAAGCAGGCCCTTTGCCCTTGAGCTGCTGATATCGTTAGCGATCAGCACTCCCTCTCCTTGTAATTTTGCTCCTAATTCCGTCGCTTTTCCTCCCGGAGCTGCACATACATCTAGAACCTTGTCTCCCGGTTCTACCGGAAGGCGGTTCGCAGGTGTCATGGCACTTGGCTCCTGAAGATAATAAAGACCGGCAAAATAGTACGGATGCTTTGCAGGAGACACTTTGTCCCCGTCATAATAGAAACCATTTTCGATCCATGGAATTTTTTTAATCTCAAACGGACATATCTTTTCAAATTCTTCCACAGATATCTTACCTGTATTTACACGCATGCCATAGTATCTTGGTTCTTTATAGCAGGCAATATAGTCGTCGAACTCTTCTTGCAGAAGTGCCCGCATCTTCTCCTCAAATGCTGCTGGCAGTTCCATATATTTATCCTCCGTCATCTTTTTCTTGTTCTGACTGTCTTACTGTCGTCATTATGAATGTTGTTATTATTTCCTGTTATTTGCAGTTCTTAAGTACCAGTTTCAGGAATTCCCAGCTTCTCTGCGTAGATGCAATATCCAGACGTTCATTATATGAATGAATATCCAGAACATCCGGTCCGCAAGATACACAATCCAGATCCGGCCGTTTTCCAAGGAAGATTCCGCACTCCAGTCCGCCATGGATAATGCATATCTCCGGTTCTTTTCCGTAGATTTCTTTATATGCTTCTATCATGACCGGACGGAGCTCTGACTTTGGTTTGTATTGCCATGCCTGATATGCACTGGAAATTGTTCCTGTTCCTCCAAACGCTTTTGTCACAGCATCGACTTCTTCCAATACCTGCTGCTTTCTGCTGTCCACGGCGCTTCTGATCAGGAAAGCAGCTTCCACACCGTTTTCTTTCATAGATACAACACCAAGATTTAAGGAAGTTTCTGTCGCGCCGGCAACCTTACGGCTGTATTCTTTTAATCCATTTGGGCTCGCCTTCAGATACCCTACTACTTTTTGCGTAGTATCTTTTGAGAACACTACTGTATCTGCATTTTTTTCTGTTTCTGTTTTTACTGTCAGACCAGGTTCTTCTCCCATGAATTCCGCATTCCATACATCCTCCATATTCCGGATCATGGCCAGTATCTGTTCGGTATCTTCCGGTGCTGCTACGAGAGATGCATGTGCTTCCATTGCGATCACGTTGTCTTTAGAGCCGCCATAAATCTCACTTAAGCGGTAACTCTTTTCTTCTGCAATGTGATACAACAGACGTGCCATCATCTTATTTGCATTGCCACGCTGTCTGTGGATTTCTTCTCCGGAATGTCCTCCAAGAAGTCCCTGGATGGTAATCTTGATCTCATCACCGGATGCCGTCTCTTTTTCTACAGGGATCAGTCCCTGATAGCGGACTCCGCCCGCACATCCAACCGTCAGGGTCTTCTCTTCTTCCGAATCCAGATTGATGAGTTTTTTCCCTTTTAGTACAGTCAGGTCGATAGCTTCCGCACCTTCCATTCCAAGTTCTTCGTCCACGGTAAATACTGCCTCAATTGGCGGATGTGGAATCTCTCTGCTATCCAGCAGTGCAAGTGCCATTGCGACAGCAACTCCGTCATCTCCCCCAAGAGTGGTATCTTTTGCCTTTAAAAATCCATCTTCCACATACAATTCCAGTCCGTCATTTTCAAAATCATGTGTGGACTCCGATGTCTTTTCACATACCATATCCATATGCCCCTGCAAGATTACAGGTTCGCTTTCCTCATATCCGGGTGTTCCTGGCTGAAATATGATTACATTATTCACTTCGTCCTGAATCACTTTCAAGTCTCTTTCTTTTGCAAATGCGACCAGATAATCACTGATGCGCTTTGTATCGCGGCTTCCTCTCGGGATTGCACTTATTTCTTCAAAAAAGCGAAAGACTTCTTTCGGTTCTAATTCATTTAATACTGCCATTTTCCTACATTCCTCCTATGTTACACTGATATCTATTATCTAACAGTCTTCATAAAAAATCAACCTTATCCATACAATGAATTAACAAGGTTCTCCGGGTGATCACATGTCCAGACATCCTGCCCTTACCATTCCGATATTGATTCTGTTTTTTAGCATGCTGTCATTTCCGCAGACAGTCTTTACCGGTGCCAGTTACGGACTTGTTCTGTGGTTCCGGCATGTCCTTCCCACATTGCTTCCTTATATGATACTGATCAATGTTCTGATCTGCACACCTGCACTTCACTGGATCTGCCGTATCACATCCACTTTTTTATGTCCGCTTCTCGGCACCTCTTATTATGGCACATTCGCAGTACTCACCGGATTCTTATGTGGATATCCGATGGGTGCGAAGACCACCTCTGATCTTCTGAATGTCAATAAAATCTCGCGTTCGGAAGCCTCTTACCTTTTATCTTTCTGCAACAATACAAGCCCTGCTTTTATCTTAAGCTATATAGTGGCCCAAAATATGAAGGAACGTAATCTTTGCATTCCTTTTTTCCTGATTCTTACATTTACACCGCTTATGTTGAGTTTTATCTTCCGCCTCTTCTACCGCCTGCCAGAATCCTCTTGTTCCTTTCCACAGGTAACACCCGGTTCTTTCTCCAATCCATCTGAAAGTATCTCTGACAGCTTTCTTGACCGTTGTATCTTGAATGCATTCGAATCTGTCACAAAAGTCGGAGGATATATGATGATGTTCTCTGTCCTGATACAACTGCTTGCTTCGGTTCTTCCAAACACTATCTTTTCGCTTCTTCTGTATTCCAGTCTGGAGATCAGCACCGGAATCAGACTGCTCTTTTCATCTGCGTTATATACAACTGAGAAGATTATCCTCTGCGCTTTCCTGACCTCTTTCGGCGGATGGTGTTGCATCGCCCAAACATATTCCATGATCTCCAGCAGCCAATTACCGATTCTTCCCTATATAACAGCAAAACTGGTCACCGCATTGGTAACCAGTCTTCTTATCTCCGCTTACATATATGCTATTTGATTGTATCTTAATCCAATGTATCGTCTTCCTGAATATCATAATCAGAAATCGGCATATCATCCGGATATGAATTTCCATCATCCAGATAATCATCCTGTCCGTAAGTATCCTGCTCATAAGTATCCTGCGGATATTCTTCTGCCGGATATTGATCCTGCGGATACTCCTGCTGTACATTCTGTTCTGTCTCCGGCGGAACATCAAGCTCTGCTCTGTTGTTACGTACCATGTCGTAACATTCCTGAAGAGAGTTTACAAGACTGTCATACTTCGATGTATATGTATCCAGTGTGCGTCCGATCGCACTCTCCGCCTGAGAAAGGAGATCATCTGTATAATGAATGGCTCCGACACGGATCTGGTTTGCATCGTTCGTTGCATTGTCCAGTATCTGCTGTGCCTGTGCAGTTGCTGCGGTTACGATCTCGTTTGCCTGTGCATATGCCTGCTGCATAATCTCATGCTCACTTACCAGCTCATTTGTCTGAATCTGTGCTTCCTGGATCATGCCGTCTGCTTTTGCCTGTGCATCAGCCAGAATCGCATCCTTGTTCGCAATGATCTTCTGGTAACGCTTGATCTCATCCGGTGTTTTCATACGAAGCTCTCTTAACAGTTCGTCCATCTGATCTTTATTTACAATTATTTTTGTTGTCGACAACGGCTGGAATTTACAGCTGTCGATATACTCTTCAATTTCCTCTATGATCTGCTCAATACGGCTGCTCATAATATTTACACTCTCCTTCTATGTTTCATTTTCTCCCAGACTTTCTGCTCTATGTATTCCGGCACAAATTGGGATATATCTCCTCCGAAGGCCGCTACTTCTTTCACTGTAGTAGAGCTTAAATATGAATACTGCAGATTCGTTGTCAGAAAAACTGTCTCAACATCCGACGCAAGCTTATGATTTGTCTGCGCCATCTGTAACTCATATTCAAAATCGGTGATTGCCCGCAGTCCCCTTATTACAATCTTCGCATCCAGCTTATGGGCAAAATCCACCAGCAGTCCTTCAAATGGAATAATCTTAACATTTGCTATGTCTTTCGTTACTTCCTCTAACATTTTAACACGTTCTTCTACGGAAAACAACGGGGTTTTTGCTTTATTATTCAACACTCCGACTGTCAGTTCATCCACCATTCCGGCAGATCTTCTGATGATATCCAGATGTCCGTATGTAACCGGGTCAAAGCTTCCCGGATAGATTCCAGTTAACATATTTCTTTCCTTCCCGCAGGTTCCAAAAAAACATGCTTGTTTGTTTTATATTCTTTTTCTTTGATGATGTGATATCCGAGATCTTCCGCGTAATCAAATTCTGTCTCTTTGGAAGCTTCTACAATGATGATTCCTTCCTCTGACAAAAGCGATGATTCCGCAAGATAAGTCAGCACGCTTTTTTCTAATTCATGATTATACGGTGGATCCATAAATATATAATCGAACTGCTTTTCTCCCTCTAATTTATAGAGAGCTGTCATCACATCCATCTGCATGGTCATCCCTTTTCTTTCAAAATGCGTCTTCTGAAGGTTCTCTTTGACACACGCCATAGCTTTTGGATTTTTCTCTACAAATACAGATTCCATTGCTCCCCTGCTCAGAGCTTCAATCCCGATTCCGCCGCTTCCGGCAAACAGATCCAGAAAGATGCTGTCATATAAATATGGAGCGATCATGTTAAACAATGTCTCCTTGATCCTGTCTGTCGTCGGTCTGGTATCCATGCCTTCTAACGTCTTTAACTGTGTTCTTCTTGCACTTCCGGCAATGACTCTCATATTCTATCCCCTCTCTTTTCTGTCTGTTCCAAGCTTTCTGTAACGGTTCATACAGGCATAAATCTCCTGTATACGCGGTCTTGCAAGATTGCCCGGTACAATGTTTCCTTCACACATTCCGGCAGGTCCCCTTTTATCCAACAGCTTCTCCGCCTGTTCCACAGCCTGTCCAAGCGTCTTCTTTCCATCAAATATCTCCTCTTCCAGAAAGCGCACAATCTGCCCCAGCGTATTCAACTGTTCACTGTCCACGAGCTGTTCCACATACCGCAGATCGATCGTCTCATGACCGATCATGATTGCATCACGCCCCATTGTTTTCAATTTTACTCTGCCTTTCTGTCGAATACCCGGATTTCTGCGTACTTTCCGGTCATAGGATGGCTCTTTTGACTTTTCTTCCGGGAACTTCAATGCCGGATAGTCTGCAGCTGCTTTCTTTGCAAATTCCGTAATTTCTTTCGGAACATACTTATCCATCTGAACGATCTGATCCGCAATCTGGAAATAGGATCCGGAGCTTCCCGCTACCAGCACGGTCGATATTCCATATTCCTGATAAAGCTCCCTCACTCGCTCAATAAATGGTGTGATCGGCTCCATATCACGGTGGATCACCTGCTGCATCAGTTCATCCCTGACCATAAAGTTCGTTGCACTTGTATCTTCATCAATCAGGAACACCTGTGTTCCCGCTTCCATGCTTTCTATGACATTTGCCGCCTGTGATGTACTTCCGCTCGCATCTTCTGTATCGAACGCATAAGTATCTTTTCCATTTGGCAGATCATTGATAAACATGGAAATATCTGTATGCCGGATACTTCTTCCGTCTTCCGCACGGATCTTCATTGCCGTATCATCCGTGACCACATATTCTCTTCCGTCTCCCGCAACATGTGGATATACACCACTTTCTAATGCTTTCAAAAGTGTAGATTTGCCATGGTAGCCGCCACCTACGATCAAGGTAACCCCCTTTCGGATCCCCATTCCGGTAAGCATACCTTTATATGGAAGCTTCATAGTAATTCTCATAGAATCCGGTGAAACAAACGGTACCGCATCCTTCATCGGTCTCTGGGAAACTCCCGATTCTCTCGGAAGTATAGATCCGTCAGCAACAAATGCGACCAGTCCTTCTTTTTTCAACTGTTCACGGATATATTCCTGATCCACGGAAAGTTCTGCTGCCTGCTTTACTGCATTGCGGTCCATATTTTTATAATATAATGCTTTTTCCACACATGCCGGGAGATATTGATAAAGAATTTTAACCAGCTCTCCTGCCTGTATCGTACGTCCTCTTGCCGGAAATCCGACTTCAAAGCGGACAGTCACATCCCCTGTCTTTTCATCTATCTCACACGCCGTACGTTCCAGCACTTCCTGACCACATCTCGTCACCTGAATAATTCCGCTTTTTCCGGAACCATGTGCCTGAAACGAATGCCGTTCCAGCTGCTTTGCAAAATTTCGCAGCAGATAATCTGCCACCGCCGTCTTTTTATGTTTGCTGTCATATAATTCTTTCGGAATCCGTACTGCTCTTCCGGCCACCTGTATATGTAACCTGGACGGTGCTGCAAACGGATCTCCCTGTACATGATCAATTCCCAGTATATATGTTCCAAACTGGTATACGCCTCTTGTATCCTTATATGCCGGATATCCCCTGTGATCAATGCGTTCCAATATCTGTTTTAAATCTTCTGATGTCTTCATATTTTTGTAACTGCTACTATTCCTTTTTATTTTCTTCTCTTTCTTTTAGAAGTCTGCTTTTGCGTTTTTTCTGCACTCTACAGATCCACAATCCTTGCTCTGTGATGAATCGCCGGAAGATATTTCTGAAGCAGATCTTTTGTCTTGAATTTCAAATGGCTGGTATTGATCCCCGGATTGCATCCGAACCATTCTGCCTCTGCAACTTCCTTATCTATGATCACCTGCACATAATCATCTTCATCCGTCAGAAGTCCCGCAACACTTGCAGATCCCGGTGTTGTACCAAGATGTTCCAGCATCTTCTCCGGTGGTGCGAATGACATATGGGATACGCCCAGCTTCTTACTGAAAGAAGACGTGTCAAACGCTTTATCGGCCGGCATCACCAGTAAGAAGAATGTCGTCTTCTTCTGATTACATAGGAACACATTCTTCCGTATCTCCGTTCCGATCGCCTTGTCTACTTCCGCACATTCTTCCATAGAAGATGCCGGATCATTGTCTACCTGTTCATATGGGATTTTTAATTTTTCCAATATATCGTAGAATTTACGCTCTAACGGCATTCTCTCGTCTGCCGGTGCTTTTGTCCTTATTTCACTGATATACATAACACTAAACCTCCGTTTCTGATACTTATACTTGTTAACATTATATCGAATCTGCACAGCGATTGCAATTTTTACATTACAAATTTATTTCTTATAAATTTCTGTTTTTTTCATTTTATGCTATACTATAATTGATGTTGTCGGAGGATCTCTGCCTCTGACACCTTTATATCTAAAAAGTCACAAGGAGAAAAAGTCATGAAATACGTATTAGCCTCAGCTTCTCCCAGACGGCAGGAGCTGCTTACCCAGGCAGGATTTTCTTTTGATGTTATCCCGTCTGCAGTTAAAGAAAAGATTACAAAAGATATTCCATCCGATGTCGTGATGGAACTGGCATATCAAAAAGCTCTTGATGTATACGAATCACGGATAAAAGATAATCCTGCATATCAGACAGAAGACTGTATCGTGATCGGTGCCGACACCATTGTATCTTATCGCGGTGAGATTCTCGGAAAACCGGCTGATAACGAGGAAGCCTTTGATATGCTTTCCATGCTCGCAGACCGCACACATCAAGTCTATACCGGAGTCACATTCGCAGGACATATCAGCGGGAAGCAGATCCTACATACATTTTACGAAAAAACGGATGTTACATTTTATCCAGTCACAAAAGAGGATCTTCATACTTATGTTGACAGCGGTGATTCTCTTGACAAAGCCGGCGCTTACGGCATCCAGGGCGCATTTGCCATCCACGTAAAAGGGATCGAAGGTGATTATAATAATGTAGTCGGCCTTCCGATCGCACGACTCTACCATGAACTTGATTCCATTTTGCCAAAGGAGAAGATACATTATGCATTCTAGCCGGAGTAAACAGAAATACGAAAAATCCGCACTCCGTATCTCCATCACAGGAAGTACGATTTTCGTAATCCTGGAGATCGTTATGGCGGTCATCACAAGGTCGCAGGCCGTCCTTCTGGACAGTGTCTATGACGGCGTCGAGATTCTGATGGTATTCGTGTCACTTTCACTGGTTCCGCTGATGTACAAGCCGTCCAGCGAAAGCCACCCATTTGGTTACCAGCAGATTGAATCCTTATTTGTTGTTGTAAAAGGTGCGATCATGATTGCTGTTACCGTCGGACTGATCATTAACAACATCCAGATCATCTTCCACGGCGGCCAGCATGTCAACTTTTCCATGGTTGCGTATTTTGAAATGAGTGCCACCTTAGTCAGTATTGCTGTGATCTTCCTGCTTCGCAGGATGAACAGTAAACTGACTTCACCGATCGTGATCATGGAGATCCAGGAATGGCAGATCGACTCTGTTGCATCATTTGGTATGTGCATCGCATTCTTTCTGCCGCAGATCATAACCGGAGAATGGTTCCAGCCTTTGATTCCTTATCTCGACCCGATACTGGCGATCATCCTGTCCCTTTTTATGCTTCCGGTTCCGGTAAAAACCGTGATTACGGGACTTCGGGACCTGTTCTTACTCCCTCCGGAGGAAGAAACGGTTCAGGAGATCAAAGATATCGTATCTCCGATTCTTGCCACATACGGGGACACAAAATTATATTATGATATCCTGCGTACCGGACGGAAATTATGGATCAGCGTATATATCACCATGAACCGTGATATGATTTCTATTTCCAAATTCAAATCTGTGCAGAAAGAGATTATCCAGGCGCTTTCAAAAGAATATCAGGATTTTTATTTTGAACTACTTCCGGACATTGAATACAACGGGGATACAGAGGTTCCCGAACCCGTTCCTGATGAAGAAGAAGCATAATACGTAAGAGGCTGCCAGCATAATTGCCGACAGCCTCTTTTTAAAGGTAGTTTTATGAATCAAAATTGTGGTATTGTCTGAATTAGTATTTTGCAGCTGCATCTTCGATAGACGCTCTCATGATCAACATCAACTCATCAATCTGTTTCTTTGTTACGATAAGTGGCGGGATCATACGGTTTACACTGTCTCCGATTGCTGTGATCAGTGCCATTCTGTCAAGGCATCCGTGTTTTACCTCTACAGCGATCGGAATATCATATTCGCATCCGACCAGCAATCCACGTCCTCTTGCTTCTTTCACATGTGGGAGTTTTGCAAGTTCCTGTTTCATGTATTCTCCCATTTCTTTTGCATTTTCACTTAAGTTATTATCAAGAATTTCTGTTACAGATGCAAGACCTGCTGCACATGTTACACAGTGTCCGCCATATGTAGAACCATGTGTTCCTGCTGTAAATTCTTTTGCTACTTTCTCTGTTGCACAACATGCTGCTAATGGCATTCCGCCTCCGACTGCTTTTGCCATGGACACTGCATCTGGCTTCACGCCATATCCCATGTATGCCATCGGTGCTCCGGTACGTCCCCATCCTGTCTGAACCTCATCAAACAGGAGTAACATATCTTTTTCATCACATAATTTACGAAGTCCTTCAATGAATTCCTGTGTTGCAGGATGCACACCACCTTCACCCTGTACAGGCTCAATCATGATTGCGATCGTATTCTCTGTTACCTTAGATTTGAAATCTTCAAGGTTATTATATTCTGCATAATCGAATCCCGGAAGCATTGGTTTGAATCCCATCTGGATGGCATTGTCCGGCTGTCCTGTTGCAGACATTGCTCCGTATGTTCTTCCATGGAAACCATGTTTTGCTGTAATGATGTGATATCTTTCCGGTCCAAAGTTATCCACACCGTATTTTCTTGCCATCTTGATCATGCACTCATTGGCTTCTGTTCCGGAGTTCTGATAAAAGATCTTATCCATTCCAATCGTATCACAGATCTTCTTAGCCAGTAATGCCTGTGGAATTGTGTATGGGTAGTTAAATGTATGCATGATATCATCTAACTGATCCTTGATTGCTGCAATGACTTTTGGATTTCTGTTACCACAGCTGTTAACGGCAACTCCACCGTAGAAATCAAGATATGCATTTCCCTCTTCATCATACAAATACATGCCCTCTGCTCTCTCTGCAATGAAATCATATCTTTCATAAGTCTCCATCATATACTTATTGACCATGTCCTTCAACTCTTGTGCTGTAAGTCCCGTATCCTTTAATCTCATAATAAAACTCCTCACTTTCATTCATTTTCGAATTTGTTGAATTATGATCTCGTTCGTTTTCCTATCCTTTTATCACTCTGTCATTAGAACGAAAAAAGGCACCACACCCAAACGGGTATGGCGCCTTTGCCTTTCAACGATTCACAGTATATACCTGTGTTTTTGAAACGTCAATATGTTTTTTGAAATTTTTTTTAAATATTTTTATCATGAACTTTTCCGACATACACAGGTATAAAAAATAGAGTGTCATACGACACTCTATTTCTGCACATATTAGTTATACTTACGTTTTCTAGCAGCTTCAGATTTCTTTTTGCGTCTTACGCTTGGTTTTTCGTAATGTTCTCTTTTACGAATTTCCTGCTGAATACCAGCCTTTGCACAGTTTCTTTTGAATCTGCGTAAAGCGCTATCTAACGATTCGTTTTCTTTAACGATTACATTTGACATAGTCTCACACCTAACCTCCCCTCCAGTCCTATATTGTGCATCATACGACTGTTCGGGTATTTTTATTGCACTACATATGATTATAACATATTTTTTTCTCACGTCAACAACTTTCTTCCACTTTGGAAAAAATTGCAAAATTTCGCGAATTGACAGTAAAATTTTATGCAAGCTGTCCTTCTAATGCTTCTTTTGCAGCCTTCAGAGCATCCTCTACACCTGCCGGATTCTTACCGCCGGCCTGCGCCATATTCGGACGTCCGCCGCCACCGCCGCCAACTAATTTGGCAACTGCTTTGATCAGGTTACCTGCATGAGCTCCCTGTTTCATAGCTCCGTCTGTAGCGGTAGCCATCAGGCTTACTTTACCATCATTAACAGAAGCAAGCAGGATCACACCTTCGCCCAGCTTCTCTTTTAACTGGTCTCCAAGATCACGAAGGCCGTTCATATCTACACCTTCCAGGCTTGTAGCAAGGAATTTCACACCTTTTACTTCTTCTACCTGGTTCATCACATCACCCATGGCATCTTTTGCAAGTTTGCTCTTCAGGCTCTCTACTTCGCCCTTTAATACCTTATTTTCATTCATCAGATGAGAAACCTTCTCTTCGATGTTTTCCGGTGTTGCTTTCAGTAATTTTGCAGTCTCATGAAGCTTCTTCTCCTGAGCGCTATAGTAATCCAGAAGTCCTTTGGATGTCAGGGCTTCAATACGGCGTACTCCGGCAGCCACACCTGTCTCGGACAGGATCTTAAATGCCATGATGTTTCCTGTATTCTTTACATGTGTACCACCACAGAATTCGATAGAGAAATCACCCATACTTACAACACGTACAATGTCTCCGTATTTTTCTCCGAACAGAGCTGCAGCTCCCGTCTTCTTAGCCTCTTCGATCGGCATATTTTTAATTACAACCGGAAGATTCTCACGGATCTTCTCATTTACGATATCTTCAACCTTCTGCAGTTCTTCTGCTGTCATGGCAGAGAAATGTGTAAAGTCGAAACGCAATCTCTGTGCATTATTCAGAGATCCTGCCTGCTCTACGTGATTGCCAAGTACCATACGGAGAGCTTTCTGAAGCAGATGGGTTGCACTGTGGTTGTTCTCAGCAAGTGCACGGTTCTCTTTGTCAACTTTCAGCATTACCTTGTCACCGACTTTGACCATACCTTTTGTAACCTGTCCGATATGGCCGAATTTATCACCTGCAAGCTTCACAACATCTTCCACTACAAATTCGCCGTCTTCTGTACAGATCACGCCTTTATCAGCTTCCTGTCCACCCATCGTCGCATAGAACGGAGTCTTAGCAGTAATAATCGTTCCTTTATCTCCGTCTGTCAGTGCATCTACCACTTCTGTCTCACTTGTCATAGCTGTTACTTCAGATTCCACTTCCAGCTGGTCATATCCAACAAATTCAGAAGATAATTCTGCCTCTAGTTGGTCGTATACACTTGCATCTTTACCGCTGTAGTTATGTGTACCAAATGTTCCTTCGGATTTTGCACGTTGTTCTTTCTGTGCTTCTTCAAATCCTTTCTCATCATAAGTCAGACCCTTCTCTTCCAGGATCTCACTTGTCAGGTCGATTGGGAATCCATAAGTATCATACAGCTTAAATGCATTCTTTCCGGAAAGAACCGTCTCTCCGTTCTTCTTCATCTCTTCTTCCATGTCTGCAAGAATAGAAAGTCCCTGGTCGATCGTCTTATTAAACTGTGCTTCTTCTTTTGCGATTACATTAAAGATAAAGTCTTTCTTTTCTTCCAGTTCCGGATATCCGTCTTTAGATCCGTCAATAACTGTCTGTGCAAGTTCTACAAGGAATGCTCCCTTGATTCCAAGAAGTCTTCCATGACGGCATGCACGGCGGAGAAGACGTCTCAATACATATCCACGTCCGCTGTTTGATGGAAGGATACCGTCTGAGATCATAAATGTTACTGAACGGATGTGGTCTGTCAGTACTCGGATTGAAGTATCTGTGTTATCATCTTTCTGATATTCTACTCCTGCCATGTTACATACATGGTCTCTTAAAGCCTTTAATGTATCGATATCGAACATGGAATCAACATCCTGCACGATACATGCCAGACGTTCCAGTCCCATACCTGTATCGATGTTCTTCTGCTCTAATTCTGTATAGTTATTATGTCCGTCGTTGTCAAACTGTGTAAATACGTTGTTCCAGATCTCCATGTAACGGTCACATTCACATCCGACTGTACATCCTGGCTCTCCGCATCCATATTTTTCTCCACGGTCATAATATACTTCTGAACACGGTCCGCAAGGTCCTGCTCCATGCTCCCAGAAGTTATCTTCCTTTCCGAAACGGAAGATTCTCTCCTCCGGAATTCCAATCTCTTTATTCCAGATCTCGAAGGCCTCATCGTCATCCTGGTAAATGGATGGATATAATCTATCTGGATCCAGTCCCACTACTTCTGTAAGGAACTCCCATGTCCAGTGAATTGCTTCGTTTTTAAAATAGTCTCCAAATGAGAAGTTACCAAGCATTTCGAAAAATGTACCATGTCTGGCTGTCTTTCCTACGTTCTCGATATCTCCTGTACGGATACATTTCTGACAGGTGGTAACTCGTCTTCTCGGTGGTATCTCCTGTCCTGTAAAATATGGTTTCAATGGTGCCATACCAGAGTTGATCAGTAACAGACTCTTATCGTTATGAGGCACTAACGAGAAACTCTTCATTGCCAGATGTCCCTTACTTTCAAAAAACTCAAGAAACATTCTTCTTAATTCGTTTACGCCATACTTCTGCATAATTTCCTCCTGCTCTACATTCATGTATCTAATCAGTATAAATATTTTTATCAATACTAACTTTTAATTATAAAGAGAGACAGGCGTTTTGTCAATCTTTACGCCTGTCTCTTTTTTGGTCTCTTTTTTACTTATTTCAGCTCGATTTCACCGAGTTCTTTTGGCGGAAGCTGCTTGCTGGATGCTTTTACAAATTCTTTCACTTTCTTCTGTGCTTTTGGCACCGGGATGTTCGTTCCCGCACCGGCTACACATCCGCCCGGACAGCCCATTCCTTCGATCAGACATCCGTTCATTCTTCCGATCTTCGCCATAGAAAGAATCTTCTTACAATCCGCAAGACCTTCTGCATGCTCAATCTTTACTTCCACACCCGGATAGTACTCATTTACACATTTTTCAATTGCAGATGCCACGCCGCCTGCAACCGCATAGCCGCGTCCTGCACCTGTTGCATTGTGGAAGGAGGACTCTGCCTCATATTCGGAAAGGTCGATTCCTTTCGCATCAAACATTCCCTGCAGTTCTTCAAATGTCACTACAAAATCAACATCACTTCTTACGGTTCTGCGCATCGCTTCCAGTTTCTTGGCCGCACATGGTCCGATGAATACTACTTTAGCATTCGGATGTTCTTTCTTGATCGTACGTGCAGTAGCAACCATAGGAGTCAGTTCCTGAGACACTTCATCGATCATATCCGGGAAATATTTCTTTGCCAGCATTGCCCATGACGGACAGCAGGATGTCAAAAGGAACGGTAATTCTCCTGTCGCAACCTTCTCTACATAATGATGTGCCTCCGCAACAGCTCCGATATCTGCACCAAGCGCCACTTCATACACCTGTGAAAATCCAAGTTCTTCCAGTGCTGCTTTTAAGTTTCTCGCATTGATATTATCTCCGAACTGTCCGGTAAATGCCGGTGCGATCTCAGCAATAATCTGCTCGCCTTCCGACAATGCTCTTGCAAGCTGGAAGATCTGGGATTTGTCTGAAATTGCTCCAAACGGACAGCTTACCATACACATACCACAGGATACGCATTTGTCCGGATTGACATAGGCGCGTCCCATTTTATCCGATTCAATTGCATTTACACCGCATGCTTTTGCACACGGACGCTCTTTTTTGGAAATTGCATCATATGGGCAGACACTCTTGCACTTTCCACATTTGATACATTTTTCCTGATCAATATGGGATTTGCCGTTTACCATGGAAATCGCACCCTTCGGACAGACTTCCATACAAGGATGTGCCAGACATCCTTTGCACATGTTGCTGACCTCATATCCTTTCGCTTCGCATCTCATGCATGCGGATGGAATTACCTGCATAAGCGGCGGTTCATAATACTTATCTGATATGTTACTTGCTTCCACCCCCGCTGTCAGATGTACCGGTTTGTCTTCCGGCCGGAGTGAAAGTCCCATTGCAAGTCTTACCTGTTCTCGTACAACTGCTCTTGCGCGGTAAACACTGTCACGGTACTGCTCTGTCTCATCATTCACCAGTGCATATGGGATTGCTTCCATATCATCGCACAGAGTATCTGCATCTGCTTTGAAACCAAGTGCTGCAACTTCTTCAAAAACTTTTCTTCTCAACCGTCTTACGGTTGTATTAATGCCTCTCATCATAGTTGGAGTTCCTCCTGTTTTTCCTTTGTCATTTTTATAACAGTCTATAGTTCTATTATAGACACTTGAGAAAATGTTATCAACTAATTTTGAAAATCAATTTAAAGCAGAATCATATTGTGTTCTTTGCAGGTTTTCCGCATCTGCTCCGGCCACAAACTTGCCTGTACTTCACCGACATGTGCGCGGTCGAGAAGCAGCATGCACAGTCTGGACTGTCCGATACCACCTCCGATGGTGTACGGAAGTTCGCCGTTTAACAGCATTTTGTGATATGGAAGATTCTTTCTCTCTTCGCAGCCGGCTTTTACAAGCTGCTCTTCCAGAGCTTTTTCATCTACACGGATACCCATGCTGGAGATCTCAAGTGCACAGTTCAGTGTCTCGAACCAGAACAGGATATCTCCGTTTAACTGCCAGTCATCGTAGTCCGGTGCACGTCCGTCGTGCGGTTCGCCGCTTGCGAGTTTGTCACCGATCTTCATCAGGAATACACAGCCGTGTTCTTTTGTGATCAGGTTTTCTCTTTCCTTCGGAGTCTTATCCGGATACATATCTTCCAGTTCCTGGGAAGTGATGAAATAGATGTCCTCCGGAAGTTTCTTTACTGCCTGTGGATATTTGTACCATACTTCATGTTCCATATGTTTGATGATCTTGAAGATATTGCGTACGGTAGCTTCCAGTGTCTCAATGGTACGTTCTTCTTTTTTGATCACTTTTTCCCAGTCCCACTGATCCACGTAGCAGGAATGTAAGTTGTCAAGTTCTTCATCTCTGCGGATCGCGTTCATATTTGTATAAAGTCCCTCACCCGGCTGGAATCCATATTTGTATAATGCCATACGTTTCCATTTTGCAAGGGAATGTACAACTTCTATTGTCTCTCCCGGAACGCCTGCGATATCAAACTGTACCGGTCTTTCCACACCGTTCAGGTCATCGTTCAGACCACTGCTTTTTTCTACGAATAACGGTGCAGAGATTCTCTCCAGATTCATCTCTTTTCCGAATTCCTTCTGGAACGTGTCACGAATGTACTTGATTGCTTCCTGTGTCTCTCTTACGCTTAAGCGAGGGTCATAATGTTCTGGTAATATTAATCCCATTTTTTCTGTCTCCTTTTTGTTTGCTGTATATTTTTATGAAATTCTTTGCTCACTGATTACTCTTCTTCAAATACTCTCTGTGCATAATATACGGACTGCATTGCATCTTTGCCGTAAAAATCTGCCCCGATCATATCTGCATAATCCTGATTCAGCACAGCTCCCCCTACCATGACTTTACATTCAGGTTTACGTTCTCTCAATAACTTGATGGTCTCTTCCATGCTTACAACCGTTGTCGTCATAAGCGCGCTTAGACCTACCAGCCGGATATCCTGCTCCACTGCAGTATCTACAATCACTTCCGGTGGTACATCTTTCCCCAGATCGATCACATCAAAACTGTAATTCTCCAGAAGGACTTTTACAATGTTCTTACCAATATCGTGAATATCTCCTTTTACCGTTGCGAGAATGACCTTATTCTTCGCCTGGACTTCCCCGCCTTCCTGTGCGAGTACATCCTTGATCACTGCAAATGCGATCTTTGCCGCATCGGCACTCATCAGAAGCTGCGGCAGGAAGACAGTTCCCTTTTCAAATCCTTTTCCTACCGTATCCAGTGCTGGGATCAGATGTTCATTGATGATCTCCAGCGGTGCCTGTTCCTTTAACAGTTCTCCTGTTGCATGATGTGCTTCTTCTTTCAGACCTTTTTCGATGGCCTCTTTTAAAGTCAGTTCTGCCTTGGCTGCCGGTGCAGGTGTTCCTGCTTTCTGACTGCCATATACACGGATATACTCCTCGCAGTTCTTATCGTAATTCATCAGCGCACAGAATGAATAATACGAGCGCATCATATCCTCAGAAGAAGGATTAATGATCCCCGCACTTAATCCATTCTGCATGGCCATCGTATAGAAATTTGAATTAACTGCCGGACGGTACGGAAGACCGAACGAAATGTTCGATACACCAAGAACCGTACAGACACCATAAATCTCCCTGACTTTTTTGAGTGCTTCCAGCGTGACCTTCGCACCTTCCGGTTCAGAACTGATCGTCATTGCCAGCACATCGATCACGATGTCTTTTTTGTCAATGCCGTATTTCTTCGCTTCTTCGATGATTTTTCCTGCCACACGGACTCTTCCGTCTGCGGTTTCCGGGATTCCGTCCTCATCGATCGTAAGACCGATCACAACACCACCGTAACGTTTGATCAGCGGGAAAACCGCATCCATATTTTCCTGTTTTCCATTTACAGAGTTTACCATCGGCTTTCCATTATAGATACGCATAGCCGTTTCCATTGCTGTAATATCAACGGTATCAATCTGAAGTGGCAGGCTGGATACGCTTTGCAGCTCCATGATAACTTCTTTCATCATCGCCGGCTCGTCAATATCCGGAAGTCCTACGTTGACATCCAGAATATGTGCTCCCTTATCCTGCTGCGTAATACCCTCTTTCAGGATATAATCCATGTCATGGTCTTTTAATGCCTGTTTGAATTTCTTCTTACCGGTCGGATTGATTCTCTCTCCGATGATCATCGGCTTGCCGCCAAGGATGACCGCATGTCCGTAAGAAGATACCATTGTGATATCTTTCTTTGTTGCCGGCTTTACGCTCATCTCTCTGGTCGTCTCAACCATCTTCTGGATATGTGCAGGTGTTGTTCCACAACATCCGCCGATCACATGCGCTCCCATCTCTACGATTTTTGCCATATATCCGGCAAACTGTTCCGGTTCTACATCATAATAGACTTCCCCGTCACGCTGCTTCGGAAGTCCTGCATTCGGTTTTACGATGATCGGAACCGATGCGTATTTCAGAATATCCTCCAGGATCGGAAGCATCTGTTCCGGTCCCATACCACAGTTGATTCCAAGTGCATCCACGCGGAGTCCCTCCAGCATGGCAATCACTGCCGGGACATCTCCACCTGTCAGAAGTTTTCCCTTTTCATCAAAGATCATGGTTGCAAATACCGGAAGTGACGTATTCTCTTTTGCTGCAAGTACTGCTGCTTTCACTTCGTAACTGTCACTCATGGTCTCGATATGGATCAGATCTGCTCCTGCTTCTTCTCCATAGATCATGGTCTCTTTAAATGCCTCATATGCATCTTCAAAAGAAAGATCACCCATTGGTTTTAATAATTTACCCGTCGGGCCCACATCTAACGCTACATAAGTCGTTCTTCCATCATGCACGCCGAGCTCTGCGGCCTTTTTCGCATTTTGGATCCCGGCCGTCACGATTTCTTTCAGTCCATACTTGGAATCATGAAATTTGATCGCATTGGCACCAAATGTATTGCTAAGCACGATATCACTGCCGGCTTCGAAATATGACTTATGAATATCAACGATCTCTTCTGCATGCTCCAGATTCCAGACTTCCGGAAGTTCTCCTGGCTGCAATCCTTTTGACTGCAGAAGCGTTCCCATGCCGCCATCAAAGTATAATAATTCTTTTCCCAGTCGTTCTAATAACATCTGTCTGCTCCTATCCTTTTCCTGTATCTTATGACCTGCGATATGCGCAGTCCTTCTTCTGACACACTTCACAACCTTTGATATGGCAGGAAGTCTCTGTTTCACTGAGACCGATCACTGCCGTCACCGATTTTGACGGTGTCAGCATATTGCCGCCGGTAAGTGTCAGCCCGATCTTCTTTGCCGTATCCAGCATACGGAGGATCATATCCTGATGTGCAATATCAAAGTCTCCATATCCAGGACTGAATCTCGGTCTGATATAATAACCCTCTTTCTTCATATCTGCTTCCAGAGCAGTCTGCCATTCATCCAAATATTCTTCCAGCATAGCAGCCGCACACGCCTGAAGTGTTACCACTCTTGCCATATCTCCGATGGAATATTTCCGCAATAGCAGATCAACTTTCGGTCCAAGCGTTGCACCCAGCAGCACTGCTTTTTTACATCCCGTCAGATTTTTATAAAGATTTTTACTGTGGATATCCAGATTTCCCAGAAGGATTCTTCCACTCTCCGGGAATTCTAATTCAAAAATGCGGTAGACGATCCTGCCGCACGCCGCCTGGGAAAGTTCTTCAAAACAGCTTTCCACAAGCTTCAGCGTATGATCATCTACCGCATGTCTGCCATATCCCAAGTAACGAATTGCTTCTTTCGTTCTTGCGTCCATTTTGCTTCCTCTATTTATTCAGAATCTCTGAAAGATTTGCCTGGATTGCCGCAGCAACCTCCGGTTTATTCATAGAATATACGTGAACATGGTTAATGCCATTTGCGAACAGATCGATGATCTGGTCTGTCGCATACGCAATACCTGCCTGCTGCATTGCTTTCGGATTATCTCCAAAGCGATCTACGATTGCTTTGAATCTCTCCGGAAGGTTGGTTCCGGACATAGACAGGATTCTCTTTACCTGATTTGCATTTGTTACCGGCATGATTCCCGGAATAACCGGAACGGTAACACCCTTTTCTCTCGCTCTATAGAGGAAATTATAAAGAATATTGTTATCAAAAAACATCTGTGTAGTCAGGAAATCTACACCACAGTCTACTTTCTGTTTCAGATGTGCAATATCATCCTTCTTATGTTCGGACTCTACATGTCCTTCCGGATAACATGCAGCCCCGATGCAGAAATCTCCCTGACTCTTGATATCCTCGATCAGCTCATATGCATACTGATAATGATTCGGAAGTGGGAATTCACTCTCTTGTGGAATATCTCCTCTGAGAGCAAGGATATTCTCAATTCCTGATGCCTTTAACTGATCGATTACCTGATGCACTTCTTCTTTTGTTGATGATACACAAGTAAGATGTGCAAGGCTTGGTACATTATATTTATCTTTGATATGTGATGCAATCTTTACAGTATTCTTACTGGTACCGCCGCCTGCACCATATGTAACACTCATATATGACGGTTTCAATTCTGCAATTGCTTCTGTCGCCTTTAATACTCCTTCATATGCTGCATCTGTCTTCGGAGGAAATACCTCAAAAGAAAGATGCGGTGTCTTTTCTACTAATATATCACTGATTTTCATATTTTTTCTGTCGTTCTCCTTTAGTCTGTTTTTACATTCCTTCGTATAATTCTTCGTACTGTTTTGCAGAATTCTTCCATGAGAAGTCTTTATTCATGGCACGTTCAACAATCTTGTTCCAGTCACGCTTCTTATCGTAATAGATCTGTTCTGCATAACGTACAGTTGCCAGCATCTCATGTGCATTGTAGTTCATGAAGCTGAATCCTGTACCGGTCTTTTCATACTCATTGTATGGCTCTACCGTATCTTTTAATCCACCTGTCTCGCGTACAATCGGAACTGTTCCGTAACGCAGACTCATCAACTGGCTGAGTCCGCATGGTTCAAACAGGGATGGCATAAGAAATGCATCACAGGATGCATAGATCTTATGGGACATTGCTTCTGAATAATAAATGTTTGCAGATACTTTTCCCGGATATTTCCAGGCAAAATGACGGAACATATTCTCATACTGCTCTTCCCCTGTACCAAGAACTACGATCTGTACTGCATCCTGACACAGTTCATCCATTACATAGGCAACAAGATCAAAGCCTTTCTGGTCTGTCAGTCTGGAAACCACACCGATCATCATGGTCTTCTGGTTTTCCTCCAGACCAAGTTCTTTCTGAAGTGCGATCTTATTCTTGATTTTTTCTTTACGGAAATTGCTGACATCATAATTTCTCTCAATCTTATTATCTGTCAGCGGATTATAATCTTCGTAGTCAATTCCATTTACAATTCCTGACAGACAATTTGCCCTTGCATTCATAAGACCATCCAGCTTTTCACCATAGAATGGTGTCTTGATCTCTTCTGCATAGGAATTACTTACCGTCGTCACTCTGTCTGCATATACAATTCCACCCTTCAGGTAGTTTGCATCCTTATATGCCTCCAGTTTATCCGGTGCGAAATAATACTGAGGTAATCCGGTAATATCTCTGACACGCTTCGGATCCCATGTTCCCTGGAATTTCAGATTATGTATGGTCATGACCGTCTTGATTCCACGGTAAAATTCATTGCCATATCTGAAATTATCCAGATAGATTGGAACCAGCCCTGTCTGCCAGTCGTGACAGTGAATGATATCTGGTCTGAAATCAATCAATGGAAGTGCGCTTAATACAGCTTTTGAGAAGAATGCAAATTTTTCAATATCCGCATATATATCACCGTACGGTGCATATCCGTTAAAGTAATATTCGTTATCTATAAAATAAAACCTGATTCCGTCGTATTCCATTTCAAGAACACCTACATACTGCTTTCTCCAGTTCAGATCCATATAAAAATGTGTGTGATACTGAAGTTTTTCTTTCCATTCATCTTTCATGCACATATACTTCGGAAGCATTACACGCACATCGAATTTTTCTTTATCAAAATATTTTGGTAATGAGCCGACAACATCAGCAAGTCCTCCTGTCTTGATAAATGGGACTGACTCAGATGCCGCAAATAATATTTTCTTCATTGCATTTTCCTCCCAACCTTAGAATACTTTATCATTATAACGTATTTTTATTCAGAATAAAAGGGTTGTTTACCGGTTTTTATTTTCCAGACGGATCGTATCTGCGATCAGTGCAATAAATTCCGAGTTTGTCGGCTTACCTTTTCCGTTGCTTACTGTATATCCAAAGAGTTCATCCAGTGTATCCAGTTTTCCTCTGCTCCATGCAACTTCGATTGCATGGCGGATTGCTCTTTCTACTCTGCTTGCCGTCGTCTGGTGCATCTTAGCGATCGTCGGATACAGAACTTTTGTGATTGCATTTAATACATCCATATCATCCACTGCCATGATGATCGCATCTCTCAGGTAATGATATCCTTTGATGTGTGCCGGTATTCCAATCTCATGGATCATATCTGTCACCCTCGTCTCCAGATTATACTCCGGTTTCTTCTGCACTGTGCTTCCGGGTATTGCTTCAGAACTATTCCGCCTCTCTCCTTTTCCTGCATCTTTGATCCGGCTTAAGATCATATCATTGTGAAATGGTTTCATCACATAATAACTTGCTCCTTTTCGGAAAGCATCTTCTGTGATCCGTTCCTGTCCAACAGCCGTTACTATGATAAATTCCGGACGCTTGGTGATCTGGTCATCTGCATTTATTTTTTCCATCACACTTAAACCATCGAGCTTAGGCATGATCAGATCCAGTAGTACTACATCCGGTTCTTTTTCTTTGATCAGACGATACATATCTTCTCCATTATTGGCTTTGCCTATCAGATTCAGATCATGATCCTGCTCTATGATTTCCCCCAGCATATCCAAAATTCTCTCATTGTCGTCAGCGATTGCTACATTAACTTCTCTCATTTTACGTTATGCCTCCTTGTCCCTTAATAATCATGTCGAGTTTTATTATATAATTCCTGTAATTTTCGAACAAGAAAATGCTGTCGTAAAAACCTGACCTGCATCGACAATATTCTAATTATTCTACATGTTTCAGCATATTTTCGATAAAAATCCCATATCCCCTTGCAGGATCATTGACGAATACATGGGTGACTGCACCAGCGATTTTCCCGTTCTGAAGGATTGGTGCCCCGGACATTCCCTGTATGATTCCGCCTGTAATCTCAAGAAGTTCCGGATCTGTCACCTTGATCTCCAGACCTTTATTTTCTTCTTTTGTATGTTTGTCGGTTTTTGTTATACGAATTTTGTATTCTTTTACTTTTCCTTCTACACAGCATCGTATAACCGCATCCCCTTTTTTGATCTCATCCGTTGCCATAATGCCGACCGGCTCTGTATTCCGGAACAGGTTGTCTGTACGTTCAAGGGTTCCGAATATCCCACAATCTGTATTTTTATCAATAGTTCCCAGAACATTATACCGGTTATAGACGATGATTCCTTCTATCCCGCCCGGTTCCCCTCCTGCTCCTTTCTGGATACTGCGAATGCTGGTCTCGTAGACCCTTCCGTCTTTAATCTCCATCAGAGTGTTCGTATCTGTGTCATGGATTCCATGCCCCAATGCTCCAAAACGACTGTCCGTGTTCAGAAATGTCACCGTTCCAAGCCCCTGTGCATTGTCCCTTACCCATATTCCCAGCATGTACTGATTCTTTTTATTCCGCACCGGTTTTATCTTCACATCCAGATATCCGGAATCTCTCCTGAGCTTTAGGACCACTTCTTCCGCATCCAGCTTTTTTAATGTGTCCTGCAGCCTCTTTTTATCTGCAATCTTCTTTCCGTTACATTCCACTATATAATCCCCGGCTTTCACAAGATGCCTGGCCGGTTCTGTCATTTTCCCATCCGCTCCGGTAATCTTCTCTGTACCTAAGACCATGACCCCTTCCGTCTCCAGATAGATCCCAACCGGCATTCCTCCCGGGATCACAGTGTCCGAAGAAACCGTATCTGCACTTACTTCTTTTTTTCTCCCCTGTTCCTGCCGCTTTGTAATTTCATATCCTGCATAACCAAGGACAGATAACACAAGCAGCACAAGCAGGAATCTACGATACCAGTATTTTCTCATATTCCACACTCCATCCTGTCTTTTGTCTGCACAGCAATAAAAAAACAGACACTCTGTTACAAATGTCTGTCTTAGTATATGGTATTTCAGAAAAAATACTCTGGATCTTTACGTTTTTTATTTCATCTGTGATGCCAGATTTTTCATCTCTCTGGCACTTTGCATCACCGTATCTGTGATCCTGGCTCCGCCAAGGATCCTTGCAAGTTCTTCCACGGAATTTTCTTCATTCAATGGATAGATCTGCGTTCGTGTCACGGCATCTTCTGTCTTTTTTTCAATCAAAAAATGCCGGTCTGCCATAGCTGCGATCTGCGCCAGATGCGTAATACAGATCACCTGGTGTTCTTTTCCGATCAGTGCCATTTTTTCCGAAACCTTCTGAGCAGTACGTCCACTGATCCCGACATCGATCTCATCAAAGATCAACGTCTCGATCTCATCTTTGTCTGCCATTACCGCTTTGATCGCCAGCATAATTCTGGAAAGTTCCCCGCCGGATGCCACTTCTGTCAGCGGCTTCACCGGCTGTCCCTGATTAAGCGAGATCCTGAATTCCACATCATCGATGCCATCTTTGGCATATTCTTTCTTTTCCGCAAAATGTATCTCAAACTGTACCTGTTCAAAATTCAGATCTTCAAGACCTTTCTGAATCTTTTTTTCAAGCATTTTAGCCTTCTTCTGCCGCAGTGCCGAAAGCTTTCCTGCCAGTTCCAGATACTTCTGCGACAACTGCTCACAGGATTTCTCCAGTTCCTGCATATAAGTATCATAATTTTCCAGAATCCCGATTCGTTCTTCCTGCTTCTTACAGTATGCCATGATCTCTTCATAAGAATTCCCATACTTTGTCTTCAGATGATTGATCTCGTTCAGCCGCTTTTCTGTCTCATAGAATTCTTCATCCGAAAATTCACAGTTTTTCTGATATTCTGCCAGTTCATGATTAAAATCATTCAGCAGATTGTCTACATCCGCCAGCTGGGTATATAACTGTGACAGCTGCTCATCGGCATCCACAGCTTCCGACAGTGTTCGGAGTGCCCTTCCAAGCTTTTCGCTCGCACTTTCCCCATCTTCACCCGTATACTGGTAGCATTCCGCAACACTTTGGGCAATCTTCTTTCCGTTACACATGCGCCGGTAACATGCTTCCAGTTCTTCATCTTCGTGCTCTTTTAATTCTGCCCGGACGATCTCATCCACTTCAAACTTAAGAAAAGCCAGTTCCTTTGCCCGCTCGGATCCATTTGTTCCTGCTTCCGACAGTTCTCTTATTTTTCCTTTATACTGCTGCCATGTTTCCGCCACTTTTTCTTTCTGCTTTTTCGTTTCTTCTCCGGCAAATGCATCCACTATTGCCAAATGATTCTTTTTATAAAGCAATGACTGATGTTCGTGCTGTCCGTGAATATCGATCAAGATGGCGGATACTGCTTTAAGCGTCGCCATCTGCACCGTCTCTCCATTGATCTTGCTGACACTTCTTCCTTCCATCAGCCTTCTCTGAAGCGTAACAAACCCGTCCTCCGGGTAAACATCCAGTTCTTTTAATCTGCGGATCTGTCGTTCACTTTCTACCGAAAATGTCAGTTCTACCAGTCCGTATCTCGTTCCCTGTCGGAGGATATCTTTCGTGTATCTCCCGCCAAGAGCAAGATTGACCGAGCCAAGAATGATCGACTTCCCGGCACCGGTCTCTCCAGTTAATATGTTCAGTCCTCTGCCGAACTCTACTTCGATCTCATCGATCAAAGCCAGGTTTTTCACATGTAAATACTGTAACATGCATCCTCCTATAAGATAATCTTGCTGATCTTGTCCATTACTTTTACCGTGTCATCCACACTTCGGATCGCACACATGATCGTATCATCCCCTGCAATACTTCCGACAATCTCATTCCATTTCATTGCATCCAGTGCCGCACATACCGCACTTGCCATTCCCGCTACTGTCTTGATCACCAGGATATTCTGCGCCATATCCATGGACAGATATCCTTCTCTTAAGACACGGATATATTTTTCACTCATTGCACTCTCATGATGCTGATGCAATGCATATCTCTGCTTGCCGTTCTCAGACGGTATCTTTGTAAGCTTCAGGTCCCGGATATCTCTGGATACCGTTGCCTGTGTTACTTTAAACCCTTCCCGGTTCAGATATTCTGCCAGTTCTTCCTGCGTTTCAATATGATATTTGTTGATCAGTTCTATGATCTTCGCATGTCTGTTTACTTTCATCTCATCAATTTCCCTTCATCTTTCTCCGTAATATTTCCAAAAAACTGATTTTATTGATCTTCATTATCTTTGTCGTCTTTTCCGCCTTACAGATTGTCAGCTTATCCCCGGTCTGGATCGGCACACTGGTCGCACCGTCAAATGTGACCAGTACTTTTTCGATATTTCCTCTTCGTCCTTCCCCGATCTCAATTACGATCTCATCGTCTGAAGACAGAACAATACTTCTTGTATTCAATGCATGAGAGCAGATTGGTGTGATCACGGTAAGTGACGCTGTCGGTTCCACGATAGGACCTCCGGCCGACAGATTGTATGCCGTAGATCCGGTCGGTGTGGATATGATAATTCCATCCGCTTCGTAAGAATTCAAAAGTTCCCCGTTTACAAACAATTTGAAATAAATAATGCGCAGGTCATCGCCCCTTCGCGACACAACAATATCATTTAGCGCGACATCCTTTTTTCCATCCTGAAATGTTCCTTCTAACATCATGCGTTCTTCATACAGATAATCACCCTGCAGCATCTGCGTGATATCTTCTTCCAGATTATTCACTTCTACTTCTGTAAGATACCCAAGCGTTCCCATATTGATACCCAAAATTGGAACATCTCTTTTCCAAAGTGTTCTTGCCACTTCAATCAGACTTCCGTCACCGCCGATCACGATCGCACAGTCTATCATATCCGGAATCCGTTCCCTGATAATATTCTTTTCTGCATCCTTTTCACACAATGCACAGTTTCTTCCTGCTATCTCCAGCAATTCTTTTACTTTTCCTGTCACCGCATGATTCGTATCTTTCCCGTCATTGGTAACGATCCAAAACTTTTTTAACATCTGCCTCTAACCTTTCGCAAGTGTAGCAAACGACAGATCTACCGTCTTTTCGACATCGATCTGCGGCGAGATTCTGTCAGTCGCTTCACATTTCTGTAAGTGGACCAGATATTCGATATTGCCTTCCGGTCCTTTGATTGGAGAAAATTCCAGATTCAGCACTTCAAATCCAATAGACATTGCATAATCGATCACTTTATGAATCACTTCTATATGTGTACTCTTCTCACGTACAACGCCTTTCTTTCCAACCTTTTCCCTACCTGCTTCGAACTGCGGCTTGATCAATGCTACGATCTGTCCTTCATCCGTCAGATAATTACGGATAGGAAGCAGTACTTTCGTAAGTGAGATGAAGGATACGTCAATGGATGAAAACTGCACCGGTTCCCCTATATCTTCCGGTGTCACATAACGGATATTCGTCTTTTCCATACACACTACGCGTGGATCCTGTCTTAATTTCCAGTCAAGCTGTCCGCGTCCCACATCAATCGCAAATACCTTTACCGCGCCATTCTGCAGCATGCAGTCTGTGAACCCACCCGTAGAAGAACCTACATCCGTACATACTTTTCCTTCTACGTTCACATCAAAGTTCTTAATTGCTTTTTCCAGTTTCAATCCTCCGCGGCTGACATACGGAAGCGTATGTCCGCGTACTTCGATCATAGCTTCTTCCGGAAAAGTAGTCCCGGCCTTGTCTTCTTTTTGCCCATCTACATATACGATTCCGGACATAATGATGGCTTTTGCCTTTTCTCTGGAAGCTGCCAGATTTCTCTTTACCAGTAATACGTCTAATCGTTCTTTCATAATCTCTCCTGTTATCTATCGTGTCTCATATCTATAATGTCTCATATAACTTACGGATCTTCGCTGTCATGGTCTCTACATCCAGACCAGTCTCTTTGCGCAGAACCTCCACATTGCCATGCTCTATATATTCATCCGGAAGTGCCAGGATCTGCACTCTCGCATCCGAACCCGTCCTCATCAGATACTCTGTTACATGTTCACCGAATCCGCCGGATCTTACATTTTCTTCGATCGTAACGATCAGCTTGTGCTGCTCTGTCAGATGATCCAGCATCTCTGTATCCAGTGGTTTTACAAATCTTGCATTGACCAGTGAGCAGTGATATCCGGCTTCTTTTAACTGTTTTCTGACCTCCAGCGCCTCGTCAAACATATGTCCGACAAAGATCACTGCAATCTCCCGTTCTTCGTATAGCATTTCACTCTTTCCGTATACTACCGGACTTCTGAATTCCGGACAGGCATCGCATGCACTGCCTCTAGGATACCTGATGGCTACCGGACCATCATATGCGATACCGAATCTTATCATATCAGCCAGTTCCCATTTATGCTTCGGCGACAGTACAACCATATTAGGGATAGTGCTTAAGTAGGACAGATCAAAGATTCCCTGATGGGTTTCCCCGTCGTTTCCCACCAGACCTGCACGGTCTACTGCAAACATTACCGGAAGATTCTGAAGTGCCACATCATGGATCATCTGGTCATATGCCCTCTGTAAAAATGACGAATACACGGCGAATACCGGCTTTATTCCACCTGCTGCGAGTCCCGCCGCAAATGTCACTGCATGTTCTTCTGCAATTCCCACATCAAAAAAGCGATCCGGATATTTTTTCCGGAATCCTGCAAGTCCCGTGCCGTCTTCCATTGCTGCTGTGATCGCTGCCAGCTTATCATTTCTTGCTGCCTCATCGCACATTACTTTGCAAAAAACATCTGTATACGTATCTTTCTTTTTCGGGTTTTCCGGTTCTCCCGTCTCTACCCGGAACGGTCCGATTCCATGGAATTTTTCCGGCTTTTCTTCTGCCGGCCCGTATCCTTTTCCTTTTTTGGTAATTACATGAAGCAATACCGGTCCTTCAATCTTTCTTGCCTCTTTAAATGCACGTACCATCGTCGGGATATTATGCCCCTGGATCGGCCCTAGATAGGTGATTCCCATGTCTTCAAAGAACATCCCCGGAACGATCAGCTGTTTGAGACTGCTCTTGGTCTTGCGGATACGCTCGATCACAGGATCTCCCACGACCGGAACGTTATGCAGTACATTTGTTACACCTTTTTTCAGATCTGTATAAAAGTCCGCCGTACGCAGCTTTGCCAGATAATCCGACATTCCTCCAACGTTTTCCGAAATAGACATATGATTATCATTCAATACAATGATAAAATTCTTTTTAAGCGTGGATGCATTATTCAGTGCTTCATATGCCATCCCACCTGTCAGCGATCCATCTCCGATTACCGAGATCACACTGTAATCTTCCCTCTGCAGATCTCTTGCGCACACATACCCAAGCCCCGCCGAGATAGAAGTAGAGCTGTGTCCGGTGTCAAATGCATCGCATGCACTTTCTTTTCTCTTCGGGAATCCGCTCATCCCGCCATATTTTCTCAGGTCATCAAATCCGTCTTTTCTTCCGGTCAGGATCTTATGTGTATAGGACTGATGTCCTACATCCCATATAATTTTATCCTTCGGCAGATCAAAGACCAGATGCATTGCCATTGTAAGTTCTACTACGCCGAGATTCGATGCCAGATGTCCTCCGGTTTTACTGATCTTCTCGACCAGGAACTTTCGGATCTCCTGTGCCAGTTCCGGAAGTTCTTCCGGCTTCAGATCTTTTATATCATTTGCTTTTTGAATTCTTTCTAACATAACAAGGTATCCCCTTTATCTGTCTCTGTGAATCAGCTGTATCAGTAACTGTTCCAGATACGCATTCTCCCCTGTAAACTGATGAAGCAGTGCAATTGCTTCATTCGATAATTCTTCCACTTTCTTCTGTGCCTGTTCAATTCCCAGAAGTGTTACATAAGTGGTCTTCTGATTCTTCTCATCACTGTGGATCGGCTTTCCAAGTACCTCTTCTGTACTCGTCACATCCAGAATGTCATCCTGGATCTGGAATGCAACACCTACATAATGTGCAATCTTTTCTACGCTCTGTATTTCTGCATCCGAAGCACCACCGAGGATTGCGCCGATCATCATTGCACATTCGATCAGAGCGCCCGTCTTCAGTTCATATATGGTATCCAGCACATCTTTTGAAACCGCATGTCCGGTCTCTTTTACATCGATCACCTGCCCGCCGATCATTCCATAGATACCTGCTTTTCTCCCAAGGACAGTAAGTGCACGCCCGATCTTAAGACTGTCTTCCGGAGACTGCTCAAATGCCCGGAATGCTGTCTCAAATGCGTAATTCAAAAGTGCATCTCCTGCCAGGATTCCCATATCTTCCCCGTATACAATGTGTGTCGTCTTTCTGCCTCTGCGGTACTCATCATTATCCATTGCCGGAAGATCATCATGCACCAGTGAATATGTATGGATCATCTCAAGTGCTGCCATAAAAGGCTTTAATGTCTCCGGTTCTTCTCCAAAAAGTCTGCAGGTCTCCTGCATCAGCATCGGCCGGAGTCTTTTCCCGCCTGCCATCAGACTGTACTCCATTGCCTCCATGATCACCTTCTGATATCCTTCTGCCTCCGGAAGATATCGTTTCAGGATTTCTTCGATCTCTGCCACTTTCGTTTTCATCTGTATTGTAAATTCTTCTTTAGAATTCATGTTCCTCACCCTCTTCATCTAATAACAGCATCTTCTTTTCTACTTTATCGATCTTGCTGTTACAGGCTTTCAGCATATCCATGCCCTGATGATACAGCTGAAAAGATTCCTCCAGTGAAATCTCTCCTTCTTCCATCTTTTTTATCGTCTGTTCCAGATCTGAGAATATCTCCTCAAGGCTCTGTTCTTCCAAAGATTGTCCTTTTTTTTCCGCCATTTGTTTCTCCTGGTATCTGTCTGTTCTATTTGTTCCGTGCTTTGCACCGGCATCATTTATATCTCATACGTCTTATTCTGCACAGCTTCTACGGATGTCTGAATCAGTCCGTCTGTCACATACACCGTCAGTTCATCACCTTTTTTTACTTGCCGGATACTCTTTATCACACTGCCATCCGTTTCTTCTACATAAGAAAATCCCTGATTCAGCTTCCGGATCGGAGACAATCCATTCATCTTCTCGATCTGGATCGCCAGACGGTATCTTGCTTCCTTCACACGGTCATTCATCATCTGACGGAGTTCATCTTCCAGCTCAGCCAGCCTCTGCTGCTGTTCCTGTAACTTATGACGCGGATGCAGATAAGAAAGTCTGGTCTCCATCTCTTTCAGCCGCAGCCGGTTCATACGGACGGCTCCTGCTACACTCCGATTCATGCGCAGACGGCATTCTGCCAAATAATTCTCCACCTGTCTGTAATCCCACACTGCAAGCTCCGCAGCCGCCGAAGGTGTCGGGGCACGTAAGTCTGCCACGTAATCTGCGATTGTCACGTCTGTCTCATGACCTACCGCCGATATCACCGGAACCGTACAGTCGAAGATTGCCCTTGCCACTTCTTCTTCATTGAAGGCCCACAGATCTTCGATCGAGCCGCCGCCTCTTCCAATGATAATCACATCTACTTCTTTCATCTCCAGCATACGGATTCCCCGCACAATGGACTCTTTGGCGCCTTCTCCCTGCACCTGAGCCGGATAAAGAATCAGCTGTACATACGGATTGCGTCTCGCAGATATATTCATGATATCCCGGACTGCAGCTCCCGTCGGCGCAGTCACAACACCGATCCGCTTTGCATATGCCGGAATCTGTTGCTTATATTCGGGTGCGAACATTCCCATCTCTTCGAGTTCCTGCTTCAGCATCTGGTACTTCTCATAAAGTGCTCCTTCTCCATCCAGCCGGATCTCATTCGCATAAAGCTGGTAAGCGCCGGTTCTTTCATAGACATTTACGGAACCAAGCACAATGATCTGCTGTCCTTCTCTCATATGAAAAGAGAGCCCGCCTCGCTGCCCCGCAAACATGACACAGGCAATCGTTCCGGACTCATCCTTTAATGAAAAATATATATGTCCCGATGTGTGATACTTACAGTTAGAAACTTCTCCCTTTACATAGATACGGTTCAGCATAAAGTCCTGGGTGAACATATTCTTGATATATGCATTCACCTGTTTTACTGTATATACATTTCGAGCCATTTCCTACCTCTGATTAATCTGCAAGCTTTGCCAATACTCCATTTACAAATGATGCACCGTCTTCACTGCTGTATTTCTTCGCAAGATTGACAGCTTCGTTGATTGCAACACCTGTCGGGACATCCTTGTCCCACTTCATCTCATAAACCGCAAGTCTCAGGATTGTAAGATCTACCTTGTTCATACGTCCTGTCTTCCATCCGGTCGTATGCTCATTGATCATTGCATCGATTTCATCAATCTTCTCTACAACTTTCTGCGCTTTTTCACTGATATACTGCATATCTTTTTCTGTGGCGCCCTCGATCTGTTCAAAATACAGTTCTGCCTGTGTTCCCTGTTCTGCTTCTTCGTTAAAATCAGCACCAAATATCAACTTAAAGATATGTTCTCTCTGCTCTGTTCTCTTCACTTATGCTTCCTCCGGTATCTCGACTCCGGCAACGCGGATGTTCACATCTGCCACCTCAAGTCCTGTCATATTCTCAATTGCAGTTTTTACCTTTTCCTGCACTTTAGAAGTGATGTCTTTGATGCTGTAACCATAATTCAGGTTCAATGCCAGGGATACCGTTACGATCCCGTCCAGCACATCTACTTTTACACCTTTAGATAGAGACTTCATTCCAAGCTTGCTGATCAGTTCTCTTGTCGCATTTCCCGCCATAGAAGCAACACCTTCTACTTCCATTGCAGCAAGACCTGCGATGATCGCTACAACTTCATCTGCAATCTTGATCTCTCCAAGATTTTCATCTGTTTTTATTGTATACGTATTTTTTTCTTCTTTACTCATATTCTAAGCGACCTCCCGTCTGGTTTTTCACTGTCTTTTATTATAACAAACTTATATACATTTGAAAACCCCCAGTCATCCCGGGAGTTTTATTTCTGCTGATATTTTTATGATCTGCCGAACTCGGTCAGTTTCAGTCCTTCATTTCTGTCTACCGTCATACGGATACTCCATTCATTGACAAATAACAGAAGCGGACGTCCCTTCAGATCTTTTACCTTTTTCATATCCGAAGTTCCGGTCAGTTTATCCAGATCAATTTCTTCATTTTCAATCCAGCGGATGTACTCATATGGCAGATTTTCCAGACGGATCTCCACGTTATATTCGTTCTCCAGACGGTATTTTAACACATCAAACTGAAGCACTCCGACAACACCGACAATGATCTCTTCCATACCGGTATTGTATTCCTGGAATATCTGTATTGCACCTTCCTGGGCAATCTGGTTGATTCCCTTAATGAACTGCTTTCTCTTCATAGTATCAACCTGGCGCACACGTGCAAAATGCTCCGGCGCAAATGTCGGGATCCCTTCATATGTGAATTTATCCTGTGCAGTCGTCAGTGTATCTCCGATTGAAAAGATTCCCGGATCAAATACACCGATGATATCTCCGCCGTAAGCTTTACTGATCATCTTACGCTCGCTTGCCATCATCTGCTGCGGCTGGGAAAGACGTACTTTCTTTCCGCCCTGCATATGATATACATCCATACCGGCTTCGAATTCTCCGGAACAGATACGCATAAATGCAATCCTGTCCCGGTGCGCTTTATTCATATTCGCCTGGATCTTAAATACAAATGCCGAGAAATCTCCTTCTTCCATCGGATCGATCGGACCTCTGTCAGATGTTCTCGGAAGCGGTGATGTCGTCATCTGAAGGAAATGCTGGAGGAATGTCTCTACACCAAAGTTGGTAAGCGCGGATCCAAAGAAGACCGGTGAAAGTTCTCCCTTGCTTACCAGTTCCTGATCGAATTCTGCTCCGGCACCATCCTGAAGTTCAATCTCTTCTTCCAGCTGCACTCTCTGATCATCTGTGATCAGCCACGAGATCTCCGGATCATTGATATCTACCTTCTTTACTTCTCCCTGCGTCGTTCCCTTTTTTGTATCCGAGAAGATTTCCACCTTTTTACTTGCTCTGTCATATACACCTCTGAACTCTTTACCTGAACCGATCGGCCAGTTGATCGGGCATGTTGCGATTCCAAGTTCATTTTCAATATCATCCAGAAGTTCAAATGTATCCATTGCTTCACGGTCCATCTTATTGATGAATGTAAAGATCGGGATATGGCGCATCGTACATACTTTAAACAGCTTTCTCGTCTGTGCCTCGACACCCTTGGATGCATCGATAACCATCACCGCAGAATCTGCTGCCATCAGGGTACGGTAGGTATCCTCCGAAAAGTCCTGATGTCCCGGTGTGTCCAGGATATTGATACAGTATCCGTCATAATTAAACTGCAATACAGAAGAAGTAACCGAGATACCTCTTTCTTTCTCAATCTCCATCCAGTCAGAAACCGCATGTTTTGCAGTTGCCTTTCCTTTTACGCTTCCCGCCTGATTGATGGCACCTCCGTAGAGAAGGAACTTCTCTGTCAGTGTCGTCTTACCTGCATCGGGATGTGAGATAATTGCAAATGTTCTTCTTTTCTTTATCTGATTCTTTACTTCATTCGTAATCTGTGACATATATTATACACTCCTAATTTATAGTATATCCGTTTATAGGCACTATTAATCAGTATAACATATGTCTTTAAAATGCTCAAACATATTTTTCCTGTATTTTCAAGGTTTTCCCTTGTTTTCTGCAGCTTACTTCGAATCCGCATTCACCGGATTGATCACAATATTCTGTGCTGCCACCCCCGTCTTTCTGGTCACAATATCTTCGATCTGCGCACGGTTTGCATCACTTAACTCGGAAGCTCCTACGATCACATCTGCCTGATCATCCGTGATGCTCACAACGGAATTATGAAATCCTTTGGCTGCCAGGAGTGACTCTGCAGCCGATTCTTTTTCTGCAGTCTCCGTCATCTGTACCATCTGGTTCACGGCTTTTTCTTTTTCTTCGGCGCTGAGATTCTTATTATCGATAATATTCTGTAATGTTTCTTTATTCTTAGAGCGCACCTGTTCCCTGCTCACCTTTGCCTGCGACACAACCGAACTTACCGATCCATTTGTAAGGACTGCTTCTCCGGGTGTTCCGTCTACACTTCCGTCATCTGTGCTTCCGGCATTGCTGTCTGCGCCGCTGCCGGAATCCCCCTCCTGACTTTTCATATCTCCGGATGACACCGATGCATCTTCATCGGAAATATCCAGCAATTCCTTGTTCGCGAGTTCAGAATTGGTCTCCTGTGTCTTCGTCTTGTTCGGAAATAATTTGCCCGAGTAATTCATATACCCTGCGGCTGCGATCATCACTGCCAGTGTTGCGATCACAATCTGATTCTTCTTTGCAATCTTTTTCAATGTTATGCCCTCCTGTCCGTTTTACACTGCTTTAATTCATCTGCTTTTTCATTATTCTAATCTTATGCGGTTCGATATCAAATAATGCCTGGACCGCACTGCTGATATTTTCTTTCACCACTGCATTCCCGCCGCCATCTGCGATCACGACCACACCTTCGATTTCGGGACTTAATTCTTTGCTTACATATGGAGATCCGCTACCCTGAGTAGTGCTGTCACTGTCACTTGCATATACCGTATTTTCTTTTTTGGATGCCTTTGACGACTGTCTGGTTCCTCCCTGGCTGTCTTCTTCCATCACCGTTTCCTGATCCGATTCTGTATCCTTATCCAGCACCTTTTCTGCTGAAGATTTCAGTGTGATCATCACCTTTACTTCTCCGGTTCCTTCAATCTGCGATAAGATCCGGCTCAGGCGGTCTTCCAGATAGGTAGTATACGCTTCTTCGTCTGTCCCATCAGATGTCCCCCTTACAGTTTTTCCTGTATTGCCGTCTGATGCGGACGAAGCATGTTCTTTCGTCTTTCCTGCCGGAACTGCGATCACCATCAGAAGAATTCCTGCAAGAAGCAGAATCAGGAGCTGATCTTTTTTTAAATTTTTAAACGAAAACTTTTTCCAGTTTGTAAGTTTGTTCGGAAACAATTCACTCAGATTCTTTGCCGATTTCAATCTGCTCCACCTCGATTCTTCTGTTCTGGCTTGTATTTTCATCATTCTGTCCATCTATCCTGAGAATCTCTTCCTGAACTTTCTGACTTTTTTCTTCCAGTTCACTGACCTGAATCTTATATACACTGTTATGATAAATTTCTTCAAATGCGGTTCTCTTATCCAATAATTCCAATACTGGAACAACCAACATTGCTGTCAGAATCAGTCCCAGAACGAAACGGACATATTTTTGAAACCCATGATCCGGCAGCATCTGTAAGATCATGCTTCCAAGCACTGCAAAAAATGATAACTTTAAGATCCAGTTATAGATAAACTCCATCTGTCCCGCTCCTTTTTGGTCATGCATTCGTCACCGCCGCCACGATTGCGATCGTCAGCAGAAATAACACTCCCACAGTAAATACAATCTGCATCAGTATCTGACATCCTTCTCCTACCGCTTCTACGCAGCCCGTGACACGTTCATCCGACACCGGCTGGATCATGGCAGCCGCAAGCTTATAAAGAAGAGCTGTTCCCGCAGTCTGGACTAACGGTATGACACACAGGGCAATACAGATCACCGCTCCTGCCATCCCGATTCCATTCTTTACCAGTACTGCCGTTCCAAGCGCCACCTCCGTCATTCCGCCCAGGAGATTGCCTATTCCCGGGATTGCCTCTGCACCTTTCAGTACGGTGCTTCTTTTCACCGTATCGATCGCAGGACTGATCATTCCCTGGATCAGGTTCGCACCGATGACACACGCAAGTGCTGTCTTAAGCGTCCAGCGGATGACAATTTCCAGGAATTCCGATAATTTCTCCAACATATCTTCCGGTCCCAGAAAATTCAGGATACGGATGATCATATATACCCTCACCATCGGCAGCAGTACATTTCCGATTATGATCTCAACCGCATAGATTAAAAACAGAACAAGATTGTAAAATGCCACCCCTGTCACACTTCCCTTCGCCACCGCAACCGCCAGAAAATAAACCGGATAGAATACTCCCATAAAAGCAGTGATATTCCGTATCCCGGATTCCACCCACTTAAGAACCACATCAAAAGCAGCGACCGTCAGTGCCGCCAATAACATGTAAATCATATAGAATCCGACACTTGCCACCTGTCGGTTCTGAAGGGTACCTGCAAACTGATTCATGAATGCTGCAATCATTGCAATCAGCAAAATATGTATCAAATTCTTTTTGCCCGTCTGAAGCAGATAAAACATCTGCTCCCTGACGAATTCTGAAAGAAGCTTTGCAGATGCCTTCAGATTTCCGGTTAAGATTTCCGATATTACTTCTTTAAATATGATCCGTTTTTCAGGGAACAGAGACTGTAAGGAATCGTCAATTTTGCCGTATTCAAATTCTGAGAGGATGCTTTCTTTTATTTTCTGTTGTTCCTGTTCTGGATCCGCTGCATAACAATATGTAACTCCAATATGTTCCAACGCCGGAAACAATAGCAAAAATATTAAGACGCACCCGATATAAATACCCGTTATTTTTTTATATCCCGCACTACATCTCATACCAGAAATCCCCGTATCGTCTGCAAAAGCGCACTTAACACCGGAAGACTTAACACCAGGATCGTAATCTTGGCGAACACTTCGATCTGTAATGCAATCGTCTGATACCCCGCATCTTTACATATTGCCGAAGAAAATTCGGCCGCATATGTGATCCCAAGAATCTTCCACAATGTTTTCCAATAATCATTGCCTGGCCCGGCAACGCCGTTGATCTCATTCAACACATCTTTGATCAGGCTGATCTTCCCAAGCAAAGTGGCAAAGATCAAAAGACCAAGGACAATACTGATATAGATGCCATATTCGGATTTACCACTTTTGAACTGCAAAGCCAGAAGAACTCCTGCTACTCCCAGTATTCCGATCTGCAGCATACTCATATGTTCCGCCTCCCATCCCATATAGCACATACTTCTCAGACATCACACATTTTATAACGAGAACAGATCCTGGATGGATTCAAACAGATCATAGATATATGGCACGATCCAGAATAAAACCAGTAAAAGTCCTGCCAGACTGGTCAAGAATGCCTGTTCTTCTCTTCCGCTGTGCTTTAACACCTGACAAAGTATGGATACAAGAATCCCTACCGCCGCAATTTTAAATATCAGATTCACACTCATATACTGCCTCCTATTTTTTACAGGAGGATAATTGCCAGAAATATGCCTCCGGTCACTCCGACACACTGGTACAGACGGATTCTCTCCTTCTGCTCCGTTCTCATGTCCTCCATTTTCTGTTCCATTTGTTCCAGGTACAGATCCAATGTCTTCACCTGCATCTCGATATCGATCGTCCCCAATTCACTGCCCAGGCGTATCAGACTCTCCATCATATCCTGTGGGATTCCGGTTTCCGCAAGATATTTCCTCGTCTCTTCTTCCCATATTCCCGCCAAACTTGTACCCTGTCTTTTCGTCAGCCTCTCGCACAAAGAAAGCAGCCACATCTTATACGGTTCCTGCGCTTCGCTTCCTACATGCAGAAACGCTTCCGGAAGCACCTGTCTGGAATAACGGATCTCACTTCTGATCCGAAAAATCAGTTTTCTCAGATATCGCATCTGTCTGTAACACTCTTCTATTTTTGCAGCCTGCAACATTCCCCAGCCCCCGCCTGCAAGAATGACCATGACTGCCCCGATTCCTTTTATCATTTCGCCATTTCCATCATTTCTTTGTATAGAAGGCTTCCCCTGTTATCAAAGATTCCTTCGATCTGTCCCACGTGTGCGTCATTTCCAAGTAAAATATACCGTTCGAACCTTCCTTCTCCGATCATCCGGTTGAACAGTGGTTTTTTCCTAAGTTCTTCCATTGACTCTGCATGTACGGTTGCCAGCATCTTACATCCACAGTGCATGGCATATTCTATGGCATGTACATCTTCCGGTGTTCCAATCTCATCCACAGCGATCACCTGCGGTCCCATTGAACGGATCAGCATGATCATCCCTTCTGCTTTCGGGCACCCATCCAGAATATCCGTACGGATTCCAAGATGATTCTGCGCCACACCCATATAGCAGCCGCCAATCTCCGAACGTTCATCCACCACACCTACCGCAAGTCCCGGAAGCCAGGAATTTCCTTCCGATATCTGACGGATCAGATCTCTTAACAGTGTCGTCTTACCACATCCCGGCGGCGATACGATCAATGTATGACATAACAACCGGTTACATACAATATAGGGAAATACCGCATCGGCGCATCCGATCATCTCATGTGCCACACGGATATTTACCGAAGAAATGTATTTCAGGTTCTTTACCTTCCCATTTTCCATAATAGCCTGTCCCGACAATCCCACTCTGTGTCCTCCTTCGATCGTGATAAATCCCTGCCGCATCTCCTGCTCGCACGCATATAGGGAATAATTACTGATGTATTCCAGCATTTCGCGGATATTATCTTTCGTCACCAGGTATGGCCGTCTGGCTTTCGCTCCGGGAATAACTTCTGTGTCGTGATACAGGAAGATCAGCGGTTTTCCCTCCCGGAGACGGATCTCCTGTAAGTATTCGAACTCCAGCTTTTCCTTTTGTATAATACTTCTGACATCCCATGGCAGGACTTTTAAGATTGTATCTTCTTTCATGTTCATCACCTCTTTACACCCATGTATATGTGGATGGGCGGAGATTATGACTGGTATTTTTCCAGAAACACAAAAAAGCCTCGGGTTTCCACTACCGGAAATCCGAGGCTTTCACATAACATCTGATATTAAATTATAATCTTATTCCGCTACATCCTTCATAGAGAATGAGATTCTTCCCATCTTGTCCTTGCCAAGGCATACAACCTTAACAACATCGCCAAGTGTGAGAACGTCTTCTACACGATTCACTCTTTCTTTGGAAAGCTTAGAAATGTGTACCATTCCTTCTTTTCCAGGTGCGAACTCAAGGAATGCACCGAAGTCTTTGATGCTGACAACTTTTCCTTCCAGAACCTGTCCGGCTTCAAAATCTGTGACGATGATGTGGATCATCTTCTGTGCTTCTTCCATACCTTTGGCATCTGTTCCGCAGATAGATACGGCACCATCATCTGTAATGTCGATCTTCACACCTGTCTGCTCGATGATCGCATTGATTGTCTTTCCACGCTGTCCAACAACATCACCGATCTTCTGTGGATCGATCTGCATCTGAATGATCTTCGGAGCGAATTCTCCAACCTCTGCTCTTGGAGCATCGATTGCTTTATTCATAACTTCATCAATGATGTAAAGTCTTGCTTTTCTTGTCTTGGCAATAGCTTCTTCAATGATCGGTCTTGTCAGTCCGTGGATCTTGATATCCATCTGGATCGCTGTGATACCTTTGTGTGTACCGGCTACCTTGAAGTCCATGTCTCCGAAGAAGTCTTCGAGTCCCTGGATATCTGTAAGCACCAGATAATCATCGTCTGTATCACCGGTAACAAGTCCACATGAGATACCTGCTACTGCAGCCTTGATTGGTACACCTGCTGACATCAGTGACATAGAAGATGCACATACACTTGCCTGAGATGTAGAACCGTTAGATTCGAATGTCTCAGATACAGTACGGATCGCATACGGGAATTCTGCTTCGCTTGGAAGTACCGGAAGCAGCGCACGCTCTGCCAGTGCTCCATGTCCGATCTCGCGGCGTCCCGGTCCTCTGGATGGCTTTGTCTCACCTACAGAGTATGATGGGAAGTTGTAATGATGCATATATCTCTTGACTGTCTCTGCTTCATCCAGACCATCCAGTTTCTGAGCTTCAGAAAGAGGTGCTAAAGTACAGATGTTACAGATCTGTGTCTGTCCACGAGTGAACATTGCAGAACCATGTACTCTAGGGATTAGGTCAACTTCTGCCGCAAGTGGTCTGATCTGGTCGATCTCTCTTCCGTCCGGACGTTTGTGGTCTTTTAAGATCATCTTACGTACCGTCTTCTTCTGATACTGATATACAGCTTCAGGAAGAACTGCAAGCCACTCTTCATTTTCAGCAAATGCTTCCTCTAATTTTTCTGTTACGGCGCGGATATTCTCTTCTCTTGTCTGTTTGTCATCGGAGAATACTGCTACTTCCATCTCTTCCGGAGTAACGATCTCCTTGATTGCTGCAAAGAGTTCTTCCGGAACTGCACAGCTTTCATATTCGTGTTTTGGTTTTCCGCATTCTGCCACGATTGTGTCAATGAATGCGATTACTTTCTGGTTTAATTCATGTGCTGCAAAGATTGCATCGATCATCTGCTGCTCTGGAACTTCGTTTGCTCCGGCTTCGATCATAATGACTTTCTCTCTTGTAGAAGCAACCGTTAAAGCCATGTCAGATACTGCCTTCTGAGCTGCTGTAGGGTTGAATACGAATTCTCCGTCAACCAGACCTACCTGTGTAGTAGAGATCGGGCCGTCAAACGGGATATCGGAAATTGTTGTTGCGATTGCCGCACCAAGCATAGCTGTAAGCTCCGGTGAACAGTCCTGATCGACAGATAATACAAGGTTCTCCAGTGTGACATCGTTACGGTAATCCTTCGGGAACAGTGGTCTCATCGGACGGTCGATCACACGACATGTAAGGATTGCATTCTCAGATGCTTTTCCTTCTCTCCTATTGAATCCCCCAGGAATCTTTCCTACCGCATACATTCTTTCATTGTATTCAACGCTCAGTGGGAAGAAATCGATTCCGTCTCTTGGCTTTTCTGAAGCAGTTGCTGTACACAGTACAGTTGTATCACCATAATGCATTAACACAGCACCATTTGCCTGTTTTGCAACTCTGCCGACATCAACTCTTAAGGTTCTTCCGGCGAGTTCCATCTCAAATGTTTTATACATAAATGTGTTCTCCTTTATTTTTTCTTTTGTGGTTCAAGATCACCCCGAAACTACTGAAAAACACATTTTTATATCAAATATACTTTTCAGTGGTCTCGGTGAAGTTTTCCCAATCCACAATCCTACTTATTATAGCATACACTTTCACAAAAAGCTATACCCAAAATCGTTCACATAATCTGCCGCCGATGACTTCTATTGCTTATTCCGACAATGAAAAAGGGACATTCTTCCGAATGTCCCCATAAAAAGCATGAATTATTTTCTTAATCCAAGTTTTTCGATCAGTGCACGATATCTTTCGATGTCTGTCTTCTTCAGGTATGCAAGAAGTCCTCTTCTCTGTCCTACCATCTTAAGAAGTCCTCTTCTTGAGTGGTGATC
>ERZ507062.15-NODE-15-length-163336-cov-9.78701_pt1 | contig 163336 bp, 130 predicted proteins | sample MGYA00513786_ERZ507062 | MGnify/ENA metagenome assembly ERZ507062 | reverse complement strand
CGCGTAACAGACTCCATTGTCGGTAAACGCTCCGCCAAGGGCTGATCGCCTCTCTAGACGAGCTTCTTGCGCGTCTCCTTCAGTATGCCCTTCTTGAAATCGGACCACTTGCCGAAGAACTTCTCGTCCGTCGCGGTGGCGGTGTGCTCCGCGTATTTGATTGCCGTGAGTTCCATGGTGCAGATGTAGTCCGCCGCCTGCGAAAGCCGGTACTCGGAGGGCTGCGCCGATCGGTAGACGACGGCGTCCTTCGACAGCGCGTACTCGACCGCGCGATGGAGTGACTCGGCGATGGAGTGCTGGCCGTTGTCGTAGTAGACCTTGACCATATCGTAGGATTGCAGCTCCGCGAGGTTGTCGAACAGGAAGTTCACGATATCCCTTCGCATCGCCCCCGCGAGCTTGTCGAGCGAGGCGAACTGCTTGGTCGCGTATGCGAAGGTGTGGTACTTTACGGGCATGTGGCGGAAGAAGACGCGGAACGAGCCGAGCATCATCTTGCGCGTCCTCAGGTCGAGCCCCGAGTACTGGTCCTTGCCGTTCATGAGCGGCGACGCATGGAAGGGTATGTCCGGGAGCCCCTTGGCGCGAAGGGCGCCCTCATATGCCGCGATCGAATTCGCGATATTTTCGGATTGGTCGTGCATGACGACGGTGAGCAGGTAGTGGCGGTCGGAGAGGCCGTCGCTTCCCGACTCGTCGACGAAGATGCTGAGTTCTCGCATTGTTCTCCTGGATAAGAAAAAAGCCGGGGAAAACGTCCCCGGCACTTGGAAGCCTTCCTAACGGAAAACCAATTATCTTATATCATGTGCTGTCCGGAAATTCAAGGGAGCTCGAAGCGTTTCCAGACGTCGGCGGAATCTCAAAGCCCGCTCGCCAACTCATGGGCAAGCCACCTGAGACTACTCACTTTACCCGCGGACGACGAAGAGCTGCGACTTGCGGTTTTTCAACCAGCATGAAAGCCGCCCGCGTTAATTCACTTGCGATTGTAGCTGGCGGCTTGCGGGCAAAAGGGCGATTGAGTTTCAAAACGGGCGTTTTCGGCGATATTGAGCTTGCAAAGGCGTCCCGCCGCGCCCTTTGGGACAAAAACAAAAACTCAAAGCCCTGAGTTTGAAAAAAGTTTTTAGAGTTGTCCCAGCTTTTGTCCCCAAAGCCGACGAAACGCGACATGGTGTCACCTGGCGGCACTCGGCTCGAGGCGGCACCGAAAACTGGGTGCAACTGGAGCGACGGGACGGCAGAACCGAAGCCATCGAGTGGGAATAGCGGGAAAAGGTAGCGTAACACAAAGCAGCAGGTAGAAGCCCCTCACGTTCCTGTGAGGGGCTTCTTTTTTGCGAAGTTTGGTGCAAGAATGCTGCAACAGGACGAAGCCCCCGATTCTGTTGCACCACTTTTGGAAAGGTAGTTTTGGAGATGGCGAGAGACACAGTAAGAACTACTCACAGCATCACGATTTTGTAGGTCCAAGCTTCGCGATGGCGTCATCTTTATTCATGTTGCACTTCATTTCCGTCTCGCCCGTCAATCTCTTTCAACCTCAACAGCCAGCGTCTCATGCTCCCGTCCCCAAAGAAGCCGAGCAGAGCTCCGTCGCAGAAACGCTCCGCTCTCACGGCTCCCAGCAGAAGCGCCATCACCGCCTGGCCGTCGAGTTCCGATACATCTGCCCCAGACATTGCTTGGCTGCCCCACTCGAGTCCGTTGCGTTCAAGTATGTCGCGGTAATGCGTGGGCTCGTACTCGGGATGCTCGTCGACGAAGTCGTAGATTGATTGTTCGACGTCAGCAACCGTCGTTCCGTAATTCACGTAGGGCATCTTGATTGGGTCGTTCATGGTGCCCTTGCTCTCTCGGTCTACAACCCAGTTGCCAAATCCCTCGGCATTCTCAATCGCAGGCAGATGTTTTGTCAGGCTCTCAAACATAAGCCGCTTCTTTTGAGAAATGAGCTTCAGCAATACCGTCGAGCTGCGAACGTATTGTCTCGAAGGGCTGGTTCAGGTCCAATGTCCTCACGCTTATCTGGTTACCGCTCATCTGATACACACCATCAGGCTGCACGTCTTCGTCGGTCTTGGCGTAGAGCAGCATGCCCGACACGCTATGCTGCTCGTGAGTGCTGGCGAGCTCCGCTTCCTTGTTCTTCACGTAGGTGAAGATCTGGTACAGGTTGCCGGAGTGGACACTTTGCTTGTCGAACTGCTGTTGCGTCGTGTGACTGTAGTACTTCGCGTCGATGATGAGGACGGTCCTGCCTCGTGTGAGCGTTATGTCGGTGTGCATGGCGGGGAGCATGTCATCGAAGCTGTCGTCGAGTGCCCAGCTGATGTACGGCGCCCCCGCGGAAAGCTCTGGGTGCTCACGTCTGTAGTACTCGAGGATGAACTTCTCGTACAGGTGGCTCATTCGCTGCTCGTCGAGGAAGTCCATCATGCGGAGACTCCCGCTCTCCCGCGTCTGGAGAAGGCCCTTCACGACCAGCCAGCACACGTTCATGAGCATGCGATAAGTCTGGCTGTTCCGGTCGAAGCACATGTGCCAGTCTTCGCCCGAAAGGTTCACGTCTTCCACGTCCACGAAGTACGGAAGCAGCCGTCTAAGTGCCTTCTTGCGCGCCTTGTCGATGTCCGAGCGAATCAAGAGCATGATCGTCGCCTTGAGGATGCGGTTCATGCGCGTGTCCGTGCTGAACTCGTCGTAGCTGCAAATCAGCTGCCTGCGCAGAATTGAGCGCGTCTTCAAGGACTCGGACAGCTCAATCTTGCCCCTCGGTGAGGAGAGCATATCCTTGCGGTCGACGTACTCTCGGCCAAGACCGCGCTTGAGCTGCAGGCTCACGCCCCGTGACAGTATCTCGGCGAGGAGGTCAGCGGTGTTGTCGAACTCCTCGGCTGCGATGTCGCGGTAGCCCTGCCCTTGCAGCGTCTGGAACGCATAGGCGAGCATGTGGTAGATGTTCTGTATCCGGATCACCGGATTGACCTGCGCAACTTGCCGGCCCACTCGTCGACCTTGGTGGGCTCGTCGAACCAGTACTCGCGCAACATCGGCACGAGCTCGTAGTTGACGATTGCTGAGAGCTTATCGTCCGTCACGTCGTCCGGGGACATGCGGCAGAAGTAGCTATGGCCGATGCAGAAGCCGTCTCCCAGCGACTCGTCGGACGCGATCGCCTCGTTCAGCTTCACGACGCAAGAGATGAGCCTATCGAACTTCTCACTGGCAAGTCCCTCCTGATAGGCGATGAAGCTCTCCGTGTCGAAGGCGGGACGGAGGTCGAAGAACGCGAAGCGGCGGCGCAGGGCGTAGTCGAGCATGGCGAGCGAGCGGTCCGCTGTGTTCATCATGCCAATGAGGTATACGTTGCTCGGGACGTAGAACAGCTCGTGCGAGTAGAGGAGCTGCAGCGTGTTCCTGGGCCCGCGCTTGTCGTTCTCGATGAGCATAAACAGCTCGCCGAAGATCTTCGAGAGGTTGCCACGGTTGATTTCGTCGATGATGAAGAAGTAGTCGTTGTCAGAATCGTCCTTCGCATTCTTGCAGAAGTTGTAGAACGCGCCCTTCTCGAGGTCGAAGCCCTGCGCGTTCGGGCGGAACCCCTCTATGAAGTCCTCGTAGCTGTAGCTCTGGTGGAACTGCACCATCATCACACGCTCGGCGTCCTTCACGCCCATCATGGAGTAGGCCAGGCGCTTTGCGGCGAAGGTCTTGCCTACGCCTGGGGCACCCTGCAGGATGATGTTCTTCTTCGCGCGCAGGACGTTGACGAGGGTCCTGTAGTGCTCGCCGTCCATGTAGACCTCCGAGAGGAAGTCCTCGAACGTGTACGCTGGGTATTCAACCTCCTCCGTGTCTTCCTCGACTTCGCCGCCCTCGTCCTCGAAGAACGAGTTGAGCTTCTCAACGAGGTCGGGATAGGCGGTGATGTCCGTCAGGGTCTTCACGGCGAGGAAGTCTTCCGTGTGCCACTCTCCTCTGTTCGTCCAGCGTACCCTGCGGATGTTCGGATAGGAGTCGCCATTTTCGTCGAATTGGTAATCCCCCTCAACGATGCCGCGACCAATAATTACGCTGCGGCCCCGCTTAGCAAAGACAACGTCGCCCGGCTTGATTTCGCGCGAGAACTGCCAGAGCGCGAGCGCGGAGTTCTTCTGCGAGTACTTGCTACTGTACAGGGTGCGCAGGTTCTTGCGGATGTCTTCCTTGCTGGCGTATTTCTCGACGTCGCCGAGCTTGCTCCAGCCGACGCCCATTACGCCACGTGCGTAGAAGTCATCCCACCTCGCGGCACCGTCTCCCGGGGAGTAGGTCCAGTAATGTGTGGTCTTGACCCCCTCGTCTCCAAGGGAATTTTCTTCCGCCTTCTCGGCTGCAGCCTTCTCGGCGACCTTCCTCTCGCGGTTGACGCGCTCAGACTCCACGAAGGCGGCAGCCGTCAGCGAGGGGAAGTCTGCATACGAGCACTCTTCGCTTCCGAGCTCCGACTTGATGGTGTCGCAAATGGCGAGGTAGCGATCTCCGTCATGAACTGGCGAGTCCTTCTCCTTCGGCACTTTGCCGGCGATGGCGGTGCCAGCCTTTGCGACGTCGGCCATGAACCAGCGGTTGCGCGAATCCAGGCTGATGAAGTTGTAGGGCCTCACCCAGTAGAGGCCCATGGTGAGCTTCCAGCCAAGTGTGAACTGGATGACGGTGGTATCGAATGCCTCGACGAAGGCCTTCCGGGTTTCCTCGTTGTCGTCGGCGGCCAGTGCAAGTTCGGCCTCGAACACGTGCCAGAGGTTATCGATGTCGTGCTCGCCGCGACGTTCGTCGTTGGCGAAGGCATAGAAGGTCGCGTTGAGGTTGTTGAGCACGGGGATGCCCTCGAAGTCCGTGGGCTGATCTGCCCCAATGTCGAACACCTCGGCGATGCCGGCGATGATCTTTTGCCGGTTTGCGTCTGTGATGCCCTTGTTGAAGAGGCCGAAGACGGTGAACGGATCGATGTCTTGGAGCTCATCTGCCTCAAGCTTAGGGAGACTCATCCCGATTGATTCATAGACAGTTGCTAGCTTGTTTATCAAATCGCCGCGCCTGTCTCGATAGGTCAGCAGCTTGTCAGATAACTCTTCATAAAAGCTAATCCAAGTAAATTTTGTGCTGGTCATTATAGTCACTGCCTATCTTGTGCCTCTGCCAAGGCGCCTTGCTTTCAATGTCTTTCCATATGCGTCTACATGCGCGACAGGTATCTTTATCGAATCTAAGTACACCAACGAGTATCTTTGCATCAATGTAATCCAACGCTTCGTCGATATTGCGCCCATTTCTTACTACTCCGTCAATTATGCTGATAACGTTTCTTTTTAGCTCGGGATTAATGTTCAATAGACCGGTATTGAGAACATGGATATTGCCAACTTTCTTGGGCAGAATCTCAAGCACACCGCCCCCACAGCTTCTGCCGTAAAGCTCCGTGAATGCGAACGCAATGCTGTTGTAATAGGCGATAACAGAACAGACGTTCGATAAAATAATATAGCATCAGATGGCGGGCACGGTTTCAATCGAATCCGTGCCCGCTGCTGTATGTGTGTCCTTGCACGCCCAATATGCGCCGTAAAAGCCGTCTTCTTCAACGTCAAAGTGAGCGCGCTTCATTTTTGTCTCTTAGAATCTTATTTTCACGATTTGCATTTTCATCCCGTTGTCACCGACCCTTGCGAGAAACCGGAAAAAGCCGCTGACAGAAGGGTCTCTCAAATCGTTGTAACCCAGCATATAGCCGCGACTTGTGACCTGCAGACGGCTGTCCCACGTGCCGATTTCCTTGGCGGCATCCGAAACCGCAAAATATGCCCCCACATCCTTGATTTTTGCAGTCTTAAGCCATGTTTTTGCGATCATCTTTACTGCCGTCCGATTGGCAGCATCAAAGACCAGCACACCGCCGGGGAAAGCGTCCGCCATTCCCCGCACCAGTTCCCGGACCTGCTGGGTCAGAAAGTAATAGAACACCCCGGAGGCAAAGAATACCGCCCCGCCGGAGGCATCGATTTTGCTAAACCATGCGGTGTCTTTCAGGTCGCGGGGGATATTTTGTTCTCGATCCTCGGCGGGCAGCAGCTGCTGCCGCAAGGCAATCACATCCGGGAAGTCCAGATTGTAGATCTTGCATCTACCGTTGTCGCAGGTTCTGCCGGTGTTGTCCAGCCCGCAGCCCAGATTGACCACCGCCGCATTGGGGTGGCCTTTCAGGTAATCCCGCACCTCGAAAGCAAGATCACTCTGCCGTGTGGCCACCTCCAGCGCACCAAAGCGCTGCATCAGGCTGCGGGAGTTTTTCTCTGCCTCTGAAAAGTCGTAGTCGATTTGGTCGAGCAGACGAACCGCTGTTTCATCCCTATAAAGGTTCGGGTACAGCTCCGTACACAGCTTCCGGGAATACAGCGGGAGGATCAGCGTCTCCTGAACGGTGTTTTTCTCAATTTTACATTTCATAGGTTTCTTCCTCAGTGAATAAAAACTGTCATAATTGCCGCCAGCACAGCCGCTATGACCGTCATGCCTATCGTCATGTGCAGGATGGATGCAAAAATGCCCGTGCTTGATATCCTTACTTCCGCGCCGTGACGCAGAGCCACTTTTTCTTTTTGCGTATCTGCACCTCGTGAAAACCCGCCTGCTCCAGACACGCCTTTAATTCAATGTCCTTGTAGATGGTCATGCCGCCGATGATCTGCGTCCACCTCTCGTCCTTGTCCGTATCGCCATTGCTCTCGTTGCAGATAAGAATTGTCCCGCCTGGCTTCAGCGTCCGCCAGACCTCACGGAAGCATCGGGGCAACTCAGGCCAAAAATAGACGGTCTCAAACGCCGTGGCAGCATCGAAGTAGCTATCCTCAAACACCATATCCGTCACACTGCCTTGCAGAACGGCGCAACGCCCCTCCTGAATTGCAGTTCGGTTGAGCTTTCTAGCCTTCTCCACGCTGACGGGCGAATAGTCGATGCCCTTGACGACGCCATGCGGGTATTTTTTCAGCAGTCGTTTTATGTTCGCCCCGCCGCCGCAGCCGCAATCCAGCACCTTGGCATTTGGCGCAAGTCGTAAAAATCGAAGTCCCCACCGCGCCACAGGGCTGTGGCCCAGATTCATCATGGCAACCATAAGTTTTCCGCCGAGGCCCACGGGCTTGCGGGTGTTTTCAAAGAACGACATCTGGCCCCTCCGATTTCGTGCATTCCGCATAGGTCAACGGGAACGAGGCCTTCAGCACCGCGCTTTTCTGCACCGCCCAGCCGTTTTGACGCAGGAAACGCAGGTATTCCTCGCTTGTCCACCTGCTGTGGAGGGGGAATCCCGCCATACTCATGAAAAAGGCTTTTGCCTTGCCGGAAACCGAGTTCCCCGCGTGGGTGAAGGTTGGCGCGATGAGCACGCCGTCGTCCTTCAGCACCCGCCTGATTTCTTGCAGGGCCTTTTCCGGATGCGGCACTATGTGAAGCGCGTTGGACGCGATCACCACTTCGAAGGACTTATGTGCATAGGGCAGGCGGAACATATCCTGTACGGAAAAGTGCAGCTTTGCGGATTGATTGTCCCGTTTTGCTTCAAGGATCATCTTTGCAGAAGCGTCCGTAGCCTCGATGTGCGCCGCTACATTCACGATGCTCTTTGCGATAAGCCCCGTGCCGGTGGCAACCTCCAGCACGGTTTTTGCTTTCACCACCGGCCTGATCAGCCCATACATCTTCTCATACGCCGCCCGGTCCTTTCGCATGAAACGGTCGTACCGACCGGCATTCTTGTCCCAGAAGTCCTTGCGTTCGTGCATGGCTATCGTCCCCAAACAGTTAGAGCCATCTAACTATAACACACGAATCATGAAGTAAGATAAGGCTAACCTTATTTTCTTGGCTAAGATGCATCTCTTCGGTTTTCGCTTATATCGGCGCGAGTCAGATACTAGTCTGGAGCTGAAGAAGGAGCTTGGCGGACAGGTAGGTCGATACTGGTTCCCGGAACGGTGATCCAGCCAATTACACCAGGGCTCTAGTCATGCAGGTAGACCCAATCCATGATGGGAAATAGGTCCTTTTCTCTAGCTCGACGTCTTTCGGAGCTTGACGATTTAGGCTGATGGAGGTGAGAAGTCCCTCGCCGCGCCAATACCAGACGATTGCGCTATGGGCATCTCTTCGACCCTTTGAATCACCCCTTTCATGCCACCCGCTACGAACCCCGGCGGAAACCAGGGAGTGATTAAAGGAGCGATCTGCGGTTTTGCGAATCAATCGAGTCATTCGAAATCGCGAATCAAGGGCCTGATTCGCCCAAATTGCGCACGAATCAGCCCTTAGGCGGTACGACACGACGCGCATCGACAACACTCGGACTGGATTAGTCACTGAGTGGGAGTAGCGAAAACGAGGCGATTGATTAACTCCATTCGTTTTGGTTACAAGAAGACATGCTGCGCGCCTGCAGCATGAGGGAGAGGGAATCCTATGAATATCGTTGTATTGAGCGGCAGCCCGCGCAAGGGCGCCAATACCGACACCATGGTCGAGACGTTTGCCGAGACCGCGCGCGAGAGCGGCAATACGGTCGAGGTCGTCCGCGTTGCCAGCAAGAAGATTGCTGGTTGCCTGGGATGTCAGTACTGCTTCGCCCATGAGGGCACTTGCGTGCAGAAGGATGACATGGCCGACGTGATCAAGTCGCTGAAAGACGCCGACATGGTTGTCTTCGCTTCGCCTATCTACTGGTTTGATATCACTGCGCAGGAGAAGGCTGTCATCGACCGCCTGTACGCCTTCGGTGCTACGGGCTTCCCGTTCACCAAGACGGCCCTTTTGCTCGATAGCCACAGCGAGGGCGTCTATGATGCGGCAATCGCTATGTACAAGTCAACCTGCGCGTACTGCAAGTGGGAGGACCAGGGCATTGTCACCATCAGCGGTATGACCGAGCGCGACAGCATGGCCTCCTCGCCCAAGCTGGAAGGGGTGCGAGAGCTCGCTCGCAAGCTTGCCTAGCGCGCATTTCCAATAACGAACAAGGCCCGAAAGGTTCATTTGAACCATTCGGGCCTTGCTGCGTTTCAAGGGGGTTGGGCTGTCGGAACCGGCCATACGGCTGTTAATCAAACAGACTCGGCATGTCGTTTTCTTTCATGAGGGCGCCGGCAGAGGGCAGGCTCTGCGCGGTGAACTTTTCGGCGGAGACGCCGGCGCCGAGGATGTCCTCGGTCGTGCCGACGGTGGTGACCGAGCGGCCCTTCTTGGCCGTAAAGGCCTGGACGCCCTGCGTGTTGGTGGTCGTCTTGGTCTTGAGCAGCGACGTGTTGAAGTTCATCAGGCGGTAGTCGCTCGAGACCAGCGCGAGGTCGCGGTCTTCCTTGAGTACCTGCGCATACAGCAGCTTGCTGCCGCCGTAGATGGCGTTCTTGAGGCGCTTTCGGTTAGTCTTGGTAACGTATCCGGCAAGTGCGACGCGCACCACACGGCCGTTCTCAAAGACAAACAGCACGTCGGCTTTGTAGTCCTCGGGGTCGATGACCCAGATGACGTTCTCGTCGGGTTCCATCTCGAGGTCGGTCGGCAGGTACGAGCCCAGCTGGGCCGACTTGGTGTCCTCAAACGCCGCAACCTTGCACTTGTACACCTGGCCCCTGTTGGTAAACACGAGCAGCTCGTGGGTGTTGGAGGACTGGAAATCGATAAAGGGTTTGTCGCCGTCCTTGTACTTGAGCGTGGTCGCCTTCTTGAGCACGCGGTCCGTCATCTTCTTAAGGTAGCCATCGCGCGAGAGCATGATGGTGACCGGGTATTCCTCGACCTCGGGCTCCAGGCTCACCTCGATGACCTCATGGGGCTCGATCCTGCCCGTGCGGCGCGGCATCACGTACTTCTTGTTGACCGCGGCCAGCTCGTCGCTGATGACCTTCTTGATGTTCTCTTCGCTGGAGAGGGTCTCCTCAAGCTCGGCAATCTCGCCCTCGAGCTTGGCGATGTCCTTGGTGCGGTTGAGGATGTATTCCTCGTTAATGTTGCGGAGCTTGAGTTCGGCAACAAACTCGGCCTGGGTCTCGTCGATGTCGAAACCCTTCATAAGGTTGGGCACGACCTCGGCCTCGAGCTTGGTGCCGCGGATGATGGCGATCGCCTTGTCGATGTCGAGCAAGATCGCCTCGAGGCCGTGCAGCAGGTGCAGACGCTCGGACTTTTTGCCCAGGTCAAAGTTAATGCGGCGACGCGTGGACTCAATACGCCACTTGACCCACTCGTGCAGGATCTGGCGCACACCCATAACGCGAGGGTAACCATCGACCAGCACATTGAAGTTGCACGAGAACGAATCCTGCAGCGTGGTCGAGCGATAGAGCTTGGCCATGAGCTTGTCGGGGTCGACGCCGCGCTTAAGGTCGATGGCGATGCGCAAACCCGAAAGGTCGGTCTCGTCGCGGATATCAGCGATCTCCTTGACCTTGCCCTCCTTGGAGAGCTTGACGATGCGCTCGATGATGACATCGGTCTTGGTGGTGTAGGGGATCTCGTAGACCTCGATGATGCGCTCTTCGGGAATCCAGCGCCAGCGGGAGCGAATCTGGAAGCTGCCAAGGCCGGTCTCGATGATCTTCTCCATCTCCTCGCGGCGGTAGATGATCTCGCCGCCGGTCGAGAAGTCGGGCATGGGCATGTACTCGAGCAGGTCGCAGTCGGGATCCTGCAGGTAGTGCATCGTTGCGGTACAGACCTCGTTAAGGTTGAAGCCGCAGATGTCGGACGCCATGGCGACGCCGATGCCCTTGTTGGCCGAGACGAGGATGTTGGGGAACGTGGTGGGCAGCAGGCGCGGCTCCTTCATGGCGCCGTCGTAGCTGTCGACGAAGTCGACCGGGTCCTTGTCGATGTCCTTGAAGATTTCGGCGCTGATGGGGGAGAGCTTAGCCTCGGTATAACGCGAGGCGGCGTAGCTCAGGTCGCCCGAATAGTACTTGCCAAAGTTGCCCTTCGACTCCACGAAGGGGGCAAGCAGCGCTTCGTTGCCCGTCGCCAGACGCACCATCGTCTCGTAGATCGCGGCGTCGCCGTGCGGGTTGAGCTTCATGGTCTGGCCCACAATGTTGGCGCTCTTCTGGCGCTCGCCTTTGAGCAGACCCATCTTGTACATGGTGTAGAGCAGCTTGCGGTGCGAGGGCTTAAAGCCGTCGATCTCGGGGAATGCACGCGAGACGTTGACGCTCATAGCGTAGGGCATGTAGTTGACCTCGAGCGTCTGCGTGATCGGCTGGTCGGTGACCTCGGAGTGCAGGCCGATGACGTTCTCGGCGTTGACCTGCTTTTTCTTTGGCTGGTTCTTCGTCTTCTTCTTTGCCACGATATCCTCTTGAACTTCTTATGGGCCGTCGTTATCGATTTGCTGCTACTGCAGATCCAACTGGCCCAGGTATTCCTTGCCGTGCTCGGAGATATGGCGCTTGCGGCCCGCCTCGTCGTTACCCAGCAACAGGTTGAACATGGTTTCCATTTTGGTGACGTCCTCGGGCTCCACCTTGATCAGACGACGCGTCTCGGGGTTCATGGTGGTGAGCCACATCATGTCCGGGTCGTTCTCACCAAGACCCTTGGAGCGGTTGATCGAGCACTTTTGGTCGCCGATCTCTTTAAGGATGCCGTTCTTCTCGAGCTCAGTGTAGGCAAAGTAGGTCTTTTCTTTGCAGTTGATCTCGTAGAGCGGCGACTCGGCGATATAGACATAGCCCTCGTCGATAAGTGTGGGCACCAGGCGGTAGAGCATGGTAAGTACGAGTGTGCGGATGTGGTAACCGTCGACGTCGGCGTCCGTACAGATGATGACCTTGTTCCAGTTGAGGTTGTCCAGGTCAAAGGCGCCCAGGTTCTTGATGCGCTTGTCCTTGATCTCCACGCCGCAGCCCAACACGCGCATGAGGTCCATGATGATGTCGGACTTAAAGATGCGCGGGTAGTCCTCCTTCAGGCAGTTGAGGATCTTACCGCGGACGGGCATAACGCCCTGGAACTCGGCATCGCGCGACGTGCGGATGGCGCCTGCTGCCGAGTCACCCTCTACGATGTAGATCTCGCGGCGGCTCTTGTCCTTGGAGCGGCAATCGATGAACTTCTGCACGCGGTTGGCCATGTCGGTCTTCTGCTGCAGGTTGGTCTTGATACTCTGGCGCGTCTTCTCGGCATTCTCGCGCGAGCGCTTGTTGATGAGCACCTGCTCCATGATCTTGTTGGCGGCGTCTTTGTTCTCGATCAAGTAGGTCGAGAGGCGTTCCTTAAAGAAGGCAGTCATGGCCTGCTGGATAAAGCGGTTGTTGATGGCCTTCTTGGTCTGGTTTTCGTAGGACGTCTGGGTGGAGAAGCAGTTGGTCACCAGTACCAGGCAGTCCTGGACGTCCTGCCACTTAATGCCGCTCTCGTTTTTGTTGTACTTGCCCTGTTGCTTGATGTAGGCATCGATGGCGCTGGTCAGAGCGCTACGGGCCGCCTTCTCGGGCGAGCCGCCGTTCTCGAGCCACGATGAGTTGTGGTAATACTCCTGCATCATGAAGGTGCGCGAGAAGCACATGCACGCGGTGATCTTTACGTTGTAGTCGGGCAGGTCCTCGCGGTCGCGACCGCGACGGTCGGCTTCGATAAAGAAGGGCTCGGTGAGATAGTCGGTGCCGACCTTCTCGAGCACGTAGTCCTCGATGCCCTTGGGATAGCAAAAATCCTCTTCGGAAAACTCGCCATCGTCACCCTCAATGCGCAGGCGGAAGGTCACGTTAGCGTTGACCACGGCCTGACGGCGCATGGTCTCGCGATACCAATCGTGGGGAATGCTAATTGAGGTAAAGACCTCAAGATCGGGGCGCCACTTGATGGTGGTGCCGGTGCGGTTCTCGTCGCTGGGCTCAATCTCGAGTGCCTTCTTTTTGGCGCCGACGACCTTGCCCTTCTTAAAGTGCAGGGAGTACTTGTTGCCGTCGCGCCAAACCGTGACGTCCATGTACTCGGAAGCGTACTGGGTCGCGCAGGAGCCCAGGCCGTTGGTGCCAAGCGAGAAGTCGTAGTCGCCGCCCTGGTTGTTGTTATACTTGCCGCCGGCGTAGAGCTCGCAAAAGACGAGTTCCCAGTTAAAGCGCTTTTCGGAAGGGTTCCAGTCGAGCGGGCAGCCACGGCCGTTATCCTCTACCTGAATGGAGCCATCGCGAAAGGCGGTAAGGGTGATAAGCTTGCCGTAGCCCTGGCGTGCCTCGTCAACGGCGTTGGACAGGATCTCGAAGGCAGCATGCGCGCAGCCATCGAGTCCGTCCGAGCCAAAGATGACGGCGGGGCGCAGGCGTACGCGTTCCTCGTCCTTGAGCTGGCGGATACTGTCGTTACCATAGTTTGCGGTGTTTTTTGCCATACTCGCTCTCTCGGTGCTCCTTTGCTGCATTTAAGTCATATAGATAGTCAAGGTAGCATAGCCCAGCCCACAGACGATTCCAACCAACACGAAATCCATCGAACAATCGTTCGGAATTTGATGGAACGGCGTTTACTCGGACAAGACCGAGTTGATTCTGCCCGAGTAAGTTTGAAGGCGGCTGGAGGCGCCCTACTTTGTTTGCGGATGGATCGAATCGAACATTGGGACAAGCGTCTCGTTTTATGGGCCACGGGCGTGCGTGCGTGAGTCCCTTTGGCCCATAAGGAACGCTGACGGGTCGTTATTTGGGCCGTGGGTCACTTCGCCGGCGCCGCGTTTCGTCATACGCTCATAGTGGAAGCCGATGCCACGGAGTCGACTTGCGACTCGGGCAACGGATGAGCTGCAAGCCGAAAGGAGCGGTGAGGATGATGAAGCCCATGACGAAGAAGCTGCTGTTAGGAATTCCCACCGTGACGCTTTCGGCTGTGTTGGCGTGTACGCTTGCCGGCTGCGGCGGTAATGCGCCGAGTGGCTCGGGCGGGAGCGCACCTGTGCAGGAGAAGTCCAAGAAGGCCAAGGCCTATGAGTCGCAGACGGTCGAGGTGGCTGGCATTACCTATGAGTCGGTGGCTCACGGTACGTTCTATCGCGGTGATGCCAAGAAGCAGGACGGCTTTTACCTGCACATCAAGATTACCAACAACAACACAAAGAACAGAACGTTTGACTCCTTTAACGTGCACGCTGCCCAGGGCGATCTTGAGGCAGGCGACCCGTTGTTTACTTCCGGCAAGGCGGCTGTCCTCGACTACGTTGCAAGCGAGGCTCCCGATGAGCTTCACGAGGGCATCGATCTTTCCAAGAGGCAAGATATCGGTCCGGGCGAGACCGTTGAGTATGTGTATTTCTGGGCGCCCAAGACGGCGTACTACGGGCCCATTACTGTCGAGTTCGTAGACGCTTACGCCCCCGCCAAGAATCATGAGGCCATGCACTTCGACACCACGGGATGCGAGACCAAGGAGTTCAAGGCGGCCGGCGGCGTGGCCGATTCTGGCGAGAAGGCAGATTTAACGGGCATCGACTGCGCATCGTACAGCATCGAGGCTGCCGATGGGTACACGCTGGATTCGTCCGACGAAGAGCGCGAAAAGGCAAACTTCTTCCACGACGAGACTGGAGGACGCCTGAACATCAGCATCTTCCCGCGCTCGCCGGAGGAAGAGGTTGCAAGCCTAGAGCAGGTCTACGAAGGCAAGGAGACAACAACCGACCAGGTCGAGTACAACGGCATAACGTGGCTGCGCTTTACCGGTCCCGACAACGGCCATACGCTGTTTGCGACGGCTCCCGCAACGGGTGAAACCGTCCGCGTGTCGATTGGCTGGAAGATCGATTGGGACGCCGCCGTGCCCATGATGGAGGCGCTGAAGCTCAAGTAGCGGACTGCGATTCCCATGTCAGGCGACTCAGGGCTGGCTTCGGGTACCCGAGGCCAGCCCTTTTGGCGTTCGATGAGTCGAGTCGGCGTCTCTCACAAAAGTAACTAGGAGCTAGCGAGGCCTATCCGAATTGACCTCATTGGCGGTGTCGGTTTCGAGCGCCGTGCGGCGGGCGCTGTAGGCGACAAGGCCGGCACCAGCTGCGGCGAGTGCTGCAGCGGCTGCCATGAGGGGAGCGTTGACATCGCCCGTGCCTGCAAGCGCGCCCGCTTTTCCGGAGCGCTTGTTATTGCCGTGATCCTTGCCGCTGCCGGAGCTGCTTCCGCTGGAGCCGCCGCCCTCGTCAGTACCGCCGCCACTCGAGCCGCCATCGCCGTCGACCGTCATCGGGGCGTCGTGAAGTCCTGTCGTATCCGCGCTGTCGCATACGCCGACCTGAACTTCTGAGCGTTCGCATGCCGCGTCGGGCACATGAAGCTCGTGCAGTATGGCACCCAGCGCCGAGTTTGCGCCCGGTCGAATTTCCTCGAGCGTTACGGGATCGAGCGCCACCAGATTACGCGCCTTCGCATATAACGTTACGCGTTTGCCCACTTCGTCGCTCCAACTCTCGGGAATGGCGAAGCTCATGCGGAATTGTGCCGTGCAACCCGGTGCCAGCACGGCGTTGCCGTTGTCGGCTACCAGCGGGTGCGTTGCAAAACGTGCGCCCAGCGTCTCGAGCGCGTACTTCACGTGTGCCATATCGTTGGCCGAAGCGTTCTCGGCAAGCTCCGGATCGTAGATCGAAGCCATGCGTGCGTTTGTTCCGAATCCGATGGATGCGCTGGAGAACGGCTGGCTGGAGCCCTCTCGGTACAGATCGATCGTGCCGGCGGTCAGCAAGGTGTTGCCGTCGTTTCGCACCGTGACCATGAAGGATTCGCCTGCTGCTCCGGGCACCACCGCGCCCGAGGTAGCGACCGCGCCCGTCGGAGTGGCACACGCCACCAAGGGCACTTCGATGCCGTGTAGTTCTGCCTCGCTCTTCTCCGCGCTCACAATGTGCGTGGCGAGCGCGGAGAGCATGCCCCCCGACGTCAAAAATGTCGTTATCTGATCGACGGGATGGTCCAGCTCGCACATCACGAACGGCTCCGTAAACAGATCACCTGCCAAGGTGCTGGCGAAGATGCGGAAGTGCTTGCCCATCACTGCTACTGGGTTGCCTTCTTCGTCGTAGGTTTGCCCCACCTTGCCATCGGTGTTCTCTACATAGAGCACGCACCTGCCGTTGTTGCTTACGCTAAACGATGCCGGGCCACAGCCCGCGGCGCCCACGGGCTGCGTTGCAAATGCCGATGCGCCTCGTGCCCAAGTAATATGCTGCAGCTGCTCGTTGACGGTAGCCAAAAAGCCCGTGTGTTGCGGCCACGGCACCGCGTGGGGTACTGCCGCATCTGGCGACATAACGCCCCAGCCCGCAATGGACTGGCCGATCACGGCGTACGATGCGCAGCCGCAACCGTCTGCAGTCTCGTATGCAACGGGCACCACCATTTTGCCGTTGATATTCTCGGGCGTGCCCAGCTCGATGCTCGACGGTGCCTGCGGAAAGCGGAGGACCTGACGGAACGTGAGACTGTCGCCCGAAACGTCCGACCACAGGGTAAAGCACTCCAGCGCAACCTCGGCCTCGCTGCCGAGTGCCTTTTCTGCGGTGGCTCCGCGGCGGTGGAGGTAGGCGCCCGACAGGCGCCCGTCGACTAGCGTCTTGCCCACCGTGATGCGTGGGCACTGCAGGCAATGGTAGCCATCCTCCTGAAGGCGGCCGCGCGAGATGCTGCGCCATGACGTATGCGATATCACGCGAACTCCGTCGTTGCTTATGCGCAGGCGCACAACGGACAGTATGCCGGATGTGCTCGCCGTATCGAAAAGGGTGTTGTCACCGGCGGGGCGCTCGCCCGAGACCAGCAGCACGTAGGCGTCCTGGTTTCTCCTCCCGTCTGTATATTCCACCACGTCGAAGTCGTAATCGAATATGCCGTTGCGCTCCACGTCGCCCTCGCCAAACCCAAGGGAGAAGTCCACGGGCGTGGGAGCGGACCACGTGCCGTTCGTCTTTGTATGCACCACCAGGCGCGAGCGACCATTCTCGCCGTAGCGCACCGAGGCGATACGGAATAGGCACTCCACGCCGGCAATCATCGTTAGCTTCATGTGGGCTTCGCTGAGCACGCCGGAAAACAGTACGTTGTCGCTCGAGGGTTTTATGCCGCCACGCTCGTCCTCCGACACGCCGGCAGAATTGGCGTTCGGGTCGGCAACGGTGTTCGTTGCCTGGCCGATATAGGTGTAATCGTACATCGGCGCGGCGTTTTCGTCGTTCTCTATCAGTGCATGGACGAAATGTTCGACCCGTCCCGTGTCGTCGCTTTCTGCATCCGCCTCGAGCTCAATGCGCGTGACCGCTTGATCCCAATCGCGCACGACGGGCGCGACGTTTACGACAGCGGCCTTAACCTCGGCGCGTGCGAGCAGCTCGGCGTTGGTGACGATGGTGGCCGATGCGATAAATTGCGGCACGCCGCCCGCCTCGATGTTGCCGGGCATGCCGAAGCGGGCATCCAACGTGTAAGGCGTATCTCCACCCAATGCGAGCTCAGAGCGCTGGAGCACATACTGGTTGCTATTGTTCACCGACATATTCCACGAATCGAGGAGTGTGGGCCACGATCCCGACCAAGCCTTGGTGGTCCACTTGAACATTACGAACTGGAGTATCACATCGACATCGACGTCTGCACCAACGCGCAGTCGCGGAAGCTGGTGTCCATTTGCCTTTTCGTACCCAATGAACAGCGTGAGGGATGCGGCGCCGCGCACGGCAGACGAAGCGACGCCTGCAACGCCGGCGCCAAAGGTGACGGCAAGCCCGATCTGGATGGTGAATGAGCCCGAGGTGTTTGAATAGTCGAGCGAAATGTTTTTAAAAAACGCCGCGCCGCTGCCGTGCGTGTGGGCACCCACGGCGAGCGCCAGCTTCGCCAGCACCCAGGGGTTGACGTTTAGGAAAAACGGCACCGGTCCTAGGGTAAACTGCTCGGTCCAATTGAGGTCGGTTCTTACCTGGAAGAGGGCTTTAATATTGCCGTATGCGGGGTCGTTGTTGCTGCCCCAGGTTTTGCCCACCCAATCGTAGGCGAGCGAGCCGTACAGCTGTGTGGCGATATCCATCGTGAACAGCGGCGTACAGTGGTGGCGAAGGAGCTTGGTGTTCCTTGGATCGGTGCCCGAACCGGCACTCATGCTCTTGTACTGATTCCACTTCCCCTCCATTTCGTCGAGGTAGCGGTTTGCCTGCTTGGCGCCCGACTCGCGCGGCGATTTCTTCCAGTATTCCGGATCAGGGTTGCCCGAATCGTTCATATAGCTGGCTGGTTTGTATCCTCCGCCAAACAGCACGTACCCGGCAAACGAGAAATCGAACAAAATGGGGAACGAGGGCATCCAGCAGGTGAACTTGTTGCCGCCGATGCCGGGAAACGCCGCCGGAAAATCAAACGGAGTGATCTCTTGGTCCATGGTAGTAGGAATGATGGTGGTCGAGCCCGATTCTGCCTTTGCGGCCGGCGCGGTGACAACGGCCATGGGGGAGGAGAGCGTGTAGGTTTTACCCTGATAGTCGAGGACGAAGCGCAGCCTGCACCCTTCTTCCAGAAGGTTTGACGCTGCATCGAGGAACTTGTCTTCGAGTGTGAACATTGCCAGATTATCCGCGCCCGATGCGCTGGCCTTGACTTGGCCGATCTGCGTGACGCTTTCGGGTGAGCTGCCCGCGGCAGGCGTCACTTTGTTGATGTGCAGCGTTGCCTGTCCACCCTGTGGCAGATGTGCCTGCACGGTAAAGGCGTGCGTGTCGGGCTGCTCGTTTGCCGTGTCGTCCTTCGGCAGTGCCATGAATGTAGCGTCGGCGTACTGGATGTCCCAATCGTCGAATGTGAGCTGGCGAAAGTACGGCTCGCCGTCGGAAAGCGGACGCGTTGGAACGGTTATGGCGGTGCCGCCCTGGATACGCGCGAGGGGAATCTCGACATCGCGGTAGCCTGCCATGCTAATGGAGATGCCGCCGTTAAAGTCGTACGCGTCGAGAAGCGTTGCCTCGTCCACGTAGCCTTCCGAAAGCGGCGCGACCTCAAAGATGGCCGTGCCTTCGTCATCGGTCGTGGCGGCGAGTTGCTTGCCTGCGGCATAGCGCGATGTGAGCGTGACCTGGGCACCCGTGATGGGCGTATTCTTGTTGGCAACGTCGACCACGACCACACCAAACATGGTGCGCGAGAGAACGAGCACCCTGAAGGGGTCTTTTTCGTCGGCATGGGCTTCGGTGGGCGCGAACGGCAATATGAAGGCGTTTGCGCTTCCCGGCACGCGCGGCAACATAACGCTCGCCAGCGAGGACGCTCCGGCAACAAGTAACGAACGGCGATCAAGCATCTTTGGCTCCCATCCCGCAGGTATCGGTGGAAATAATCCAATTTTGCGAGAAGGCGCCACGTGGCGGTAGTGCCGTTCGATGGCCAAAATGTCCAATTTGAGCGTGCGAAAGCGTCGGGCCCCCGGGACGCTTTCGATATGCCAGGTAGTCTGGCCGCTAACGCAACATATGCGCGACCAGCTCGGCGCGTGTGCCGATGCCAAGCTTTGCGTATACGCCGGATAGGCGGTTTTTGACGGTGCCCGGCGATACTCCCATATGGCGTGCGATTTCGACGTTGGTCCACCCGCGACAGGCGAGCATGGCCATGGTGAATTCCGTGGTCGTTAGATCGTCGGCCACGTCCTCGCCCGAATCGGGGTTGTGGATGCGCCGCCAGCCGTAGCTGAATCGATACGTAATCTCGATGATGCGTGCGAAGTCGTCAGGGTATTGCGTTTTTAGACACGCCTCGATAAGCCCCTGCAAAAGGCCGTGGTGCTCGCCGATGAGTTCGATAAGGCCGTCGGGACGCGCAACGTCCCAAGCGGCTCCGAAGTGTGCCTTTGCGGTGTCGATGTCCTTGAGGCTCATGCAGGCCATGGAAGCCGACAAGTGCAGGAACAGCTCCGAGATGGGATAACTTCCCTGTTTCATGATCAGGGCGTTTTCCGCCATGCCCAGACTGCGGCCATATTCGCCGCGCAGGTACAGGGCATGCGCCATCACGTAGCTGGCGAACAGGCGCAGGCCTTCGGGCAGATGCGCCGCAAGCGGATAAAACTCTTCGGCGGAATGCGGGGAAGGCAAGTGCAGCAGGACGCTCGCGGCGGAGGCGAATAGGATATGCGTGGCGTGGACGGCGGGCGATTCCTCGTCAGTTGGCGTATCGAGGATGCCCGCAAGGCAACGGCGGGCATCCTCGATACGATTGAGCGACAGACTGGCATATCCGCAGATAAGGCATGCGGAATAGCGCAGTGCGGGGTCGGTGGCGTCAAGATAGGGGCGTGCCGTCTTGGCAGCGAGGGTGGCCTGTCCGCGAAAGTACAGCGCTTCTGCCGTGGCGATGGTGCGCGAATCGGGGTCGGAAATGCCTGCAACCGCAGCGTCGATCTGCCCTGACACAAAAGCGGTGCACATCAACGGCATGGGAATGCATGGGTAGCCATCGCAGTCCATTTTCCATCTCCCATCAGGTGGCAACAATGCAGCAATTGTACTCCTGTTGCTCGGTACTGGAATTTGTGGGTATCGTCTACGTTTATGCCGAACGTATAAAGGAAGAGTCTATTGGCGATGCTCCCAAGGTGGCTATCGAAGCCTAGCTGACCTCGATATTCGGAAAAATTGCCACCCCTGCAAAAAGCTCTGCCGCAGCGGTGGGAAACGCATCTTCTGAGCATTCCGGCGTCTCCAGTTAGCGCTGGACTGCTGCTGTCGCCTGCGCGTTGGCGAGCGGGGCGTGGGGACCGTCCGGCGACCAGCGGTGACGGGCGAGCCCTGCCGCGTGCGTGGGCCTCCATCGGCGTAGACCCATGACCCGCATGGCATCGGAGAAGTCCGCCATGGCGTCCAGGACCTTACCGTCCGGCACGCCCAGCCTAGTGGCTCTCTTGAACCCGAGGTCGAAGGGGGTGTTGTGCAAGGCATATGGGGCCGAGTGGAAGTTGATCAAAAGAGCGTTACTTGACGTTTCATGCATAATGCCAACCGCCCCGCGACATCACGTTCGCAGCGCGCAGGGGCCGGAGAATCTTCGCGATGAGAGTTGACGTCTAATACCTTGCATCGTATAGTTTGTATAGCACAGTATATGACGAGAGGAGGTGTGCGGATGGAGGCACAGATGAAGCGCGGCTTCCTGGAGGCCTGCGTGCTCGCGGCCGTCTCCGGCGAGGAGTCCTACGGCTACCAGATCGTGAAGGACGTACCGGCGAGCATGGGGCTCACGGAGTCGACGCTCTACCCGCTGCTCAAGCGCCTGGAGAAGGCCGGGTGCATCACGGCGCGCTCCGCCGAGCACAACGGGCGGCTGCGCCGGTACTACCGCATCACGGACGACGGGCGAGCGCGCATCGAGGAGTTCCTGGCCGAGTGGCCGTCCGTACGGGAGATTTACGCATACGTTGAGGGGGCGCACCATGACGCGCGATGAGTTTCTGGGCCGGTTGGGCGAGCTGCTCGCCTGCCTGCCGGCCGAGCAGGTGGAGGAGACCAAGGCGTTCTATGCGGAGGCCATCGCCGACCGCATGGAGGACGGTATGAGCGAGGAGGAGGCCGTGGCCGCCATGGGCACGCCTGGCGAGGTGGCGGAGGCCACGCTCGATGACCTGCCTGCCGTGCCGCGCGCGATCGCGAGGACGCGCCGGCGCAGCACCGCGCTGCTGTGGGTGCTGACCATCGTGGGCTCCCCGGTGTGGGTGCCGCTGCTCGCCGCCTTCGCCGCCGTGGCCGTCACGGTCTATATCTGCATCTGGGTGCTGGCGCTCTGCGTGTGGATCGTCGCGGCGGCACTCGGCGCCGCTGGGGCGTTGTCGCTCGCGCTCGTGGCGGCGGGCGTGGCCGTCGGTCACGCGCCCTACGCGATTGCGATGCTGGGCTGCGGGCTCGCTTTCGTCGGCGTGGCTCTCCTCGTGGGCGTGGGCGCCTGGGAGGCATCCAAGCGGATCGCGCGCCTCTCGGCGCTCTGGGCGAGGAAGGCCGCCTCGCCCTTCTGGAAGGGTAAGGGCGAGAAGGGCGGCGCTGCCGCGCATCTCGCAGCGTAGAAAGGAGTGAGTACCATGACCAGTGCGAAGAAGATCTACCTCGCCGTGGCGGGCGGGCTCGTTGCCGCGGGTGTTGTCCTCGCGGGCATTGGCTTTATCGCTTCGGGTTTCGACCCGGCCGTGTTCACAACCCATGTCGACACGCGCTACAGCACCATCGTGCTCGGCGGCGTCGAGGTGGACGAACACGAGAGTATCCCGTTCATCAGCCAGCTCGCCAATCTGGGCGAGATCGACACCTCCGGCGTCGCGGATCCCGCCGCGCCCTAGGCGCAGCGAGCCCGGGCGCTCTGCCCGCCAAGCTGCGTAAGCCGGCGAAACCCGAACCTCAACCTCTACGCAACTGGCCCCAAGCCTGCGCCGATTCGCTCTCAGCGCCGCGCGGGGGCCCGTGACGCATGCCCAAAAAGGTACGAGGAGAAAGGAACGCGATGACGACAACCACGCCCTTCCGCCTTCACGGGGCCACGCAGGACCGGAAGCGACTGGGCCGTGCGGTGGGGCTGTGCTTGGATTGGCTACACTGATATGGACAGTTCCGTGAGGGGCGCGAGAGACGGGACTCTGGGGAGATCTTCGAGGAGGAGTGTCTCGACTGGAAGCGCGGGTTCAGTGGAGCAGGAACCTAATCTCTGTCTCTCTTGCTTTTTTGATTTGTTGAGAAGCCGGCATTTGGGGGCATTTTGGATAGCGAACAGTTCAAACAAGAAGCTGAGAAAATAGAACAAAGCCTGAGTGCCTTGAGAGTCGCCGAGCGCAATGCAGTGATTCCCTTCATGAACGGCGACTTTACCCAATGGGATCTATATCTGGCATCCTCCTCTGAGTATGCGATGAGACTGATAGACGGATTCATCTCCATGCTCGAGTCGAGGAATCTTGTTTGCGTCGCCCAGCTTCTCCGCGCACAGGTTGGAGTCTGCCTGCGGACATTCGCATTATTCGCCGCCGAAGACCAGGATGACTTTCTCAAGCAGGTGTTTCAAGGTGTGCCTGTGAACAAGCTGAAAGATTTCTCGGGTGAGAAGATGTCCGATGGAAGACTTCAAGACTTACTCGAGTAGTTCGATCCAAAGGTAAAAGATGTATACAAGGTGACGTCTGGATTCGTCCACTTCTCCGTTGATATTCTGCCGAGCATGGGTGTGCCTGGGGAGGGCTGTGAGGTCGAGTTTAATTTTGGAGCCGAGCCCAACGAGAGAAACAATGCGCCTCTCGTGGAATGCGGCAAGGCGTTCTGCCACTATGTCGACCTGCATCTCCAGATGCTCCATAAGGTGATTGCTTCGGATGAATGGTATGCCGATCGATTCCGTATCGATTCCGATGGTCCTGCAGACGAGGCCTCGAAAAGCGAGAAGGTGTAGGTCGAACGCATTGACGCTGCCTTGACAGCATCCCGATATGATAACGAATGGGAGGTTCCCTGCGAAATGTGCGCCTCTGTATATTCTCGCTAGGACGCCCTCGACCGATAAGGCATCGTTGAGTTCAATTTGAGTTCAGCTCGGGTGCCTGAAAATCGCCCAACTCTGATAAAAGGGGAGACGACGGTACACCACGTAGACGAGAGGCTATGGAAGTGCACGATTTGATTATATTGGCGCGCTAAACCGCCCCGCTGCCCAACTTGAACTCCGCTCACGCGTGTATGGGGCTGCGAGAGGTAACGGCCTGCGGCCTCCTTTGTGTGCTCGATGATATCTTCGAGCATGCCGGGCATGGCGGAGACATTCGCTGCAATCCAGCCGTGTTCAAGCGCCGTTTCGGATAGGAGCGAGAGGGGGCTGTCTTGCCCGTTTCCCTTGCACCCGTAAAGATGGTTGACAGTTTGGGGTCTCCCGGGTCTTTAGCTTTTACCGCGCTAGATGCCTCATGGAAACTGTTGGACTTTAATCAGACAGACCCAGCATGTCGTTTTCCTCCATGAGGACATCGGCTAAAACCGCAACACCTATGCTTGTTTAAGCAAACCTCCTGATAGTCGTGGAGCTGCTGTAGCCCGACATGCAGGACATCGCTCGGCTTAAACACCGGATGCCGCATCCGCGAAACGAGTTGCGGTGCACCCTGTTCCAAAAGGCTGCCAAGTACCATGGCGTGAGCGTTGGGGTAGCCATCATTCAGCGTGGATACATCCGGATGCGCATAGATCCAGACGATTCCAACGTTCTCGTATTTCCCGTGCAGGTAATCGAAGAGGGCAAGCGACACCATACAGTTGCCGCCGACGGTCACGACTCTGTCGGAGTTTTCTGCCGTAAGCTTCCTCTGCGCATCCTGAATCCCCGCCAGGACTTCGTCCTCGGCATAGATGCGAACTGCCTCCCATTCCTCATGTCCAAGTTTTGGGACGCGTTTCACAATGCCGGGTGGAACTCCTGGACAGTCGGATCACGTGGTGGCCCCCTTTGAGAGGGTCACGAGCATCACGGTTCCGTTCTCGGAACTTGTTTCGACCTCTACCGTGCCACCGTGAAGCGCTGCAATCTCCCAAACGAGCGCTAGCCCGAGTCCTGCGCCGCCGTATGCCCTGCTGCGGGATTTGTCTAGACGAAAGAACGGCTGGAAGACGCTCTCTCGGTACTGCTTGGGTATTCCCGGGCCCTGGTCCTCGACTCGCAGGAACACGTGGCTGTCGTTGTCGCAGATGGAGACGTTGACAGTCGAGTCGGGGCGGCTGTAACGGATGGCATTTTCGACCAGGTTAAACACCAGCCGATAGAGGAGCGTGTCGCTCCCGGTTACTAAAGCGTCTCCAGCACAATTGAGGGCTATGCCCTTATTTTCGGCAAGTGGCGCAAGGTCGGTGAGGACCTCTTCGGACAAGGGGCCAAGTTCAACATCGTCCTCGCAAGGAACGCTGCGAAGCTCACTCATCTCGAGCAATACCTTGGTCATTCGCGACATCCGTTCGGTTTGTTCTTGTAGCAGGTCGAGCAGCTCGGCTGTTTCGGGTTGCAAACCGGAGTGCTCGGAGATGAATAGTTCAATCTGTGCTTGCATAAGGGCGAGCGGAGTGCGCAGCTCGTGTGCGGCGTTGCCGGTAAACTGACGCTGTGCAGAGAACCCTTCGCCAAGACGGGCGATCATGTCGTTGAAAGAGGCGCTGCATCGTTGTAGCTCGGTGGGCACATCTTCACTGAGTCTGATTTCGCTTAGGTTGTCAGGCTGCACACGCTCAACCTGGGCTGCAAAAGCCCGTAGCGGTTTGAGTGCACGGCCGCTCACAAAGTATGCCAGCACGCCGCCAAGGAGTGTGACTCCAGCCGTGATGTACCAGGCTGTCGTGCCAAAAGACTCCTGTGCGTCGTTTACGACGATCGTGACCTCGTCATCGAGGCTCCCCTTCGTTGGGTCAAACGCCTGAGGTGCATCTACGCCGGCTGCGCTAAGGGCCGAGATGTCGCTGCCGATAGCATCCATGTAGCGCATGCCCGTATAGCCGACCAGGCAGTTCGTCAGCACGCATGCTGCACACGTGAGCAGTGCCGTCATAATCGTTATGCGCCATTGCAGCGAAAGCCTTTTCATTCGCTATCCTCCATAACGTAGCCCTCTCCAATCCGATTGCGAATCGGGTCGTATCTCAAAGCGCTGCGTAGCTTTTTGCGGAGCGACGAGATGTGAACGCGGGTTGCGTTGCTAAAGCTGTTCACGCTGCTATCCCAAACGTGCTCTATAAGCTCCTCTTGACCTACCGGTCGCCCCTGATTAAGCATCAGGTATTCCAAGATTCCCGTTTCCTTGCGTGTAAGAGATAAGGCCTCGCTGTCCACGGAAGCGATGCGCGCCTTGGTGTCAAAGCTGAGCTTTCCGCAGGTTAAAACTATGTCGCTTTGTATAAAGCGTCTTAGGGTAAGGCTGCGAATCCTTGCCGCAAGCTCGTCCAGATGAAACGGCTTGGTGAGGTAATCGTTGGCGCCGGCATCGAGTCCGGCGACTTTATCGGATACTTCGCCACGTGCGGACAGAATCAGTACCTTAGTCTCGCAGTCAGTTTTCCTAAGTTCCCTGAGTACGGTCATGCCGTCGATACGGGGAACGTTGAGGTCGAGTACCACGAGGTCGAAGGCCTCAACGTTCAGTAAGTCGAGCGCCTCCTGTCCGTCGTGACAGCAGTCGACGCTGTACGCCAAGTTTCGCAAGCTGCGCGCGATTGCATCACACAGCGCCCGCTCGTCCTCGACGATCAAAATACGCATAACAGTCTCCTTGCACATTCCAAATCGCGCTTAACACGGATTTTATAGTCGATATGGTCCAATGGTCACGTAACGAAAGGAGTGGTCAGGTTGTTCAAAGCGGTAAAACCCGTGGTACAGGTCGCTTTGTTGATCGTCGGAATTGCCATGGTGTGCTTTGGTGTTATGCGTGGCGAGGCGGATGCCGTGCTGGCCAAAGCGATTAGGCTGTGCTTGGAGTGTATCGGAATTGGATAAAAGAGAAAACACTGCGTCGCATGTTTTGGCCCGATTTCGCGGATTCATTCAGGCGGCGGCAACACTTATTACCAACATTCACCTGCCAAACTTTGCCAAAGGCGGCATCTATCAGGGCGCGGGAAAAACCGTCTGCGTACCTGGACTTAATTGCTATTCGTGCCCCGCGGCATCGGGTGCGTGCCCCATCGGGTCGTTCCAGGCGGTGGTAGGTTCATCCAAGTTCAACTTTTCTTACTACGTCACCGGTACGCTCATTTTGCTCGGCGTGCTGCTGGGACGCTTTGTATGCGGCTTTCTGTGCCCGTTTGGCTGGCTGCAGGAGCTGCTGCACAAGATCCCCGGCAAAAAGCTTTCGACAAAAAGGCTCAAGGCGCTTACGTATATCAAATACGTTGTGCTGCTGTTTGCTGTGGTATTGCTGCCTGTGCTGGTGGTTAACGACGTGGGCATGGGCGACCCGTTCTTTTGTAAGTACGTCTGTCCTCAGGGCGTGCTCGAGGGCGCCATTCCGCTGGCCATTGCTAATGCCGGCATTCGATCTGCGTTGGGACAGCTCTTTACTTGGAAACTTGCCGTTCTCATTGCCGTGGTAGTGCTGAGCGTTTTGTTCTACCGCCCCTTCTGCAAATGGATTTGCCCACTCGGCGCATTCTATGCGCTCATGAATAAGGTGTCCCTACTGGGGATTCGGGTCGATGCATGCAAATGCGTCTCATGCGGCAAGTGCTCAAAGGTTTGTCAGATGGACGTTGATGTGGTCCGCACGCCCAATCATGCCGAATGTATCCGGTGCGGAAAGTGCATCGGGGCCTGTCCTGTCGATGCCATCAGCTATCGCTATGGCCTGGATGTGTCGGCGGAAAAGCTTCCCTTGACCGCCGATAAAAAGTAAACAAGCTTCGACAAAACGGAGGAATGACCATGAAGCTTTCTAAGATTGCGGCCCTGTTTATGGTGCCGGTATTGGCCTTGTGCCTTGTGGCATGTTCGGCGCCCGGTGGCAATGCGAACGAATCTGCGAGCTCCGATCCTAAGATCGCAGAACTCACTGCGCAGAAGCCGGCCAATGCCGACGAGGCCGCCGAGCTGTATGCGAAGCTCATGCAGAAGGAGAACGAGATTTTTTCGAGTGATAACGCGCTGTGGGAAAAGGTATTCAATGCGGCAAATAAAGACTCGGCAATGATTGAGGATGGCAGCAATTACGGCGATTTTCTGCTCAAGACCATCGACGGCGCCAAGGATAAGTTCACGGCGGATGAGCTTAAGACACTCAAGGCCGGTGCACAGCAGATCAAGGAGATCGAGGACAAGCTCGAGAGCCTGGAGAAGGAGTTCCCCGGCTGTGGAAGCACGCCGAGCGCAGGCGAGAGCGTCGACGCTTCGACCGCTGGCATGACGGCCGGTGCCAATGCTTCGAGCGAGGCGACGAAGTTCCCCAGCTTTACGGGCAAGGACCTGGATGGCAACGACGTGAACAGCGACGAGCTGTTCTCTAAGAACAAGGTCACCGTCATGAACTTCTGGTTCACCACTTGCAAGCCGTGCGTGGGTGAGTTGGGCGACCTTGAGGACCTGAATCAGGAGCTTGCCGAGAAGGGCGGCCAGGTCGTGGGCGTCAATTCCTTTACGCTCGATGGCAACAAGGGCGAGATTGCAGATGCCAAGGACGTGCTGAGCAAGAAGGGCGTGACATATAAGAACAACTGGTTCAAGTCGGATAGCGAGGCCGGTAAGTTTACGTCAAATTTGTTCTCGTTCCCGACAACGTATGTCATCGATCAGAATGGCAACATCGTAGGGGATCCAATCGTGGGAGCCATCAGCTCCGCCGAGCAGCGCGCAGCACTCGACAAGCTGATCGATCAGGCAATCGCAAACAGCGAACAGTAGGTTCGAATGTGGCAAAGGGACAGTCCCTTTGCCACATTGTCAATGCCATGTGCGGGATGGTGCGCCACGCGACGTGCCGTCCCGTTCGTTTTTGTGCGGCTCCCAACATTCCTCACTGGCACCGGCAAAACAGTTTCCATTGATACGGCTCCTAGAGACCCAGAAGGGCACACATAACGGCCTTGATGGTGTGCTGACGGTTCCCTGTCTCACGGAAGATGACCAAAGCGTTGGCCTCAAAGCGCTCGTCGGCAATCTCAAAGCCCTCGGTGATGATCTTGCGGTACAGGTCATTCTTGCGACAGTTGACTTTTGCTGCTCCCTATTATTCCTGATAGATTAGACCATGGGAGAAGGAGTCGCAGATGACCATGGTGCAAAACGTTGTAGAGAAGCTCCCTTTTTGGGCGCATCTGTCTTCTGACGAGAGGACGCTCGTTTTGGAGCAAGCCGCCTTGCGCACCTTCGATGCCGGCCAGCTTATCGGCGGCAGCGATAGCTCCTGTACCGGCATGTTCCTTATCGTTCAGGGTGGTGTCCGCGTCAGCCTCCTTTCCGAGGAAGGCAAGGAGGTCACGCTCTTTAGGATTGGGTGCGGCGAGTGCTGCGTTACAACAGCTTCGTGCGTAATTCGGCAAATCTCCTTTGGCACGTTGGTTGCCGCAACAGAGAAATCCGAGCTCCTTATTGTGCCTATCGGTGTTTGCGAGCATCTTGCCAGCAACAATATTTTCGTCAAAGTCTTTATGCTCGAAGTGGAGGCGCGGCGCTACTCTCAGGTGGTTCGTGTGCTCCAACAGATGCTTTTCCGACGTCTCGACCAGCGTGTTGCCGACTATTTGGTTGAGCGATGCCAGGCAACGGGGTCAATGGAGCTCCGGGTCACTCAAGACGAGCTGGCGCGTGACATCAACTCTGCCCGCGAGGCGGTGACGCGCGTGCTGCGTCGTCTTGCCAATGAAGGTCTTGTCGAGGTGAAGCGCGGGCGAATCCTTGTTCTGGATGTCGACGGTTTGACACGCCTGCCGTAGCGATGGCTTTGCCATGGTGCCTATCCGCCCAGTGCCTGGCACTCGCTCTTAAGAAAAAATTGTCCCATACGGTGACTTGGTCACGGAACCGGTCTGCGCCTTCCGGGCATACTGGCATCAAACGATAGGGCAAGCGAGCAAAGGGACTCATCATGGGATTGTTCAATCTATTTGCTGGGGTGGATATCAACAAAGGTGTTGAAGAGTGCCGTGCGACCGAAGGTGCGGTGTTGATCGATGTGCGTGGCGCCGATGAGTATCGGCAGGGACATATCCCCGGTGCCATCAACATTCCCCTCGACGGCGTCAATCGCGTGCTTGTCGAGTATCCAAAGAAGGATACGCCTCTGTTCGTGCATTGCCTGAGTGGCGCTCGTAGCGGTCGCGCTGCGAGCTTTCTTCAGCGTGCGGGCTACGTCAACGTGAAGAACATCGGCGGAATCAATAGCTACAGCGGAAAGGTGGTGCGTTAACTATGAAGGTGGTTATCGTGGGGGGCGTTGCTGGCGGTGCATCGGCGGCAGCGCGCTTGCGCAGGCTTGACGAGCAGGCGGAGATTGTCGTTTTTGAGCGCACAGGTTATGTCTCCTATGCTAACTGCGGATTGCCATACTTTATTGGCGGCGTGATTGAGGAGGAATCTGCGCTCACGCTGCAATCGTCCGAGGGCTTTTGGAATCGATTCCGCATTGCCGTGAAGACGAGCCACGAGGTGATCGCCATTCATCCCGATGTGCATACGGTTGACGTTCGCGACCTGCTCACCGGCGAGGAATTTGTCGAGACGTATGACAAGCTGATTCTTTCGCCAGGCGCGCATCCCATTCGCCCCGCTCTTCCGGGAATCGATTTGGATAAGATCTTTAGCCTTCGAACGGTAGAGGACACGCTGCACATTCATGGTTATGTGCAAGAGCATGAGCCGAGGAGCGCCGTGGTGATCGGTGGCGGCTTTATCGGTGTTGAGGCTGCCGAGAACCTGCGTGGCTTGGGTCTCGAGGTGACGCTTTTGCAGCGCCCCGGGCAGTTGATGAACAACCTGGACTACGACATGGCGACGCTGCTTCATGCAGAGGTCCGCGGGCATGGCGTTGACCTGCGCCTTCGTGCCGACGTTACGGGCTTTGAGGAGGCCGATGGCCGTGTGGTCACACATGTGGCGGGCGATGATTCCATTACGGCCGATATGGTGCTACTCGCTATCGGCGTTGCGCCCGAGAGCCATTTGGCAAAGAAAGCTGGTATCGAACTGGGCATCAAGGGCTCCATTGTGGTGAACGACCGCATGGAGACGTCTGCTCCTGACGTATATGCCGTGGGTGATGCCGTGCAGGTCAAGCATCAGGTGACGGGCAAGGACGCGGTGATTTCCCTTGCAGGCCCCGCTAATAAGCAGGGACGTATCGTCGCCGACGTGATTTGTGGCTTAGGCAGTCGCTATCAGGGCTCGCTGGGTTCTTCGGTAATCAAAGTGTTCGACTTGACAGCTGCGAGCACGGGCCTTTCTGTGAAGGCAGCGCGTGCGGCGGGAATCGATTACGAGAACGTCGTGCTGTCACCTGGATCGCATGCGGGTTATTATCCCGGGGCCACGCCCATGACCATGAAAGTTGTGTTTGAGAGGGAAACCTTGCGTCTGCTGGGCGCGCAGATTGTGGGCATCGATGGCGTGGACAAGCGCATCGATGTGCTGGCGACGGCAATCCAGGCCGGTATTCGGGCCGATAAGCTCAAGGATTTGGATTTGGCTTATGCGCCGCCATATTCTTCGGCGAAAGACCCGGTGAACATGGCCGGTTTTTTGATCGAAAACGTGGGCTCGGGCATGCTCAAGCAGTGGCATTGGGAGCAGGAACCGGATCTGCCGCGCGATGGTAGTGTGCAGCTGCTCGATGTCCGTATGGTTGGCGAGTATGACCGCGGACATATCGACGGCTTTGTGAACATTCCCGTCGATGACTTGCGTGCTCGCTTGGGGGAGCTTGACGTGACAAAGCCTGTTTATGTTATTTGCCAAAGTGGTCTTCGCAGCTACATTGGCTGCCGCATCCTCGCTCAGTACGGTTTTGACTGCTATAACTTCTCGGGTGGCTATCGCTTCTTTGCTGCTGTGACTAAAGACCATCGCGGTAGCGATAACGTGATGCCGTGTGGATTGGAAAAGTAGGCCTTTTGAGCGGCGTGTATGACAATGACAAGATAGAGTAGGACAAACGCGTCGAATACGAACGGCGGGGGAGAGCGGGCAGGGTGCCTGCGCAGGAGAGGTTGCCGTCCATGTTGGAGCTCAAAGGTATTTGCAAAAGGTACGTTACGCAGTCGTTTGCGCAGGTGGCGCTCGACAGCGTGAGCCTGTCTTTTCGCGATAACGAGTTCGTGGCCATTCTGGGTCCCTCGGGCTCGGGCAAAACTACGATGCTCAACGTTATCGGTGGGCTCGATCATTTCGATTCCGGTGACCTGCTGATCGACGGTATTTCGACCAAGGACTTTCACGATCGCGATTGGGATGCCTATCGCAACAACCGCATCGGCTTTGTGTTCCAGAGCTATAACCTCATTCCGCATCAGACCATTTTAGAAAACGTTGAGCTGGCGCTTACGCTCACGGGCGTGGGGCATGCCGAGCGCCGCCAGCGTGCGCGCGAGGCGTTGGAGAAAGTCGGCCTGGGCGAGCACGTTAACAAGCGCCCGAGCCAGCTATCGGGCGGACAGATGCAGCGCGTAGCCATCGCCCGCGCCCTGATTAATGATCCCGAGATTGTGCTGGCAGACGAGCCGACCGGCGCTTTGGATTCAACGACATCCGTGCAGGTCATGGATTTGCTCAAGGACGTGGCGCGCGACCGCCTGGTCATCATGGTCACGCACAATCCCGAGCTGGCGTACCGGTACGCCACGCGCATCGTCAACCTGGCGGACGGCAGGATTACCGACGATTCCGATCCCTTTGATGTTGCCAAGGCCGCGCGTCGTGAGGCCAAGCCTACGCGCAAAACCTCGATGAGCTTTGTGACGGCGCTGGGGCTTTCTGCTCGCAACCTCATGACCAAAAAGGGCCGTACGGCCATGACTGCCTTTGCGGGCTCGATTGGCATTATCGGTATCGCGGCGATTCTGGCGCTGTCCAACGGCGTAAACGGCTACATCAAAAAGGTCGAGGAGGATACGCTCTCGAGCTACCCGCTCACCATTTCCAAGCAGGATTACGACCTGTCGTCTATGATGGGCGGACAGGGGGCCACGGATGATGACTCGCCTGAAAACGTGGATTCGTCCGACGACAGTGCCGGCAGCAAGGCTCAGGGGACCGATAGGATCCCTGTGGTCACGGCCGTAAAGGATATGTTTGCGAGCGTTAAGTCCAACGACATGACGAGCTTTAAGGCATGGCTCGATGCCGGTGGCGACGGCATCGATAAAGAGGTCAACGCCATTCAGTACGGCTACGGTGTATCGCCGGTTGTCTATCGTGCCGGCAAGGGCGATGAGAAGCCTGTCCGGCTGGTGCCCAACGCCATGACCGAGGCCATGAGCGGCGGCGCGAGCTCAGCAGCAACGGTGAGCATGGAGTCCATGGGAACCTCGGTCTTCAACGAAATGATTGACGATCAGAGTCTGCTCGACAGCCAGTACGATGTCGTTGCCGGTCATTGGCCCACGTCCGCCAACGAAGCCGTGATGGTGCTTTCGAGCCGCGGCACGGTGGGCGATTACACGCTCTACAGCATCGGTGCGCTGGATATCGATGAGCTCAACGACCTGGTTAACAGTGCCATGGCGGCCGACGGCAAGGCCGAGACGCCCGAGACTGGCACCGATTTTACCTACGACGATGCGCTGTCCACGACGTTTAAGGTGCTGTCGCCGGCCGATGCCTATCGCAAAAACGAAGAGACCGGCATGTGGACCGATATGTCTGGCGACGCCGACTTTATGGCCGCCAAGGTTGCCGACGGTATTGACGTGCACATTGTGGGCGTGGTGCGACCTAACGAGACAGCCAATGCGAGTGCGTTGTCTCCGGGCATTGCCTATACGCATGCGCTGACCCGCCAGCTTATGGAACGCGCTGCCAATTCGCAGATTGTGCAAGAGCAGCTTGCCCACCCCGAGACAGACGTGTTTACCGGCAAGACCTTCGACGAGCTGCAAAGTGAAGCCAAACAGGGCGTGGACCTGGGCAGCATGTTCAGCGTGGACGAGGCGGCGCTGAAGAGCGCGTTTTCGTTTGATGCGTCTGCACTCTCGGGCGCGGCCGGCGGTATGGACCTGTCGGGTCTTGACTTGTCCGGGTTGGATATTGACCTTTCGGGCGTTGGGAGGGACATCGACTTCAGCGACATCATGGCCAAAGCGCCTGCTCCAGATTTCTCGGGCGTCTTTGACGGTTTGGAGCTCACGCCCGAGCAAATGCAGCAGGTGGGAACGCTTGCCAACCAACTGTTTGAGGGCTTTTTGCGGTCTGATCAGTTTAGGGCACTGTCACCCGAAGATCTTAAGGACGCGTCAAAGCTCGCCGCCGCGTTCTCGACGTATCTTGAGAGTGATACGGCAGCCCAACAAATCCTGGCCCAGCTCAAGGCCCTCGGTGGCGATGCCCTGGCCGAACGCCTGCAGCACGCGATGACCGACTACGTGCAAAATCAGCTGGCTCCGTATCTGCAACAGGCTATGGATCAGGTGATGAAGTCGATCAGCGATCAGATTGCGGCGACGGTGTCAGCTCAGCTCAAGGCGGGCGCGGCAGGGCTCATGGGCCAGATGGCGATGCAGATATCTTCGAGTTTTGCCAACCTAGCGAGCGCTATGCGTGTGGATGCGAGCGCCTTTGCGCGTGCCATCCATTTCAACATGGACGCCGAAGACCTGAGCTCGCTCATGATGAGCTATGCCAAGGCGTCAAAGCTCACCTACGATAACAATCTGACCACGTTGGGCTATGCGGACGAGGCGGACCCCATCTCGGTCAAAATTTTCCCGCGCGACTTTGAGGCCAAGGAGCGCGTGCTCGATCACATCGATGCGTACAACAAGCAGGTCAAAGCCGCCGGCCATGATGATCGGGCAATTTCGTACACCGACTACATGGGCATCATTATGGGTTCGGTGACCGACATCGTGAACACCATCAGCTTGGTGCTCATCGCATTCGTGAGTATCAGCCTGGTGGTGAGCTCCATCATGATCGGCATCATCACCTACATCAGCGTACTGGAGCGCAAAAAGGAGATTGGCATCCTGCGCGCGATCGGCGCGTCAAAGCGCAACGTGGCCAACGTATTCAATGCCGAGACCTTTATCGAAGGCCTCATTGCCGGCGTCTTTGCTATTGTCGTCGTGGTGCTCGTGAGCTTCCCGGTCAATGCCTGGGCGCTTGCGGCCAAGCAGGTCCCCAACCTGATGAGCCTGCCTGTGCAGGATGCGCTGGTGCTCATCGCGATTTCGGTGCTGCTGACGGTTGTCGCCGGCCTGCTGCCGGCCCGTAGCGCATCCAAGAAAGACCCCGTGGAGGCCCTACGCTCCGAATAATGTGACAAAGGGACAGTCCCTTTGTCACATTCATCTCCCTGCACCTAGTTCGTTTTGCCCATCAACGTGATGCGGATGGTCGGATGGGTGTACTCGTCAAACTCGTCCTTGGGATCCGTATCAAACGAGCAATACGCTTTGACGGGGCCGTCATTCGTCCTGATAGAGATTCTCTCGTAGAGCGAGCCGTTCAAAAAAGCCTGCCTAAACTCTTCGGGGAGCTTCTGCGGTGCCAGGAGCTCGGGGCTTGCGGTCTTGACGTCTATGGTTTGGACGGCAGAGGAAAGCTCGTCAAGATCGAGCTCGATGCGGGCGAGGTTGTCCTCGAGGCTCGCGCCGGGGTCGACCTCTGCTGCGTAGCTCACTTCCGTGAGCGTCCCCTTGTTGTCAAAATCCAGGTACGTATAGGTTTTCTGGGCATCGGAGTCGCCGTCGTGCAGATAGCCGCGGACGTGATAGCCGTAGTCTTGATATCGCTCGTAGGGGTTATCGGCGGACACGTACTCGCATGAGGGCTCGAGCGCCTTACGAGCGATGGCGATCTGCTCGGCCGCGGCCGCGGCGTTCTCTTGCATCTCGATGTTTCCCTGCGCCAGCTGTGGGATATAGGCACCGCACACGATTGCGAGGGGCAGCGCCACAAGCGCGACGATCCACTTTTTTGCACGGGGGATGGGCACGCCACAGGCTTCTGCCATGGCCTTTGCGTTGGCAAAGCTCTCGGCAAGCACGTCTGCCGCGGTGGCGACGGCGCCTACGGCAGCGGCGACTTCTGCCGCGCCGCCCAGGTTGCGTGCAGCCTCGTTGTCGCTGTTCTTGAGCAGGCGTGCGGCGGCCTGCGTGCCAACAACGCCTGCGATCTGTGCCGAGCGGTCTTTTTCGCTCTGCTCGACGGCGAGCCGGTACTGCATTTCCTTCCACTGCTTGCCACGCATGCCAAAGCGCGGGGCGAGAGCGCAATAGCAGAATATGACGAGCTCGATGGCGGTGAGCACCAAGGCGGTCATCATGCCCGTCTCTTGGAAGCCTTCGTGATGGAAGACGATGTCGTCGATCATTTCGAAGGGAATGATCAATAAGGGCAGCACGAATGCCATGGCAAGCGCCGCTCCGGCAACCTTGGGGCAGATGCAGTATCGCTGGATGCGCTTACGTTCTTGTTCGCAGAGTGCTGCCATGGCTGGTCCTTGGTGTCGTGGCGGTCGTTGTGGCGCGATGCCGTCATATGTGACTCAGTATAGAGAATCCCGCCATCGGTGAGCGCAGGTCATACGGCAAAAGTGCCACGACTGCCCTGGTTTAGAGCGGGTGCTCCTGTGCCCACGCGATGATGCCGCCCGATACGTATGTGTGCCAAAATAAGCACTCGTATGATGATTTGCAATGTGACAAAGGGACTGTCCCTTTGTCACATTGAGTTGAGAGTGGATGTTGATGTATTTATCGCTGGCCCCTATGGAGGGGATTACCGGGCATGTGTTCCGTCGCGTGCATGCGGAGTGTTTCGGTGCGCTCGATTGTTATTACACGCCGTTTTTGCCGCCGCCGCGCGTGGGCAACCGCTTTGGCGGCAAGGCGTTTAAAGAGGCCGATCCCGCCAATAACCAGGGGCTTAACGTGGTGCCTCAACTGATGTCCAAAAACGCGGACGAGTTTGTGTGGGCGGCGCAGGTGCTCGCCGACATGGGTTACCGCGAGGTCAATCTCAACCTTGGCTGCCCTTCGGGCACGGTTGTCGCCAAGGGGAAGGGTTCGGGCTTTCTGCGCAACTTGGATGAGCTCGAGGTGTTCTTGAGTGACGTGTGCGAGCGGTCGCCGTTGCCGGTATCGGTAAAGACCAGGCTGGGACTGGAGAGCGACGACGAATACGAGCGTGTGCTCGATTTGTATTGCCGTATGCCGTTGGCAGAGCTTATCGTGCACCCGCGCGTGCAAAAGGACCGCTATACGGGATCGCCGCGCAAGGAGTTTTACGGCGAGACGCTGGAGCGTGCGCCGTTTCCCGTGGCCTATAACGGCGACATCTTTGATCTTGAGGACATGGATGCGCTGGTGGAGGCCTATCCCGAAACGTGCCACGTAATGTTGGGGCGCGGCTTGCTTGCGAACCCCGCGCTGGCTCGCATGGTTGCCGGCGGCCCTGCTGCCACGGCGGCTGAGCTGCAGCGCTTCCACGACACGCTGTTTGCGGCGTACGCGGAAGAGATTGGCGGCAATGCGGTCTTTCGCATGAAGGAGTGGTGGTTCTACGCCAAATGCGCCTTCATTGACCCCGCTACCGTTCACAAGCTCGTACGCAAGACTAAAAAGGTCGACGAATACCGCGCCGCCGTCGATCGCGTCTTTCGCGAACAACCACTCGCACCTATAGCCCGCTTCCACGGCTAGTTAGTCATTTGGGGCGTTCTTTATCGACTAGTCATTTAAGAACGCCCCCAACGACAATGTTGCAAAAGCTGTACACCAGCATCCAAAGATGCCGAAAAATGTCGACTTTGGATGCTGACGTACACGTTTGGGTTTGGCGGGGACTAGGCAATCATTGCATCGAGCGTAATGAGCTCCCTGAGCCGCTCCGTGCGTGTCTGCCCATGACGCTTTGCCTTTGCGTCAAACGCCTCAAGAACCGATTCACCCACGCGTGCCGACAAAACAACGCTCGGCTCATCGGAGATCGGCGGCCTTCCCAACTTGATAGTGCGACCCTTTGGCCACTCATCCTTTTCGTATGCCTCTGCGGCCTTTTCCAGCTCTCCGGGAGCAAACCCCATCATCTTCTCGAGCTGCTTAGCGTCCATAGTGCCTCCTATCGATCGATCCCGATTTCTCTGAGCACCTTGCGCGTAGGAGGGACAAGGGCGTGGTAAATGATGTACCCATCTCGATCGGGGCAACATCGAGCGATGAGCTCCATAAGGGCCTCTCTTTTTGTATACAGTTTTGTAGACAAAAATGCAAGCAGTTAATACGGTTAAGCAGCCTGTTTTGATTGATTTTCTCGATGTAAAGTCGTCACCGGAGAACCCACCGCTTCTTCGCTTCTCAGCTCGGCATGTGAGCGTCCATTGAACTCCCACAGGGGGGTGTTTTCGTAGACTATTGTGAGGAGCTTGGAGACCTTGATTATCTTCGCCTGTTCGTAAAAATCGGGTCCTACGACGATCAATAAAAATTCGGCATCTTCGATTGTTTGTTGCGCTGTCGGCATGCCATTGAGACCAATAGAGCGCAAGAGCTTTGCCATGATGAAATCGAACTCGCCCTCTCTTGCGTGAAGGCTTGCGGCGCTAAGTTTGAAATCTTTAAAATATACTGTTTGAGATATTCAACGGCTCGTGTGTAGCTGGCATATCCGCAAACGACGTCCTCATAATCGAGCAGTTTAATCGAATGCTGCTTATGACCAGCGAATATAGCTGCCTTTTTGCTCTGAACGCGTCGTTCGCGCAGCGAACGCATTTCCTCGGTGTACTCGCTATGGCGTTCGTATTTTCGATAACAATATCCGTAGTCGTCGTAGTAATAAGGGTTATCTTCAATCGTGTCGTCTAGTTCTGGCGCTATGAGGTACAGCTCTCCGTCCTTGGATAACATACAGGGGTTGTCGATGCGTCCCGACTCGTCTCTGATTTTCCAAATGGTTTCATGTACTTCGAATATCGAGACTGGTTTGGGAGCGTATGAATTGTAGAGCTCAACAAACTTCTCGAGCGAAATGATTCCGCAGGCATCCGTATAAGCGCGGGCAAAGCGCCAAACTTCTTGGTTCGATTCGAGCTCGCGGAATTCCCTGTTGCTGGGAGCATCTTGCGGACTCTGGTATCTGGCGTGAAGCGCGATGTGCGATGAGGACCACCTGTTGTCGGCCGCGACGTTCATGAGCTCTAGGCGCAGGTGCTCGTTTGCGACGCGAGCGAGCGACTCATAGTGAGTTAGGTCAAGCTCTGATCGAAAGGGAGCGCCTTTGGGAACAGCGCGAGCGAGCTTAATGCAGCGTGTGAGATAGGATTGTCCTAGGCGAGGGCCATAGTGCTTGTGTAGATGAGCGCCGACGGGGGAGAGCAGCCCTTTGAGATTGGTAACGGGATATCCGGCAGTCTTTTGTTCGAGACGGCGCCCGATGAGCAATGCCCCCTCAAGCGAAGTCTCATGATCGATGCCCTTTTGATTGAGACTCTTGGCTTCAACGATTCTGCTGATATCTGAGCGGGCGCTTGAAACGGTGTCGGACGTAAAGGTTGGAATCTTTTTTGCCATAACGATGCACTCCTGTGTGACTCACGGATAACGGAAACGTTTGGTTGTGAGTGCCGTTCTTTGATGGCGACGGCGAACAGGAGCGCGGCCTGCCTGAGACGGGCGAGTGCGGTAACCACTGATCTTACTTACCGAGCTCGCTCCAGCGTGTCATTGGGGACCTCCGCAGGAGCTCTCGACTCGTCTCATGCCTTGAGGTGAGTATAGCATAAAAGCAAACGTATGTTCTATAAAATTGAGAAACTGAATTCCTATCTACTCATTTAAGTACGTCCCCAATGAGTGCTAGAGCAGGTGCCCCTGTACCCACGCGATGATGTCGCTCGATTCGTAGAGCGGTTTGCCGTCGATGAATAGGCAGGGAACCTGGCGCTTGCCGCCGACGGCGATGAGTGTCTGCTCGGCTTCGGGGTCGGTCGAGATATTGCGCTCGGGAATGGTCACGCCGTTATCGGTCAGGAAGCGCTTGACCTTTATGCAATACGGGCAGCCGGTCATAACGTACAGCGTGAGCTCATGATCAGTAGCCATAGGTCTCCAATCGGTTGAGGTTTCGATTGAGATACCCAAAGCCGCTGCGGTCTATGCGCGAACCTGCGACGATTCGATGGCCTGGACCAGAAACGCCGTGGCTCCGGTGCCGCAGGGCTTGTCGTAGTAGTCAACAAAGCGCTGGTCGGCAAGATAGCCGTGGGCGAGGCCCAGGTACGCCTCGTCTTGGGGCTCGCATCCCCAGTTGAGAGCAATCCATCGACGGTGCATTGCGACAAGTTTGTGGGCATCGTTACTCTCTGGATCGCCGTCGCCCATGGCAATCGAGAGCTGACCCAGAATAGCGCGTTCAAGTTCCTTCATGTCGTTCCATGTCTGAGGGTCCATGTCCAGTAACGTTTCGTTTGCTGCGTCGATCGCCTCGTCTCCGTAGCGTGCCCGCGCTTCGGCGCCGTAGCGCTCCTCGTTTTCCTGCACGGTGCGCCAGCGCTCCAGTTGTGGCAGGACGGCGCCCATGAGCGAGACGGCTTCGTCGAGCGACATACCGGTGTTTTGTGCCAGCCGCGGGGCACAGTCCTCAATCATCGCCTCCATCGTGGTCTCGTAGGTGTACTGGCCGTGGTCGTAGCACCACTTGCAGTAATGATCGGTCGCGGTGCCCGCAGCATCGGTGCCGCAGTCGTCGGGCGTGAGTATCATGCCGCAGCTCTGACAATAGTGCTCGGGCATTTCGAGCAGGTGGGACAGCGGCTCGCCGGTCACGGCGGCAATGAGCTTCATCATGTCGATACCCGGTGTGACCTCGCCGCGTTCCCAACGGCTGACGGCTTGGCGTGTGACGAAGAGCTTGGCGGCGAGCTGCTCTTGGGTAAGGTGATGGGCGCGACGGACAGCAATGAGCTTTTCTGCAAAGGCCATAACGGCTCCTTTCTGCTTTCTGCTGGTTGATGGCTTAAGCATACGCGGCAGTAGGCGCCCTTCCAAGCAACCGTTGGTTGCATGCAGATGACGATGAGAGGGGATCGCGGCCCGTCGCCCGCGCGCCCATGCCGTACAATGACCGGCATGGAACCTATTGCACACATACATACCGACCTGCCGCAGAAGTTCGGCATCCCGCGCAACAGCTTTTTGGCGCCCCATCTGCAGGGGCGCATCGTTTTTGAGCCGGAATTTGCCTCCAACGCAGCGGTTGAGGGTCTGGACTCCTTCTCCCACCTATGGCTGCTCTGGCGCTTCGAAAACGGCACGCCCGGCGGCACGGCCAAGGATATTGCCGCCGATGCCAAGACGCGGGACAGGTCCGGCACCAATGCCAAGTGGTCGAAAACCGTACGCCCGCCGCGCCTGGGCGGAGCCGAGCGCGTGGGCGTGTTTGCCACGCGCAGTCCGTTTCGCCCTAATCCCATCGGGCTCACCTGCGTCAAGCTCGATTGTGTCGAGCTCACCGACGATGGTCCGATCATCCATGTGCTGGGGGCCGACCTGCGCGACGGCACGCCCATCTACGACATTAAGCCCTACATTCCGTTTGCCGACTGCCACCCGGATGCGACCGGAGGCTGGATTGAGGATGCTCCGTGGCAAGAGCTCGACGTCGAGTTTCCGCAAGCGCTACAGGATATGGTCCCGCCCGCAAAGATTCCTGGCTTGGTTGAGGTTCTTCGCCAAGATCCGCGCCGCGCGGGTAGCAAGCACGAGCCAAACCGCATTTACCATTTGGCTTACGCTGGGCTCGACATATCGTTTACGGTCAACGGAACCAGGTTGACGATAACCGCCATCACCGACGCGCGAGACTAACCAGCCATTCGTCCGCACCCGTCAAATTAAGCGCCAAACCCCATGCCAAAACCGCCCATGCTGGTGGACAATAACGCCTACCAAAACAATCCGCTTTGCACGGGAGCTCAGCATGAAATACGACTTCACTTCAATCATCGACCGCCACGGCATGGACGCCATCGCCGTTGACTCCTGGGGCGAGATCCCCGGCATGGCTCCGAACGCACCCGACGAGGGCTTCGACCGCATCCCCATGTGGGTGGCGGACATGAATTTTGCCACGGTGCCCACGGTCCAGGAGTACATCATTCAGCGCGCCCAGCACCCCATGTTTGGCTACTTCAATCCGCGTCCCGAGTACTTCGACCGCATCATCGAATGGCAGAGTCGCCGCAATGGCGTCGAGGGCTTGGCGCCGGAGCATATCGGCTACGAAAACGGCGTACTGGGCGGTGTCGTGTCGACGCTGCGCGCGTATGTCCAGCCGGGCGATGCGGTGCTGGTCCACAGCCCCACCTACATCGGCTTTACCAAATCTATCGAAGCCGCGGGCTATCGTATTGTCCACAGCCCGCTTAAGCTCGATGATCAGGGCGTGTGGCGCATGGACTTTGAGGACATGGAGCGCAAGCTCGCTCAAAACCACGTCCATGCCGCGGTATTCTGCTCGCCGCACAATCCCTGCGGCCGCGTATGGGAGCGCGACGAGATCGAGCGCGCCATGGACATCTATCGCCAGCACGATTGCGTGGTGATCTCGGATGAGATTTGGTCCGATATCATCCTGCCGGGGCACAAGCACATCCCGACGCAGTCGGTGAGCGAGGATGCCCGCATGCGCACGGTTGCCCTTTATGCGCCCAGCAAGACGTTTAACCTGGCGGGCCTGGTCGGCAGCTACCACATCATCTATAACGAGACGCTGCGCGACCGCGTGTGCGCCGTGTCCGACAAGACTCACTACAACGAGATGAACGTCCTCTCCATGCATGCGCTTATCGGTGCCTATCAGCCTCAGGGCTATGAGTGGGTGGACGAGCTCAACCAGGTGCTTGCCGGTAATATCGAGTGCTTCTGCGATTACGTGGACGAGCATTTTGGGGGCGTGTCCTATTCACGTCCGCAGGGCACGTACATGGTGTTTCTGGACTGCTCCGAGTGGTGTCGCGAGCATGGCCGCGATATTCAGTGGCTGCTTGACGAGGGGGCGCGCGTTGGCGTGGGGTATCAGGACGGCCGCCCGTTCCACGGACCCTGCCACATTCGCGTGAATCTGGCGCTGCCGCTTTCGCGCGTAAGGGAGGCGTGTGAGCGCCTGGACCGCTACGTTTTTGGGGTATAGGGGGCGCTCGATTCGAGTGCTGCTCCATGCGCCCACGCCGTCAAAATGCGTGGGCGCATGGAGCGCAGAGGGTAGCGAGCGCGTTTTCCGCATTCGCTACTTTTCATGAATCTGCTTGCCGCAAAGATGCTCAATCGAAATCTCGTAGAGTTGGACGCCCTTGATGTCTTTGGCGATCTCCTCCTCGACTTCTTCGGCAGAAGGGTAGTACTTAAGCGCGAGCTGACGGACTTTGTCCTCGATAAACGCGGGCGCTTCATCTACCAGGCGACAACGACCAAAGACAACGGTACTCATAACGTAGGGAGCCCAGTCGCCGTCCTTGTACCACTCGTTGCCGTAAACGGTAAAGCAGATCTTGTCATCGCGCTTGAGTGCGTCGACCTTGTGGCCGGCCTTGGCGCCATGGAAATAAATCTTGTCGTGCTCGGCGTCGAAGAAGTAGTTGACGGGAATGGCATAGGGGTAGCCATCGTCGCCGTTGACGGCAAAGACGCCGCGCTTACAGGTGGCGAGCAACTCGCGTGCTTCCTCGTCGGTGATGGCGCGTTTCTTTCGACGTAAGGGCCTAAACATCGTTGGCTTCCTTTCTACTGCGCATGGTGGTTGAGCACAAACTATAGCGAAACAGCCCCGTTTTTCTTGATACAGGCGAGTATGTTTTTGAGCTTGTTAAAGTCGAGCGGTTTGGGCAGATGGGCGTTCATGCCGGCGTCGTGCGCCGCCTTGGCGTCTTCGGCAAAGGCGTTGGCGGTGAGCGCGATGATGGGGATGTCGGCCGCATCGGCCTTTTCGCTCAGGCGGATCGCGCGGGTTGCCTCGTAGCCGTCCATGCCCGGCATCATGATGTCCATTAGAATCGCATCGAAGCTACCCGCGGGACGGCCAACGTATAGGTCGACCGCTTCGTTGCCGTCGGCGACGCGAGTTACGACGATGCCCTCGCTTTCGAGCAGAGCCTGGGCAATCTCGGCATTGAGCTCGTTATCTTCTGCCAAAAGAACGTTCATGTCGGCAAGCGAGCAACTGTATGCCTGCTCGTCCGTACGTTCTTTTGCCTGAGGGTTCTTGTCGATCTCGAGCGGAATCTGGACGTTAAACGTACTTCCCACGCCAACTTTACTCGAAATCTCAATCGTGCCGCCCATCATGTCGATGAGCGATTTGACGATTGGCATGCCCATGCCGGTTCCCTGGAATTTGCTGCGTGCATCGTCACCTTCCTGGGCAAACGGTTCATAGATATGCTTTAAAAACTCGGGAGCCATGCCAATGCCGGTATCCGAAACGCTAAAGCAAAAGAGCGCGCGCCCGTTATCGAGTGGCTTGGTCTGTGAGCTAAAGGTGACGGAGCCGCCGTGCCTGTTGTACTTAATGCTGTTGTCTAGCAGGTTGATTATGATACGTCGGATATGGGTGGGACTGCCGATCATGTATGGCCCCGTGGCGTACGGCAGGCTATTGTCCTGCATTGTGATGCCGCTACCGGACGCGCGGAGCTTGCACAGCACCAGCGCATCGTCACAGAGCTCTTTGAGGTTAAAAGGCGCATGTTCCAGTGTTAGCTTGTGGTCCTCGATTTTGCCCATCTCGAGGATGTCGTTGATTAGCGAGAGCAGGTGATTGGCGGCAACACGCGCCTTGGCGCGGCTTTCGCGGGCGACCTGGATATCGCCTTCCTTCAATTCCTCGATCTCGATAAGGCCCAGGATGCCGTTGAGCGGCGTGCGGATGTCGTGGCTCATGCGCGTGAGGAAAGCGGTTTTGGCGGCGTTGGCGGCATCGGCTTTCTGCCGTTCCTCCTGTGCGCGGTAAAGCGACCAGACAAGGATGGCGATGCCGGTGAGCAAAATGCAGATGACAACTGCCGCAATGACGATGCGGTTGCGGTAGAGAAGTCGGAACGCATCCGATTCTTGCGCCGAGTACGATGTGGGGAAATAGCTGTTTGCAGAGAGCGATTCACCTGCATTGACGATGCCCTTATTGATGATTCCCAGCAGCTCGGGCTTGCCGCGCGAAATTAAACACGATAGTTGCGCCGTGTTGGTGAGTTCCTGTGTTTCGAAATCCTCGATGTCGTAGATGTCGCGGAGAGTTTCCAGGCGCGTGCTGGGGACAATGATGCAACGTGCCTTCCCCTCATTGAGGGCTTTGAGCACCTCGCCGTCATTCGAATACTCGGTTACCGTTGCGTTCGGAAAGAGACTTTCGAGCTCAAAACGGTTAACGATTGTGCTCTTTGTACAAGCGATGTTCTTAAGGTCTCTGTTCAGGTTTTTGCCACTGTGAATGGCGGTCAGCGAAACCGTTCCCATCGAGTTTGACTGGATGACCCCTGTCTGCTCGGCGAGCCAGTAGTCGCGAAACAACGGCAGGGCGACATCGATGGTTCCGTTGGAAAGGGCTTTGATCATTTGCTTGTTGTTCGAGAGTGCGATTGATTTGACCGTAATGCCAAACTTGTCGTGCAACGTCGTTGCAAGCGAGGCGAGCGACCCTTCCATCTCGCCGTCGTCATTTTGCGTACAGTAGGGAAGTTGGTTTTTAAGATAGCCGAGCGTGATGGTATTGCCGTTTTCTTTGAGCCAGGTGGTCTCGGTGCCGGTGAGCGATGACGAGCCACTGTTTTGGGTCGAGTAACTCGATTTGACTTCCTCGTTATAGCGCGGGTTATCGCGAGCGATGGTCGTCATGGCGGCGTTGATGTCGTTCATCAGATCAGGGCGGCTTTTGGGAACGGCAAAATAGTAGTCGCTCGAGCCTACGTAGAACATGGGTGACGCATCGGGCGACGAAATGGTGTCGTTCATGATGACGGCGTCGACCTCGCCGTCTGCAAGCGCCTCAAAGAGGGCACTGCCGGTGTCGATTTTTTATAGGTGCAGGTAACGCCTTCGTCGGCGAGCCACTGCTGGCCGACGATAGTTTGCATAACGCCAGGGCTGCAGCCGATGGTGAGGCCTTGGAGCGCCTGGGGGTCACCCTTGGCCAGGTCGTCGCGGTCGGGCCTGGCGTAGATGTAGTAGCGCTCGGTGCCCTCGGGGTTCGAGGAAAAGAGCAGCTTCTGCTCGCGTTCTGCCGAATACGAGATGTTGGGCATGAGGTCGATTTCGCCTGCCTCGAGCATGTCCATAAGCTCGGAGAAGGTGCCGCTGACGTATTCGTATTGCCAGCCCTTTGTGTAATACGAGAGGGTCTGGAGGTACTCGTAGCCCCATCCCGAGAGGCGCTCGCCCGGCGTGCCCTCCTGGAAGCCTTTGTTGTTGACGAGCCAACCAACGCGGACCGTCTTGACCTGCTGGTCGGAGTCGGTGGCAAAGGCGGGGGCGGGCATGATGGTGCTCAGTATGGCGAGTGCGGCAAGCGCGACGGCCAGGGTGCGGCGTAGGGCTAAGCGAAGGACGGCGGAAGGTTTCACATGAAATCCTATCGAGTTGAGATAGTTTCGCATAAGGATACCAGCTCAGCATGCTTAGTCGGCAGCTGAGCCGCTAAACGGTTCCGCCCGGCAGTTGGGGAACAGTCCCTTTCTGCCGGCACAAAAGGAACGTCCCTAGCTGTCGGTTGCCCAAGTGCCGGTTGTGGGACAATACCGAGCGAATGTGATGGGGCGTCTGGGAAAAGGGGTCGCGATGAACAAGTTGAGGACGCTTGCCGATGTTTTGCGCCAGGCTGGCTTTGCGCGCATCACGGGCCTGTTCCTTATCTTCTATCTGCTGTGCTCGACGGCTGTCTGGCTGTCCGAGCCCACGACCCTTACGTTTGGCGATGGTCTCTGGTTTAGCTTTGAGACGGTCTCGACCATCGGCTTTGGCGATATCCCGGCCGAAACGCCGGTCGCCCGCGCTATTACCGTCGTCCTGAGCGTTATTAGCATCTTCTACATTGCCATGCTCACGGGCGTGGCGGTGAACTACTGCAATACGCTCATTAAACTGCGCCAAAAGGACACCATGGCGCGCTTTATGGACGATCTTGAGCATTTGGAAGAGCTCGATCGTGACGAGCTCGCTGACCTGTCGCGCCGCGTGCGCGAGTATCGTCGCCGGCAACGATAGAACGGGTGCCGCGCGTCACGACGAGGGGGATTGCATATGAACATCACGGTGTACCTGGGCGCGAGCGTCGGCAACGACCCGGCGTTTCTGCCTGCAGTGCGAGAGCTCGGCACGTGGATTGGCTCCAACGGCCACGCGCTGGTATACGGCGGCTCCAAGTCGGGCCTGATGGGCACGCTTGCCGATAGCGTGCTCGAGGCGGGTGGACACGTGACGGGTGTTGAGCCGAGCTTTTTTATTGAGGCAGAGTTTCAACACGACGGTATTGACGACCTCATCGTGACAAGCGACATGGCCGAGCGTAAGGCCAAGATGATCGAGCTCGGCGACGCGTTCATCGCCTTCCCGGGCGGTACGGGCACGCTCGAGGAGATTGCCGAGGTCATGTCCGCCGTGTCGTTGGGGCACTTGAGTGCGCCGTGCATCCTGTACAACCTCGGGGGCTACTACAACGATCTTAAGGCGCTGCTCGAGCACATGATTGATAAAGGACTTTCGAGCCCGCAGCGCCAGCAGGGGATTTACTTTGCCGATAACCTGCACCAGATCGCATCGATTATCGGCAGCTAAGCCTTGGACTTACACGTGCGGCGCCCAATGGCGCCGTTCGCGGCGTGGATGGTTGGCCCGCCCTCGCTATGCCCGTCTTACAATAAAACGTATCCTTGTCGACTTTGACCACGGGAGGCCCCGATGGATAGCCTTGCAAAACCCAAAAACCGTGCGCTGTTTTTAGTTAGCGTTGCCGTGACCGGTGCGTTCGCAGGCGCCGCGGTCTGGCTGTTCTTTTTTGCGATGGAGCACGGTATCGACTATCTATGGACCGAGATTCCGCACGCGCTGGGCGTCGCTTCGCCCGAGCTTGCCAGCGGCCCGTTTGGCTTTCTGCCGTACCCGTTTTTCGTCTGCTTACTGGGCGGCCTGCTGATCGGTCTGTACGAAAAGATTACGGGCACCAAGACCGACGACCTTAACCAGGTGATGGCCAAGGTCAAACAAGACGGACGCTACCCGTATGACAATCTGGGCAAGCTTTCGCTCGCGGCATTGCTGCCGCTGCTGTTTGGCGGAAGTATTGGACCGGAGGCCGGCCTGACCGGCGTTATCGCGGGTCTGTGCAGCTGGGTCGGCGACCGCATGCGTCGCTTTGGCGCCGAGTTTAGGGAGCTCACGCTGCTGGGCACCCAGGCTGCCCTGACGGCGCTCTTTACCGCGCCCGTCTTTGGCTTTGTGGCACCGCTTGCCGGTAGCGCCGACGGCGACGAGGACCCCGCATCCGATGAGATCACCATCAAGCTCGCAAAGGCGCAAAAGACTGTGGTCTACGGCATTGCGATTGCCGGCGGTCTGGGCACCTACCTGCTGCTTGGCCAGCTTGTGGGCGGCGGCATGGGCATGCCCAGGTTCGAGTCCGCCGAGGTGGGCAACCTGGAACTTGTCTGGCTCATTCCTCTGTCGCTGATCGGAACAATCTGCGGCTGGCTATACTTTGTCTCTGAGCATGCAAGCGAGGCACTGTCCCATGCCATAGGGGAGCGCCCTGTCGTCAAGGCAATGCTGGCTGGTCTGACCCTCGCTATCTGCGGCACGGTTTTGCCCTACACCATGTTTGCCGGCGAGACCCAAGCCGACGTGCTTATGGAGACCTATCTGACCATCCCCGCCGGCGTGCTTATCGCGACCGGTCTTGTTAAGGCCATGCTGACACCCGCCCTCATCAACCTTGGTTGGCGCGGCGGCCACTTCTTCCCGGTTATCTTCTCGGGCGTAAGCCTGGGCTACGGCCTTGCCATCCTCACCGGTGCCGATCCGGTCTTTTGCGTCGCCGTCTGCACGGCATCGACGATGGGCGCGGTCATGCGTCAGCCCGTCATGGTCGTGGGCCTGCTGCTCATGTGCTTCCCGCTCAAGGGTATCGTCTGCATGATCATCGCCGCCGTTATCGCCGCCGGCATTCCGCTGCCCAAGCCGCTGCGCAAGTAGCGTATTGCGCTTTGTGTTTGTTCAGAACTCGTTTTAAAGAAGCCGCGCGAGGCCGTTTGTTTACGGCTCGCGCGGCTATTGTTTAGAGCTTCCTCAGCACAATGGCGATGGTGTTGAGGTATTCGAGCGCGCCGGCTTCAACGGCAGCGCGGTCGCCTGCTGCGTACTCGTTGTCGCAGGCGAGCCAGTCTTTCCACGCTTCGTCCGTGCAGAGCATAGGGTGCATCGAGACAATCTCGACGCCGGGGGTCGGCTCGATCATGGCGCGCCACCAGGCTATGTCGTGCATATAGTCGAGCTGCTCGGATGTCCAGGATTTGAGCAGGCAGGCGGGCAGGTTGTCGTGGCAGTCGCGAACCATGCCGGGGATGCTTACGTAGAGCATCCCGCCTTGCTTTACGTAGGGGAGTAGGCGCTCGCCCAGATAGTGCGGGTCGCGACCGTAGTAGTTGTACGAGTCGATGCTCACGACCGCATCAAAATAGCCGTGCTCAAACGGTAGACCCTGTGAGGCGTCCGCCTTAACAGGGTGAATAGTGTTGCGGGGAATGCCGAGCGAATCGAAGAACGCGCGGTTCTCGACGGGGTCGCTCCACAGATCGACGGCGCAGGTGTCAAACCCGTATTCGCGGGCGAGCAGGGCGCTGGTAATGCCGGTGCCCGACCCAAGGTCGCAGACACGGGCGCCGCGGGGAATGCTCGCATCGCAAAGGAGCTCTTCGCAGAGTTTGAGGGGGTTCCGCCCCATAATCTTAGAGCGTACGAGTGCCGTGTCGAAGCTGGTGGCTTTTGGGAAGGATTGAGATTTCGCAGAGTTCATTGTTCTTTCCTATCAGGTGCATATGTGGCAGATGATGGAGACGGAACGGCGCAACAAACCACGGCCGCAAGACGGCCGTTTTTCGTGGTTCTATGCGATTGACCGTTCCCTAAAGAACAATGACCAAAAAGACATTCCCTTGGATGATCGAAATTGGGCCGAGGCCCGTGACGCTTTGATTATAGAACGTTGCGCACGGGCCGGGGACATGCCATTTGTCACGGATTTACGGATGGGCGATTGCGACCGATTGTGGCCTGCGTGGGCTGAGATCCGCTTGCCTACAGGTCGCGTGCCCGGTAGACCTTGGTGCTGACGATGCAGCTAAGTGCACATAGCACGAGGGCCAATACCGCGATTCCTGTACACAGGCAGCCGAGGACGGCGGGATCGGGATTCGCCCCGGCAATCGACATAAGCCAGTTGCTGATGGGGTTGGAGGAGCTCAGCGCTGCCATGGCAAGGCACCCGAGCAGGGCAAACAGGCCGACGGAAAGGCGCAGCGCCTCCATATGTCCAAATCGAAAGAACAGCGGCTGTGCCAAAAACACCATCATGAGGGAGATGAGCATGGACGCGGTCGAAGCGATTGTGATCTCAAAGACGGTCTGTCCCGTCGGGGGTATGCCCGTGTGATCGAAGAACGGAAGGGCGATGATGTTCAAAAGCACGGCGGCGCAGGCCATGATGGCCGAGAAGACAACGATGCACAGGTAGCGTGCGCAGATGATGTCTTTGCGCGAGATGGGCAGCGTTGCCCGATAGCGCTCCCATCCGTTTTGATTATCGAAGCCGGCCAGCGAACTCATGACCATGATGGGCGACATGGCACTGACCGCGCAGGCGCCGGCACTCATACCGGAATCGCCATCCGACGCGTTGGCGAGCGTCAGCACGACGAAGATGAACAAGCCGACGCCCGCGATGCTCGGGATGAGCGTGCGAACGATAGCGAGATCGGACATAAAGGCGCGTTTCATTTCGAAGCCCCTTTCAGCATGAGACGAAGATAGTCGTCAATGGTTGCCCGGTCGCAGGGAATCTCGGGGAAGGCCTCGAGCGTTTCGCGACGGTTGGGCACGAGCACGTCCACGCTATAGGCGTGGTGGGCGGCACGGGCGCCTTCGACGCAAGCCATAAGCTCGGCGGCCTGCGCTTGGGTGCAGTGGGCGATGCCGGCGCGGTCGGTAATATCCTCGCGCGGCAGGTCAAACACAATCGAACCGTTATCGATGCAGATGACGCGGTCGGCGGCGCGATCGAGGTCGGAGGTAATGTGGCTCGAGAGCAGCACGCTGCGCTGGCCGTCGGCGACAAAGGCAAGCAGCTCATCGAGCAGTTCCTCGCGCGCCATGGGATCAAGGCCCGCGGTGGCTTCGTCCAAAACGAGCAGCTTGGCATTGTGGCTGAGCGCACAAGCAAGCTGCAACTTCATGCCCATGCCGCGGGAGAGGTCCTTGACCTTTGTCTTGGGATCGAGGCCAAATCGGTCGATGAATCCAGCGAACGTTTCGCAGCTCCACGTGGGATATGCCGGGCCTACGAGCCTCTCGACCTGGCCCACCTTGAGCGTGGAGGGGAAGGGACACGTGTCCAGGACAAGCCCGATGCGGGAGCGCAGGTGGCGCTGCGTCTCGTCGGGCGCGTTGTCGTCGCAGCGCTGTCCAAGCAGATGCACCTCGCCGGCATCGAGTTTGATAAGCCCAAGCGCGGCGCGAATGGTCGTCGTCTTGCCGGCGCCGTTGGCACCCACAAAGCCAACAATCTGGGCAGGCTCTACGGCAAGCGTGACATCACGCAGCGAAAAACGGTCGCTCACACGGCGTGAGATGCCTTTGAGTTCTAAAAGGTTTTGCATGGTATAGCCTTTCTTGCAGATGGCTACTGCATGGTTTCGGGGGCTACGAGGTCGAGCATCTCGTGCAGCTTGTCGCGCGTAACGCCCAGGGCTTCGGCTTGGCTCGCCGCTTTCGCAAGCAGCTCTTCGATATGGCAGAGCTGGTTTTCGCGCAAAAGCTCCTGGTTGCCCTCGGCGATAAAACAGCCCTTGCCCTGCACGGTGCAGATAAAGCCGAGTTGCTCCAGGTCGGCGTAGGCGCGCTTGGTGGTGATGACGCTCACGCCAAGATCGCTCGCGAGTGCACGGATGCTGGGGAGTTTGGCTCCCGCAGCGAGCGTGCCCGAAAGGATCTGAGCTTTGACTTGCGAGGCTATTTGCTCGTAGATGGGCTTGTCGCTCGAATTGGATAGGATGATGTCCACAGCGGCTCCTTAGCTGTTGGGCTACACGTGTATATAACCGGTAAGCACAGTATATATACACTATACACAGTTACGCAAGAGACAAATTCGGATTGTCTGTGCGTTCATTCATCTCAATCTGTAACATCTGGAACCGATTTGGACGGTTACCTGTTACAGATTGAGATTATGCTGGCGGGCCCCACCTGGTTGTCTCAATCTGTAACAATTGGAGAAGTTTTTGGCTGCTAGATGTTACAGATCGAGACATTGGTTGCCTGCCTCCCCGTTTATCTCGATTTGTAACAGTTAGACCCGATTTGGGCGGCTAGATGTTACAGATTGAGATTGTGCCGGCGGGCCTGCCAGTTTGTCTTGATCTGTAACAGGTAGGGGCTCAAAACCCGTCTTACTGTTACAGATCGAGACAATCCTTGAGGCGGCTGCCCGGCGCAGCAAGCTCAGCTGATGAATTTGTCCTGATAGGTGCCCTGTGGCCGGATTTCGCGGCTACAATAGTGCGGTTACAACGACGTAATGCACTCAATGCAAGAAAGGATCCGCATGGCAAGCCTGTCGGATGAAATCTCGTCGCGCCGCACATTCGCGATCATCAGCCACCCGGACGCCGGTAAGACCACGCTTACCGAGAAGCTGCTGCTCTATACCGGCAGCATCCAAACTGCCGGCTCGGTCAAGGGCAAGAGCTCGGCCAAGCATGCCGTTTCGGACTGGATGGACATCGAGAAGGAGCGCGGTATCTCCGTTACCTCCTCGGTGCTGCAGTTCACCTACAACGGCGCCTGCGTCAACATCCTCGATACCCCCGGCCACCAGGACTTCTCGGAGGATACCTACCGTACCCTTATGGCCGCCGACGCCGCTGTCATGGTCATCGACGGCGCCAAGGGCGTCGAGGCCCAGACCAAAAAGCTCTTTAAGGTCTGTACGCTGCGCCACATTCCCATCTTCACCTTTGTGAACAAGCTCGACCACGAGGCTCGCGATCCGTTTGAGCTCATGGAAGAGATCGAGAACGTCCTGGGCATCAACACCTATCCCATGAACTGGCCGATCGGCAGCGGTCGCAACTTCCGCGGCGTGTTCGATCGTCAGACCCGTCGCGTTATCGCCTTTGAGGGCGACGGCCACGCCAACGCCACCAAGAAGGTCGCCGAGGTCGAGGCCGAGCTGGGCGATCCTTCTATGGACGAGCTCATCGGCGAGGAGAACCATAAGAACCTGATGGACGACATCGAGCTGCTCGATGGCGCCGGCGATGAGCTCGACTTGGATGCTGTGGCCTGCGGCAAGCTGAGCCCGGCGTTCTTTGGCTCGGCGCTCACCAACTTTGGCGTGGAGCCCTTTCTCAAGGAGTTCCTGCGCCTGGCCCCGACGCCGCGCGCCTATACCGATACGCTCACCAGCGAGCCGGTCGATCCATGCCGCGAAGACTTTAGCGGCTTTGTGTTTAAGATCCAGGCCAACATGGACAAGAACCACCGCGACCGCATCGCCTTTGTGCGCATTTGCTCGGGCAAGTTCGAGCGCGGCATGGATGCCTTCCACGTGCAGGGCAACCGCAAACTCAAGCTTGCCACGGGCACGTCGATGATGGCCGATGACCGCGCCATCGTGGACGAGGCGTACGCGGGCGATATCGTGGGCCTGTTCGACCCGGGTATCTTTAGCATCGGCGACACTGTGTGCTCCGGCAAGCGCCACGTGCAGTATCCGCAGATCCCGACGTTTGCCCCCGAGATGTTCGCTCGCATTACGCAGGTCGACACGCTCAAGCGCAAGCAGTTCGTCAAGGGTATGGAGGAACTTGCCCAGGAGGGTGCCATCCAGATCTTCCGCGAGCTGGGCGCCGGCATGGAGAGCGTCATCGTGGGCGTGGTCGGCGTGCTGCAGTTTGAGGTACTCGAGCGTCGCCTCAAGGCCGAGTACCGTGTTGAGGTTCGTCGCCAGCCGCTGCCCTATACGGACATTCGCTGGATCCAGAACGATCCCGACACCATCGATATCCCGGGCCTTTCGCTCACGCGCGACACGCTGCGCGTCGAGGACATGCGCGGCGGCAAGCTGCTGCTGTTCACGAGCCCGTGGAACGTGGATTGGGCAACCGACCACAACCCCGACCTCATCCTGTCGGAGTTTGGCAACGTAGCCTTTTAACGCATCGGCGCGGTGGCCCTGCGGGGCTGCCGCGCCATTTACTTGCCTGATGCCGTGTGAGCGGCTATCATACCCACCGTCGTCTCAAGACCGGGGCGTCCGAGCAGTTCGGGTCCGATATCCTGCTCGTTAAACCTAAAACCAAAGGAGTACATAATGATCAAGAAGGTCATGGAGGACTATAAGGTCCTGTTGCGGAGCATTCCCGCGGCAACGGTTTCGCTGTTTTTCGTGAGCGTTATCATGATGAACCTGCTGGCCAACAAAGAGCTCATCAGCCTGCCGTATCTGGCGCTCGACTGTGGCTTTGTGGTGAGCTGGGTTTCGTTTTTGTGCCAGGACATGATCTGCAAGCGCTTTGGCGCCAAGGCATCCATCAAAATCTCTATCCTCGCGCTGCTGGTCAACCTGGCCGTGAGCCTGTGCTTTTGGGCATGCTCGCTTACGCCCGGCATGTGGGGCGCTTACTACGACACGGGCATGATCGAGGTCAACACTGCCCTTAATGCCACCATCGGTGGCACCTGGTACGTGGTGCTGGGCTCTTCGCTGGCAATGCTCGTTTCTGCCGTGGTTAATTCCACGCTCAACCAGTCGCTCGGCCGTATGCTCAAAAAGAATAACTTTGCGAGCTTCGCCTTCCGTTCCTATGTGTCCACGGGTGTTGGCCAGTTTATCGACAACCTGGTCTTTGCCATTGTGGTGAGCCATACGTTCTTTGGTTGGACCTGGGTGCAGGTCCTTATGTGCTCGCTGACCGGCGCTGTTGCCGAGCTGCTGTGCGAGGTCTTCCTGAGCCCCGTGGGCTACAAGGTCGTGCGTGGCTGGGAGCGTGAGAATGTGGGCGCCGAGTACCTCGAGCGCCACGCAACCGCCTAAGGAGCAAGTATGCGGGTTTTGATCACGGGCACTTCGGGCGGTATCGGAGCCGCGTGCGTGCAGCGCTTTTTAGACGAGGGCCACGAGGTCGTGGGCTTTGACCTGCTGCCGGCGGCGGTCGAGCACGAGCGCTACCGCCATCTGATCGTTGATGTACGCGAGCCTAACTCGTTTCCAGGCGACCTTGAGCCTCAGGTAATCGTGAACGTTGCCGGTGTACAGGATTCGGCCGATGACATTGCCGCCAACCTGCGTGGCACCATCAACGTGACCGAGCGCTACGCCTTTGTGGGAGAGGGGCTTGCTGCCAAGCCAGCGCCGGCTATTAAATCCGTGGTCAATGTGGGGTCGGCGAGCGGACATACGGGATCGGAGTTTCCCGCCTATGCTGCCAGCAAGGGTGGCGTTATCGCCTACACCAAGAACCTTGCAAACCGCCTGGCGCCGCAGGCCATCGCCAACAGTGTGGACCCGGGCGGCGTTATCACGCCGCTCAACCGTTGCGTGATGGAAGACGAACGCCTGTGGAACCAGATTATGGAGCTTACGCCGCTTAAGCGCTGGGCCACTGCCCAAGAGATCGCCGAGTGGATCTACTTTGTGGGCGTGACCAACCGTTTTATGACCGGGCAGAGCCTGCTGATCGATGGCGGCGAGGCCGGCCGCACACAATTTATTTGGCCCGAATAGGAAACGCGCCCGATGGAAAGCCGTCGGGCGCGTTTTTGATGTCTCGATTTTTAGTCGAGGCAAGTCCAGTTGACGGGGGTCGAGCCGTGCTGTTCGAGTAGCCGATTGGCAGCGGAGAAGGGGCGCGACCCCATAAAAGCGGGGAGTTCTGCCGTGGCACGGTTGGCCGAAAGCGGCGAGGGGTGCGTGGAGGCCAGGCAGAACTTGCCGGTTGCCTTGCCCGCGCCGGTCGCGGCGAGCTTGCCCTCGACCATCTGCTGGGCAAAGCGGCCCCATGCCAAAAAGACCATCGGCTGGGGCAGCTGGCAGCAACGTTCGATAACGTAGTCGGTCAGGGTACTCCAGCCCAGTTTGGCGTGCGAGTTCGCGGCATGCTCGCGCACGGTGAGCGTGGTGTTGAGGAGCAGGACGCCCTGTTGTGCCCATGGGGTTAGATCTCCCGTGGCGGGAATGGGGCAGTTCAGATCGGCATTGAGTTCCTTGTAGATGTTGCGCAGGCTTGGCGGCAACTTGGTTTGCGTCGCGGGGACCGAGAACGACAGCCCCATGGCCTGGTTGGGCCCGTGATAGGGGTCTTGACCCAAGATGACGACCTTGACCTGGTCGGTCGGCGTGTAGGCGAGGGCATTGAGGATGTCGTCTTGTGCTGGGTAGATGGTCTGCTCGGCACGCAAAAGGGCGATGCGCTCGAGCAGCTGGTTCGTCGTGTCACGTACCGGCTGCGGCGCATCGCCCAACCAAGTTGCTATGTTGCGGTCGTGGGTTGCGGTGTCCATGGGGCTCCTTTATGGCAGATACTCTGTTGGTATCTATTGTAAAGGCGCACCGGTTGCCTTTATGCCGCGGCTGTATAAAGAGCGGGGTCTACGAGACGCGCTCGGGCGCTCCTGCCATACGAGCCTGTTCATGCGCGCGAAGGCGCGGAAGCTCGACGGTTGCCACCATGACGCCGGTGAGGATGAGGGCGGCGCCAAAGAAGGCGATGGGGCTCAGGACCTCGCCGACCAGGAAGAACGAGAAGACGGCAGAGCAGACCGGCTCGAGCGAGAAAGCGAAGCCGGTGGTCTCGGCGGGCACGTGGGGCTGCACGAGCGTTTGTGTGATAAAGCCGTAGGCAGAGCAGATGAGTGCGAGCGCGACGACGACCACGACCTCGCCCGGCGTGCCGGGAAGTGTGAAACCGCCAAAGGTGAATGCGGCGATACCCGAGAATAAGCCGCCAAAGCCCAGCTGCCAAACGCCCAGAGCCAGCGGGTCGACATCTTCGACAAAGCGCTTGGCGACAATGATGTGTCCGGCATAGACAAAAGCGGAGAGCAGCATGATGAGCGCGCCGGGATTCAGGCTGGTAAAGTCGGCGCCCGAGAGCAGCAACATGCCGCAGGTGACGATGGCGGTGCCGACGAGCACCTTGCGCTCGGGGGCGCGGCGCAGCAGGGCGGCGTTGGCAAACGGTACGATCACGACCGTCAGGCTCTGCAAAAAGCCGGCAGTGGAGGCAGAAGTGAGGCTGGAGCCCAGACACATGCAGGTGAGCTCGGTTGCCATGATGGCACCGATGATGGCGGCGCGAACCATAAGGTCGCGGTTGATGCGGAACGCGCGCTTGTGGAAGAGCAGCAGGCAAGCCGCAAAGGCGATGATGCAGCGCAGCGCAACGATGCTCGTGGCGTTCATGCTGTCCATGCCGATCTTCATGAGGGGATATGAAAAGCCCCATGCGACGGGAACGGAAAATGAGAGCGCGATTGCTTTTTTGCGATCCATGGGACTCCTTTTGTTACAGAACGGTTTCGTAAAAAGGATTCTGCTCCCAGATTTGGATGTAGTAAAGCGAATGTATCTTTAGTATGATTAAGAAATGCTAATGTCGGAAGAAAAAGCCCTGGCAAAACGTTTTACGGCTACATCGATGGGGAGGCACGATGGCATCGCGGTATCAGATTATGTGTATGGTGGTCGATCGCGGCAGTCTGAAACACGCGGCCGACGAGCTAGGCTATACGCAAAGCGCGGTGAGCCAGGCCGTCAAGGCGCTCGAGCGCGAGCTGGGCACCACGCTTATCGAGCGCGGAAAGCAGGGCGTTTCGCTTACGCGCGACGGTAAACAATATCTGCCGTACCTGCGCCAGATCGTGACCGCAGAGGCCGAGCTCGAGGGCAAGCGCCAGGAGCTGCTGGGGCTCTCCTCGACTGACATTCGCATCGCGACGTTTACCAATGTGAGTCGTACCGTGCTGCCGCGTGTGATCCGCGACTTTGGTGCTCTGCACCCGGGCGTACGCTTTACCCTCAAGCAAGGCGATTACACGCGCAACGCCCAGTGGGTGCACGATGGCGTGGTTGATTTTTGTTTTACGGCGCGCGGATTTACCGCTGGGCTCGAGAAGCGTGTGGTCTATCACGACGAGTTGGTGGCACTGCTGCCGGCCGCGCATCCGCTGACGGCAAAGGAAAAGGTGACACTTGCCGACCTGGCGTCCGAGCCGTTTGTGCTGCTGGACGAGGGCGAACAGAGCCTAGTGCTCGATGCATTCTCGGCGCATGGACTGTCGCCGCACGTGACGAGCGAGGTGACCGACGACTACACCATCATGGCGATGGTGGAGGAGGGCCTAGGCGTGAGCATGCTGTATCGCCGTACCGTCGAGGGCATGCGGGCCGATATTCACGTGCGTCCCATCGTGCATGCTCCTTCGCGTGACGTGGTGGCCGCCTGGCGCAGCTGGGACACCATGCCCATCGCCACGAGGCGCTTTATCGACTATATGAGCTCACATATTGTCAATTAATGACTGGCGTGGCGTTGAGTGCGGTGTTTAGCGGGCTGTCGCTTTGGCTTGGGTGGCGCGATAGGTGCGTGCCGGGTGGCAAAGTAGCACCGCCACGACCATAAAGAACGCCGTGGTGCCCAGGCTGATGGGGTAGACCATCATGATGTTCGCAAAGGTGCGGAAGTGCGGGAACACGCAGAACACCCAATAGAAGCGGATGCCGCAGACGCAGATCATGGTGATGAGGGCGGGCATGAGCGAGATGCCAAAGCCGCGCAGGTAGCCGGACATGTTTTCGTAGAACATGCTAAAGGCGTACGCCGGGAAGATCGAGCACACGCGGATATAGCCGATTGAGACGATGTTGGGGTCGCTGTTGAACAGCGACAAGATCTCGCGCCCCAGGCCGACAATAACGATAATCGTGGTGAGTGCAACGATGCCGCCTTCGACCAGGCAGATCTTGAGCGTCTTGGTACAGCGGTCGATCTGGCGGGCACCGTGGTTTTGTCCCACAAAGGTGGTGCAGGCCTGGCTAAAGCTGTTGAGCAGGTTGTAGCACACGTACTCCAGGCTCATGGCGGCGCTCGATGCCGCCATGACCTCGGTGCCCAGGCTGTTGATGGCAGACTGGATGATGATGTTGGCGACGGCAAAGACAGCGCTTTGGATGCCGGCGGGCAGGCCGATCTTGACGATGCGCTTGAGGGCGACGGGGTCTAAGCCTAAGTCGCGCGGGGTGACGCGGACGACGGAGTCGGTCTTGAGCAGGCGGATAAAGAGCGTGGCGGCGCTGACGGTGTAGGCGATGGCGGTGGCGATGGCGACACCCGTGACGCCCCAATGGAGCACGGGGACAAAGATGAGATCCAGGCCAATGTTGAGGACGGTGGACACGGCAAGCGCCTGCAGCGGCATGCGGGTGATGCCGACGGAGCGGAAGATCGCGGCCTCAAAGTTATAGAGCAAGATCGAGGGCATGCTGAGCAAAAAGACGCGCAGGTAGAGCGATGCGAGCGGCATGGTTTCGGCGGGGACGTTGAGCGCGGCGAGCATGGGCTCGGCAAAGATCTCGCCCAGCGCGATGACGACAAAGCCCACGAGCGCCATTAAAATCGAGGTATGGACGGCGCGTTTGACCATGTTCTGATCGTTGCGGCCGATAGCGTTGGCGATGACCACGTTGGAGCCAAGCGACATGCCAATAAACAGGTTGAGCATAAGACTGGTAAGCGGAACATTGGAGCCGACCGCCGCCATGGCGAGGGTTCCCTGGTCGCCCGAGAAGTTACCGATGATGACCGTGGCGATGAGGTTCGACAGCTGCTCCAAGATGCTCGTGGCGGCCACGGGGAAGGCGAACAGGGGAATATTGCGCCACAGCGAGCCGGTGGTCATGTCGATGTGCTTAGATGCGGTGTCTGCCATACGCTCTCAATCTCTAATATGCTCTTTCGTGCTTATTTGCGCAGACGATGATACTCCTAATGCATTCAGCCGGCACTTGGGGACGTTCCTTTTCTGCCGGCACTTGGGGACACTCCTTGTCTCTTCTATGACTAGGTGGGGAAGGCGTGCGACAATGGTGGGCGTTGTGTTGTTCGCGCTAAGGAGTTGCCATGTTGTTGTGTCCCGTTTGCCATGAGCCGTTGGTGGACGACGAGCGCGGTGCTGCATGCGCGGGCGGACACCGGTTTGACCGTGCGCGCGAGGGCTATCTATATCTGTTGCGCTCGTCCAAGAGCGGCGACTCCATGGGCGATCCCAAGTCGCAGGCACGCAGCCGTCGTGACTTTCTGAACCGTGGATACTACACGCCGTTGCGCGATGCGATGGTCGAGCTGGTGCACGAGCGGGCGGCAGAGCACGGGGTGTCTACGGGCAAGCAGCTGACCTTGCTCGATATTTGCTGCGGCGAGGGCTACTACACCAGCGCCATGGGCGCGGTGCCGGGCGTGGATGCTTACGGTTTCGACCTGGGCAAAGAGATGGTGCGCCTTGCCGCCAAGCGCGGCGATGCGACCTACTTCGTGGCCAATATGAAGGACGTTCCCGTGGCGGACGGCGCCTTCGATATGGTGACCGAGCTCTTCGCTCCCTTTAACGAGCGTGAGTTTGCCCGCGTGCTGGCGCCAGAGGGCTCGCTCTATACCGTGGTGCCGGGTGCCCGTCATCTGTTTGGGCTCAAGGAGGTGCTCTACGACACGCCATATCTCAATGACGAGAAGCTGCCGAAGACCACTGAGCTCGAGTTAGTCGGAACGCAGCGGGTGTCTGCGAATATTACGCTTCAGACCCAGGCCGACATCGAGGCGGTGTTCCAGATGACGCCGTACTACTACCGCACGCGCCCCGTCGACAAAAAGCGCCTGGCAAATTTGGACACCCTTCAAACCGACATCGACTTCATCATCGCCGAGTACCGCCACAGCTAACAACCTGCCAAAAAGGGACAGGTTTATTTTGGCAGGTTTTATCTGGGCAAACGTAAAGGGCCGACCGCGGAGATGCGCGATCGGCCCTTTTTAGTTGCTTGGCTTCAGAGGTTATGAGAAGCGAGCGCTTACAGGCGGTCCTTGTTCTCGGCCTTAACCTCATGTGCCTGCTGAACAAAGAACAGGTCGTACACCACGATGACAAAGGCGCCAAAGTTGATGGAGTCGCCGCCGAGTGCGGGAAGCGTGAGCACCGCCTGGGCAAGCGTGGCGACCGCGGCAACAATACCGAGCTTAAACGCGCCGCCTACCTGCGAAGGCTTGTTGGCGCCCTTGATGCCCGCAACGCCTGCGGCGAGATCGATGAGGCCCTTGACGATAATCACGGCCGCGGCGAGCATGGCGTTCGGCCCGTAGGCGGACTCGAACTTGCCGGTCGCGATGCCGGCGATTCCAATGACGAGACTGGCGATGCCCAGAACAAAATAAATCAGGGCAAGGATTTTGAGAGTCTTGCGAGTGAAGCTCATGACTGGTCCTTTCGATACGAGTACGCCAACCTGGCGCACCCTATGTGCTGCACATATGGTGAAGCACATTGTAGTTCAACGCGGCGATGCATACGCCTGAAAGCGTCTCTTGCCTGCACGGTCCAACCTTTCAAAAAGGAAAGCTGGGCGTAAGCCAAATCGATGGCAGCGTATGCGCGGCGCTGCGATGATGGGGCCATGGTAAGAGCTGGACCGAAGGAGGAGCCATGATGTACGGAGTCAAGCAAGTGCGTGAGCCGCGGTCGTTGGGAAGGCGCATGGGTGATTCTGTGATCGCTGCCGTGTGCACGGGATTGATGGCGGTGCTTTGCATTGGGATGCTGTGGACCATGTCGCATGTGGGACAATAGCGGACGGTTGGGTGCCGGCATAAACGGCGCTCACGTATTCGTTTTGCTTGTTAAGGAGTGTCCATGGGTGTCGCCGATCCCTTTTTTGTTGCTCGGGCCGCGGGGCTTGAGCTGACCGGGAAGTCCGAGGGTCTCACGCTCACCGACGGCGCGATGGAGCTGCGCGCCGATTTCACCCGCATGCTTCCGCGGCTCAAACGGGGCCGTTTGCAGCAAGAGCTACTGGTGAAGGCTGCGCGCACAAAAGGCATCGAGCAACCATGGGCGATTGATGCCACGGCAGGCTTTGGCGAGGATTCGCTGCTGTTGGCGGCCGTGGGCTTTACCGTCGATCTGTATGAGCAGGATTGCGTGATCGCGGCGCTCCTCAAGGATGCCTTGGATCGCGCGGCAGATGATCCGGCGCTTGCGACAGCCGTGGCGCGCATGCGCTTGCATGCGGGCGAGGACAGCATTGCCGGCCTTCGCCATACAGCTGAGCTGATCGAGCAGGGCGATCTCACCGCTCCCGACGTGGTGTATCTGGATCCCATGTTTCCCGGGCGTACCAAGAGCGCGGCGGTTAAAAAGAAGTTCCAACTCTTGCACCATCTGGAACAGCCGTGCGCCGATGAGGAGTCGCTGGTCGAAGCCGCGCTTGCGGTGCACCCGCGCAAGGTCGTTATCAAGCGGCCGGTGAAGGGGGCATTGCTTGCTGGCGTTAAGCCGAGCTATCAACTTGCGGGCAAGGCCATTCGTTACGATGTGTTGGTGCCGCCGCGCCCGTAGCTTGCGTGCGACGGTTGGCGCTCCGTCAGTGCCGTGCCGATGCGGGGTCTATTTCCAAGGGTGCGACGTCAGGTGCCAGCCGCCGCAGTATTCGCATTTGTAGCAGGCCAGCCCGCGGCGTCCGCGGTTTTCGCAGTCGGCCATAACTGCCTCGGCCTCGGCGCGCGTGTCGTAACGGTTTTTGCACTCGCACGATTTGTAGCGCCAGGCCTCATCGCGCTCGGCGTCCAGGGCGTCGCGACGCTCGTCCTCGCGTGCAAACAGGTCGCTCATATCGCCGCCGGTAGCAGCGCCCAAAAACTCGCTTTTGGCCTTTGTCCAGGCGGCTCGCTTTTTGCTTCCCATCTGCTTCGCGCCCCTTTCCAAACGTTGGTATCATTGCTCAATCAAAGTGATACCAATAAACGTGAGGTCGCCGCGTGATGATCAGAAAAACCCTCGATACCGACATTCCCGCCGTCATGGCTATCTATGACGCGGCCCGCGCTTTTATGCGCGCGCATAGCAACGCGACGCAGTGGCCCGAGGGCACGCCCTCGGCCGAGCAGCTCAAAAGCGATATTGCCGCGGGCGGTAGCTATGTGTGCGAGGAAGACGGACGCGTGGTGGCGACGTTTGCCTTTCTGCCGGGGCCGGACAGTTCCTACGATGCGATCGAGGGCGGCCAGTGGCGCAGCGATGCCCCGTATGCTGTGCTGCATCGCGTGGCATCCGACGGCACCACGCATGGCGTCGCGGCTGCGATGTTTGCCTTTGCCAAGGAACGCATCGACCATCTGCGTATCGACACACACCAAGACAACCTGCCCATGCAGGGCGCCATTGCCAAGGCCGGGTTTAAGCGTGCCGGCGTCGTGCATGTGTCGGACGGTACGCCGCGCGTCGCGTTTGATTGGCTGCGCGAGGCATAAAGGCCGAGTCACATACCAGCGTTTCATCGAAATGAAAATGGCCCCGAGTGGGGCCATTTTTGGTAAACGCGTCGTTGTGGGGCTCGCGTTGTCACCGCCCCAGATGAACCCGGGCAGACAAAAAGGGGAGGTGCCGGCTTTCGCAAGGCGCGAACCTACGAAAATCGCCGCGCGGCAACGCGGGACGATGAGCTCGGTCGGGGGATAGGGCCCGCTTCGCCCGCCGGCTCGTAAATTGTATCATCCAGTGTGGAACGAGGGTGCCCGTTGCCGCGTGCGATGGGCTTGCAATAAGAGGAGAGCCATGTCGAAGCAAGCGGTCGTTGGAATCTTGGCGCATGTCGATGCCGGCAAGACCACGCTGGCCGAGGCCATGCTGTTTAACGCGGGCCGCATTCGCAAGCGCGGCCGCGTTGACGATGGCGACTCGCATCTGGATACGAACGAGATTGAGTGTGAGCGCGGTATCACGATCTTCTCGTCGCAGGCAGTACTCGACCACGGCGATACCCACGTTATGCTCGTGGACGCTCCCGGCCATGTCGATTTTTCTGCCGAGGCGGAGCGTACATTGCGCGCACTCGACTACGCGATTTTGGTTGTGGGCGCCAACGACGGCGTACAAGGGCACACCGAAACCCTGTGGCGCCTGCTTGCGCGCTATGACATTCCGACGTTCATCTATATCAACAAAATCGATTTGGAGAATCCCGGCCGCGAGGTTTTGCTGGCACAACTTGGGCAACGTCTTTCCGAGGGCTGCCTGGATGCCAGCGAACTGCTGGCGGGCGGCGCCGTTCAGGAGGACGCTGCTGCGTTGGACGAGGCGGCGCTCGAGGAGTTTCTTGAGGCGGGCGAGCTTTCTGTTGCAACGCTGTCGCGCATGGTTGCCGAGCGCAAGCTATTTCCCTGCTTTGCCGGCTCGGCTCTCAAGGACCAAGGCGTGGACGAGCTGCTGGATGGCATATGCGCGCTGATGCGCGAACAGGCGTGGCTCCCGGAGTTTGCCGCGCGCGTCTATCGCGTCAGCCGCGGGGATCGTGGCGAGCGCTTGGCTTGGGTTAAAGTGACCGGCGGCACGCTGCATGCCAAACAGATGATTGACGGACGTTCCGGCGCCGAGGCATGGGGGCAGAAGGTCGATCAGGTCCGCATCTATAACGGCGAGAAGTATGAGCTTGCCCAAGAAGTTGCTGCTGGCGGTATTTGTGCCGTGACGGGTCTTGCGCACGTTCGCCCAGGGGACGCCCTGGGCGCGGAGCCTGCGGGCGATGCGCCCGTCATTGCGCCAGTTCTCACCTATACGGTGCTTCCGGGCGAACACGACGTCCACACGGTGTTCAAAGCATTGACTGAGTTGGCGGATGAAGATCCTATGCTCGGCGTAAGCTGGAATACGCATCTCGAGCAGATTCATTTGCAGTTGATGGGCGCCGTGCAACTCGAGGTCGTACAGCGGGTGTTGGTCGATCGCTTTGGCCTTTCGGTTGAGTTTGAGTCTGGCGGCATTCTCTATAAGGAGACTATTTCGCAGCCGGTCGAGGGCGTGGGCCACTTTGAGCCGCTGCGCCACTATGCCGAGGTGCATTTGCGCCTGGAGCCGTTGCCAGCGGGTTCGGGCGTGCAGTTTGGCACCGTGACCTCGACCGACGAGCTCGATCTTAACTGGCAGCGTTTGGCACTCACCAACGCCATGGAGCGCGATCACCTGGGCGCGCTGACCGGCTCGCCCATCACCGATGTGCGCATTACGCTTACGGGCGGCCGCGCGCATGCCAAACACACCGAGGGCGGCGATTTTCGCCAGGCCACGTACCGCGCGATTCGCCAGGGTTTGATGCAGGCGCGTGAGGTCGGCGCAGCCGTGCTGCTGGAGCCGTGGTATCACTTTGAGCTCGAGGTGCCGGGGGAGTGCGTGGGCCGGGCGCTCTCGGATGCCACGCGCATGGGCGCCGAGTACAAGCCGCCGACGATGGCGGAAGACCGGGCGAAGCTTGTGGGTCGCGTGCCGGCATCCGAGGTGCAGGATTATGCGCTGGAGGTGGCTGCCTACACGAGCGGTCGCGGTCATCTGTACCTGGAGTTCGCCGGCTATGCGGCTTGCCATGATGCCGAGCGCGTAATCGAGACGGCCGCCTATGAGCCCGAGGCCGATCTGCCCAACACGCCCGATTCGGTCTTTTGCTCTCACGGCGCCGGCTATACCGTCAAGTGGTACGACGTACCCGCCGCGGCGCACGTAAAGATCGATCCCGCCACCTTCCGCTCCTGGCGAGCAGCAGACGCGGAGTTTTTCGGCCACATGTGACAAAGGGACAGCTCCTTTGTCACAGGCTATTGGTATAACTCGGTATAAGTTGGTATAACTGTTACCAGGGTTTGCCAATCCGAGGAGGCCGACATGAATCCAAATCCCTTTAAGCCCACTGCTGGCAAGCGGCCCCCGGTACTCATCGGCCGCGAGTCGGTCATCGAAGATTTTGAGGAAGGGCTCGATAACGGCGCCGGAGCGCCGGGCGGGCTCATGCTCATTACGGGAAACCGCGGCTGCGGCAAAACGGTTCTCTTGCGGGAGCTGCAGCGTTTAGCTAGTGAGCGCGGATGGGCGGTTGTCTCCGATTCCGCTTCGCTTGGCTTATGCGACCGCTTGGCCGACGCGCTTCGCTCGAATAAACCCGTTGTGACGTCAATGGAGTTCGGGCCGTCGTTTGGCCGGATGTCGGTCGAGGCGGCGCGGGCAAAGGGCGAGACGTTGCGAGGGCTGGTCAACGAGTGCCTCAAGAAGCTCGGGCCGGGAAAGGGCTTGCTGTTTGCGATTGACGAGGCACAATCGGCGTCTATCGAGGAGCTGGCGGCTCTTGCCGTTCTCTATCAGCAGGTGCTCGGAGATCAGGATGCCACGGGCTTGTCCGATAGCGACCAGCGCGGTCTTGCGCTGGTGTTCGCCGGCTTACCCAGTATGGTTGACGATCTGCTCGAAGAGCCGAGCGTGACGTTTTTGCGGCGTGCCCAGCAGCGTACGCTGGGGGCGATTTCTTTGCCCAAAGTGCGCGATTCATATATCCAGACGGTCAAAGGCGCTGGTCTTTGCGTTGATGCGGAGACGGCGGACCTTGCGGCGCGCAAGAGCATGGGGCATCCCTATATGGTTCAGCTGGTGGGATATTACATGTGGAGGTCTGCTGTCCGGCGTGGCTCGCAGGTCATCGAAAGGCGCGATGTCGAGGATGGCCATGCGGATGCCGTCTCCGAGTTCTATGAAGCAGTCGACGCCCCCTTGTATTACGGGTTGCGCAGTCCGCAGCGCCTATTTATCGAGGCCATGGCGGCTGACGGGGGCAAGCCGACGCGCATGGCGGATATCATTGAGCGTTGCGAACGTACCCAAAGCTGGGCGAGTAAATATCGCGCAAGCCTGATTCGCGAGCGCGTCATCGAGGCTGCCGGATACGGTCTCGTCCGGTTTACCGTGCCCATGCTGGGCGAGTACATCCGCGACCGCGTTTTATGGCATGAGTAATGTGAAAAGGGACGGTCCCTTTGTCACATCGATAGATGTGAGGTCAAAACATGGTGATCCATACTGAGCGCTTGACGCTTCGCCCGTGGCGCGAGACGGATGCGGCGAGCCTGTTTACATATGCAAGCGTTCTGGACGTGGGGCCGGCTGCGGGCTGGCCGCCCCATCGAAGCATTGAGGAAAGCAGAGAGATCATTCGGACGGTCTTTACGGCGCCCCATACCTTTGCCATTTGCCTGCCTGAGACAGACGAGCCCGTGGGCAGCATCGGGCTCATGCCGCCTCGCTGTGAGTCGAACAGCCAAAGAGGCGGACTCGAGTTCGAGGTGGGCTATTGGATCGCCAAGCCATTTTGGGGCCGAGGCTTTGCTCCCGAAGCAGTACGAGCCATGCAGCGCTATGCGTTCGAAACGCTTGGCTGCAAGGCGCTTTGGTGCGGATACTACGAGGGCAATAACAAGTCGCTACGCGTCCAGCAAAAATGTGGGTTCGCGCCACATCACGTTGAGCGCGACGTGCCCTGCGAGCTTATGGGCGATGTACGTACCGAGTACTTTACGTATTTGACCCGCGAAGACTGGCGCGGGTAGGCGCGGCACGAGTGATGTGACAAAGGGACAGTCCTCTTGTCATATTCGATCAACTGGAAGGGGAGCGATGACGGTGTCGCAACAACCAAGTGCTATCGAGGTGCGTGGCGCGCGCGTCCATAACCTTAAGGACATCGATATTGATATCCCGCTGGGAAAGCTCGTGGGTATTGCCGGCGTGTCGGGTTCGGGCAAGAGTTCGCTGGCGCTGGGAGTTCTTTATGCCGAGGGCTCGCGTCGCTACTTGGAGGCACTCAGCACCTATACTCGACGTCGCCTGACGCAAGCCGAGCACGCCCAGGTGGACGAGGTGCTGCACGTGCCGGCGGCGCTCGCATTGCATCAGCGCCCCAGCGTGCCGGGCGTGCGCTCGACCTTTGGCACCATGACCGAGCTCAACAATAGCTTGCGCCTGCTCTTTAGCCGCTGCGCCCATCACGTGTGCCCGCACTGCGGGGCGCGCGTGGAGCCGAGCCTTAACGTAGCGGCTGGCCTGTCGCTCACGTGCTCCGCATGCGGCCGCGAGTTCTACGCTCCGAGCGCCGAGGACCTTGCCTTTAACAGCGGCGGTGCATGTCCCACCTGTGGCGGCACCGGTGTCATGCGCGAGGTGGACGAGGCGAGCCTGGTGCCCGACGAGTCAAAGACCATCAACGAGGGCGCAGTGCTTCCCTGGGGTACGCTCATGTGGGATCTGATGAAGCAGGTGGCCGGCGAGATGGGTGTGCGTACCGACGTGCCGTTTAACCAGCTCACGCCTCAAGAGCGCGACATTGTGTTCCACGGTCCGGCGGTTAAGAAGCACATTCTTTACGTTCCCAAAAACGGCGAGGGCGCCACGCCGCTCGACTTTACCTATTACAACGCCGTCTATACGGTCGAGAATGCGCTCGCCAAGGTTAAGGACGACAAGGGCCTCAAACGCGTTGCACGCTTTTTGCGCGAGGGGCCATGCCGTGACTGCGGCGGCACGCGTCTCTCCGAGGCTGCGCGCCAGCCCCGGGTGCGCGGTATCAATCTGGCACAGGCGGCGGCCATGACATTGGGCGAGGCGATTGAGTGGGTGCGCGGGGTGCCCGCATCCTTGCCGACCGAGATGCAACCCATGGCGACGGATATCTGCGATTCGTTTTTGGGTGCGGCCCGTCGCCTAGTCGATCTGGGCCTCGATTATCTTTCGCTCGATCGCGCCGGTGCCACGCTCTCCACGGGTGAGCGCCAGCGCGTGCAGCTTGCCCGCGTGGTGCGCAACCGATCGACAGGTGTGCTCTATGTGCTGGACGAGCCCTCGATCGGCTTGCATCCTGCCAATGTTGACGGCCTGGTAGGCGTGATGCGCGATCTGGTGGATGACGGCAACACCGTGGTTGTTGTCGACCACGACACACGCGTGCTGGCGGAGGCTGATTATCTGGTCGAGATGGGCCCCGTTGCCGGAGCGGACGGTGGCAATGTGATTGCCGCGGGTACGGTGGATGAGGTCGAGCAATCGCAGGGCAGTCGCATCGCCCCGTTTTTGCGCTCGGAGTCCAAGCGCTTGCGTCCGCAGGTGACTGACGAGGAAATGTTCGACCAGGGACATATCCGCATGGCAACCGATGCCATCCATACCGTCAAGCCGCTCGAAGTCGATATTCCGCGCGGCCGCCTTGTCGCAGTGACGGGTGTTTCGGGTTCAGGCAAGACGACGTTGGTGCTCGAGACGCTCATCCCGGCACTTAAGGCTCAGGCAACTGGCGAGCGCCTGCCAAAACATGTGCGCTGGGTCGATGCCGAGGGCATCGCACGCGCCAACCTGATTGACGCCACGCCCATCGGCGCTAACGTGCGTTCGACGGTGGCGACTTATGCCGACATCCATGATGAGCTGCGCCGCGCTTTCGCCCGCACGCCAGAGGCCAAGGCAGCCGGCTACAAGGCAGGTGCCTTTAGCTACAACACTGGCACTCTGCGCTGCCCTACGTGCGATGGCACGGGCTTGATATCGCTCGACGTGCAGTTTTTGCCCGACGTCGAGATCGTCTGCCCAGCATGTCGCGGTTCGCGTTATGCAGACACGGCTTCGCATGTCCATCGCGAGGGCAAAGACGGGAGCCTACTTACGTTGCCGCAGCTCATGGATATGAGTGTAGACGAGGCCCTTGACGCCACGGTGGGGCTCAAGAAAGTTCAGACGCGTTTGCAGACCTTGCACGACCTGGGCTTGGGCTATCTCACGCTTGGTGAGCCTACGCCGGCGCTCTCGGGCGGCGAGGCGCAGCGTCTTAAGCTTGCGAGCGAGATGGGCCGTGTGCAGGATGATGCCGTGTTTGTGTTCGACGAGCCCACGATCGGACTACATCCGCTCGATGTTCAGGTGTTGCTGAGTGTGTTCGACGGCCTCGTTGCCAAGGGCGCCACAGTTGTCGTGATCGAGCACGATCTCGACCTTATCCGTAACGCCGATTACGTGATCGACATGGGCCCGGGCGGTGGCGACGCGGGCGGGCAAATCGTCTGCGCCGGTACGCCGACGGATATCGCTGCCTGCCCCAAGAGCATTACCGGCCGCTATCTATAGGCGATGTGACAAAGGGGCAGACCCTTTGTCACATTGACTTCTATTTCACGCATTGAGCCGCGAGATAGTCGCGGAAGAATGGCAATTCAAATGCGACGAGCCCTCGTCCTCGTTCCCCGATGATGCCGGCATCTATCATGCGGCGTCGGTAGCGGGAGACCTGCTGCGGCGAACGCTTAAGGCGCTCGACAAGGTCAGCGGTGGTGGACTCTTCCTCGTCATCGAGCATGGCGATGAGGAATCGCTTGTCCTCTGCCGTGAGTTCCCGATAGGTTGCCGCGAGGATTCGGTCGTCCATCTCGTCGCGCGCGATTTTGATTCCCAGGTCAAAGTCGCGTGACGAGATTTCCTTCGAATCGCTTGTGAGATCCCAGGCACGGTAGCCTACAAGTTGCAATAGGAAGGGAAAACCAGAGATCGAGCGAACGGCTCTATCGATTCCCTCAGCATCTGCCAGGCGATCGTTTTCCTGGATTGTGCGAATCAAGGCCTCGCGTACGTCATAGTCGGCAATGCGACCCAGATGATATTGTTGGGCGCGGCGAAGGAACGAGACCGTCTTGTGGTTCAGCAACGTCGAGACGTTGTTGGGAAGTCCCGCCATGAGCAGGGCGACGCGTTTCCCATCGGTCACAAAGTGCTGATACGTCGCTGCGAGCTGAATCATCTCGTCGAGTGTCGGGTCCACCTCGTCAACCGTGACGAGCAGCCCGGTGCCCGCCTCGTTGAGCTGGTCGATGATGTCGCTCATACGATACCGCCAGGTCGAGGCATCGTGAACGCGATTGACCTCGATACTGCCGAGTGGTGCAATTCCGAGACCGGTGACTTCGAAGTTGTTAGACGGGTCGATGAGATGGCCTGCAGCTCGTTTCGCCCCGAACTCGATTTCCTCAAGCATTCCTGAGAGCGCGGTCGTCTTTACCGCTATCCAGCCGTGGGATTCCGCCCTTGTCGCGAGCGACGACATGAGAGCGGTTTTACCGGTTCCACGCGCGCCCGAGAAGATCGAGGTCAATTCCGGGCGTCTACGCTGGCTCAAGAAGGCACGGTCCAAATCCCGAATAATCTGTTGTCGGCCGGCGAGATGGGCAGGAACCTCACCAAAACTGGGGGTAAACGGGTTCTCGAGATATTCCACAAGGCTCTCCTTTCACATCGCCGTTTAACTTCATTTTATTCTAGTTAATTCTGATTAAAAGCGATGGCTCGTTATTTGGTGCATCGATGTGACAAAGGGACAGCCCCTTTGTCACATTCAAAATAAAAGCCAGCATCTGTCGGCATGGCACTTGAATAGCTTGTGCCTGAGGGCCAAAATGACCTCAACCCATTCGCGAAATTTGCACGCCCTATAGTGAGTGGGCTCTCGCTTGAGCTGATGCTGCCAAGAGGTAGCCGATAGGGGCAATTATGGACAATCGAATCTTTGGGTATGCGCGTGTCTCTTCCGCGGACCAGAATTTGGACCGCCAGTTAGACGCACTAGGGAGGTTTCCTGTGCAACGGAGCCAGATTTATGCTGACAAGGCAAGCGGTAAGGACTTTAAGCGTCCCCAGTACCAACGTCTTCTTCGCAGGTTGCGCGCGGGTGACGTTCTCGTGATCAAAAGTATCGATCGTTTGGGTCGCAATTATCGCGAAGTCCTCGATGAGTGGCGACGTATCACGGTGGATAGGAACGCTGCCATCGTGGTTCTTGATATGCCGCTGCTCGATACGCGCGAGCAGCCCGATGGCATCACGGGAACGTTCATGGCAGATCTGGTCCTTCAGATCTTGAGCTACGTGGCGCAGCTAGAGCGCGAAAACATCAGGCAACGCCAGGCGGAGGGCATCGCGTCGGCGCGTCTGCGGGGTGTGAGATTTGGGAGACCGACGCTCGAACGTCCGGATAGCTACCGCGATGTCATCAAATCATTCGAAGGAGGTGAGGTTACGAGGCAAGAGGCCGCAATGCTTTTGAACGTTAGCGCATCGACGTTTGATCGTTGGAGACGGGCGGACGCGAACGGATATGACCGTTCGCCGTCTGTCCGTCTTCTTTAGCTAGACATTTTGACGAGGGGAGTTTATTGAACAGAGCTCACTCCTTCCCTCGATGTTTGTCCAGTTCACGCCCTTGAACCAAATAGTGCCACCGCGTTGCCAATTCGTCTGCTTTTTGACGAGGGGCTAGATCTCGTGTTTTGTATTAAAAGGAGGACGAAATGAAAAGGCGTTATGGAATGGCTCTGGTGACCGCGCTATTTGCGATGGTGTTTTGTGGGGCGCTTCTGCTGAGCGGCTGTTCGCAGTCTGAGAAGAAAAACGCTGAACCTGATTATGCCGATGACCGTGCAATGGCTGTGATCGCTCAAGGTTATCAAAAGCGGTCGGATTATATCGAATCGCTTGGAGAAGATGCTGATCTAAGCTCGAATAAAGTGCGAAAAGAGATAATTAAAACCGAGATCGATAACGACAAAGAACTCAAAAAGGCGCCTTTTAAAGACACTAAGATGCAGGAAGATGTCATCGCCTATCTCAACCTGCTTGACGATCAGCTTGATGTTACCAAGAAGTATGCGGAATCTGATCCTAAATACTACGAGGAATGGGAAAAGGCCTACGACGCACGATCCGCACAGCTTAAGAAACTGGTTGATCGATATGACTTAACAGTCGATGACGAGTATCAGGATGAGTTTGACGAGCTGATTAAGAACGGTAGGACCGTAGAGGAGAAGACGCATAACGATGAGGTTATCAACGGCTTGCTCTCATCGGCGAACTTTGAGAAAAGTGATGATGGCTACGGTCTCTATACGTACACTGCAATCGTCGAAAACACCTCTGACATATCGTTCGAAAACGTTTATCTAAACGTTGCCCTTTACGATGCCGATGGTGTGAGGGCGGAAGAATGCTACGCAGATGCATCTGCCTGGGCGCCTGGCGAGAAGGTGAAGTTTGAGGTAATGAGCGAGGTTGACGCCTCGAGGCTTGCGCCGACGGTGTCGGGTTACAGCGTCAAGGAATAGTTCGCGGGAATTGAAAAGAAAGCGCGGCCGTTTTCTCCGAACGGTCGCGCTTTGCATTAAGCCGTTGACAGAATGATTCGTGCCGTCATGTACACGATGGAAGATGATGGAGAAGTCGGGCCCATAAAAGAAAGGCGAAGCAGGATGACAAGAACAAACTTGTTTACAACAATAACGCAAAAGCTAATCTTTGGCGGTTTGCTGGCTGTTACGGCCGTGGCGACTGCCGGGTGTATCTGGTTGTATTTGACACGTAATCCTACAACGATCACCGATGATTCGATTCGCGAGGAGATCGCACCGGTCGTAAAGCTTGTGACGTACGAATATAACTTTACGCAGCTGCTCTCAATCGATGAAGCGGGGAATCCGCTTGGGTGGGAAAACCCCTTTACGTCTAAGCGATATGTCGCAACGATTGACGGCAAGGCTGATATCGGGATCGATGCCGATAAAATGAAGATTGAAATCAAGCGGGTTGATATGAACGACGAGAACTCAGAGGTCAAGAGCGTAAGGGTTACATTGCCTCACTCGGAAATTACCTCTTTCTCAACAGACCCCAATACATTGAAGAAATATGTTGAGGACAATGGTTTTCTGAACTGGAATCAAGTAAGTACGGACGATCTGAACGGTCTGTTGAAACAGGCGAAGAAAGAGCAGACCAAGAAGGTCGAAGAGAGCGATATGCTCAAAGAATCTGATGATAGAGCCAGCGGATTGATCGAAAAACAGGTCAAAGCCCTATGCGGCGACGATGTCGATATTAACGTTACGTTTAAGTAAGGGTGAATGGTGTGTCCGATAAACGACAACAGTTTGGTGAGGCGGAGCCCGAAAAGCAGCAGAAGCCCGGTGTCGGTTCTTCTTCGCTGGAGAACATAATGTTTGGAGCATTAAATGGCGCGCAAAACGCCATTATGGGTGTGGTCAAGGAGACCCAAAAGAAATCGAGTGAATTGGCGGACGCCGCTAGCCCGTTGGCGGATAATGCGCTTAAAGGTATTACTGACTTTGCAAATGGGATTGCTTCTGCAACTGCAGCCGCGGCGAATGAACGCTACAGCGCAAAGCGACAAGAGCAACTCGGCCTGCCATCGACGCTCGTTGACGATAACGGTGATTGGGTGTTGCCCGATCCGTTGCTGACCAATCAAGAGCTTGCCGAGCTTGAGGTATTGACCGAGCAATACGAAAAGATGGTAGCGCCTTCAAAGCTCAAGCAGCTGACCGATATGGCTGGGCTAAAGATACCGGAGAATCTTCGCACTGCCGTTGGAGATGCGGTCGATGAGCTTACAAGCGAGATTCAGCAACAAGAGCTATATGCACAGGTTATGAAGCAGGTCGTCGATGGTTTCAAAGCTATCGAGGAGCAAGCTGCCAAGTACAGCGTTACTGAGGCGCAGATTGTTGAGGCCGCAAATACTACGCTTGAAGGCGTTACTATCCGTTCGATTGACGAGTTATTCATGCTTCGCAGTTTTGACGTCGCGAGGATTGCGGCAGGTGAGAACGGTAGACACTTGCTGCTTGCGGCGACCGAGGGTGCGATGACGGGTGCTCCTGGGTTTGCCGGTTTGCCCTTCAATATCGTATTCAGCATGTTTCTCTATTATCGCGCGGTGCAGTCGGTTGCCATGATGTACGGATTTAACGTTAAAGAGGATCCGGCTGAAATGGTCATTGCGGGCGATGTGTTTTCAAACGCGATGGCTCCGTCGGCAGGCTCTGCTGATGGCATGGCTGTCACAATCGGTAAAGTAATGCTTGTAGCCGAGATGGAGGGTGTGAAGCAGACGGTCAAGAAAGGCTGGACGGCAATGGCGGCACGGGGCGGCGCGGCTATGCTTGTCACGCAGATTCGCGCCCTTGCTAATGCCGCTGCACGTAAGGCACTCGAGAATGCCGGCAAGAAGTCGCTCGAGAATAGTGTTTTCAAAAACGTACTCGAACAAATTGGCAGGAATATCACTCAAAAATCCCTCGGCAAGGCCATTCCCGTGTTTGGCGGCGTTGTCGGCGCCTTGTTTGATGTCTCGCAGATGAATCGTGTTTTGCAATATGCCAACATCTTCTACCATAAGCGGTTCATCATTGAAAAACAGGAGCGTATTGCAATACTTGTCGGTATGGAGACGGCCTCTGTGAACGGTGAGGTTGAGGCTTGCGATGCAGAAGGATAACCGACCGTGTTCTTCGATGACGGAGAACTTTGGCGGCGTTTGGTGCAAATCGGTATAGGTAGGGGTGCGGATCTAATTGCGTGACAAAGGGACAGTCCCTTTGTCACATTCCCGGAAAGCCTGTTTGGCGCAGGGCCTCGTAGAGGACGATGGCGGCGCTGTTGGAGAGGTTGAGTGCGCTGATGCGGTAATCGTCCGGGTTGACGAAGTTGCCGCAGATATCCTGCCGAAGGATGGCCTCGTGGCTGTCCTCGGTATGTCCCAGCGATTCCTCGTGGGCTTCCCAGGCCTCGGCGTTATCGAGTGAGTCACAATCGCGCAGCATCGGGATGCGCTCGCAGCGCTCGGGCGCCGCGGCAAGCAGTGGCTCGGGAATGCCCGAGCTCTCGCTGCCAAAGACCAAGTAGTCGCCATCGCGGTAGGTGCTCTGCGCATAGGTGCGGCGTGCCTTTTTGGTCAGCAGATGCAGGCGCTCGTCGGCAGGGGTGAGGCCGTTGCGCGCAAGGAAATCCTCCCAGCCGGCATAAGTCGTCACGTCCAAGTTTTGCCAGTAGCCCAGACCGGCGCGACGTACCGTCTTGTCATCGAGCGAAAAGCCCAGTGGCTCCACCAGATGCAGATGGGCGCCGGTGACCACGCAGGTACGGCCGATATTGCCCGTATTGGCCGGAATCTCGGGTGCATACAGCACGATATTGAACATGAATCTCCTTGGCTCAGAACGAAAAACCACCACGAAGGGTACCTTCGTGGTGGTTAGGCGGTTACGTGGGCGGAAAAATGCCCGCTTGGATAAACCTAGGCGCGGTGCCAGTCGGTCAGGCAGGCATCGAGGGAGGCGATGAGCGCATCTTTGTCCATGTGACGGCCGATGATGCACAGACTCGTCATGCGGTCGCCCGTCTCGTCGTCCCAAATTTGCATGATCTCGGGGTTCTCGTCGATGATCTTCTGCTTCTCGCCCTCGGGTGCGGAATCGACAAACAGGCCGTTCTCCATCAGGCGCATCTGGTGGCCGGCCTGCTCAAACATGTAGCACATGTCCGGATCGCCGGTCTGCCACAGCGGACCCTTGACGCGGATGACCTCGTCAGGCCACTCCTGCTCAACAAAATCGGTGAACTTCTGCAGGTCAAACGGCTTGCGGCGCGAGTACACAAAGGTCTCGATGTCGTACTCGAGCACCTCGGGGTCGTCGTGCTCCTCGGGATGCTCCATGGCCTCGATCCAGGCGGCGGAGTTGTAGGCGCGCATAAAGTCGAAGCGGTCGGTATCGAGCAGCTCCTCCATGGGGACCTCGCCGTTTTGGGCCTCGACAATTACGGCGTCTTTCTGCAGGCTGCGCACGATGGCCTTGAGCTCGGCGATCTGCTCAGGCGTCACGGTGTCGGTCTTGTTGAGGATCAGCGTGGAGCAGAACTCGATCTGCTGGATGAGCAGGCTCTCGATGTCGTCCTCGTCGATATCCTCGGCCAGCAGGTCGCGGCCGCCGTTGAACTCGTCGTACATGCGGGCGCAATCGACCACAGCCACGATGTTGTCGAGCGCAAGCTTGGGCTCGCCGCCCACCTTGGCCTCGTCGCAGAAGCTCGAGATGGTGTAGGCGATGGGGATAGGCTCGCAAATGCCCGAGGCCTCGATGATGATGTAATCGAAGTTGCCCGAATCGGCGATGCCCTGCAGCTGGTTGGCCAGGTCGTCCGAAAGCGTGCAGCAGATGCAGCCGTTGGTGAGCGGGATGAGGTCGTCGGTCTCGGAAAGGCCGCCGTCGGCGATGAGGCTGGCGTCGACGTTGATCTCGCCGATATCGTTGACGATCACGGCGGCGCGGATGCCGCCATCGTTAGCGAGGATGTGGTTGAGCAGCGTGGTCTTGCCGGCACCGAGGTATCCGGTAAGCATGATGATCTTCACGGGTTTGTTGGGCATGTGCCCTCCTTTGTTAGACATGGCTTACAGTTGAATCTTATGCCAAACGCTCGCTCTTATACCCACGCGCCGGCAAATAACACAGGCTACTCCCAGGCTCCCCATACATCGGGGCAATAGCCGACGGTGGCCTTCTTGCCGTTGCGCACGATGGGCTCAGCTAGAACCTGCTGGTTCTCGAGCAGCTTGTCGAAGCGCTGGCTGGGGGTGAGGTGCTGGATAAGCGCGAGCGTCTCCTCGTCCTTGGCTTTAGGGTTGAGCAGCTTGTCGATGCCGCCGACCGCCTGCATCACGCTCGTGAGCTCGCCTTTGCTCATCTCCTTTTCCTTAAGGTCAATAAACTGCACCTTAATGCGGCGCTCCTTAAAATAGCGCTGGGCCTTCTTGGTATCGAAGGATTTTTTGGTGCCGAAGATTTGAATATTCATATTATGTTCCGCCGTTCTAACGAACATCGAGGTGACCACCGCTGGACTTATCGAATGAAGTTGGTCCTGGCGCGGTCGGCCTCGGGGGCTTCGATGCCGGCGGCCTTTCCTGCATCGATGCAACGAAGGAGCCAGGCCATGTTCTTGCCGATGTTTCGCATGGTAGCAAGGCCCTCGGCGTCCTGGGCGGCCTCGCCCGGCATGGCACCAAAGACGTTGTTCCAGTACGTGGAGGCCACCACGGGCATCTGGTTGATAGTGAAGTACTTGTTGAGTACATCGAAGGTGGTCGACGTGCCGCCGCGGCGGGCAACGGCGACCGCGGCGCCCGGCTTGTGCGCAAAGGCCTGGCTACCAGCATAGAATGCGCGGTCGAGGGCCGAGAGGATGCGACCGCTGGGATGCGCATAGTAGACGGGCGAGCCAAAAACAAAACCGTCTGCCTGCTCGGCGGCGGCGATGAGCTCGTTCACCACGTCGTCGTCAAAGGCACAGCGACCGCCAAGTTTGCCGCACTGGCCGCAGCCGATGCAGTCGCGAATGGGCTTGGCGCCCAGCTGAAACACCTCGGTATCAATGCCTTCGGCATTGAGCTGCTCGGCGACCTCGGCGAGTGCGCGGGCGGTGTTGCCGTTTGCCTTGGGACTGCCATTGACCAAAAGAACCTTCATCACAAACTCCCTCTGCTGTCGGTGACTTCTGCGGAGGATTATCGCACGAGAGGGCAGATGGCGTGGGCGCGATGTGAAACGGCTTGTGTTTCACATCGCGCCCCACAACGCTAGTCCAGCTTGGTGCCCGGTACTTGCGGTGCCTCTATAAGCCGCGCTTTGAGCTCGTTCAAAATGGAAACGGGCTGTCGATCGACAGCGTCCAGATGAAGTGTCGCCACACGAATGGGTGGCTGATATTCAAGCGAGCCGATGAGCACAGGAGAACCCAGGAACCGCTCGATTTCTTCTGCGATCGCGTCGGTCTCTTCGGGATCAAAGTCGTCGAAAAGCGCCGCGAATGTCGGTCCTGTTGAGCGGAACAGGCGGCCCTTGCCGCGCGAACAATCCATGAGGCAGGCGGCGCTTTCGGCGAGCACGCGGTCGCCTGCGTCGAATCCAAAGCGGGCATTGACCTCGGCGATATCGTCGATCTTAATGGCAATAAAGCCAGCCTCGCGCGGCACGCGGCGCATCTCTCCAATAGCGTTGACCAGGGCGTGGACATCGCCCAGACCCGTTACCGAGTCGGTCGTATCTGCCAGGCTGCGGTTGATAATCATGCCCACGTACATGTTAGGCTCGGTATCGGTGCCGTCCAAACGGTAGCCCGTGCAGTCGCAAAGCACGTACGCTCCGGTAGCATCCATCACGCGATACTGCATGTAGTGGAAGTGCCACGTGCCGTTTATCACCATGTCGAGCTCGGCGTGTACGTTATCGCGATCTTCGGGGTGAACGCGGGCAAGCCACATATCGAGCGAGTTGTAAGGGTGCTGGGAGGGCAGGCCAAAATCGCGTACGGCATTAACCGACCATTGCGATTCGCCGGTATCGAGATTGAGGATAAACGGATAGCGTGTCTCGGAGCTCATGGAGATCGCCTGGAACACGCGGTCGTTGCAGGGAAGTTGATCGGCAATCGGCCGCATCGGCGCGTTGTCTTCTTTCGGTTGCTGCACGCGGTGCATAAGCTTATAGCGATACATTTTGCGATCGGCATCCATCGTCATCTGGCGACGCGTATCGCCTGCAAGCGGGTCGACGTGCGAGCAACCAAAACTAAAACTGGCGATCATGGGCGCCTTGCCGTCTGATGTTGCCTCGACAAGATCGGTACGTGTCCGCTCCAAGCGCTGCTCGAGCTCGGCTTCGCCTGTCGTGGGAGACACGAGTACAAATTCATCTCCACCGATACGGAACAGCATTTCATCGTGCTCCATTGCCTCGGTGAGCGCGCGGCAGATGCCCAGAATGTAGCGGTTGCCTTCGGCGTGGCCAAACTTATCGTTGCAGTGCTTGAGATGGTCGATGTCAATATAGGCGCAGGTAAAGGGAGTGCCTTTGAGCCAGAGCTGATCGACATGGCGGTCGAGTCCACCGCGGTTGCCAAGATTGGTGAGCGAATCGACATAGGCGCTGCGCTCAAGCAGCTGGCGTTCTTGTTGCAAGACGGCGAGCGTTTTCTGCAGTTGCTCGCCGATGGAGCGCAGCTCCGTGGGCAGTGCCGCGACATCGAGCTCGGCGGTTGAGGTCCCGTTCGCGAGTCGCTGAAGATGGGCAATGATTGATTGCTCGCCCAGGCGATACGACTCGTTCATGATGGATAACCTCCTTAGGTGACAGGATGCTCCGTATCATATCCCCAATTCGGTTTGAATTGGGGATATGAGTTAGCCAATGGGGACAAATGCTCCCCTAGACGGTGGTGTTTTTGCGCGCGAGCGTATCAGTTGCCGGCGCCGCCATCGAGCAATATCTCAAAATCCTCCACCGGCATGGGGCGGTGGTAGAGGAACCCTTGTGCGTAGCGGGCGCCCATCTGTCGCAGTATGTTCGCCTGCTCATTTGTCTCGACGCCTTCGACCACGACGGGCAGGTGCAACGATTGCGCCATCTCGAGCATAGACGACACGATCTGCGCGCTGCGGCCTTGATCGCGGTCGGTGGGCACAAAGGTGCGGTCGAGCTTGATGACGTCGACGTTGACGTTCTTGAGCATCGCGAGCGTGGACTGGCCAGTGCCAAAATCGTCCATATAGGTCGAGAAGCCGCGGGTGTGCAGGTCGGCTGTCAGTTTGTCCACGGCCTCGGACTCCCCCGTATAAGCCGTCTCGGTGATCTCGATACGCATGAGCTCGGGCGGTAGGCTGTATTGGGCGGCGAGCGCCCCCATATGTTCGGCAACGTCGCAGGCAAGGATATCCACGCGCGACACATTAAGCGAGACTGGAACCACGCGAAGTCCTCGATCGATGCGCTCACGCAGCCACGAGGCGACACCTTGCCAGATGTACTTGTCGAGCGTCACCACAAAGCCGCTTGCCTCGAGTGCGGGGATAAACGTTGCGGGCGAAATGAGAGAGCCGTCCTTGTCAATCCAGCGGGTGAGCGCTTCGGCGCCAATAATCTGACCGGTTTCCATATCGACCTGGGGCTGCAAGTGGTAGGTAATACGACCATCTGAGAGCGCGTACTGGAACTCGGTGAGGGTGCGGTGGAACGCGACTTCGCGCTCGTACTCCGTGGGGCAGAAAATGGCAATGCGCTCCTTGAAGTCGTTTTTGGCGCGTCGATTGGTAAACATTGCCTTAGCCTGCGCATCGATGGTGATTTCCTCATTGGAGTCGATGGGGTAAACGCCCATGGACGGCCAGAAACCTACGCCGTCATCATGCCTGGCTACGGCCTCGCGAACGCGGTTGTAGATTTGATGGACGGTGATGTGCTTAAAGGGGATGAGCACGCAAAAGTCATCTTGGCCCCAGTACCCTGCGACGCCCATATCGGCATTCTCGATGTCCTTGAGGACCGTGCCCACATCGGCGAGTACGCGGTCGCCCTCGGCCTGGCCGTGCCATTCATTAAACAGGCGCATGTGGCCCATGTCGACCGTGGCGATGCACCAGGTGCCGTCGCGCCTTGCCTCGAGAAATGCGTTGGCGCGCCGCATAAACTCGCTGGGGCGGTAGAGGCCGGTGAGCGTGTCGATGCGTTCGGCGATTGCGCTCTTGCGTTCGATTTCGGGTATGGGGAGGCTGTCGTTGGGAACAAGTCCACCGGCCGTGCGAAGGCGACGGTCGAGTTCGCCTAAAACAGCGGTCGCTTGATGGGTTAAGCGCTCGTAAAAGGCCGGGACGAGAAGACAGACGGGGGTAATGGTGTCGTCCGCGATTCGAACAGGAGCGAAAACGGCTTCTTTAAGATGATGGGTCAGTTGCTCGAATGCCTCGTGGCCCAAATCGTTGCTGAGCACGACGAACTGGGCGTTTCGTGAGCGGAAGACGCGACTCCTGCCGCGGGTGATCGACAGCATGCGGCCTGCGTATTCGGCGAGCATGTTGTCGACGGCCTCGGCCCCATAGAGCTCGTTGAGCTTTGCCGTGCCGCGAACGCGGACCGCTATAAGCCCCGTCTCGCAACGGTCGCGACGGCAGGCATCGATAGCGTTAATCAGCATGCGCTGCGTTCCGAGGCCCGTAGCGGCGTCGACGGTTTCGGCGAGTGAGTGATTGACGAGCTCGCCGACATAGAGCGAGGGGGTATTTCCGTCGCCGTCGATACGAAACCCGCGAGCGCGGCAAAGGACGTAGTCGCCCGCGGCATTGCGCATACGGTACTGCATGACGCGGCGGTGTTTGGAGCCGTTGTAGATTTGGTCGATATCGCTGGTATAGGCCTCAAGGTCATCGGGATGGACACGCGTTTTCCAGTAATCGTGGCAGTTGTCTATATGCTCGGAAGGAAGACCGAGATCGCGCAAGGCGCCTTGTGACCAAAGGGTGCGATGCTTGTCCAAGTTCTCGATAAAGCAATAACGGCCTTCGTTGAGCATCGAAAAGGCATCGAAAACGCGGTCGCTTATTTCGAAGTCATCGGCGTGGACTTGTGTGATATTGCGTCGATCAAGGTGTATGGCATGGCGTAGCTTGTAGTCGTACATGCGATGGTCGGCATCGAGTGTCATGCGATTGGAGGCTTCGCCCAGGGCGGGGTCGGCGTGTGCCACTCCGTAGCTAAACGAGTGAGGCATCTCGGAATCGTTGTTTTTGAGCAGGATCGTTCGGCAGTGTTCCAGACGTTCGGCGAGGTCGTCTTCGGTTGCAATCGTAGATAGGATGGCAAACTCGTCGCCGCCTATGCGAAACGCCGCCTCGTCAGCTTTCATATACAGCTTGAGATAGAGGCTTACCTGCAAGATGTAGCGGTTGCCCTCGTCATGCCCAAAGACGTCGTTGCAGTGCTTAAGGTTATCGATATCGATGAACGCCATGGTAACGGGGGCGTCCTGCTCCCAGAGCTCCTCGAGGGAACGGGCAAAGCCGCCGCGGTTGCCAAGCCCGGTGAGCTGGTCGGTAAAGGCCGTCCTAATCAGATCATCCTGACGCTCGAGAAGGTCACGGACGGTCTTTTCGAGCGTTTCGGTGTAATTGCTGACAGTATCCATGTTCTAAGCGGCTTTCTGAGGTCGGGGCGGATTGCGTCGGGCGAGCTCGTTGTGTACACGCGTCGTTGCTCACGCTTTGCGTGTATCCAGGCCCCCGCCTTGCTGCGTTGTTGAGTTACTTTGCCGGCTAATGTTCGCTGTTGATAACTGCTGAGTAGTATAAACAACAGTACGCAATTATATATGGGTGCACATGCTGTGAGCGGCTATTATTCGACAAGTGGTACCGCGACGATGCGATGTTCGATGAAAATGCGACTGAGACGATATATGTTGACGGGTATACTTGTCCCGTTTTAAAACGCAGGAACGGAGATGGTCGCATGGCACAGTCAAATATGACGCGCACGGTGGGGCTGGCACTCGAGGGAGGCGGCTACCGCGGTATGTATACGGCGGGCGTGCTCGACGTTTGGATGGAGCACGGTTTGACCTGCGACCATATGGTGGGTGTCTCGGCGGGCGCGGCGTTTGGCTACAACTTTAAATCGCGCCAGATCGGCCGCGCCATTCGCTACAACAAGGCCTATTGCGCCGATAAGCGCTATGCGGGTGTGACCAGCTGGCTGCGAACCGGTGATATGTTCAATGCTGATTTTGCCTATCACGAGGTGCCCATCGAGCGCGATCCCATCGACCTGGAGGCATATCGCGCCTGCCCCATGCGGTTTACGTGCGTGTGTACCGATATCGAGACGGGCAAGGCCGTCTATCATGACCTGCCCTATGGCGACGAGAGGGATATCGAGTGGATCCGGGCGTCGTCGGCGATTCCTGTGGCGACGCGTCCTGTCGCTATTGACGGGCATAAATATCTGGATGGCGGCGTGGCTGATTCTATTCCCAGCGCATGGCTGTTTGCGCAGGGGTATGACCGCAACGTGGTGGTGCTGACGCAGCCGGCGGGCTTTGTAAAGCAGCCCAACAGTGTGATGCCCATGCTGCGTCGCGTGTTCCGTCACTACCCGGCGTTTGTCGCAGCACTTGAGCATCGGCATGAGGTCTACAATGCCACGCTCGATGACCTGGCACGTCGCGAGGCTGCCGGCGAGATCTTTGTGGTGCGGCCGAGCGAATCGGTGAAGGTGCCGTCGCTGTGTCGCGAGCCCGATGAGCTCGAGCGTATCTATCAGATCGGCCGCCACGATGCGGAGTCGTCTTTGCCGGCGTTGGAGACCTACCTGGCGGGGTAGAGCAACTTGCCGTGTGCTCGGCGGAAAGCGCGTCCCAGAATCGGCGCCCAGAACGGGATGCAGTTTCCCGGACGGGAGGGTTTTGGAAACGGCGTCCCAGAATTTGCGTCTGGAATGGGATGCGGTTTCCCAACGGAGCCGCATGCGGAAAGCGCATCCCGGAATGGAGGTCCAAACTGGGATGCGCTTTCCGTTGCTGAAGATATGAGGCTGCGAATCAGCTGCTCGGCTTATGTCTATGCCTGCTGCCAAGTGTCGACGAGTTCCTTGGCCGCGGCGTGGGGGTCGTCGGCACTGCAGACGGCGCTCACCACAAAGAAGCCATCGACGCCGGTGGCCTTGAGCTGCGGCAGGTCGGCCGTCTTGACGCCGCCGCCTACCACGATGGGCACGGGGCTTGCCGCGTGGAGTGCGGCCAGGTCCTCAAAGCTCTTGGTGATGATGGAGCCGTCGGCCGCGCGTCCGCAGTCGCGCTTGGTCTCGGTTTCGTGGAGTGGACCGATGCCCAGGTAGTCGACTAGGCTCATGTCGGCGGTTTTGACGTACTCGAGCATCTCCTCGCAACGGGCCGAAAGGCCCACGATGGCATCGGGGCCCAGAAGCTTGCGGCAGACCTCGACGGGAATATCGCTCTGACCCACGTGCACGCCGTCGACAGCAATGCCCTGCTCGCGCGCGGCGAGCACGCAGTCAAGGCGGTCGTCGATCAGCAGGGCGACCTGACCGGTCTTGCCGGCCTGTGCGATTGCCTGCGCGGCGTCGCCGGTCAGCGCGATGATCTCGCGGGCACTTGCCACCTTGGAGCGCACCTGGATGCAGGTAAAGCCTGCGTCGAGCGCTTGGGCCACCACATCGCCCACGGGACGCCCGAGCGTGTTTTCGGGGCCGAGTACCAGATAGGCCGAGATATCAAGGTTGTCGCGGATACTCATCGTGCTTCCTCCTGTTTCTTGATCTGTGCTTCCATGCGCTCGAGTTTGCCGGTCATGGTGTCGGTAAATCCGGGTCGAATATCGGCTTTGAGCACGACTTCGGTGCGGATGCCCTTGCTCGCCAACACAAAGGTCGCGTCGCGCACGACCTGCATGACCTCGTCCCAGTCGCCCTCGATCTCGGTGAACATCGAGGTGGTGCGGTTGGGAAGGCCGCTCTCGCGAATGACGCGCACGACCTCGGCGACCTCGGCGGATAGTTCATCGCCGGTGCCGCACGGGGCGATGGCCACGGCGACGAGCGTGTTCATGCCGGCGTTGGTTGCGGGTTCGGACATGGCTTATGCCTCCTCGAGCTCGAGTCGGTTGTCGGCGATGTCTAGGGCGGTTGCGCGGTAGAGCTCGTCGATAAAGGCGACCTTAAAGCTTGCCGGGGCATCGGCGACAGCGGCGGCACGTGTGCCGGCGACGTTGTAGACGGCGGTGCCGCAGATGGCTGCCGTAAACGGATCGGCAGCGCAGGCGTACACAGCCAGCACGCCGCCCTGCGAACAACCGCAGCCGGTGATCTTGGACATGAGCGGGCTGCCGCCGTGGGACTTGGCCACCGTCGTGCCGTCGGTGATCAGGTCGACTTCGCCCGAGACCACCACAGCGCCGCCGGTGTAGCGAGCGAGCGCCACGGCGGCATCGCGGGCGGCGTCGACCGTGTCGGTGGTATCGACACCGCGCACGCGGCTCAGATCGGCTGCCTCGCCCTCAAGACCCCACAGGCCGGCGAGCGCGATGATCTCGGAGGCGTTGCCGCGTACGATGGCGGGCTTGTACTGCTTGAGCTCGTTTACCAGCTGGGTGCGCAGGCTACCGATGCCCAGACCCACCGGATCGAGCACCCAGGGCTTGCCGGCGTCGTGTGCCGCCTTGGCCGCGCGGGGAATCGTCTGCTCGTAGATGGGGAAGAGCGTGCCCATATTGAGATAGATGGCGCCGCCGCCGGCAACGAGTGCCTCGCCCTCGTCGGGCAGATAGACCATAGCGGCCGAACCGCCCACGGCGAGCTGCGCGTTGGCGACGAAGTCGATCGTCACCGTGTTGGTGATGGAGCCGGCCATCGGATTGGTGGCTCGAATCTCCTCTACGGCCTTGACCATATGTTGCTTAAGCTGTTCCGAATCGATCACTGCACATGCCTCCTTGGCATAGAAAAGGGGCGCTGTGCATAGACAGCGCCCCTGTAAAGGCGGCATGCTCCCTACGCCAGCATTAACTGACAGGTTCAAAGGATTGGGCCCTATGCCCTCTCAGCCTTGTGGTTTGCACCGCCGGCACTCCCGCATCGAATCTGTTGTTCCCTATACTAACGCACCTGCCAAAAAGGGACAGGTTTATTTTTGGCAGGTGGCAACAGGGGTAGGGTATTTTCCCAGATAAAACCCGCCAAAATAAACCTGTCCCTTTTTGGCAGGTCGTTACAATGGTTACGGTGAAAATGACGGGGGGATTCTATGATCAAACTTGTGCTGACCGATATGGACGATACGCTGATTCCAGCTGGGCATGACGGTGCTAGCGACTACGCCATCGAGGGCATTCATGCCATGCAGGCGGCGGGTCTGCACTTTGGCCCGGTTTCGGGTCGCCAGCCGTCCGCGATGGGTTGGATGTTCAAAAATTGTTCCGAGTGTTTTTCGACTGGCGCGTTCTGTAACGGCCAGGTCATGTTTGTGGACGGCGAGGCGGTAGCCTCGCATGCGACCGACAACGCTGCCCTTATGCGCTTGGCTGACTACTTGGAGCAGGAGACCGACGATACGTATCTGAAGGTTTACAGCCTGGGTGACGACTTTTGGGATAACGATGCCTATTGCGTGACGAGCGACCCCGGGCGCGTGCGCCGCGCCATGGAGTCGGGCGGCAACGCGTGGCTCAAGGGCGAGGAGGCCCCGTGCCGCCCCGTCGTCGATGACGCGCCGGTGTTTAAGGCGAATATCTGGAGTGCCCGTTCACGTGAGGAGCTCGCTGAGCTACGCGAGCGCATTGCCGCCGAGGTGCCAGAGCTCTCGCTTGTGTTTCCCAACAACCGCGTACGCCTGCTTGACATCCTTCCGGCTGGTTGGGACAAGGGTTGCGCTGCGCTGGAGTTGGCGCGTGCCCTGGACCTGACGCCCGACGAGGTGGCCGTATTCGGTGATTCCGATAACGACCTGCCCATGATCGGTGCCGTTTCCAACTCCGTTGCAGTCGCCAATGCCAACGAGGCCGTCACGGCTGCCGCACGCTGGCATATCGGCGCTGCAGCAGACGATGCAGTTGCCGGGGCTCTGCATCAGATTGCCGCCTGCGCCGCGACGGGGGAGATGCCGCCGTTTATGCGTCAGATGGATGCGACGGGTTTCGACGTCACGAACGTCTAGGGAGGGCGCTATGAAGCTTCAGCAGCTCAGATATGTCGTCAAAGTTGCCGAATGCGGCAGCATCACCGAGGCCTCGCGCCGACTCTTTGTGTCGCAGCCTTCGATTACCGCGTCGATCCGCGATCTCGAAAACGAGATGGGTGTGCATATCTTTGAGCGCACCAACAAGGGTGTCATTGTGTCCGAGGAGGGCGAGACCTTCTTGGGCTACGCGCGCCAGGTGCTCGACCAGGCCGACCTGCTCGAGGGCAAGTACAAGGGCGCATCCGAGCAGGTGCCGCACTTTAGTGTGAGCTGTCAGCATTATTCCTTTGCCGTTAATGCGTTTGTCGATGTAATCCGTGAGTTCGATGCCGCGCGCTACGACTTTACCCTGCGCGAGGAACAGACTCACGAGATTATCGAGGACGTCGCGCATATGAAAAGCGAACTGGGCATCCTGTATCTGTCGGAGCACAATCGCGAGGTCATCGAGCGCATGCTGGCGGCCAACGAGCTCGTGTTCGAAGGGCTCTTCTGCGCCACGCCGCACGTTTTTGTGTGTGCCGACCACCCGTTGGCTGACCGCTCCAGCGTGACGCTCGAAGACCTCGAGGACTACCCATTCTTGTCCTATGAGCAGGGCAGCTATAACTCGTTTTACTATTCCGAGGAGCTGACCTCGACCTTTGAGCGTCGCAAGAATATTCGCGTGCGCGACCGTGCGACGCTGTTCAACCTGGCCATGGGACTCAACGGCTACACGGTGTGTTCGGGCGTGATCAGCCACGAACTCAACGGTCCCGGCATCATTTCGATTCCGCTCGATGTAGACGAGTACATGGAGATCGGCATCATCACGCGCAAAAATACGACGCTCACGCGCTACGGCCAAGCCTATATCGACGCGATCCGCCAGCATATTTAGCCTTTTGAATGGCGCCGCATTTAAACTTGGCGCCGTTCGATTTACCGCGAACGTCCCAGGATGAGGCTGTATTTCGAGCCACATGTCCCATTAACCGTTGCCCCCTCGCATTACCATCAAAGTGAGCCGCTATGCGAGGGGAGGTCGCCATGGATCGGATATATACCGATAGCTGGCGTTTCCCCATGCCGCTTATGTGCGCGGCGTTTGAGCCCGGAACGCTCGACAAAACCCTCGACGTGATGCTCAAAGATGACTATGGCGTTATCGCGCGTGCCGAGGCGCACTACTATCGCGGTTGCCCCGATGAGGCACAACGCCTAGCAGAGCCGTACTTGTTATCGGATGACCTTTCGCTCCGTCTTTCGGCATGCCTGTTGTGCGCCTATGCAAATCTGTCGCTGAATCGCGCATTGGCGGCGCGCCGCTGCCTTGCGTATCTCAAGGAAACAGGGAAGGGTCAAAGGACGACAAAGGATCCACGCGTCCAGGCTTCATATATGCTGCTTGCGGCGAGCGCCTGTGTGCTGCTGCATTTTCCCTCGCCGGTGTCACGCGGCGAATTCGATTTATATGCATCGCTGCTGCCCGAGGGGCTGCGCCTGTTTGCAACCTATGCACTGGCGCACCGTGCCTACCTCGACGGCGATTACGGACGCTGCGTGGGTATGGCGGAGAACGCCTTGTCGATGAAGCAAGAAAGCTATCCCGTCCCTGAGGTCTTCTTGCACCTGATTGCCGCCGTTGGGTGGATTAACCAGCGCGAAGCTGACCGCGCGAACGCTCATTTTATGCGTGCCTGGCAGATTGCGCAGCCCGACGGTCTGATTGAAATCGTCGGCGAGCATCACGGGCTTTTGCAAGGCGTGTTGGAGTCATGCCTAAAGAAGGGCCATCCGCAGGAGTTCGCGGAGATCATCAAAGTTACCGAGCGGTTTAGCCGCGGTTGGCGTCGTGTGCATAATCCGGGGGCGGGCGCCACCGTTGCCGAGAGCCTGACTACGACGGAGTTCGCCATCGCTATGCTGGCCTGTCGCGGCTGGACCAACGATGAGATTGCCGCTCACATGGGTATCTCGCGTGGCACGGTTAAGAATCGCCTGTCGAACACCTACGCCAAGCTGGGCATAACGAGTCGCGCCGCGCTGAAACAGTTTGTATTGCTGTAGGCGACTGGGCGGGTGCGCCTGTTTTGGACGAATAATTGAATCGGGGTCGTTCAAACGAGGCGCGGCCGCCGGTGGGAGGTCCGGCGGCCGCTTACCATGGGACGGTGCGCGCCCGAATTGATCGAGCGTCACGAGACTTGGAGTTACGAGCGCTTGCGGCTGGTAAAGATGCCGGCGACGACGGCCGCCATGCCCGTAATGGCAGCGGCGACGGCACCCATCATGGAAGCATCACCCGTGGCCGCGAGCGTGTCCTTGGCGTTGACATGCTCGATGGTCGCGGCGGCGGTCGTTACCTTAGGCTTCGACTCGGGCTTCGCCGGGGGCGTATCCACCGGAACGATGACGGCGCGCTTGGCGATGGCGTCGCTGTACAGGTCTGTAATCACGTCGCTGGCGGTGCCGATGGTCTGTCCACGCTGGTGCAGGATGTCATCGGTTTCGTTGTCAACGAAGTGTACGTCACAAATGCGTCCACCGTCAGGTGTTTCGATAATGCTGTCGACGATATCGATCGTACCGGAAATGCTTCCGTCGCCGCTGTTGACAACGGCCAAAATGGCGGCGGTATCACCTTCTGCCGTTACGCGGCTGCGCGTGATGGAGATGGTCGCGGGCGTTAGGCCGTTCTCGGTAATGGCGATGATGCCAAACGTGCGGGCAGTCGCATCTGGCTCGACTACAACAAAGTCGCTATAGCAGATGGGTGGCAAGGGCTGGTTGCCATTGTCGCGGTTGATGTAGTGAGCAATGGCCTCGACGGTTGAATCGCTGATAAAGATGCGCCCGCCAGAGCCGCCGGGGTAGAAATTATACGAGCTGATTCCAGCGGCATTTTCGCCTTCGGCATATGCGTGAACGAGCGAGCCGTTTTTAATGGTGATGTCACCCTCGTCGGTGTAGATGGCGGCGGGGCTGTCTTCGCGCGCTGGGTATGCATACGCTCGTACGGTCGCCGCATCAATGGTCAGGCCATCGAAGGCATATATGCCGCTGCCGAATCCCTGAGCGGTTAGCGTGCTGTTGGATACCGTGAGGGTTTCTTCGGCGACGATGCCGCAGTCCTGCTCGGAGCGTGCGTCGACTGTGCCGCCGCCGGTTACGGTTATGTCGCCGCCGGCGCGGATACCCTCGGCGTGCGTACCATTGGCGGTAACGGTTCCGCTCGTATTGATTGAAAGGTCATTATCAGCATATATGCCGTTGGAGTCGCCCGTGACGTTAACGGCACCTGTTCCGCTGATCGTCATATCGCCCGCTGAATACAAGGCGTCGCCTTCTGCTGTTGCCGTCAGCGTGCCCGTTCCGGAGATGTTGAGCTCGGCGCCCTCGCTGGTGACGTTCTCGACGGAAATGCCGTTGCCAGACTCGTTGGCAACCGTATTGTTGCCCTCGTAGCTCACATTGAGCTTGCCGCCGGCAGCGATGTATCCGCCGTTATAACCATTGAGTGTCATGTCGTCGGCGCCGTCCCAGGCCCACGTGCTGCCGTCGCCAGCTGTGGCGCCGGCGGTATAGGTGTTGCCGTCGACCTCGACCCACTCCGCCGCAAACGAGATACTCGGCATGAGCAGCGAGCTCACGGTAAGTGCGCAGGTCAGGCCGCAGACGATGCGGCAGGTCACGCGGCGCCAGCTGCCACAGGTGAGAACGGCGCGCTGGCGCACGGGGGTCTCGGCGTAATGAAGTCCTGTAGTGCGATCGGTGTGGCGCGTGGGGGTCATAAACGTGGTCATGGTCGCTCCAATCTCTCGCGTGGCCTTGTGCGGTCACCACTAAGCGTATGGTCGATAGGACAAAGCTGCTAGTGCCATATGGGCACGAAAATGGCTATTTGCACTGGCGGATATGGGATAGTTTGGCTCGGCGGTCCGTTGGCGTGCATATAGAAGTTTCCTATATCAAACTGTTATAAACGTATATTTTACGATGGCCATATGAGCGCTCATACTCTGTCCCAGTAAAGCAACCAATACAAAGGGAGATATCTATGAGCACTTCAATTCAACCGAACGCGCCGTTTCGCGCTGATATCGTCGGCAGCTTTCTTCGTCCGCAGGCCGTAAAGGATGCCCGCGCTGCCTATGCGGCAGGCACGCTTGATGCCGAGGGGCTTAAGGCCGTCGAGGAAGAGTCTATTCGCGACCTGGTGGACAAGCAAAAGGCCGCCGGCCTGCAGGTCATCACCGATGGCGAGTTCCGCCGCAGCTACTGGCACCTCGATTTTATGTGGGGGCTGAACGGCGTCGAGCGTCGCACCTCACGTACGGGCTATATGTTCCACGATGAGGAGACCACCGCCGACACCGCCGTGGTAACCGGTCCCATTAGCGGCGAGAACCATCCGTTCGTCGAGCACTTCAAATTTGTCAAGGCGCTCGAGGGGGAGGGCCAGGTCGCGCGGCAAACTATTCCGGCGCCGATCCAGACGTTCTCCGAAGTCACGCTCGACCGCTGCGATGGCCAGCAGGAGAGCCTGCGCGCTGTCTATAAGACCGACGAAGAGCTCGCCGACGCCATCGCGGCGGCATACCGCACCGTGATTGCCGACCTGTATGCCGCAGGCTGCCGCAACATTCAATTTGATGACTGCACCTGGGGCATCTATTGCGATACCGACTTTGTGGCAAAGACTGGTATGAGCCCGGTCGACCTGCAAAAGGTGTCCGAGCTGGGCGTGGCGCTCAACAACGCCGCCATCGAGGGCAAGCCCGACGACCTGGTCATCAACACGCATGTGTGCCGTGGTAATTACCACTCCACCTATGCCTTCGAGGGCGGCTATGACCCCATCGCGCCGTACCTGTTTGCGCATGAGGACGTCGATGCGTTCTATCTGGAGTTCGATACGCCGCGCGCCGGCGGTTTTGAGCCGCTCAAGTACGTTGCCCCCGGCAAGAAGGTTGTGTTGGGTCTGGTGACCACCAAGGCGGCAGAGCTCGAGAACGAGGATGTTATCGTCGAGCGTATCCGCGAGGCTGCAAAGTATGTTCCGCTCGAGAACCTGTATCTGTCGCCTCAGTGCGGCTTTGCCAGCTGCGAGATTGGCAACAAGCTGACCGAGGACGAGCAATGGGCAAAGATCGCGCTGGTCAAGCGCATTGCCGAGCGCGTTTGGAAGTAACGCTACCGGTTGCAGGTGACGGCGCGTGCGAGACATGGCGTATCGCGTACAATGGTTCGGATCGTATCGTTCGGGCAGGTTATCCGATATGCCCGATCGCCCTTCCATTCGAAAGGACATCCATGCCCCAGTCTTCGACGCCTGCCGTCACCGATGCCATCTACGACGCATCGTCGCTCGGCCGCCCGCGCATGTTCCTGCTCGGTCTGCAGCATCTATTCGCGATGTTCGGTGCCACGGTGCTCGTACCCGTGCTCACCGGTCTCTCGGTTTCGGCAACGCTTTTGTTTGCCGGCTTGGGCACGCTGCTGTTCCACTTCCTGTCGCGCGGTAAGGTGCCGGCATTTTTGGGCTCATCGTTTGCCTTTATTGCCGGTTATGCCGCAATCGCGCCCAACGGCGAGGCCGAGCTTTTGCCCTACGCCTGCCTGGGCGTAGCCTGCGCCGGTCTGCTCTATCCGGTGCTGGCGGCGCTCTTCCGCGCGTTTGGTGCCAAGCGCGTTATGCGCTTCTTCCCGCCGGTAGTGACTGGCCCCATCGTCATTTCCATCGGTCTGATTCTGGCAAGCTCCGCTATTGCCAACTGCCAGACCAACTGGCTTGTGGCTGTTATTGCCGTGGCCGTGATCGTGATCTGCAACATTTGGGGTCGCGGCATGGTCAAGATCGTGCCGATTTTGCTGGGCGTTGTGGTGAGCTATGCTGTTGCGGCTACGCTGGGCGAGGTTGACTTCTCGGGCGTCGCTGCCGCTCCCTGGGTTGGCTTGCCCGTTGTGTGGGATAACACCGTGTTTGCGCTCTTTGGGCCGCAGTTCGATAGTGGTCTTGCCACGACGGCCATCATCACCATCATGCCGCTGGCCTTTGCGACCATGATCGAGCATATCGGTGATATCTCGGCTATCGGCTCCACTTGCGAGCGTAACTACATCGCCGATCCTGGCCTGCATCGCACGCTGCTCGGCGACGGCCTTGCCACGATCCTGGCTTCGCTCTTTGGCGCTCCGGCCAACACCACCTATGGCGAGAACACCGGCGTGCTCGCCCTGACGCGCGTGTTCGACCCGCGCGTGATTCGCATTGCCGCGTGCTGTGCCATCGTGCTTTCGTTCTGCCCCAAGTTCGCTGCCGTGATCGCCGCCATGCCGGCGTGTGTAATCGGCGGCGTGTCGCTCGTGCTCTACGGCATGATCAGTGCCGTGGGCGTTCGCAACCTTATCGAAAACCAGGTCGATTTCCAGAACAACCGCAATGTGCTGGTTGCGGCTTTGGTGCTCGTGCTTTCGCTCGGCATTGCCTACAGTACCGCCGGTGCCATCGTGCTGGAGCTGGGCGGCGTGACGATTTCGCTTTCGGGCCTTGCCGTGGGCTCGCTGGTGGGCATTGTGCTCAACGCCATCCTGCCCGGTAATGACTTTGAGTTCGATACTTCCGAGCTTGAGGAGACTGCTGAGTAACAACTGCGTCCAGCTGAATCAAAAAATGGCGCCCATGCGTACGCGCGGGCGCCATTTTTAATGCGTCAACATCCAGTGGATGCCACGTGCCATGCGCAGATCGGTTTGGGCAAAGTGGTTGCCGGGGTTGAGCTCCAGCGTTGTTGGAATGCCGCGCTCGACGAGCGACGCTTCCATCGCGCGTGTGTCGTCGAGTACATGCCGCATCATGCGGTTGGGTGTCTTGGTCTCCTTTTTGCCGAGCGACAGGTAGACGGCGTCGGGTGTAACTGCCATCGCGTGCTCGTGAGCATAGTCGATAAAGCCAGGAAACCACAGGGACCCCGATGCGCTTGCGGCGCGGTCAAAGGCATCGGTTTGCCAGAGGGCCCAAAGCGAAAAGAGACCCGCCAGCGAATAACCGGCAATGCCACGCCAAGCAGGTGGCTGTGGGAGCGATAATTCGACCTTTGGGATTATCCGGTTCAGCAACTCATCAAGAAAACCGGCAGCTTGGCCGCCGAAAGGCTCGGCATCGCGTACGGTCCCGTCGCATGCCCAGGGGCTCAGCTCGCGATTCCAATCGAGCCCGCCAATGGCGACGAGGGTGAATGGCGGACAGCCGAGCTCTCGGCAGCGGTCATAAACATCACTACCGTCGCCCATGACCACGGGGAGGTAAATGACAGGTGCGCTTTCCGTATGCTCCGAATGAACGGTTATCTGCTTTTGATGCGCTTCCATGGTCTGCTTCTCTCAGTGTTGTGATATCGGCAGCCCCAATTGTCGCACGCCAGCGTATGCCGGTTGGACAGCATCAAGAACATTCGCGCGCGCGTCGTGCGGGCGCAAACAGGAAACGCCACCGCCGGAGGGGAGCTCGGCGGTGGCGTTGTTAAACGGTGCTGGGACTCGGGGCCTTCGCGGGAGCTGCCATGTGCGCAGAGGCGTCTATGAGTGCTTGCGGCTCACCACGGCGCCCGCGGCGATGGCGGCTGTTCCCGCAAGGGCGGCTGCCACGATGGCCGCACCCGAGGTGTCGCCGGTTGCCGCGAGCACGCCGGTAGTCTTGGCTTTCGTGATTGAAGCCGCAACGGCCTTGGTCGGCTTTGAGCCCTCAGGCTTGGGGTTCTGCTTGGACTCCGCGGGCTTGCTTTCTGCGGGCTTGGTCTCGTCGGGCATGGGGTCTTCCGGCTTGGCTACCTCGGGAGGTGCGATGACCATGCTCTTGGCGACAGCTTCGTTATAGGGGGAGTCGATCACAGCGTCGCCCGTGCCGATGGCTTGGCCTGCCTCGTAGATGCCGTCACGGAGCTTGCGATAGTCAATGACCTTGCCGCCTTCGGGCGTCTGGATGGCGGCGTTCTCAATCTTGATGGTGCCGATTGTCTTGCCGTCAGCGCTCATGGCACGGGCAAAGATTGCCGCTGTATCTCCTTCGGCCGTTACCTTGCTGCGGATGATCGAGACGACTGCGGGTGTGACGCCCTCGCTGGTCTGGGCGATGATGCCGATGTTCTCGCCTTGGGGCTCGGGGCTCGTCTCACCATCTTGGTTTTCGCTGTAGGGGATGGGGCCGTCGCCGTTCTCGACATAGCGGGCTATGGCCTTGACAACGGAGTCGCTGATGTAGATGTGGCCACCCTCCTCGTTGGGTCGATCGCTTCTGGTGGAGAATGCAGCCGAAACCTCGCCTTCCGCAAACGCGTCCACGGTGGAGCCGTTCTTGACGACGATGTCGCCCGGATAGGTGAAGAGGGCGATGGCGCCACCGTATCTGCCTTTACCTGCACGGACCGTCACGTTTGCATGATCGAGGGTGATGCCCTTGTAGGCATAGACGCCATATTTAACACCGTTTACGTTGAGGGAGGCGTTTGTGGCTGCGAGGCTGCCCTTGGCCTCGACGGCAGCGTCTTTCTCGGAGCTTGCCTTGACCTGGCTGCCGTCCGAGATGTTGATATTGCCGCCGCTCCAAAGGGCCTCACCATCAGCTGAGCTTGCCTCGACCGTCCCGCCACCCTTGATGGTGAGGTTCTTGTCGGTTCCAATACCCTTGTCCTCGGTAGCCCTGGCGGTGACGGCTCCGCTGTCGTCAATCGTGATATTACCGTTTGCCCTGATGCCATCCGATGCACCCGTGGCGTTGACGTTGCCCGAACCTTTGATAGCGAGATCACCCCCGGCATTTATGGCGTCAAACCCAGTGCTCGTGGCGTTGACGGATCCGGCTCCGTCGATGTTGATATTACCCGTGGAGAGGATAGCGTCCTCAGTAGATGTCACGCTGAGCGTGCTGCCCGCGTCGCCTTGGATATTGAGCTCGGCGTTCTCGTTAGTGCCATGAGAAACGTTGATGCCTTCGATCCATTCGGCAGTGACGATGTTGGTCCCCGAGTAATTCACGTTGAGCTTGCCTGCGGCCTGGATCTCGCCGCCGTTATAGTTGTTGAGCTTCAAGTCGTCGGCGCCGTCCCACGACCAGGTACCGGCCTCGTCGCTCGCCGCGGTGTTGTACTTGTTGCCGCCGACCTTGACCCATTCCGCCGCGAGCGAGACGCTCGGCATGAGCAGCGAGCTCACCGTGAGCGCGCACACGGCGCCTACGACGATGCGGCGCGTCACGCGGCGCCAACTGCCGTGCGCGACTCCTATGCGACGGCGAACGTCGGGTTCGGCAACATGGGTTCCGGCGGTAGTGTCATTGCGTTTGGGGGTCGTGAACAAGGCTGCCATGGTTGCTCCCGTTCTCATAGGGCCTATACGGCTAGATTCAGCGTATCTGCTGGATGTTGCCGGCGGTAGTGCCGTTTGGAGGGCAAAATGGCCAAAATGGGGGAGAAACAGGCCGCACGCCGGCGCAGGGACCGACGCTAAAAGAAAAGCGCGGGGCCGCATGGCGACTCCGCGCTTTATTGTTCAGCTTTTGCAGCCTTGCCCTTACGCTACGAAGAAGTAGACGGGGAAGGCAAGGGCCGCGATCCACCCGTCCTGTGCGAAAAAGTGTTTACGAGCGTTTGCGACTCGCCAGGGCGCCTGTGACGATAGCGGCCGTTCCTACAAGGGCGGTCGCTATGATGGCTGTGCTCGAGGCGTCGCCGGTTGCCGCGAGCTTGCCGGTGGTCTTGGCTCCCGTGGCTGCAACTGCAACGGTCTTGGTCGTCTTCGTGCCCTCGGACTTGGAACCCTCGGGCTTGGTCTCGCCGGACTTTTCCTCGGGTTTGATCTCCTCGGGAGGCGCGATGAGCGTGCGCTTGGCGACTGCTTCGTTGTAGGGGGAGTCGATCACGTCGTCGCCCGTGCCGATGGTTTGACCCGCTTCGTAGGAGATGCTGGGGCCGTACTCTTCTTCGTAGCGATAGTTAATGATCTTGCCGCCTTCAGGCGTCTGGATGGTGGCTCCTTCGATTTCGATGGTGCCAATCGCCTTACCATCCGCGCTCATGGCAAGGGCAAAGATTGCCGCCGTGTCTCCCTCGGCCGTGACCTTGCTGCGGAGAATCGAGATGGTTGCGGGCGTGATGCCCTCGTAGGTCTGGGCGAAGATACCGATGTTCAGACCCCTAGGCTCAGGGATGACCGCGCCGCTTTGGTTGTTGCTGTAGTGATCGGGGCCATCGCCACCGGTCTCGACATAGCGGGCTATAGCCTTAACAACGGAGTCGCTGATGTAGATGTGGCCGCCAGCGACGTTTGGCTGGTGGTTTCTGGTAGAGATTGCAACCGAGAATTTGCCTTCTGCGAACGCGTCCACGATGGAACCATTCTTGATGACGATGTCGTCCCCGTCAGTGATGAGGGCGATGGCCTGGCCGCCGCTCGCGCTTGTGCGGACCGTCACGGTCGCGTGATCGAGCGTAACGCCCTTGTAGGCATAGACACCATATTCAACACCGCTTGCGTCAAGGGAGGCGTTCGCGACCGCGAGACTACCCTCAGCGTCGACGGCAAGATCTCCCTGGGAGCTTGCCTCGACCTGGCTGCCGCCCGAGATGTCGATGTTGCCGTCAGCCCAAATCGCCGCTTCTTCTATCGAGCTTGCTTCCACCTTGCCACCGCCTTTGATGGTCAGGCCACTGCCCGCGGCGATGCCGTAACCTTCGTCTCCTTTAGCGATCACTGTGCCAGAGGAATCGATGGTGGTCTTGCCCTTGGATTGGATACCTTCGGTACCGCCCGCTGCATTCACGGTGCCCGAGCCCGTGATAGAGAGATCGCCCTTTGCCTCAATTCCGTCGTTATTAGTGCTTGTGGTGTTCACAGTGCCTGGGCCAGAAATGGAGAGGTCACCTGTTGATTTAATTGCATCGACCTCGGCTGTCACATTGAGCTCATCCGTGCTATTCGAGCTCGTTATGTTCAACTCTGCTTTCTGGCTAGTGCCATCCTGCGCCTTGATGGCGGCTCCGGTGTAATCGGGCTCGGTTTTCACGGTGTTCTTGCCCTCGTAGGCAATGTTGAGCTTGCCCGCAGCCTGGATCGCACCGCCGTCATAGCCGTTGAGCTTCATATCGTCGGCGCCGTCCCAGCTCCAGGTGCCGGCGGCGTCTCCCGTGGGTCCCGCGGCCGCTTCGTGGCGGACGCCGTCAACGTCCACCCACTCGGCCGCGAGCGAGACGCTCGGCATGAGCAGCGAGCTTGCCGTGAGCGCGCAGGCCAGGCCGCAGACGATGCGGCGTGTCACGCGGCGCCAGCTTCCGTGTGCGAGCAGCGTGCGACGGCGCACGTCGGGCTCGACAAAATGGGCTCTAGAGGTTTTGTCATTGCGCTTGGGGGTCGTGAACAAGGCGGCCATGGTTACTCCCATCCTCATAGGGCCTATGCGATTACGCCCAGCATATCTGCAGGATGTAGCCGGCGGTAGTGCCGTTTGGAGGGCAAAATGTCCAAAACTTGGGAAGCAATATATCGCGCGTCCGTGCGATGCCTGGCTTTAAAAGCAAAGCGCGGAGCCGCTCGATGCGACTCCGCGCTTTGGTGTTCTGCTTTGGCAGCTTTGCCGTTACGCTACAAAGAAGTAGACGAGGAAGGCAAGGGCTGCGATCCACATGAGCGGCTTGATCTTGGAGGCCTCGCCCTTAAAGAGCGCGACGATCACGTAGGCGATAAAGCCCAGGCCAATGCCGGCAGAGATGGAGTAGGTGAAGGGCACGCCGGCGACAATCATGAACGCCGGGAAACCCTGCGACACGTCGGACCAGTCGATCTCGGAGGCCTCGCTCATCATGAGGTAGCCGACGTAGACCAGAGCACCGCAGGTGGCGGCGCTGGAAACGATGGTGACGATGGGGGAGAAGAACGCGGCGAGAATGAACAGCACGCCGGTGGTGACGGAGGTGAGACCCGTGCGGCCACCGTCGGCAGCGCCAGAGGTGGACTCGACGAAGGTGGTGATGGAGGAGACGCCCATAAAGCCACCGGCAGCAGCGGCCACGGAGTCGACGACCAAGATGGGGCGGATGTCCTCGACGTTGCCGTCCTCGGTCAGGAACTCGCCCTGCTTGGCGACGGCCATGGCGGTGCCCATGGTGTCGAAGAAGTCGCTCATGAGCAGCGAGAAGGCAACGACGAGCAACATCGGGTCGGTCAGAACCTTCACGATGGCCATGTTGCCATCGGCGGTGCTGGCAAACGGGGCGCCAAAGGTCGAGAAGTCGAGCGGTGCGATGAGGCCCTCGGGCGCATGGGTGACGCCCAGCGGGATACCGGCGATAACGGCGACGATGATGCCGATGAGCAGCGAGCCCGGCACGTTGCGGGAAGCCAGGGCAACCGTCACGATGATGGAGATGATGCCGACGATAAAGGTGGGGGAGGCGATGTCGCCCAGGCCGACGAGCGTACCGGCACCAGCGGTGATGATGCCGGCGTCGCACAGGCCGATCATGGCGATAAACAGGCCCAGACCCACCGAGATGGCGTGGCGCAGGACCACGGGGATGGCGTCCATGATGGCCTCGCGCAGGCCGCACAGGACGAGCAGCAAGATGACGATGCCTTCGAGGAAGATAACGCTCATGGCCACGTGCCAGTCACCGCCGCACATGGTGGTGGCGATGCCCGCGATCATGGCGTTGATGCCCAGGCCCGACGCGCAGGCGAGCGGGCGGTTTGCAAAGATGCCCATGCAGATGGTCATGATGCCGGCGCCCAGGCAAGTGGCGCAGGCGAGCGCTCCCGCATCGATGCCAGCGCTCGAGAGCACTGCGGGGTTGACGGCGATGATGTAGGCCATCGCCAGGAATGTTGTCAGTCCAGCGCGAAGTTCGGTCCCGATTGTGGACTTGCGCTCACTGACGTGAAATAGTTCGTCCATGCATACCCTTTCCTTGTTCGGCCCCGAGTTTAGGCCGATCGACACGAACGCTCCCACTATAGTCCCTTTACGACGCTGTTGTTCCTCGCATGTTGATGTTCGGCGCTTTGCAGCAGACGGACGGTATTTTTCGCATGAAAATGTGTGGGTACCGTATACTTAAGCGGTTACAACGACCCCTATGGAGGAACGTATGATTAAAGAGCTTTGCCACGACGAGGCTATCCTGTCCCAGCGTTGCGAGGTCGCGACTGTCGAGGACGAGTCGGTTGCTCAGGACCTGATCGATACCATCAAGTCGCTCGACGATGCCGGCTGCCTTGCCGCTAACCAGATTGGCGTTACCAAGAAGGTCTGCGTCTACCTGGACGACGCCGGCGAGCCCCACGTGCTCTACAACCCCCGTCTGGTGTTTGGCCTGGGCGCCAACAAGATGGAGGAGAGCTGCCTGACGCACGATGAGGTCACCAAGTCCACGCGCTATATCAAGTGCAAGGTCGCTTATGACGTGATCGTCGACGGCAAGATGCGCGAGCGCAAGCAGGACTTTGTGGGCTTCGAGGCGCAGATGATTCAACACATGATTGACCACTGCTTAGGCAAACTCGTCTAGAGTGGTTCAATTGGGAACCGAATTTGCGGTCTTTGTCCCGGGCGTGACATTGTTGTCATGTCCGGGCTTTTGTGTTTAGCGCCTTTTTGTTTGGTGACAATGAACTTAGTAAGAACGTAAAGCTAGGAGGCGCTATGTGTACGAGCATTCGATTTACCGATAATTCTGGTCACATGTATCTGGGCCGCAACCTCGACTGGAGCTTTGACTACGGCCAACAGGTTCGCGTGATGCCGCGCGGGTTTCACATTCCGTATTCGTTTATCGACGACGCGACGGCGGCACACGCGGTGATCGGTATGTGCATCGATTACAAGAACTACCCCATGTTTTTCGACTGCGGCAACGATGCGGGTCTGGCTGTAGCGGGACTCAATTTTCCCGGCTATGCCGAGTATGCCGAGAGCCCGGTTGATGGAAAGACCAATATCGCGGCCTATGAGTTTCCCCTGTGGGTGTCAGCGACGTTCTCGACGGTCGATGAGGTCGAGGCCGCGCTGCGCGACACGGTGATTGTCGCCAAATCTGCCGGAGAGGGACTGGGCGTATCGCTGCTCCACTGGATTATCGGCGACAGCCAGCGCAGCATCGTGGTCGAGATGATGGCTGGCGGCCTGCATGTATACGACGATCCGGTCGACACCCTTGCCAACCAGCCGACCTTCCCGTGGCACATGGAAAACCTACGCACCTATATCACCGCCACAAGCGATTTTCCGCAGACGGCGACGTGGCGTGGCGCCGAGCTTAAGCCTTATGGAGCCGGTGCCGGCATGCGCGGCATTCCGGGTGACTGCTATTCGCCGAGCCGTTTTGTAAAGGCGGCGTACCTCAATGCCAATTACCCGCAAAAGGAGAGCGAGACCGAAAACGTCGTCCGCATGTTCCGTTCACTCGAGGGCGTGGTGATGATTGAGGGGGCGTCCAGGATGGGCGATGGCAAGTTCGAGAAGACTATCTATACCGGATGCTTTAGCGCGCGCACGGGCAATTATTACTACGCGATGTATGGGGATCCGTCGATTCGCTACGTGAGCCTGATGGATGCCGAGGGCGCGAGCCCCGATAGGCTCGTGGTTCCCGAGCCGCGTCGTTCGTAGCCGTTAGCTTTACTGCAATGCAAAGCGGCCCTGCGTCTCCCGTGAGATGCAGGGCCGCTGTCGTTGATTTGTGACGTCGCTAGAAGTTGGCGTCGTTGAGCTGTTCGCTCTCGAGGCCGTCGAGCAGTTGCTGTTCGGGCGTATCGGCGACGCTCTCGAGCAACTCGGTGGGGTCGACGTTCATGTTCCTACCGGCTTCGTTGCCGTTGACCAGGTCGTCCGAGAAGATATCGACTTCCATTTCCTCGGCCTCTTCGATCTGAACCTCGAGCGGCACCTGGGTGCGTACAAGCTTGACTGCCGGACGCATACGGGCAAAGAGGGGCACGTACTCGATGATGATGGCCGAGTTCTCAAGACCGTACCAGCGTGCCGGGCTTCCGCAGGCGCGGCGGACGGCGTACTTGATGGCCATGACGCGGTGGTCATTGCGGTTGATGTCCGTTTCGGGGGCAAGCATCTTACGCAGCATGCAAAAACGGAAATCGCCCACGTTGCCGCGTGTCTCGTAGATGGAATAGGTGTGGTGCTGCGGCGGCAGCTCACCCGAGGCCATCAGGTCGCCGACGATCTGACGCAGGTAGGCGTTGATGCGCTGGTTGACCTTAAAGCCCAGGTCCAGGCGCACGCGGAACAAAAAGTCCGTGCCAAAGGTCTCGACGGAATACTCGTGCGTATAGGGCTCATCGGTAACGTGCACGTTGATGAACCAGTATGCCTTGGCGCGCTTGGGATGCTTGTCAAGGATGGAATAGAGCACGTCGCGGTCGAGCGTGAGCGGGTCGGGGCTGTTGGTGAGGAACACCAGATTGTCGGCGAGCACGGGGTAGGTCTCGTCGTTACGCAGGCGGTCGAGCTGGTCAATGTACTTGGAGACGGGCAGCAGGATCGTTTGCGTGCGCTCGATGGCGGTGCCGCGGCGCCACACATACATAAGGCCAAACAGCAGCGAGGCCAAGAAGATCATGACGTAGCCGCCGTCAAAGAACATGGTGAGGCACGAGGCGAAGAAGCACAGCTCAATGGCACCGAAGAGCAGGGCGAAGACGCAGGCACCCAGCTTGTGCTTGAGGATGCCGGCGATGTAGCTCGTCAAAAGCGTCGTGGTCATGAGCATGGTCACGGTAATGGCGAGGCCGTAGGCGCTCTCCATGCGCTCGGAGTTTTGGAACAGCAGCACGATGAAGATGCAGCCGACCCACATGATGTTGTTGACGAGCGGAATATAGAGCTGGCCCTTGGTGTCGCTGGGGTAGTGGATGCGCAGATGCGGCATAAGGTTGAGGCGCGTGGCCTCGGATACCAGCGAGAACGAGCCGGTGATGAGCGCCTGCGAGGCGATGATGGCCGCCACGGCCGAAAGCACGATGGCAAAGGGGCGCAGGGGCTCGGGAAGCATCATGTAGAACGGGTTGACGATATCCATTGCGAGCATCTGGGGATTGGAGTTGTTGGCGAGCAGCCAAGCTCCTTGGCCCAGATAGTTAAGGATGAGGGCCGCCTTAACAAACGGCCAGGATGCGTAGATGTTGGCCTTGCCCACATGACCCATATCCGAGTAGAGGGCCTCGGCGCCGGTCGTCGACAGAAAGACGAAGCCGAGCACCATGATGCCCGAATGGTTGATGGGCGAGAACAGGAACATGATGCCACGGATGGGGTTGAGCGCGCGCAAGATGGACAGGTTGCCGAGCATGTTGAACAAGCCGGCGCCCGCCAGGAAAAGGAACCATAGTGTCATGAGCGGACCGAAGAGCTTGCCGATTGACGAGGTGCCGGCGCGCTGCATGGCAAACAGCCCGCAGATAATGATGATGGTAATAATGATGACGTTGGTTTGCCCGTCGCCCAAAAGCGCGTGGCCCCACTCGATAGTGCGCAAGCCCTCGATGGCCGTGGTAACCGTGACGGCGGGGGTGAGGATGCCGTCGGCGAGCAGTGCCGCGCCGCCGATCATGGCGGGAAGGATCAGCCACGGCGCCACTTTACGCACCAAGCTAAACAGGGCGAAGATGCCGCCCTCGTTGTGGTTATCGGCCTTCATGGCGATAACCACGTACTTGACCGTGGTCACGAGCGTCATGGTCCAGATGACGAGCGAAAGCGCTCCTAAGATCATGTCCTCGCTGACGGTACCGATGCCGCCGTTGTTGGCGACGATTGATTTCATGGTGTACATGGGGCTCGTGCCGATGTCGCCATAGACGACGCCGAGCGTTACGAGCAGCATGCCAGCGGAGAGGGGAATGGCTCCATGCCCGCCTTGACTACGCTGGTCTTGGAGGCTTGCCTCCAGCTTGTTGTGTGCCACGTGGACTCCCTTAGACATCTGGCCTCTGACAAGAGCAGTAGACCTTTATGCCATCTTTATACATATAAGAGCAGTTTGGCACATCGGGGTGTTTTAGACAATAATCCCCATCTGGGGATTATTCACGTACGCAGGTGGCATTTCAAAGCAGGGGCTATTAAGCACGTGCTGGCTGGGCGACGCCAGCCTTGGCGTTTGCGCGTTTGCCGGCGAGTTCGCAAAAAATCGCGCCGCCGATGATAAGTGCGGCACCCATCAGACGGACCGGTGTTATGGCTTCGCCTAAAAGGACGGCCGAGAACACGACGGCCGAAAGCGGCTCGAGGTAGCCGACGACGGCGACGGTCTGGACGGGCAACTTGGCGACGGCACTAAAGTAGAGCAGGCAACCGATACCGGTGTTGACGGCGCCGAGCATAGCGACGGCGCGCCAATCGATGCCTGCGGCGATGCTGGGGGAGAAGAACGAGGGGGCGCCCTGCGTGATGAGCGTGAGGACCAGCGCGGTCACAAAGGCGGCGCTCACCTGGAGCGTGGAGTTTTCGAGGCCTTCGATGTGTGGCGCACCCTTGCTGGCGATGACCATCAGCGCATAGCAAAATGCCGAGGCGATTCCACAGGCGATACCAGCAATGGGCATATTGCCGCCTAGACCTTGCGCTGCAATGAGAAAAGCACCGCAAGCAACGGCGATAAAGCCGGCGATTTTGCCGCCGGTCAGCTTTTCGCCAAAGACGAGCGGGGAGAGCGCCATGACAATGATGGGGCCGCAGTAGTACAGCAGCGAGGATACGCCGACGCCGATCGTCTGGTAGGCGCGGAACAGAAAAATCCAGCTAGCGCCCAGCGCGGCTCCCGAGAGGAGGAGGGCTGCGGCTTCGCGGGGACGAGATGGCGCCTGCAACTTATGGCGTTGGGTGATGGCGAGGATGGTGACAAGCGAGAGTGCGCCCAAAAACGTGCGTAGTAGCACGATATCGGAGCTCGGCAGCGCGATGGCAGCGGCGATGATGCCGTTGGAGCCAAACAATAGTAATGCTGCTAAGTACGTAAACAGTCCGTTGTTCATGCGCTGACATCCCCTCTATATCCGAGCATGTTCACTATGGGTGAGGTGGCTTTAGAAGAAAAGCGAATATAATGCATGGATGACATGACAAAAACTCATGCAAAGGTGGGGACGTGCCGTGGAGACCAATATTCAAAAGATGCAAGTGCTGCTCGAGACGGTGCGTGCCGGCAGCTTTACGCGTGCTGCAGAGCGGCTGAGCTATTCGCAGTCAGGCGTGAGCCGTATGGTGGGCGACCTTGAGGCAGACTGGGGTTTTAAGGTACTTGATCGCAGCCGCGAGGGCGTGGTGCTTTCTGCCGACGGGCGGCAGGTCATGCCGGCGGTCGAGGCGCTATGCGAGGAATTCACTCGCTTGCAGCGACGCGTGGACGAGATGCGGGGGCTCATGCGTGGCAAGATCTGTATCGGTACGTTTTCGAGTGTGGCGACCCATGTGCTGCCGCCGGTGATCGCGCGGTTTCGCGCCGATCACCCGGATGTCGATTACGAGCTGCTGATGGGTGATTACTCCGAGATCGAACAATGGGCGGCGGAAGGCCGCTGCGATCTGGGCTTTATCCCGCGCGAACCACGCGGCGCCGGCATGGCGTCGCGGCCGTTGGTGCAAGACGAGCTGATGGCCGTGGTGCCAGCGGACTCCTCGCTTGCCACCGCGGAGGTCGTTTCCCTTGCCGATTTGGCCAACGAGCAGTTTATTCTGCTGGAACGCGGTAGCGACGACGAGATTACGCCGTTGTTTCGCCGCGCGGGCCTGGCGGTTCGCTCTAAGCTGTCGACCTGGGATGATTATGCGATTATGGCCATGGTCGAGGACGGTCTGGGCGTGAGCATTCTTCCGGCTCTCATCTTGCGCCGCTGTCAGTTCGATGTTGCCGTGCGCCCGCTCGAGGGACATCCTCGTCGGCAGATCAACGCCATATACCGCACCGCTGACATTTCGCTTGCGGCGGCTCGATTCCTTGAATACCTCTAAACGCGTGCGCGTCATTGTCCGCTTTGGGCAAATCTCGGAGTTCGGTACGTTTTCTTATGAAATTGAACTTTTGAATGAGGTACGGCGCTATACTGCTTGCTAAATTGAACTTTAGTTCAATTCGTGTTCTATAAATTGAACTTTGCCAGCAAGGAGGTTCTAGTGGCCCAAGAGACGTTTAGCGATCGCCTGCGACAGGCTATGTCCGATCACGACGTTCGACAGTCGGACGTGATTCGTGCATCGGAGATGCTCGGCAAAAAACTCGGCAAGAGTCAGATGAGCCAATATGTGAGCGGCAAGACGATCCCGCGGCGTGATGTGGCAGAGCTGCTCGCCCGTATTTTGGAGGTCGATGTTACCTGGCTGCTCGCCGGTGACGCCGACCAAGGCGAGAAATCATCGCCCCGCAACGATTCCAAGCCCGAACCCCATCCCTCAGCTCAAATTGCAAGGAGCACCACCATGCGTACTTTTTCTAAATCCGCCAAACTCGAGAACGTCCTGTATGACGTGCGCGGTCCCGTTGTCGACGAGGCTGCCCGTATGGAGGACGAGGGCGAGCGCATCCTCAAGCTCAATATCGGCAACCCGGCGCCCTTCGGTTTCCGCACGCCCGACGAGGTTATCAAGGACATGCGCCAGCAGCTGCCCGACTGCGAAGGCTATTCCAACTCGCGCGGCCTGTTCTCTGCGCGCAAGGCGATCATGCAGTACTCGCAGATCAAAGGCCTGCCCAATGTTCAGATGGAACATATCTACACGGGCAACGGCGTGTCCGAGCTCATTCAGCTTTCGATGAACGCGCTGCTCGACAATGGCGACGAGATTCTGATCCCCAGCCCCGACTATCCGCTCTGGACGGCGTGCGCAACCCTTGCCGGCGGCCATCCCGTGCACTATCTGTGCGATGAACAAGCGGATTGGTATCCCGACCTGCAGGATATGGAGTCCAAGATCACGAGCGCGACCAAGGCCCTCGTCATCATCAACCCCAACAACCCCACGGGCTCGGTCTACCCGCGCGAGGTGCTCGAGGGCATCGTTGAGATTGCGCGCAGGCACCAGCTCATGATTTTTGCCGACGAGATCTATGACCGCCTGTGCATGGACGGCTACGAGCATGTCTCCATTGCATCGCTCGCCCCCGATCTGCCCTGCATTACGTTTAGCGGCCTTTCCAAGTCGCACATGATCGCGGGCTATCGCATTGGCTGGATGGTGCTTTCGGGCAACCAGCGCTGCATGAGCGACTTCATCATGGGCATCAACATGCTCTCGAACATGCGCCTGTGCTCCAACGTGCCGGCTCAGTCGATCGTCCAGACAGCGCTCGGCGGCCATCAGTCGGTCAACGACTACATCCGCCCCGGCGGTCGTGTTTACGAGCAGCGCAACTTTGTGTATGAGGCGCTCAACAAGATTGACGGCATCTCGGTGGTTAAGCCGCGCGCGGCGTTCTATATCTTCCCCAAGATGGATGTTAAGAAGTTCAACATCACCGATGACGAGCAGTTTGCCCTCGACCTGCTGCACGAGAAGAAGATCCTGATCACGCGCGGCGGCGGCTTTAACTGGGGCGAGCCCGACCACTTCCGCATCGTGTACCTGCCGCGCATGGAAGTGCTCAAAGAGTCTCTCGAAGACCTCGCCGACTTCTTCGACCATTACCGTCAATCGTAGGGGATAGAAACTCCGCACAATGAAAAGCTCCCTGCAGTTGTTTTGCTGCAGGGAGCTTTCTTGAATCGGCGGGACTAGATCACTATCCCGTTGCAGTGGTCGATTTCGTGTTGGATGATCTCGGCGGTGTAGCCCGAGAAGTTTTTGATGCGGTGGACGAAGTTCTCGTCCAAATACTCCACCTTAATGCGGCGATAACGGGTACAGGGGCGCTCACCAACCAGCGAGAGGCATCCTTCGCTCGTCTGATAGGCATTGACCTGCTCAAGAATTTGAGGGTTGTACATCAGGAGCGCCCTGTTGCCGTCCTTTACGCAGATGATGCGTTTGCGCACGCCAATCATGTTGGCGGCGAGGCCCACGCACTCGTGCTCATGCTCGTGGAGCGTATCCAGGAGATCCTGTCCGGTCGCGGCATCTTCTGGGCCGGCGTCTTCGGAAGGCAGGCGCAAAAAGAACTCGGATTTCATGATGGGCTTAATCATGGCGGGCTCCTTAGGGTGGACACGTTTGGTTCAGGCCATGATACCGCGACATGTCGCATTAATGTGTGCACATAGATTCTGCAGCTAGATTGGCGGGCGACACCATAAACTAATGGGCGTTTTGCCGAGAGGCATGAATGTTTAAAGCGCAAAGAGTGCGCGACGGGCCCCGCGAATGGGGCGATGATGCCCGAGAGGGCCAAGAAGGAGTCTCATGTCTGAGAACGAAGAGATCATGAACGAGACCGAGAACGAGACCATGGCTGCCGAGGCTGAGGCAGTCGAGACCGTGGAGACCGAAGCTGCTGAGGTTGAGGCTGCTGACGAGGTTTCCGCTGAGGAGGAGGCCGAGATTGTCGAGGCCGCCGTTGATTACGATGACGAAGAGCTGATGGACAAGATGCAGAAGGCCGCCCGCCTGCTGCGTAGCCGTCGCTTTGCTATTTCCAAGGAGGAAGAGGCCAAGGCCGAGCGCATGGCGAACATCGAGCGCGCCATCAAGCTCCTTGACCTCAAGCCCAAGATGGAGCAGAAGGAAATGTCCGACCTGCTGGGCATGCGCCTTCGTGAGCTCGATGGCCTGATGGCCGAGGCCGAGGCTGCCGATCTGGTCGGCCGCATCGACGACGCCGAGGGCGATATGCGCAAGATCGTCGTCTTCGCTGCCGAGGATGCCGCTGAGGGCCTGGTCGAGCTTGCCAATAAGAAGGAGAAGCTCCTGCCCGAGCTTTCTTACGAGGAGGCCACCGAGCTGATGGCTGCTCTCGATAAGGTTATCGCTCCGCTCGTCGCCATGGGCCTGGACGAGGACCGCGGTCCTCGCGGCGGCCGTGACGATCGCGGTGGTCGTGGCGGTGACCGTGGCGGCCGCGGCGGCTTTGGCGATCGCGGTGGCCGTGGCGGTGACCGCGGCGGTCGCGGTGGCCGTGGCGGCTTTGGTGACCGTGGCGGCGACCGTGGCGGTCGCGGCGGCTTTGGCGGCAACCGTGGTGGCTATGGCGATCGCGGTGGCAACCGTGGCGGCTTCGGCGGCAACCGTGGTAACGACCGCGGCGGTCGCGGTGGCGATCGTGGCGGCCGCAACGGTGGCGGCTTCCGCGGCAACCGCTTCTAATTGGGTTACGCGGTTCTACGAACCGCGTAACTAGTTGACGCTGCGCGCCCACCAGAGCGACAACTTGTCATTCAAAGAGGACGGCATGACCAGAAGGTCTATGCCGTCCTCTTTTCATGTCAATTTGTTCGCTCTGGTGGACGCTCGCTGTCGGTACCAAAACATCGGCATCCCCAAGGAATCATTTGCACTAAAAAATGAGAGTGGATAATCTCCCGGTTTGAGCCTGCATTCAAGCTCAAAGTGGGAGATTATCCACTCTCATTTGTTGTGTGTCCGAAAATCCACGCTCGTTTCTATTCCGCCTACATTTGTAGGAACAGTTCGTGGAGGCGGGTGTCTTCATCGAGTTCGGGGTGGAAGGTTACGCTGAGCTGGTTGCCCTGGCGGGCGGCGACGATGCGACCATCGACCTCTGCCAAGGCCTTGGCGTCGCCGTGGACCTCGACGATGCGGGGCGCGCGGATAAACGTCAGCGGCACTTCACCGTCGATGCCGTCTACCTGTCCCTTGGTGCGAAAACTGCCGAGCTGTCTGCCATAGGCATTGCGCTCGACAAGTACATCCATGGTTGCCAAACGCGGCGTGCCCTTATCGTCATGGGCGGCAAGGTCGTGAGCCAGCAGAATCAGGCCGGCGCAGGTGCCCAGGACGGGCATGCCTTCAGCGATGCGGGCACGAAGCTCCTCGAGCATGCCCAACTCATCAAGCAGTTTCCCTTGAACGGTAGACTCGCCGCCGGGAAGTACCAGACGGTCAAAGTTCTGCTTCAAATCAGCCGCCTGCCTCAGCTCAATACAACGTGCGCCCAGCTCGGACAGCCTCGCCTCGTGCTCGGCAAAAGCACCTTGGACCGCCAGCACGGCGACCGTCTGGTCTGCGTAATCGCTCATGTACGATCCTTTCTGCCGGACTAGCGTCCGCGCTCCTCCATTATGATCTCGATCTCGTCAGCGTTGATGCCCACCATAGCCTCGCCCAGGTCCTCCGAAAGCTCAGCGATGAGTTTGGCGTCGGTGAAGTTAGCCACGGCCTTAACGATGGCGGCAGCGCGCTTGGCGGGGTCGCCGCTCTTAAAGATGCCCGAGCCGACAAATACGCCCTCGGCGCCCAGCCGCATCATCAGCGCGGCATCGGCGGGGGTCGCTACGCCGCCAGCAGCAAAGTTCACGACGGGAAGCTTGCCCGTGGCATGGACCTCGCGCACCAGCTCGACCGGAACCTGCAGCTGCTTGGCTGCCTCAAAGAGCTCGTCGTCGCGCAGGGCGACAACGTCGCGGATTTGCTTTTGGATCTTGCGCATGTGGCGCACGGCCTGGACCACGTCGCCCGTGCCCGGCTCGCCCTTGGTGCGGATCATCGTGGCGCCCTCGGCGACGCGGCGCAGCGCCTCGCCCAGGTCGCGGGCACCGCAGACAAACGGGACGTCAAACTGGGTCTTGTCGATGTGGTAGACATCGTCGGCGGGGGAGAGAACCTCGGACTCGTCGATGTAGTCGATCTCGATGGCCTGAAGGACCTGCGCCTCGACGATGTGGCCGATGCGGCACTTGGCCATGACGGGGATGGAGACGGCCTCCTGAATGCCCTTGATCATCTTGGGGTCACTCATGCGCGACACGCCGCCGGCGGCACGGATGTCGGCCGGGATGCGCTCGAGAGCCATGACGGCGCAGGCGCCTGCCTCCTCGGCGATACGTGCCTGCTCGGGCGTGGTGACGTCCATGATGACGCCGCCCTTGAGCATCTGCGCGAGCTCGCGGTTGAGTTTGACGCGATCGGCCTTGCTGGTCTGTTCTGCCATGGTTGCTCCCTTGGTTGGCATGTGCATTGCTTGACGGAACATCCTATCGGGGAGCTGGGTATGGCGAAATACTCAGTTTTCGAGATAATAACAAGGTCAGACTAATGCCAGATTGAATGACTCGATAAGGTCAGGTGACAAACTCATGCTTGACTATAATTTGGAAAACCGCGGCGAAGCATCGCTCTATGAGTATGTTTACCAGCAAATTCGAGATGATATTGTTGTCGGGCGCATTGCGGCGGGGGAGCATCTTCCATCTAAGCGCGCCTTTGCGAGTCATCTGGGAATCAGTGTCATTACCATCGAGAATGCATATAGCCAGTTGCTTGCCGAGGGCTATATTTGCTCAAAGCCGCGCCGTGGTTACTACGCGTGCGAACTTCCGGATGCGCCGGTTTTGGCTTTGGCTGCGGAGGGTGTCGAGCGAGATGCCGTCTCTGTGGGCCCCAGCGCGCATGATGTCAACGGACAGGTCGAGCGATTCGATGCACTTTCTCCTTCCGCTTTGGAGGCGGCGCGGCTTTGGCAAAGCGCGTTACGGGCGACGCTGACGTCCGAAGACGAACGCGAAATCTTTTCGCCCGCACCGGCACAGGGCACCGCTCGGCTAAGACGCGCAATCGCTCACCATCTGCGTGGGACGAGGGGCATGAATGTCGACCCCGACAACATCGTTATCGGCGCGGGCGCCCAGCTGCTCGATACCATGTTGGTTCAGTTGCTTGGCGCGGACAAGGTGTATGCCGTCGAGGACCCGGGCTATTTGCGCCTGACGCGCATCTATCAGGCTATGGGTTGCAAAGTTCGACATATCCCGTTGGATGGTGAGGGCGTGGACTTGAGCGCTCTGCAGAAAACTGGGACCGATGTCCTTCACCTGATGCCGTCCCATCAGTATCCGACCGGCCTTGTGACGAGCATTGCGCGTCGCTATGCGCTGCTGAGCTGGGCCGCCGAGCGACCAGGTCGGTATCTCATCGAAGATGACTTTGATTGTGAGTTTCGCCTTGCCGGCAAGCCGATTCCCGCGCTCGCGTCGATCGATGCCGCTCAATCGGTCATCTATACCAACACGTTTTCGAAGAGCCTTTCATCGGCGTTGCGTTTGGCGTACATGGTGTTGCCCGATGAGCTGATGGAGCGGTTTGGGCGCGACCTTGGTTTTTACGCTTCGTCGGTGAGCTCTGTTGACCAGGTCGCTTTAGCGCGCTTGCTGGAATCGGGTGATTACGAGCGACATGTGAACCGCGTGCGCGTTCGTGCTCGCGAGGCACGCGATGGCCTGATGGCGCTTGTGCGGAAGGCGTTTCCGGCGGGGGAGGTCTCGATCGAGCACGCAGACGCGGGCCTTTACTGCACTGTTGCCCTGGCCGAGGACAAGGCGGGGGAGAGTTTCGCGAAGGCTCTCGCTGACGCTCGTATTTCCTATGTCAACATCGCCGATTGCCTGTGGACGGATGATCGGGCATCGACTAAGAACGCTCCATCTCGCGTCCTCATACAATACGACGACCTGAGCCATCAGTCGCTCATCGTTCTTCAAGAACAGCTGCAATAAGCCCACGAAAAAGGCCCGAACCATGCGGTCCGGGCCTTATCGAGCTAAGGATTATCTCTCAGGCGGTTGGCTTAGCCGAAGTAGCGCTTGAGCAGGCCGGCGAAAGCCTTGCCGTGGCGAGCCTCGTCGCGAGCCATCTCGTGCACGGTGTCGTGGATGGCATCGAGACCAGCGGCCTTGGCGCGCTTGGCGAGATCGGTCTTGCCGGCGGTGGCGCCGTTCTCGGCCTCAACGCGCATCTCGAGGTTCTTCTTGGTGGAGTCGGTCACGACCTCGCCCAGGAGCTCAGCGAACTTGGCGGCGTGCTCGGCCTCCTCGTGAGCAGCCTTCTCCCAGTACAGGCCGATCTCGGGATAGCCCTCGCGATGAGCAACGCGAGCCATGGCCAGGTACATACCGACCTCGGAGCACTCGCCCTCGAAGTTGGCGCGCAGGTCGGCAACGATGTCCTCGGAGACACCCTCCATCTTGGCGACGCCCACGACGTGCTCGGCAGCCCACTCGAGCTGACCCTCCTCCTGCTTCAGGAAACGAGAACCGGGAACGCCGCACTGGGGGCACTTGAAGTCCTCGGGCAGCTGGTCGCCGTCGAACTCTTCCACATAACCGCAAACGGGGCAAACAAACTTCATGATTCGATCCTTTCGATCGATGGCGATGGCGCGCTCGTCCGGTCCCGTAAGGGCCCTCTCCGGACGTGCGTCTTGACGGGTTCTATTATCCATAAATGCAACCAAATGTGAAGCCTATTAGGAATGATTTTTAATAAAACAATTTTGAGATATGAAGATGTTGATTGATTAACGATTGGCAGGCCGTCTTTGACCGCCGCTGAGTACAATCGGTCGAGCAAATGTTGACCAATCAACAAATGAAGGAGCTTCCTTTATGCATCTAGCCCGCCGCGCCTGGTGTCGAACGTATCAAACGGTTTTTCGCATCGCATTGCCGGTGCTGCCCTATACCGAGCCACGCATTCTGGAGCATGCCGAGGATGTGCCCGCGGTGCTTCAAAAGCGCTCGATTCAGAAGGTCCTTATCGTGACGGATCCCGGCATTGCCCGTCTGGGGCTTACGGCACCGCTCGAGACAGCGCTCGCGTCCAAGGGAATTGGCGCTGCGGTCTATGCCAAAACATCAGCGAACCCCACGGTCTCAAATGTGGAGGAAGCGGCGTCCCTGTATCGAGAGAGCGCCTGCCAGGCCATTATCGGCTTTGGCGGTGGCTCGGCCATGGACTGCGCCAAGGGCGTGGGAGCGCGCATCGCGCAGCCCAACAAGCCCATCAACAAGATGCGCGGCCTGCTGCGCGTCCACCGTCTCCTGCCGCTGCTTATTGCGGTTCCAACTACCGCCGGTACGGGAAGCGAAGTCACACTCGCGGCGGTCATCACCGATGATGAGACGCACTATAAATACCCCATTAACGACTTTGTACTCATCCCGCGCTTTGCGGTCCACGACCCCGATTTTACGCGCGGTCTGCCCGCCTCCATTACGGGGCAGACGGGCATGGACGCCCTGACGCATGCCGTCGAGGCCTTTATCGGGCGAAGCACTACGCCCTATACGCGTAAGATGGCGCGACAGGCGGTGCAGCTCATCCACGACAATTTGCTCGAGGCCTATGAGCACGGGGAGAACATGCGTGCGCGCCGCAATATGCTTTCGGCGGCGTATAAAGCGGGTGTTGCCTTTACGCGCTCCTATGTTGGATACGTCCATGCCATCGCGCACAGCCTGGGCGGGCGTTACGGGATTCCCCACGGCTTGGCCAACGCCATCATCTTGCCGCACATGCTTCGCGCTTATGGTGACGCCGCCGCCCCCAAGCTTGCCGATCTTGCTCGCATGGCCGGTATCGCGCCGGCTAACGCGCAGGACAGTGTTGCGGCCGAGGCCTTTATCGATTGGGTCGACCGCATGAATGCCGCCTTGGGCATTCCCAAATATGTGACGGGCATTCGCCGCTCCGATATTTCGCAAATGGCGGCCCATGCCGATGCCGAGGCCAATCCGCTATACCCCGTTCCACTTTTGATGGACCGTTTGGAACTCGAGCATATGTACGAAGTTATCGCAGGTGGTATGTTTGAGGTCGAGAACTAGGAGGGTCCATGAACACCGAGGAAATCGCGCGCATCGTTGCCGATCAGCGCGCCTATTTTAAGACGCACGCCACGTTTGATGTCGATGCTCGACGCCGCGCCCTCGTGCGCCTGCGCGATGCGGTGCGGGCACACGAGACCGATATCGCCCATGCGCTCAAGACCGATTTGGGAAAGTCGCATGACGAGGCCTATATGTGTGAGATCGGCACCTCGCTTTCCGAGATTCGTCATCAGATTGCACATGTGGCTCGATGGAGTCGTCCGCGCCTGCGTCCGTGTGACCTCGCCAACGCCGTGAGTGTGTGCAAAACGCAAACCGTGCCCTATGGTGTCACGCTCATCATGGCACCCTGGAACTATCCGTTTTTGCTGACGCTCGAGCCGCTCGCTGGCGCCCTTGCCGCGGGCAACACTGTGGTCATCAAGCCGAGTGCCTATGCTCCGGCATCCAGCGCAGGGCTCAGGCAAATCTGTGAAGAGGCATTTGATCCGCGCCTGGTGACGGTTGTCGAGGGCGGGCGCGCCGAGAATGAGGCGCTGCTCGATGAATGCTGGGACAAAATCTTCTTTACCGGTAGTGTTCCGGTCGGCAAGCTCGTCATGGAGCGCGCGAGCAAAAACCTCACGCCTGTGACGCTTGAGCTGGGCGGCAAGAGCCCCTGCATCGTGGACGCGACGGCAAACTTGAAGGTCGCGGCGCGGCGTATCGCCTTTGGTAAATGGCTCAACGTGGGACAGACCTGCGTGGCGCCCGACTACCTGCTGGTCGATGCGCGCGTGCACGACGAGCTGCTGGGCCTCATCAAGGAAGAGGCTTGCCGTATGTTTGGTGAACATCCGCTCGATAACGAGGACTACGGGCATATCGTCAACGCCAAGCATTTTGCGCGCGTGCGCGGGCTGATCGATCCCGATAAGGTCGTGCTTGGAGGTGCCGCGCGCGAGTCGTCGCTCAAGATTGAGCCAACGATTTTGGACGGCGTGTCCCCCGATGACGCCGTGATGCAGGAAGAAATCTTCGGTCCCATCTTGCCGGTGCTGACGTTTGAGAGCTTAGACGAGGCCGAAGCGTTCATCACGAATCGCCCGACGCCGCTGGCCCTGTATATCTTTAGTCAGGATCGCGCGGTCCAGCAGCGCTTTGCGCGCTACGTGCCCTTTGGCGGCGGCTGCGTCAACGACACCATTATGCATCTGGCTACGAGCCATATGGGCTTTGGCGGCATGGGCGCGAGCGGTATGGGGCAGTACCATGGACGCGAGAGCTTCGATACGTTTAGCCACAAGAAGAGCATCGTGAACAAGGCAACGTGGCTGGACGTGCCGTTCCGCTATGCCCCTTACGCAAGCTGGAAGCACAAGTTCGTGCGCATGTTTGTGCATTAGAAAAGGGTGCGGGTAATACGAACATATGTTCCTATTACCCGCATTTTGCGTTAGACTACTGCTATGGAGCACGGATGGGCCAACTCCCTTTAGAAGGGATTTGGTATGAACGTAAGCGATGTTATTTCGTTATTGGCGTTGTTGATCGCGGCTATCGAACTCGGCCTGTTTATCGGCCGAATGAAATAGCCGCCCCCGCGTAAGCGAAGACGGCCACTTCTCACGATGAAAACGTGTATCTGAGTTGGCAAGACCCGCTGCCACGGGTGCCATCCGTGTTCCTATCTTATCTGCAAGCGTTCCGTCGCGCAAGCGTTGCGGCAAACGATTGAAAGACGCAGACAGGATGAATTTGTGTCCGCACGGGCCCGTAGACTTCTCAACTATGTGGTGGATGCTCGCTAATCGGCAATGGGGGCGGCCATGTTTGATGACGATGACCTGTTCGATCTGGTAGACGATCCGTTTGAGTGGGATATGCTGCTCGATGACGATGAGTTGGAACAGGATCGTAAGAAGCGGCAGGACAAGAAAACTCAGAGTGACGCTTCGAAAAAGCAAGACAAGCGCCGCCGCAGACTGTTCGGCGAGCTCTTTGAATAACCGCCGCATCGCTGCGTCTGTATACTTAGCACGAGTTGAACACGTTGCGAAATGAGGACAGAGACGATGATGTGGTTTACCGCCGACCTGCACCTGGGCGATACGAATATCTTGCACGACGCGGATCGACCGTTTGATTCGGTCGAGGAGATGAACCGCAAGGTCATCGATGCCATCAATGAGTGCGTGGCTGTGGACGACCGCCTCTATATCCTGGGAGACTTTACGTATCGTTTGCCCATGGCGGAGGCAGCGCGCCTGCGCGAGCGCATCGAATGCCAGAACGTGACGCTCATCCGTGGTAACCATGATGGCGATTGGGGAGATCCGGACGCGCCGCACATTTGGGATGAGGTGCGCGATTATCTGGAGGTCGCCCCCGGTTACGCTAAGGGCCATCGCCTGGTAATGAGCCATTACCCCATGCTCAGCTGGAATGGCAAGGCGCGCGGCGCCATCATGCTGCACGGGCACATTCACAGCAGGGGAGACCGCACCAACGCGCGCAATCGCGATCGCGAGCGCCCTATCTTTCGCTACGACGTTGGCCTCGATGCCAACGATTACAAGCCCGTAAGCCGTGATCAAATCCTTGACTTCTTTGGACTGTAATTCTCGAACCATCACACAAACCACCACAAAGGCGCCTGTCCCCTTTGTGGTGGTTCTGGCGCCGTTGCCATTATGGCAGCGGCGTCTTTTTTGTCCGTGCGGCGCGGTAGAGTGTAGGCGGTTGAAATTTACGTCCATCGAGGAGCTGCTATGAACGAGATCAAGTGCCCGCATTGTGGCGAAGTTTTTAAGGTCGACGCATCCGGCTATGCGGATATCGTCAAGCAAGTGCGCAATGCCGAGTTTTCGCGCGACCTGGATGAGCGTGTGAAGGCAGTCCAGCGCGAGGGCGAGCAGGCGCTGGAGCTTGAGCGCTCGCGTTCGACGGCTGCCTTGCAAAAGGCAGAGTCTCAGCGCAATGCTCAGCTTGCCGAGCAGAAGAACACTGCGGAGCAGAAGCTGGCACAAGAGGTTGCCAAGCGCGATGCTGAGCTTGCCGAGCTGCGCGCCAAGCTCGAGGGCGCTGCCGCAGAGCGCGAGAGCGCAAGTCAGCGCGCAGCGGTTGAGGCCCGTGCCGACGCTCAAAAGGAAAACGCCGAGCTTCAGCGCGAGATCGACAATTTGCGTGCGCAGCTGGGACGCAAAGATGACGAAGCCAAGCTTGTCGAGTCGGCCGCGCGCAACGCTGCTCAAAACGATTTAGCTGCACGTGACGCTCAGATTGCCGAGCTGCAGGCTAGGCTTGCCGCGGCGGACAAGGCCCAGGAGATGGCGCTTGCCGCCGCCGCGGCAGAGTCGCAGCGTGAGCTTGATGCCGCTCGCAGCGAGGCCGAGCGCGCGCTTGCTGACTACCGCGCGCAGGTACAAGAGAAGTTTTCCGCCGCAAAGGCTCAGTCCGAGCAAGAGGCCGAGGGTCTGCGTGCCCAGCTGCGCGAGCAGGAGCTGATGGCAAAAATGAACCTGTCGGAGGCGGTCGCCGCGGCGGAGCGAGAGCGCGATGAGGCACGTGCCAAGCTGACGAGCGAGTTGGCGGTGCGCGATTCTCGCGAGGAGCAGGCCAAGGCGGCACACGAGCTCGAGCTTGCGCAGGCCAAGCGTGCGAGCGATGACCTGATTCGCTACAAGGATGAAGAGATTGAGCGCCTTAAGGACATGAAGGTCCGCCTGTCCACCAAGATGGTGGGCGAGTCGCTCGAGCAGCACTGCGAGACCGAGTTCAACCGTCTGCGCATGACGGCATTTCCTAACGCGTACTTCGAGAAGGATAACGATGCGTCCGAGGGTACCAAGGGCGACTTTATCTTCCGCGAGTGCGACGCAAGCGGCAACGAGGTCATTTCGATTATGTTCGAGATGAAAAACGAGAACGACGAGACCGCGACCAAGCATAAAAACGAGGACTTCTTTAAGAAGCTCGACCACGATCGTCGCCAGAAAGGCTGTGAGTATGCAGTGCTCTGCACGCTGCTCGAGCCCGAGAGCGAGCTTTACAATGCCGGCATCGTGGACGTGAGCTATCGCTACGAGAAGATGTACGTGATCCGTCCGCAGTTTTTCATTCCCATGATCACGCTTCTGCGCAACGCCGCCATGGGTTCGCTGCGCTATAAGCAGGAGCTGGCGGAGTACAAACAGCAGAACATCGATGTCACGAACTTCGAGGCCAAGATGGAGAAGTTCAAGGACGGCTTCTCGCGCAACTACAATCTGGCGAGTAAGCAATTCGAGTCGGCAATCAAGGAAATCGATGCCGCCATCAAGCAGCTCGAGAAGACCAAGGACGATTTGCGCCGCAGCACCGAGAACCTGCGCCTGGCCCACAACAAGGCCGATGAACTTACCATTCGCAAGCTCACGTGGGGCAACAAGACCATGAAAGCAGCGTTTGATGAGGCACGCGAGACCGCGTCGGAGACAGGCGATGAGCCAGCCGAGGCGGATTCGTATGAGGTCGAGGAAGCCGAGTAAGGCATAGCAGATAGTGCAAAAGCGGGGCCGCTGGCGATATTGCCAACGGCCCCGCTTCGTTTCGATCCAGTATGTTCGGCTAGTCCTCGAGCAGATCCTCGATAAAGCCGACACGGTAATTCTTGAAGATGACCTCGCCGCCGTCTTGCGTGGCGTCCAGATCGACATCGCCCATGATGCCAAAGTCGTGGTCGCCATCCTCGTCGGCAAAGATCTGGTGCACGTGCCACACGTGTGCGGTCTTCTCATCGGACTCATCGATGGAAAACATCGCGGCACTGCGGGCATCTCCGTCGGTGAGAATTTCCTCGTGCTGTTCGTGGTAGGCATCGAGCGCCTTTTGCCAGCGGATCTCGCTCATGCCCCAGTCGTCGTCGAGCTCGCCCAGGTCGCGAACGTGCTCGCGAGCGGCAAGGGTCACGCGGCGGAAGAGCGCGTTGCGCACCAGTAGCGTGCAGCCTCGGCGGTCCGTCACGACCTCGTCGATGCCTTGTGGCGGCGCGGCATCGAGGGCTGCCGGGTTGCCGGCGTTCTCCCACTCGTCCACCAGGCTCGAGTCCACCGAGCGCACCACAAAGCCCAGCCACGAGATAATGTCGCGCAGGCGCTCGTCGCGTTTCTCGATGGGTACGGTGCGGTCAAGCGAACGGTAGGCCTCTGCCAGGTAGCGCAGCAAAATGCCCTCGGAGCGGGCGATGCCGAGCTTTTGAATGTAGCCCTTAAAATCGCTCGCGCTCTCCAGCATATCGCGCAGGACGCTCTTGGGAGAGAGCTGGTAGTCGTTTGCCCAGGGTACTTCCTGGCAGTACTTGTCAAAAGCGGCGTCGAGCAAATCCTCGAGCGGCTTTTCGTACGTGACGTCCTGAATGCGCTCCAAGCGCTCCTCATATTCAATGCCGTCGGCCTTCATCTCGGCCATAGCGCGATCGCGTGCGGCGCGCTCCTGTGCGCGCAGCACCTGCTTGGGATCCTCGAGCGTTGCCTCGACCATCGAGATCAGGTCCATGGTATAGGTCTCGCTCTCGGGATCGAGCAGCTCCAATGCGGCAAGCAAGAACGGCGAGAGCGGCTGGTCGAGCGCAAAGTCCTCGGGCAGATCGACCGTCAGTGCATAGTCGACGTCCGGCGCGGCGTCAGTCGGGGCGTCAGGCGCGGGCGGCACCTCGGTGCGAACGACGACGCCGGAATCGATGAGCGTGGCGAAGATTTCGTCGGCGCGAACCTCGAGCTTAGCCTTTTCCTCGGGAGTCTGCAGGCTCGTCTCGATGAGGTCGTGCACGCGGGCTCGGGCATCGCCGCCCTGCTCGACCACGCTAATCACCATGGAGTGCGTGATGCGCAGGCGCGGCTTGAGTGTCTCGGGCTGCGTCTCGATCAGGCGCTCAAAGGTCTGCTTGTTCCAGGTGACAAAGCCCTCGGGGGCCTTCTTCTTCTTTTTAATCTTGCGGAGCTTCTTGGGGTCGTCGCCCGCCTTGGCCATGAGCTTGGCGTTCTCGATCTCGTGCTCGGGTGCCTCGGCGATGACCATGCCCTCGGTATCGAAGCCCGATCGGCCGGCGCGACCGGCAATCTGATGGAACTCGCGGGCGCGCAGACGACGCATCTTGTAGCCATCGAACTTAGTGAGCGCGGTGAGCACCACGGTGTGGATGGGTACGTTGATGCCGACGCCGAGCGTATCGGTACCGCAGATGACGGGCAGCAGGCCCTGCTGTGCCAAGCGCTCGACTAGCAGGCGATAGCGCGGCAACATGCCAGCATGGTGCACGCCGACGCCGCAGCCGAGCAGACGTTTGAGAATCTTGCCAAAGGCCGTGGAGAAGCTCGTGCCTTTGGCAGCTTCCTTAATGGCCTCGCGCTGCTCCTTGCTGGCGATGCCAAAATTGGCGAGCGACTGCGCCGTTGCAAGGGCGGCATCCTGGCTAAAGTGCACGATATAGAGCGGGGCCTCGCCACGGCGCATGGCGAGCTCGACGGTGCCCTCGAGAGAGGTCGTTACATAGTCGTAGCTCAGCGGAACAGGACGCGGGGCGTCAACAACCAAGTCGCAAGCAGCGCCGGTGTGCTCCTCGAGTGAGGCGGCGATGGCAGTGACATCGCCGAGCGTGGCGCTCATGAGCATAAACTGCGTGTGAGGCAGGGTGAGCAGCGGCACCTGCCAGGCCCAACCGCGATCGGGGTCGGCAAAGTAGTGGAACTCGTCCATGGCCACGCAGCCCACATCGGCGTCCTCACCCTCGCGCAGTGCGTCGTTGGCAAGGATCTCTGCCGTGCAGCAGATGACGGGCGCCTTGGTATTGATATGCGTGTCGCCGGTAATCATACCGACGTTGTCGCGGCTGAGTACCTGCACCAGATCGAAGAACTTTTCGCTGACCAGGGCCTTGATGGGCGCCGTGTAATAACAGCGCTTGCCCTGTGCCATGCCCATAAAGAGCATGCCCAGCGCGACGAGCGATTTACCCGATCCGGTCGGTGTTCCCAAAATGACGTGATCGCCGGCAGCCAGGTCCATGAGGGCCTCTTCTTGGTGATCCCACAGTTCAATGCCGCGATCGCTCGTCCATTCAAAGAAGCGTTCGAAGGCTTGATCGGGCGTGAGCCACGGTTCGGGCTCGCTGCCGTCCTCGGGCTCCCACCAGGTGGGGGAGAGCGCGCCGAGCGAGCCAAACTCGGCTTCGGTTCCTGTGCCGCCCGAGAATGAGCTGGCGGCGCCGGCGCCGGAGACGGTGCTGGCGGCGGTATCTGTCGTGGTCTGTGCCATGTGTTTGCTTTCTCTCGCGATTGTCCGCCAACTATTATGGCGTAGCGGCGGCGTGGGGTGCCAGCGCGCGAGAAAATGCAGGAAATGGGCGCGCGGTGTTAGCGTTCCTGAGGCAGGCGATTTTTACCCTTGCGGGCGCGGTTTCTAAAGTTCTCGATGGCCTCTTCCATGCCCAGAGGTACATAGGTGAGCTCATCGAGGTTTTCGGGCAGGTAGCAGGCAAGGCTTTGCTCCTGCGCTCGGCCTGCTGCGAGCTGTTTATCGCTAGGCTGCGCGCCGGGTGTGGCGCAAATGCCATAGACGACGGCACCCATCTCGCGCGTGCGGCATTCATATTCGGTCTCGGGATGCTCGGGGTGGTCGCGGCGGACGTCGTCGCTTACCCAAAGCGTGTCGTAGCCGGCCGCGGCAAACTGCCCCAGGGCGTAGTCGCGCAATGGCTTACTGTCGGTTCGCAGTGTGACAGTGGCGCCGGCTGAAAAGAGCGGGCGATAGAGCATCAGATGGTCGACATGGACGAGTCGTTTTTTGGCGTACTTGGCCTTGGGCTGCGGCGTGGGAAAGTTGATGGTGATGACATCGAGCTCGCCTGCGGCAAACAGCTGCGGCAGCGATGCGGCGCCTCGGGGCAGGACGAGCGCGTTGGTCAGTTCCTGCTCGCAGATTTTCTGTGCGGAATAGGCGATGCAGATGGGCTCCTGGTCCATACCGATAAAGAGCGTGTTTGGCTCGTGGGCCGCGCGCTCTACAAGGTACGTTCCCTTGCCGCAGCCAAGATCCAGGTGAAGGTGTTCGAAAGGCTTGCTGCCAACTGGCGCACAGGCCTTGCGCCAATCTCCGGCATAGGTCTCGGGGTTCGTCTCAATCGCATCAGCGTAGCGCTCCAAGCGCTCCTCGAGCACAAAGTTCTTAGGCGTGCGAACGTGGACGGCTCCCATGAGGCTCCTTGGTCATAAGTATGGAACGCATAGCTGCACGTTCCGTCAATGGGTTGAAAAAGGGTGGGCATGGTTTGCCCGAAAGATGCGGTGCGTCCCGGCGCGAGTCGTCGGTGCCTACAGGCGCTTGAGGATCACATAGCGATTGAGCTCGCCGCTGCGACCGTCGGCATGGAAGCGCTCAAGCTCGCGTACGGGAACCTCGCCACTCTTGTAGAACGTGCGCACGCCGCGCACCAGGTCGGTGATCTGCTGATCGTCAAAGTGATGGCAATAGCGGTAGGCGTGGCGGTCGTTTTGCCAGCCGATGAGGTGGTCGCCGGCTTCAAACTGTGCGGAATCGTAACCCTCAAACGGCGGGGTGAGCTCGGCGCGGGCCTCGGCTCGAACGGCCTTGCGCGCCATGCGCTCGTCGTTCATAAACTCCCAAAAGCTGATGGCGATGATGCCGCCCGGGCGCGTCTGGCGCACCAGGGCGTCGAGCACGCGTACGCGGTACTCGCACGACGGCACGTGGTGCATAAAGCCAAAGCAGACCGAGATGTCGGCGAGCGGGGCGTCGAAAAGCACGTCGGGCGTCTCGGCGGGATTGAGTTTCATGAGGGCATCGAGCACGTCGAGTTCCTGGAAGTGCAGGTTGGGAATGCGCAGGGCGTGGCCGCGTGCATCGATGGCCAGGTCCTGGCATGAGTCGACGCCATAGAACTCGAAGGGGCAGCTGGCGTCTGCCGAGGGGTTTGCGCCATCGACGCCCTTGGCGGCAAGTGCGCCGCCGGCGGCAAAGTTCTCGAATCGCATGTTGCCGCAGGCAAGATCGAAGACGCGGACGGGGTGCTCGATGGTGGCGACGTCGAGCTGTCCGAGCGCGATGTCCATGGTGCGCACCCAGCCGGGCCACGGGGCTTGGCGCGTATCGGAAAAGGAGGCGGAGTGCTCGCGATAGAACGTGTTGTTGAGCTGGATGAGCGATGAGGCGAAATCGCGGTTCACGGCGCGGAACTCCCTCCGTTGGCGGTGCGGAATAAACAGTACGACCATACTACCGTTAACGCCGCAACGGGGACAACCAAGCTACGGGTCATTGCTTTGTTTGGACACATTTCCGCAGCTCATATGCACCCGCAACCGCCGGTTGTCAAAAATCTCACTAGAATAGGTGGCATGCTTTTGGCGGTGGCGGATAGATTTTTAACTGTGCAAGGCGCCTTAAGAAAAAAACGGTCCGGCGGCACGGCTGGCAAAAACATAGGAGGAACCATGAATGTAGAAACTGCGCAGCGGCTCGCCGACCTTCGTCGTAGCAAGGGCTTTAGCCAAGAAGGGCTGGCACGAAAGTTGGGGCTGTCGCGCCAGGCGGTCAGTAAATGGGAGCGCGCGGAGAGCTCGCCCGATACCGAGAACCTGATCTCGCTCGCCAAACTCTATGGCGTGAGCCTGGACGAGCTGCTCAATCCGAGCGATGAAATTGAGGACGATATCGAGTTTGAGAACGAGGACCGCGCCCGTCAGCGCGAGGCCGAGGCGGCGGAACGTGCCCGCACCCATGAGGCGGCGGCGCGCGCCACGGAGGCAGCTGCGCAGGCGAGTGATGCTGCGGCCAAGGCGGCGCAAGCGGCAAGCTGGAGTGCGCAGGCCGCCAATGCCGCTACGGCGCAGGTGACGAGTGACGGCGCAGTTGGCTCGACTCCGGTGAAGGGCCCGTTCCAGTCGTTCCCGTATTGGGCCGTGTGCTGGCTGTTGTTCTTTTTGCTGATGTTCCTGTTTGGTGGCGCCCCCTTTGCCGCACTGATCTTCTTTACGATTCCCATCTATCACTGGGTGGCACGTGCGCTCGATGGCGATTGGGCGCGTGGGGATATCCGGGTTGGTCCGGCGCCGGCGGTCGCTAGGACTAAGGGGGAGGACGTTTCCACAGCGGTTGACGCTGACATGGCTGCCGCGACCACCGCTGAGTCGAGTGCCAAAGAAGGTGATGAATGATGAAGCTCTCGCATGAGTCTAAGAGGCGCTTGGGCATTGGCATCGGAGCGTTTGTGCTCATCATCGGGCTTGTCGTTGGCACTTCGCGGACTTTGATTCATTTTGATGGACCGTGGAATCTCAACGATGTTGTATCCGGCTTGTCTGGTAAGGACGATGCGTTTGACGAGGACGATGTTTTGGATGACGGTATTTACTCCGCTCAGTCTCAAAAGCTTTCGAGTGAAACCTTCGATGCCGACTCATTCCAGTCCCTTGACCTGGATGTGACGTCGGGTACGGTCGATATCAAGTACGTTTCCGATGGACCGGTGCGTGTCATCGAGAGTGGTCGCGTTGCAAAAGGAGTAACTGCTTACGATGCGGCAACTCAAAATCTGGCCGAGATTAGGGGCTCTACGCTCAAGATTAACCAGTTCGACTGCGATGACGAGCGTGCGCTTGACCGTACGGTCACCATCGAGCTGCCGCGCGAGCTTGCCGATAACATGATGGACATTTCGGCGAATGTGGGGTCGGGGAATCTGACGATTACGGACATTGCGTGCCACGACTTCGATTTGACGTTGGACTCGGGAGACATCGAGTTCGCGGGCACTGTTACCCACACCCTGAATGCCGAGGTCGGTTCGGGCGATGTGACGTTCGAGCTCTACCAGGCCCCCGCGAAGTCGATGGACGTAAGCGTGGGCTCGGGCGATGTGGAGATAACGGTTCCGAACTCTACGGGCTTTAAGGCGAGCCTCACCGTGGGCAGCGGCGACTTCGAGAGCGATTTCCTTCCGCTTGGCTACGATGGCGAGACCATTTTGGATCTTGAATTCGATAACGGCGATAAGTCTGCCACGTATCGTTTTGAGGTCGGTTCGGGCGACATGTCGTTTGATTCGGAGTGACATGCGGTTTTCGGAGATTGGTACATATAGGCACGCTCTTTGATGGAGGCGCCGGAGCCGTGACGGGCTCCGGCGCCTTTGCCTTTACAATGGGGGCATGGAACAGATTATCTTGAACATACTCGAGGCTCTGCGTCGCGGCGAAACCGTGGACGACAAAGCGCTCGTCAAACTGATACATGCCGAGGCGCGCCGTGAGGGTGCCGACAAACGCGATTTGGCCAAGCGCCGTCTGCTGCCGTTCTGCCAGCGGGTTAAACGTGAGGAGCCGGCTCGGTGGGCTGCGTGGAATGTCGATGCCGAGTTGGAGGGTCAACTGCTGCAGGTGTTGCGCATGAAGCCACGCCGTACGGCTTCGGGCGTGGCGACCATCACCGTCATCACCAAGCCGTGGCCGTGCTCGGGCGATTGCCTGTTTTGCCCCAACGACCTGCGCATGCCCAAGAGCTATCTGCACGCTGAGCCGGCGTGTGCCCGTGCGGAGCAAAATTGCTTTGATCCGTATCTGCAGGTGAGTGCCCGTTTGACGGCGCTTTCGCAGATGGGTCATGCGACCGACAAGATAGAGCTTATCGTGCTCGGTGGCACCTGGAGTGACTATCCGCAAGGGTATCAGACGTGGTTTATGTCGGAGCTTTTCCGTGCGCTGAACGATGACGCCGTTGCTGGCGTGGCGGCCAACCCCATGTTGGCGCGTCCGGGCATCAGTCGTGCCGAGGCGGGGCGCCTGCTCGATGACGCTCCCGCCGATGCCCTGCCGCCGGTGGTAGCAGGGCGCCGCGAGCGCTATCGGGCTGCCGGCATTGCGACAGACGAGGCCGAGCTCGCTGCCGGCGTTGCCGACGAGCAGGGGCGTGTGGATGCTGCCGTGGGCGGCTATAACCGTGCGGTGCGTCGTCTGTACGGCCCCGGTACGCCGTGGGGCGAGGTTGCCGAGTGGCAGACGGCAACGATGGAGGAGCTTGAGCGTCAACAGCGCATCAACGAGACGGCGAAGCATCGCGTGGTGGGGCTCGTTATCGAGACGCGCCCCGATGCCGTAACGCCGCAGGCCCTTACGCTCATCCGCCGCCTGGGCTGCACCAAGATCCAGATGGGTATTCAGAGTCTCGACCAACATTTGCTCGATATCAACGAGCGTCGCATTTCGGTGGCTCAGATCGAGCGGGCGTTTTCGCTTGCGCGCCTGTTTGGCTTTAAGATCCACGCGCACTTTATGCTCAACTTGTTGGGTGCCACGCCCGAAGGGGACAAGCGCGACTACGAACGCTTTATGACCGAAGGGGCCTTTATGCCCGACGAGGTCAAGGTTTACCCGTGTGCGCTCATCGAGGGCTCGCGTCTGGTGGGCTGCTATGAGCGTGGCGAGTGGCGCCCCTATACCGAGGAGGAACTGCTCGACGTGCTGGCCGATGACATCGTGGTGACGCCATCGTTCTGCCGTATCAGCCGCATGATTCGCGACTTTAGCTCCGACGACATTATGGTGGGCAACAAGAAGCCTAATCTGCGTCAGCTCGTTGAGAACCGCCTAGCTGCTCGGGGTGACGGTGCGACGGTGCGTGAGATTCGCTATCGCGAGATCAGCACGGCGGGTGCCGATCTGGACGAGTTGACCCTTGACGAGGGAGTGGCGTACGAGACGCCGGTGACGCGCGAGCGCTTTTTGCAGTGGGTGACGCTCGAGGGCAAGATCGCGGGCTTTTTGCGCCTGTCGCTGCCCGATCGTACTTTTGTTGCCGCGCATGCGGACGAGTTGCCGACGACGCCGGACGAGGCGATGATTCGCGAGGTGCACGTGTATGGCATGGCGGCGCGCGTGGGGGATCAAGGCCAGGCAGCCCAGCACCATGGGTTGGGACGGTCGCTGGTGGAGCGTGCGTGCCATATTGCTCGGGACGCGGGCTATGCGCGTATCAACGTGATTAGCGCGATTGGCACACGCGAGTACTATCGCCATTTGGGTTTTTATGACCACGGACTTTATCTGCAAAAGGAGCTCTAGATGAACAAGTCGAGTGTTTCTGCCGGCGTCGTTGCCGGCGTTGCTCTGGGAGCCGCAGCGCTTGGTGCGGCCGCCGTCGCTGTTCGTGCTGCCTGTCTGCAGGTTGCGCGAACCCGCAATGGGTTGGCGCGTGTGAAACGCGTGCACGATGAGGGCGGCGACGAAGTCCGCGTATTGGTGCAAGGCGGCGTCTACCAAAGCGCGAGTTACATTGGCGAACGCTGGGTGGAGCCCGTCTTTGCGTACTATCGCGCGTTTGACGACGTGTTTGAGGCTGAGGACGCAATGCGTGATGCTTATGGGCATGGTATCGACCGTATGCTCATGCTGGGCGGCGGCGGGTTTGCCTATCCCAAGTTTGCGCTGATGTCGCACGAGAGCTTGCGCATGGACGTCATTGAGTACGATGCCGAGATTACGCGCCTGGCGCGCCGCTGGTTCTACCTGGACGAGCTGGAGCGCGCGGTGGGCGATCACCTGCGGGTGATTACCGCTGAGGCTCGCTCGTATCTGGGTGTGACGAGCGTGGGCCATCGTCGCTACGACGTGGTCGTGAGCGATTGCTTTGGCGGTGCCGAGCCCGTACGCGAGCTGGCGACGGTTGAGGCGTTGCGTTTGGTGCGAGGTAGCCTGAACCCCGGGGGCATCTATGTTGCCAATATCGTGAGTGCGAACAGGGGGAGCGACGTGACGTTCCTGCGCGATTGCGTCGCCACGGTACTCGAGGTATTCGCCCGCGCCTGGGTGGTCCCATGTGGCGATACAGAGTTCGGCGGCGAGGAGAACTACCTGCTCATCGCCAGCGACGGCGACTATGCCTTTGCCGAAGCCGTGCCTTTTGATGCCGGCTTCCTCGGCACTGCCCTTCACGACAAGTAAGTCTCCCCGTCCCAAAAAGACTGGTTTTATGTGTGGTCGCGCCAGCCGAGAACGCGCTGCTTCATGCCTTCGGTGTCGAGCACGCCTTCGGCAAAGCCCTTGCGCACGAGCTCTTCGGGAACAAACTCGTCGTAGCGGTCAAAGTAGGGTACCTCGCCGGGATAGACGAGCTCGATGGGATCGAAGTCCTTCTCGGCCTCGGCGGCGAGCACCTCAAAGAACGTCTCCTCGTCGGCCTTCATCTTAAACTGCATAAAGTACGGGCGCGACGGATCGAGTCCACGAAGGCCCAACTCCGCGGCACATTTAATCTTGAGTATGCGCTCGAGGGCCAAAAAGGCGTAGCTGCCCAGCCAGGGAAAGAGCACCCAGGTATCGCCGCCCAGGTTGATGAGCGGTTTAGTTCCCGCACCCGAAATCTCGGCCGTATGGCGAGCCTGCGCCAAGCGGGCCCGTGCGTTACCCATGAGGTACGGATATGTCGCGTGCTCGTTGAGCGCCTTGCGCATGCGCTCGAGTACGTGTGTATTGATGTCGCCGGGGCAGTCGCCAAAGTAGGCCGGCACCCGGCCCTTGACCTGCGTGGCAAAGACGGTGTGGCGCTTCCAGTCCACTTCCTCAACAATCCAGCAGTGTCCGGCGATGGCGATGCGCTCACCGGGCGGTGGCGGATTGACGATCGTGCCCAGCTCGGCCGATTCGCTGCGAACGGTGAACTCTTCGTTTTCCTGGAATACGGCGTAGAACTTAAAGTTGTTAATGATGCGCTCGCCCGCGAGACCCACGATGAGTCCGCCGCCCTCGGTGACTTGGATATGGTCGATCTTAATGAGGTGACGCAGCAGTACGCGATAGTCATCGGCCGAGATGCGATGGAAATAGCTGAGTGTGAGCACGCGCTGGGCAAGCTCTGCCGGCGTGAGCTCGCCGGTGCTGGCAAGCGTCGACATAGTCTGGTGGTAGAGCAGGCTGTAGGGGAGTCGATCGAGCTCGGGCGGCTCGACCCACTTTTCCTCGCGATAGAGTTGTACAAGCGCAATGCCCTGCAGGAGCTTCCACGGAATGGTCTCGGGCATCATCGTGCGCGGCTCGGGCTCTTCCTCGCGCATGACGAACCACATCTCGGGTGGAAGATCGCGGCGTCCCGTGCGGCCCATACGCTGCAAAAAGGAGCTGACGGTAAACGGCGCGTCGATCTGGAAGGCACGCTCCAGACGGCCGATATCGATGCCGAGCTCAAGCGTAGAGGTGGTGACGGTCGTCTGCGCCTGTTCCTCGTCGCGCATAAGCTCTTCTGCCGTCTCGCGCAGCGATGCCGAAAGATTGCCGTGGTGGATGAGGAAACGGTCGGGCTCGTTCCGGCTCTCGCAGTAGCTGCGCAGCATAGAGCACACGGCCTCTGCCTCCTCACGCGAGTTGGCAAAGACCAGGCACTTGCGCCCGCGCGTGTGTTCAAAGATATAGCCCATGCCGGGATCGGCGTTTTCGGGCGCGGTGTCGGTGGGGTTGAGCAGTGCCTGTTCGGTCGCTCGTGGGATGTCGACTTCGCCCTCGGGGGCCGAAGAAGTGCGGCGGTCTTTGGGAGCGGCCTTGCCCCGCGCCCGCTCGCGACGTTGACGGCACTCCTCTTGTGTGAGCTGTCCGCTGTGACGCATGTCTTGGGCGCCGGCGGGCAGCGCCATGGGCGCCGTCGCCTCGATGCGCTCGCACGCAAGCATTTCGGCCTCTTGAGGACCCGCGCTCTCGAATCCTCGCTGCTGTGCCTGGGGGCCCGAGTTGTAGAAGTGTTCCATGGAGATACGCCACACGCGGCGCGGCTCCTCAAAGCGAGGGATGACGCAGTCGCGTCCCGTCCCCTGCGACAGGAGGGCGCCCGTGCGCTCGGGGTCTCCGATGGTGGCAGAAAGGCCGATGCGGCGGGGCTGCACGCCTGCCATACGCGAGAGTCGCTCGATAAGGCAGAGCGTCTGACCGCCGCGGTCGCCACGCATGAGCGAGTGGACCTCATCGATGACCACATAGCGCAGATCGCAAAACATGCGCGGGATCGCCATGTGCTTATGGATTAAGAGCGCTTCGAGTGACTCGGGCGTAATCTGCAAGATGCCGCTCGGTTTTTTGATGAGCTTAGCCTTGTGCGACTGCGAGACATCGCCATGCCAGTGCCAGACAGGGATATCGGCCTCTTCGCAGAGGTCGTTGAGGCGGACGAACTGATCATTGATGAGCGCTTTGAGGGGGCCGATGTAGAGGGCGCCCACGCTTGCGGGCGGGTTCTCCCAAAACTCGGTCAGGATGGGAAAGAAGGCTGCCTCGGTTTTGCCGGAAGCTGTGGATGCCGTCAGGAGCACATTATCTTGCGTGTTAAAGATGGCATCAGCTGCTGCAACCTGGATAGAGCGCAGGCTCTCCCAATCGTGGGAGTAGATAAAGTCTTGGATAAACGGAGCATATCGGTCAAAGGCGTTCACGGGGCCTCCTCTCAAATACGAACCTCTTAACGTGGCTGGCAATGGTTTGCTGCATTACTGCCTCAGCGTTTGCCCAGATAAAACCTGCCAAAATAAACCTGTCCCTTATTGGCAGGTTAGATGGTGAATTCGGCGAAGTTGCGGTCGCCGCCTGCAGTGCCGGTGTCGTCTGTTGCGGCTGCCGGCGCCAGCGCGTCGCCGCCAACGCTTTGCAGCAGCTCGGCCACATTTGCATCGGGGTTCTGACACAGGATATCGAGCAGCTCGATAAAGTCGCGGATGACCTCACGCGGTGTCAAGTGCGTGTCGGCTCCCACGCGACCGAACTCGATCTTGAGGAAGTCCACCAAGTCGTTCTCGGTAAGCGTGGGCGTCCAGCCAAAGTAGCCGGCATGGATCTGCATGAGTTTTTCGATGAGCACCAGCAGCTCCTCATAGGTGAGTGGCTGCAGGCGGATGATGGGCGCGAGCATGTCCTTAAGGTCCTCGCGCGCAAAGCGGCCTTGAGCGAGTCGGCTGCGCAGGGCCTCGTAGGAGAACACGCCGCGGCGCCGGTCTTCGATGGAGGTTGGCGTGCCGCCCATGATCATGCCCAGGTACTGCGCCTTGCCCTGGAGCGTGTCGTTGTACATGGTCAGGATCTTTTCGTAGTTGTATTGGCGCGTGATGGCGTTGGGAATCTTATACAGATTCACGAGCTCGTCGATGAGCACCAGCATTCCCTTGTAGCCGCTGCAGACCAAAAAGCGCGCAATGAGCTTAACGTAGTCGTACCAGTCGTCATCGCTGATGATGGTCGAGGAGCCCAGCTCGGCGCGTGCCTCACTCTTGGTGCGGTACTCGCCGCGAATCCATTTGGTCACGCGGCTCATAGCTTCTTCGTCGCCCTCGGATACGGCCGCGCGGTAGCGGCGGAGCATGCGGGCGAAGTCAAAGCCGTGGACCATTTCCTCGAGCGGGGCCAGTTGGGCATTGACGGCAGACTCGTCGGCATCGGCGCATGAGGCGACCCAGCGATCAAGGATAAGGTTGAGCGCACCGCCCTCGGGGCGCGTTTTAGTCGATATGTTGCGGATGAGCTCGCGGTAGGTGGCAAGGCCCTGTCCCTGGCCGCCCTGCAGGCGGCGCTCGGGGGATAGGTCGGCATCGGCGACAACGAATCCCTCACCCATGGCGTGCGTGCGGATGGTCTGGAGCAAAAAGCTCTTGCCGGCGCCGTAACGACCGACTAGAAAGCGGAAGCTCGCGCCGCCGTCGGCGATGAGGCTCAGGTCGGTGAGTAGGGCGCGGATCTCGACCTCGCGCCCTACGGTGATGTAGGGAAGGCCGATGCGCGGGACCACGCCGCCCTTGAGCGAGTTGAGAATGACGGCAGCGACGCGCTTGGGCACGCGGGGCGCTGCGGGTGCGGTATCACTCATGGTCTAGGTATCCTCTCACGTCTGCTTCGTAATCCTCGATAATGTGCGGTCCTGCCGCTCCAAACTCGATAACGGTGTCACCCACCAGGTCAAAGAGCGCCTCGTTGATGCTGTCGACGAGCATGTCCTCGCTCTGGCCCGACCTCTCCACTGCCGATGTCGCCTGTGCCGCGTTCTGCTCGAGTAGTGCGTGCAGATAGGCGGCTGCGGCGGGCGCGAGTTCGGTCGCGGCATCAGTGGGCGCGGGCGCAGACACAAGGAGCGGTGCCACGACGCCAAACTCTTCGGTGGAGACAGTCGGCTCGTCGGGTTCGTCATGCCGTATGGTCATCTCGCCAGGTTCGGCAGTCATGCCGGGCGCAGACTCGGTGTTCGGTTGCTCGATAAACGTCGCCTCGGCTTCCGCAGGCACATCGTCCTCGCGCTCCTCATCGATCAAAAGCGCTTCGCGCGTTTGCGCGGCGGCGCTCCGAATGTGTCCCAGCTGGCTCAGATCGATATCGATCTTTATGGGCTGGTGTGCGGCATCCCACGAAAGCCATGCCACGATCTCGTCATCGATGATCTTGGCCAGATATTTGGGGACCTTCTCCTCCTTCAGGGGGTGGGTGGGGTCTAGGGCCAGGCGTAGGCGTTGGTCGCAGGCGCGCATCATCTCACCGAGCTTACTGCTTTTTTGTCTGCTGCCGTGGATACGCATGCATTCCCAAAAGCCATTTTGGCAGCGGTAGATGTGAATGGGGTCCAGGCGATATTCGCAGTCCTCGTGGCGCTCGGGCGCAAAGAACACGGCCGAGGCAAACATGGTGTAGGGCATGGCCGTCTCCTCCCCAAACAAGCTCGCTACGATGCCGGTCTTTCGGTGCGTGTCATAGTAGCGCGCCATACGGACATACACGGCGCATGCCGCGTGTCGTAGGTCGCGATGGTGGGAACGGTCGAGCCGTGAGTTATTCAGGTTGTACGTGGAGAGGGCGTTTATAGCGGTCATGAGTCGCTCCTCGCCTGCCTCGTCGGGCGGAAGGGGGAGCGTGGGCTCGGAGGTTTTGCGACGCTTGGGGACTTGGGCCGACGGCGTCGGTGTAGGTGCAAGGTCTCGAGCCGCGCGGCGCAGCTCGATGAGGGCGTTGTCGAACATGACGGTTTCAGAGTCGCGAAGCAGCTTGGGGTCGAGTCCGTGGAACACGGCGTAGTCCTGCAGCCACACGCGTGCAAACCGGTCGATGCCGGGCTCGAAGGCGCGGTAGGCATCCCAAAAGGCCTTGATTTTGTTAAAACCATCAAGTGGGTCATCTACGCCAATGCCACAGATCAGCTCATAGAGATACAGGAAGGCAAAGGACGTAGACGTTTCCTCGACGGTTCCGCGGCGCACTTGGGCACGCCAGGTAAAATAGCCGCGCAGTTGCCGATCGCTCATGGCGTTGTAGGTGGGAAAGTACGACTTGAATGTGCCGTTGTAGGGGCAGTCGTCTTCAAAGTCGGCCATCAGCAGGCCTTGGCGGTAAAAGAGCTCCGCCTCCGACAGCCAGCGACCCGCGCCGCCTTTGGGGTCATCCTGCCAGCGCGATATCTCGCGCATCTTGCGGTACTGGTCGGGAAGGAAATTCTGCATCTGACGACCGGTTTTGAGAATCGGCTCGTCAGCATAGACTTCGTTTGAGAAGCGAGCAGACTGATGGGTCCGAGCTTCGGCCATAATGCGCTCGATGAGCATCTTGATGTCCTGGTCGGCCACCGTCTCTCCTCTCCCAACGCAGCTTCGGTGACCTCATATCATAGCACAGCATCAAACAGGTGTTCGAGATACCGCTACGTAGATAGATTTAGAACAGGAGGGCGTAGATGACGGCTATGACAACGGAGGGGAGCATATTGGCCGTGCGGAAGGTCTGAGGACGGATGAGGTTGACGCCGACGCAGAAGATGAGTATAGAGCCCACGAGCGATAGACTGTCGAGGGCGGCGGCGGTCATGATGGGGGAGAGCGCGCCGGCAAACAGCGTAATCGTTCCCTGGAATGCGGCAACGGGCAGGGCGGAGAAGATGCAGCCGCGGCCGAGCGAAGCCGTCATGGTGCAGACGATGATGCAGTCTAGCGCACCCTTGAGGGCGAGTGTGGACCAGTCGCCGAGCAGACCGTCTTGGATTGATCCCACGATAGCCATGGCACCGATGCAGACGGTCAGCGATGTCGAGACAAAGGCATTGGTGAACTCGTTGTCTCCCTCGCTGCCGGTTTTGCGCTTGAGCCATTCGCCCAGGTTTTCGATGCCGGCTTCCAGGTTAATGGCCTCGCCGATGAGCGAGCCGAGGGCAAACGAGACGATGAGCATGGTGGTGCCGGTGGTCTCCAGCGCTTTCCCGTCAATGACGAGCATCTTTTGCATGGTGCCGCCCAGTCCGATAAACAAAACGCACAGCCCCGACGCCTTCATGAGCGTGTCTTGGATGCGGGGTGTGATAAAGCGTCCGCCTATAAGGCCCAGCAGTCCGCCCGCAATCAAAAGTGCGACGTTGATGACCGTTCCCAAACCCGGCATGAACCCTCCCATATTGATGCCAACCTGGCAATCGTAGCAGAACGGGCTGCAGGGTGCGTCATGCCTCATCCTATACGTTATATAAGTGGTATTAATGACGGCATTTGGTGCCCAAGCATCAGCCTCCCATCACGACATAGGGGCTGTAATCGAAGCACAGCGTCATGAGTCGCTGCGGGGACTCAATGGCCGCGGCGATGATATTGGCATCTCGGGCTCGGTCAAATCCCACGAGCTCCATTTGATACGAGACGTCTTCCATTTTATGGAGTATCCGGTTATTCAGAAGGCTTTCACCGTCGAATTCCTCGGTTTTGCCTCCGTCCGAGGTTACGGCATACAGGTGCAGTTTTGCGGTGGTCGCAGGGTCGGCGACCGTGAGGTTGTCGATTTGGTTGGCCGTACCCTTTGCCCCAAGCAAGGTGAGCAAGGTGGGGGCTACGACCTCGCCCGATGGCAGAAAAACAACTTCGACGGTTTTAGGGAATGCGATAATGGCTGCTTTGCGGACGGGCTTATCGACGGCGGTGACCTCAATGCTCGCGGCGTCGACGGTTTCCGTGCGGTCGAGCGCGACCATCATGCAACAATTGCCCTCGTCGATGTCTGCCGGCATGGGATACCCCAAGTTTTCGCCAGCTTGCGTGCCGCCCACTGCGGCGGCTGTTTCGCTTGGCTCGCTGAAAGTGGCTGAAGGACCGCTCGATGGCGGTGTTATGTCGCCTGGTGTGCCATTGTCCCCAGGCACTATTTCACCGCTGCTCTCGCTGGAGTCGCTTGCGATGTCACCTGTCGAGGGGGCGAGTCCGACCGCTCCTACTCCGCTCCATTCCATCTCGAGGAGCGCCGGATCGACAAGGATGTGATGCACATCTTGCGTTTGGGTACTGATATCGACAGGACCGGGATCTGCCCCTCGCGTTAGGCTGAGCGATCCGGTCCGCTGTTTGCCCCGAATCTCTTGGCTTTCTGTGCCGCTCGCGTAGAACATCAGAGGGTTTTCGCCATTTGCTGTAGCGTCGGTGCCCGCCTTGGTCATTTTCAACGATGCAGTGAATGAGATAGCGGGCTGCGTGCCATCGGCGCTCGAGGGGACGCAGCCCAGGCATACACCTCCTCCGTCTTCGAAAAACGTGCTGTCGAAGGCGACTGTTGCCCCGTCCGCCGAGTCATCGGACAGGGTGATGTCGAGGCACAGCTCCACGTCGCAGGAATCGCCATCGGCATCAGTTGCAGCTGCACGCCATGTGCAGATAACGCATCCCGTTAGGGGGCCGTCCACTGTGCTCGAGTGCTCGGTATCCACGACTATCGAGCTGTTCGTGCGGCGACGGAGGCACCCCGAGGTCGAAATGCTTGCCTGCGCAAGGGAGAAGCGTTGGCACGCGATGGCGCTCATCTGGTTTGTGGCCAGATAGTTGGCGGCAGGTAAAGGGACGTCCACGGCGGGTGTCGCTAGAGCGGCGATGGGCATGCCGGTGGCAAGCGCACTGCAGAGCGCGGCAACGGGCAAAAGGTTCTTTGATGCCATGGGTTCTCCTTACTTGTTCTGGACGGTCTCGATTTGTGTGGCTACTGGCTGCGTTTGATGTGCAGGCCAAGGCCGATGGCGCTTGCGCCTGCCGCGGCGATTCCTGCTGCCAGGAGCTGTCGCGTGTCGCCCGTTTGCGCTAGGGGCTCATGTTGGCCATTGCGTTCGAGCTCCGACAGATCGACAGTCACCTGCGTGGCAGCTTGCGCCTGCTCTTGTTGGGCAAAGGCGGCAATCGGGGCAAACGTTACAACGCCGATGATGACGGCAAGGACCATCGCCTTAGGCCGTGTGCGCACCGGGCTCGACCGTCCACGTAATGCTTGCGACCTGGTCGCCGTCGCCGGTCACGTGGAAGATGTCTCGCGTGACGCGGGCGACATTGCCGCTCGTCTTGAGCTTAATCTTGTCCGTACCATCGGCGATGCCCTGATAACCCATGTCGAAGGATGCATTTTTGGAAAGGTCGAGGCCCGCTTCCTGCGTCGCGGCATGAGCGTCTTGGAGTGCCTTGTCCGGGCCAACCTTAAAATCGATGGAGTTCTGGGCAGTTCCCGTCTTGGCGTCGGCGACGATGCTCCAGGAGTTCTTGGCGCCGATCTTCATGTTGGTAACGTGGATGCCATAGGCCGAAAGATTGTCGATGGTGGTTGTATTCTCGGAAGGGCCCTGAAGCGTGCCATCAGCCTTGGCGACAAATGGGATGACGGTCGGAGTCGCGAACTTGATGTTGTCGATTTGGGTCCTGATAGTCACGTCGGTGGTTCCAACGCGTCCTTCCGCCAGGGCGGGGGTCGGCGCGGCACCCATTGCAAGTGCGAGTGCCAGTCCTGCGCCCACGACAAGTGCCCTGGCTCCGTTCAGGTTCCTGGTGATGTCCATAATCGTTCCTTTCTGTTCGTCACGGACCATTTCCGTGATGGTTAGACGAAAGCGGCGTGGGTGCGCGTTTTCGCAACAGGTGGCAGATCTAGTCTTCGGTCTGCGCAACTCGCACCTTGACACGCGTGGGATTGCCATGGGCGTCGTAGGTCTTGGCGTCGAGTGCTTGGATCTCGATATACGCTTCGCCTTCTTTGATGTCGCCTGCGGGGCAGGTCTCGACGGTCTTGCCAGTCTCGACCACGCCCGACTCATAGATGGTCTCGTCGTTTTGGATCACGCGGAAACGCTGGGGAAACTTGTTATCCTGGACGTTTTGCACGTTGACGCGCAGCTTGCCGCCTTTTTGTAGCTGGGCGACCGGTGCGACCGAGATCGTCATCATGTTGTCGCGGACGATGGCATCGAGCTCGTCCTGGATTTCCTGGCGCGACTTACCCTCTGCCGCTGTGACCGAGGCACCCGTCTCGGCGACAGGCTTTGACTGCCAGGCGTAAAGGCCGACGGCGATAAGGGCGCAGACGATGGCCAGGCAGATGACGCCGAGCCTTTTTCGATGTTTTGACCCCAGGGGGCTCGACCGCTTCCGTGCGTTCATGCGGCATCCTTAGTGGTATAGACGCGCGCGAACGTGGACGGATCGGCGCCAAAGAGCATGTGGAGCATGAGGCGTCGCGAGTAGATGAGCTCGTCGAAGTTTGGGTCGAGTTTGATGTCGTGGATGTGGGCGATATGGTGGGCGAGTGCCGAAAACGATTCGGGATCGCAGATCACGTCGGTGGTGACGTGATAGACGGCCGCATCGGGAAACGCCTCCTCGTCGAAGGGCAGAAGATAGGGGTCGTCATCAACTTCGATGGCGATGCCGTACTGGGGCCAGTAATATGCCATGGGAACCTCCCTGCTTTTGGGCCAAACCTTCTATTGGTTTTGGCTGTCGATGCCGACCGTATCAGCCACAACTTGACCAATTTCTGACCAAATGCTTGACGGGTTTACATCGCCGCAGGTGAGAGACGCTAAAAATTATCTCAAGTTTTTTCGAGCGCCAATTGTGCGCGTGGCTGCGATGGAAGGGAGCGCGTTAAATAGAGCGCCTGCCGAGAAAACGTCGCCGTTCGCCGAATTGCACAAACGTAAAATTCGCCAATTATGGAGACGGTCTCAGTCACGTCGACGAAACGATGCGGTAACATCTCCCTGCAAACACTGTAGCTAACTAAAGGGGGAGTTCGCGTGTCTGCAGCCATCAAACCCTTCAGCGACGAGTTCGAAGAATATGGTCGCGATGAATCTCGCGCATCGGGCGAGGCATCGAGCATCTCGTTTCCGACAACGGAGGACGAGGTTCGCGCTATTTTGAAAAAGCTCCATGTCGAGCGTGTCCCGGTGACGGTTCAGGGCGCCCGGACCGGTCTGGCTGCCGGTGCCGTGCCCCACGGCGGACATATCCTCAACACTTCTCGTATGAATCGCTACCTGGGTCTTCGTCGCGACGAGCAAGGCCGTTTTCTGCTGCGCGTGGAGCCGGGCGTCGTGCTTTCGGAGTTGCGCAAGCAGCTGGGCAAGAAGGCATTGCCGACCGCTGGCTGGGATCAGGCATCGCTTGAGGCCTATGAGGAGTTCCAGGCAGCTCCCGAGCAGTTCTTTCCCACCGATCCCACCGAGGCATCTGCCTGCCTGGGCGGCATGGCGGCGTGCAATGCCTCCGGTGCCCGCAGCTACGCCTATGGCCCCATGCGTCCGCACGTTACGGGGCTTCACGTGGCATTGGCGGATGGCGACCTGCTCGAGCTTCATCGAGGCCAGGCGCGCGCTGACGCACGCCACTTGTCGCTCGTGACGGCAGGGGGCCGCGCGCTCGAGCTGGATCTTCCCGGCTATACCATGCCCAAGACCAAAAACGCGTCGGGTTATTTCGTTTCGGACGATATGGACGCCATCGATCTTTTTATCGGTGCGTGCGGCACGCTCGGCGTCATTACCGAGCTTGAGATCGCCTTGCAGGCGGCACCTTCGGTCGTATGGGGTGTGAGCTGCTTTTTCGACAGCGAGGACAAGGCGGTGTCCTTTACCGATTCCGTGCGCCCCGTGCTGTCCCATGCCGCCGCTATCGAGTATTTCGATGCCGGCGCCTTGGATATCCTTCGCCGCCAGCGCGAGCAGTCGACCGCGTTTGCCTCGCTGCCGGCACTCGACGATGAGGCAAAGGTCTGTGTCTATGTGGAGCTCGACTGCGACGACGAGGCGCAGGCGACCGAGGAGCTGTACCACTTGGGATGGGTTTTGGAGCTTGCGGGCGGCCGCGACGACGCGACCTGGGTTGCGCGCACCGAGGTCGATCGCGAATGTCAGCGGTTCTTCCGCCACGCCGTTCCCGAGAGCGTCAACATGCTCATCGACGAGCGTCGCCGCACGGACCCCACCATTACCAAACTGGGATCGGATATGTCGGTGCCCAATGCGCGCCTGGCCGATGTCGTTGCCCTCTATCGCCGCACGCTGGCCGAAAGCGGGCTTGAGTCTGCCGCCTGGGGACATATCGGCAACAACCATCTGCATGTGAATATCCTGCCGCGCGATACACGGGACTATCGCGCCGGTGGCGAGCTGTTTGCCCAGTGGGCTGCGGAGGTAACGGCTATGGGCGGTGCCGTCTCTGCCGAGCACGGCGTCGGCAAGATCAAGGCGGGCTTTTTGGAGACGATGTACGGCCACGAGGCCATGGTCGAATCGGCTCGACTTAAGCTGCAGCTCGATCCTTGCGGGCAGCTGGGCCGTGGCAATCTGTTTTCGGAGAAGCTCTTGGATGAACTCGTCCAGAAAGGGGGCGCGTGAAGATGAGCGATTTCCATATGGTGGTGTGCGTCAAGGCGGTGCCGGGAAGCACCGAGGTCAAGATGGACTCCAAGACCAATACCATTGTGCGCGATGGCAAGCAGGCGGTCATCAATCCCTTCGATGCAAGCGCCCTCGAATGCGCGCTGGCGCTCAAGGATGACTTCATCGGCTTTGACATGGATGTACGCGTGACGGTGGTGTCGATGGGTATCCCTGCAACCGAATCGCTGCTGCGCGACTGCATTGCCCGCGGCGCCGACGATGCATTGCTGCTCACCGACCGTGCTTTTGCGGGCGCGGACACGTTGGCGACCACCTATGCTCTCAAATGCGGCATCGAGGCGCTCGACGAGGACTTCGACCTGCTCATCTGCGGCAAGATGGCTGTGGACGGCGATACGGCCCAGATCGGTCCCGAGCTTGCCGGTGCCTTTGAGATTCCCTGCGTGACCGACGTGAGCTGCGTGCAGAGCGCGGGCTTTACGACCTGTGGTTCACTGGCGCTTGTTCACGGCTGCGATGCCGGCGAGGAGACGGTGTATCTGGAGATGCCGTGCGCGATGACGACTGCCAAGGAGATTGGCCAACTGCGTATGCCGAGCATTGCCGGCATTCGTGCGGCCGAGGAGGCGGACGCGCGCGTGGTCAACGCTGCCGATGTGAACGCCGACCCCGCGCGCTGCGGCCTTGCCGGCTCGCCAACACAGGTCGTGCGCTCGTTTGTGCCCGACCGCGACCAAACGTGTGAGGCCATCGAGGGCGCACCGGTCGAGCAGGCGGCAAAGCTTGCCAAGATTATCGAGGGGATGGCATAGATGAGCGGACTGATAATCGATAGCGAGGCGTGCGTGGGCTGTGGCCGCTGCGTTCGCGCCTGTGCCTCGGGTGGCATTGTGGTGGAGGGCGAGCGCCCCAACCGCTGCGCTCATGTGACCGACGGCTGCATCTTGTGCGGCGGGTGCGTCGACGCTTGCCCCGTCAATGCCATTTCGATCGAGCGCGACGAGGCCGCCGGCGTGGTTGACCTTGACGCATATCGAGACATTTGGGTATTCGTTCAAACCGACGAGCACAATGCCGTGGCCCCGGTGGCCTACGAACTCATGGGTAAGGGGCGCGAGCTTGCCGATGCCCGCGGTTGCCGTCTGGTGGCATTGGCCGGCATGGGCCCCGAGAGCTCACTTGAGGACCTGGAGCATCTGGTCTTCGCCGGTGCCGACGAGGTCGTGGTCTGCCGCGACGAGCGGCTGCGTCAAAACGACGCGGAGGTCTATGCCCGCTTGATTTGCGATTTGGTGGCGGAGCGCGGGCCCGAGGCCATTCTGTACGGCGCGACCGCCTTTGGCCGTGAGCTGGCGCCCGGTGTGGCCGTGCGCTTGCAGACGGGCCTTACGGCCGACTGCACGGTGCTTTCGATGGATACGGAGACGGGTCTACTGCAGCAGACCCGCCCGGCGTTTGGCGGCAACCTGATGGCTACCATTATCTGCCCCAATCATCGTCCCCAGATGGCAACGGTGCGTCCCGGCATCTTTGGGGCACCCGAGTTTGATTACAGCCGCTCTGGCGCGATTACCCAGGTATCGCTCGCGGATGATGTTAAGGCCCGCGTCGAGATCTCGATTCCCGCCGAGGAGTGGGGGCAGCAGGCATCAATTGCCGATGCCGAGCGCCTGGTCGTGGTGGGCCGCGGCATTGGCTCCAAGAAGAATCTGCCTCTGATGCGAAAACTCGCCGATGCGCTGGGTGCCGAGCTTGGTTGCACGCGTCCCGTCGTGGAGGCGGGTTGGCTGGAGTATCGCCACCAGATCGGCCAGACCGGCGTGTCGGTTTCGCCAAAGCTCCTCGTGAGCATCGGCGTTTCGGGTGCTATCCAGCACCTAGCCGGCATCGGCGGCGCGGAGTGCATCATCGCCGTCAACGAGGACCCGGATGCTCCCATCTTTGGCGTTGCGCAGTACAAAGTTGTCGGCGACGCCGTCGAAGTCGTCGAGGAGCTTCTGGCCCAGTTCGAGCGCTAGGCGCCGGCCAGCCAGTCTCGCATCTCTTTCTTTAGGCGTTCCCAGGTCGCTTGCGTGGCGGGGTCGGTAAAGGGGCGCGTGATGCCAAAGGGTGCGTCGAGCAGGCGGTAGATATCGCCCTGCTCGCGCGCCAGCGCGCGGCTTGCCGGATAGACGAGCTCAAACATAAAGCAGATGAGTCCCACCAGGTAGTCTGCGGGCTCGTCGCGTTCATCGCGTGCGACGCAGCGGCGCTCGTCAAAGGCGGCCAGCGTCGGTGCCGAGAAGTGGCTGGCAAGAAATGCGTCCTCACCTACCTTAAGGATGGTGTCGACGGTGCTGTCGGCGATGGTGCGCATGATGTCGATCTTGTCGCCATCGCGCACGATATCGCAGAAGTTCCGCGTTCGCTCATCGAGCTGCGCGGGTAGACGGAAATCGCTGTGATAGGCAATGCTTGCGCGAATCAACTCGTCTTCTGCCGGGTTGTCGATAAAGTCGCGGATACTTGTTGTCGCGGGTGCGTCTGCAGGTGTTTTGCCAAAGAGGGCCTCGACGCCCAACGCCGCATGGCTCATGCTTTCGGCATCCTTAAACGTATCCCAACGCCGCAACTGTTCAAAGCGGCCCATATCGTGTAACAGCCCACAAAGCCACGCCAGGTCGATGTCCTGTGGTGACCAGCCCTGTTCGCGCGCCACGGCATCGCATGCCTCGGCAACGTGGTACGTATGCTCGATTTTGAGCGCGATACGTGGATTGGCGGCATCGTAGGCATCGGTGTAGGTCTTGAAGGCCGCGGCAGCCTGCGTTCGATCGATAGCTGTCATAATGACTTCCTAAAAAGCTGTGTCTTTCTGTGTCTTTCGATCCGGTGGCAATTGTAGGCGAACTCGATTGCCACCGGGCGATGATTCTGCCATGTCGTTGAATGCGACTTGGAAAGCTTGTCGGGACGAGGAACGCTATGGTGCTCAAAATCGTTAAAACTGTCTGGCCGGTGATGCTTACCTATGTTGCTATTGGCGCGCCGTGCGGAATGATTATGGCGCAGGCGGGAATGGAACCCTGGATGGTTTTTGCTCTGAGCAGCACGTTCGTGACGGGCAGCGGGCAGTTTATGATCTGCAATCTGTGGCTGGCAGGTGTGCCTGCAGCATCGATCGTCGCGAGCGTCGCCGCAATCTCCTCGCGCTTTGCGCTTTACTCGGCATCGATCGCACCGCATTTGAGGTGTGCTTCGAAGCGTCAGACGCTGGCTGTTGCCGCGACACTTACCGAGGAGGCATATGGCATCTCGCTTGCCAAGCTGATTGAGGGGGAGGATTGGGGCCCACGTGAGTCCTTTGTGCTCAACGCGATCCTCATCGCAACATGGGGCGTTTCGTGTACGACGGGCGCCATCGTCGGCGCCGTTGTCGATGTTCCCACCGCTATTGCGGGTTTTGTCTGCACATCGCTCTTTATCTGCCTGCTCTTTTCGCAGCGACTGTCGCGCGGCAATGTCGTGGCTGCCGGTTTGGCTGCGGTGTCCGTCGCCATATGCAAGTTCTTGGGGTGGACGAATATCGCCGTGCCGGCAAGCGTACTCGTCGGCGTGGCCGCGGCGCTCGCGTGCGATGCTCTCGCCGAAGGTGGGGGTGCTCGCGATGCCCGTTAATGAGTTTTTGGTCCTGTGGCTGTCGTCTTGGGCGGCCATCGCGTTTTTCCGCATTGCCCCGGCGTTTGCGTTGCGCGGGAGAACGCTGTCGCCCCGCGTTACCGAGGCCTTGGGTTATATTCCGCCCGCCGCCTTCGCGGCACTGGTCGCCAACGATTTGATAAGCCCTGGCGCTTTCGACGCCGGCTTGTGGCAGGGCTTGATTCCCTGGATTGCGGCTGCCGGTGTTGTGGCGGTGGCAATTAAGACAAAGTCGATGCTGTGGTGCTGCGTCTCGGGTATCGTGCTCTATATCGTTTTGAGCCTTGTATAAAAGCAAGGACGCGTTTGCCGTCCTGGCCCGACGAATCGAATTTCTCACCGAGCCGGTCTACTTCTTCTGGTACCATGGTCAAACTTTACTGTAGCAAAGTATGACGTGGGCTTTTGTTCTGCGTCAGCGGAAATGGGGGGTTTCATGGCACAGGGAGCGATCGCCAACGAGCAAAAAAAATCAAAGTACCGCGCATCCCGGGTGACATCATGATCTACCCGATGATCGTCGGTCTTTTGCTCAATACCTTCTGCCCACAGGTCTTTGAGATCGGCGGCTTCTTTACGGCTGCCTGCCGGGGCGGCTCCAACACCATCGTTGCTGCCATTTTGCTGTTTGTGGGCGCCGGCATCAGCTTTAAGTCCACGCCGGGCGCCATCAAGACCGGTATCGTCGTTCTGATCCCTAAGCTTGTGGTGGCAGCCGCCCTTGGCTTGGGTGTGGCATATTTCTTTAACGACAACTTCCTGGGCCTGAGCTCCGTATCTATCATCGGCGGCATCACGTTTTGCAACATGGCGCTCTATACGGGCATCATGGGCGAGTTCGGCGATGAGTCCGAGCAGGGCGCCGTGGGCATCCTATTCTTTACGGCCGGCCCCGCCGTCACGATGATCATCCTCGGTGTCTCGGGTCTCGCCAACATCCCCGTTGGCACCATCATCGGATCCATCCTGCCGCTTGTTATCGGCATAGTCCTGGGCAACTTGTTCCCGTTCATCAAGAACCTGCTGGTTCCCGGCGCCAATCCTGCGATCGCTGTCATCGGTTTTCAGCTCGGTGCGTCCATGAGCCTTTCGAGCTTTATCACCGGCGGCATCTCGGGCATCCTACTGGGTCTCATCACGCTCTTTATCGTCGGGCCCATCACCTTTGCGTTCGAGCGCCTGTGCGGCGGTAGCGGCAAAGCGGCCGTTGCCTGCTCCACTATCGCCGGCACGGCTATGACCACGCCGGTCGCCCTCGCCGAGGTCGCTCCGCGCTATGCCGAGCTTGCGCCCACCGCGTATGCGCAGATCGCCACCGCCGTTATCATCACGGCAATCATGGCCCCGATTCTGACCGGCTGGGTCGATAAGAAGTTCTGTCACGGCAAAGAGGATCTGTCGCCTGCCGGTGTCGAGGCCATCGAGGAGGCTGTCGCAACCGATATCGCCGGTGAGTAACGGCCGTTGCCGATAATAGATTCCGGCGTGCAATTCGCGCCGTTCGAGCGTCCGAACGAAAGCTATCTTGCAGTAACGTTCGGGCGCTCTGCTATTATTCCCATTACCCCTGCGGAGTAGGGGGTGTTTGTTGCCCAGACACGATTCGGGCGATTCTGACCACTTGGATATTGAAGGGATGGCGTCTAGTGGTTAAGGCACTCAAGATCGAGATATTCCTGCTGTGCATGATTATTCTTATCGGGCTTGCCGCACGAAGCCGCCGCTCCTTGTTCTCGAGCACCCAGCAACTTTTGTTTAGCATGCTGGGCTATACGTCTGCTGCCTACATTTTCTTCGATATGATTTGGACGCTCTCGGACGGCGTGAGCACTCCTGTAGGCATCACGGCCAACTGGATTTCCAACGCGGTTTCGTTTTCGCTGTTCGCCATCGCGTGCCTCATTTGGTTTTTCTATTCCGAGACGATGCAGGGCTCACGGCTCCTGACCACGCCCTACAGGGTGGTACTTTTAACGTTGCCAACCGCATTGGTGGTCGTGCTGGCATTTACCAGCTACTGGACGCACACTATGTTCTATATCGATGCGCAGGGCGTATATCGTCGCGGAGCGCTTTATATGATTCAGCCTATCGTGAGCTACTGCTACGTCATATATACGTCCTTGCATGCCTTTATTCAGGCTCGAAAAGTCGAAAGCCTGCAAAAGAAGGCCATTTATCGCACCCTCGCCTTTTTTGCGGTTCCCGCTCTGGTGGGCGGTACCTTCCAGATTTTGTTTTCGGTACCGGGCCTTTGCGTCGGTATAACGCTGAGCATCCTGCTGCTCTACATCATCTACCAGGAGCAGCTGATCTCGACCGACCCGTTGACTGGCCTCAACAATCGCAACCGTTTTGAGACCTATATGCTGTCGCTGTTCTCAAATGTGGATCAGGCCGAAGATGTGTATCTGCTTATGATGGACGCCGACGGCTTTAAGCAGATTAACGATCGCTATGGACATGTGGAGGGCGACCATGCCCTCCAGGTCGTATCTGCTACGCTCAAAGAGGTCTGTTCGGCGTCTGGTGGCTTTATCGCACGTTATGGCGGCGATGAGTTCGTGGTGCTTCAAAAGGTGACGGCGGAGCAGGACATCATGCGTCTGTGCGCGGCAATCAACGACGAGCTCGCACGCGCCGAGGTTCCGTATTTGTTGCGGATGTCCATCGGCTATGCACGGGTCGGTGACGGTGTCGATACCTGGCAAGACTTACTTCGCACTGCCGATGCGGAGCTCTACCGCGTCAAGGCCGAGAAAAAGAAAGCCGGCATCCAGATACGCTAGAAAAAGGGCGCACGCTGGCGTGCGTGGCGGCCCTCGGCTCACCGATGTACTCCATTAAGCTAAGGTATGTGAATCCCCTCTGCTAAATAAGGGCAGTTCGTTAGGCCTTTTTGGGCCTGTTGACGATGATGATGCCGGCGCAGACCAACAGCAGGGCAACGATGACGGTAACGGGGCTCGTGCCAGCGCCCTCGCCGAGCAGCAGCGCGCTCAGCACCACACCAAAGACGGGGTTCATAAACCCAAAGACCGAGACGCGGCTGACGGGGTTGACGGCAAGCAGGCGTGACCACAGCGAGTACGCGATGGCGGAAATGAGTGCCATATAAATGATGAGCGCGATGGCGGGGGCGATTTCGGTGGGGGATAGCGCGCCGCCCATCAAAAACCCGATGGCGGTAAGGACCAGGCCGCCGACCAAGAACTGCCAGCCGGCGAGCAAGACGCCGTCATGCTCGCGCGAGAAGATGCCAATGAGGCAGGTCGACAGAGCGCCCGCAACTGTGGAAGCCAAGATAAAGCCCTCACCGTCGAGCGTAAAGCCAAAGGTGCCGTCCGCGCCCGAAAGGTTGACGAGCGCGACGCCGGCAAAGCCCAGCACACAGCCAAGCACCTTGGCCGTATTGAGCTTTTCGGTTCGAAACGCCAGGGCGGCAAAGAGGATTGCGAGGAAGTTGGCGCTGGCCTCGATGATGGAACTCGACATGGCGCTGGCGCGCGAGAGTCCCAGGTAGAAAAAGAAGTACTGCCCGATAGTCTGGAAGAGCGACAGGATGCAGATGGGCTTGATATCGCGTACCTGTGGGACGAGCGGGCGGCGCTGGGCCGCGCTCATCCCAACGATAACCAGGGCACCGGCAAGCGTAAAGCGCAAACCTGCAAAGAGCAGCTGTGAGGCGCTATCGTGCGCGGGGATGCCAAACAGCTCGTAGCCGATCTTGATGCAGGGGAAAGCCGACCCCCAAAGCGCGCAGCAGACAAGGCAGCCCAGGATGAGTCCGGGCAGGGTGGCGAGATACGGCTTGCGGCTTTCCATGATGTCCTTCCTGTATGCGCAAAGCAAAAAAGAACCCGCCACCGGGAGTGCCGGTGGCGGGCGTTGTTACCCGAGGGGATTGTACCCGATGGGGACGGATTAAGCGAAGTAGGCCACGCCGCTCTCAAAGATCGGCATGAACTTATCGCCGGGGACATGCTCGGGCACGTTGCGGTACAGGTTGTCGCCGCGACGCTCGGCATGGCCCATCTTGCCCAGGACGCGGCCGTCGGGGCTCGTGATGCCCTCGATGGCGAGTGCGGAGCCGTTGGGGTTGACGGAAAGGTCCATGCTCGGCTTGCCGTCCTCGCCCACGTACTGCGTAGCGACCTGGCCGTTTGCGATGAGCTGGGCGAGCACTTCGTCATTGGCGACAAAGCGGCCCTCGCCGTGGCTGATGGCGACGGTGTAGGGGTCGTCCAGGCTGCACTGCGACAGCCACGGGGACAGGTTGGACGAGATACGGGTGCGCACCAAGCGGCTCTGATGGCGACCGATGGTGTTGAACGTCAGCGTGGGCGCATCGGGCGTGGCGTCGACGATGTCGCCGTAGGGCACCAGACCGAGCTTGATCAGGGCCTGGAAGCCGTTGCAGATACCCAGCATCAGGCCGTCGCGGGCCTTGAGCAGGTCGCGGACTGCCTCGGTAACCTCGGGAGCGCGGAAGAACGCCGTGATGAACTTCGCGGAGCCATCGGGCTCGTCGCCGCCCGAGAAGCCGCCGGGGATCATGACGATCTGGCTTGCACGGATGCGGCGGGCAAGCTCGTGGGTGCTCTCGGCGACGGCCTCGGGCGTGAGGTTGTTGATCACGAAGGTGTCGGCCTCGGCGCCGGCGGCACGGAAGGCGCGGGCGCTGTCGTACTCGCAGTTGTTGCCGGGGAACACGGGGATTACCACGCGCGGGCGGGCGATCTTGGCGCCGCCGTACACGTGGATATCCTTGGCACGGAAGTCGATGGTCTCGACCTCGGTGGTCTCGCCGGCGCTGCGGTAGGCAAAGACGCCCTCGATGCCGCTCTCCCAGGCCTCCTGGAGCTCGGAGAGCTCGATGACCTCGGAGCCGGTATCGATGACATAGCCCTCGACGGTGGTGCCCAGGGGCTCGACGACAACGCCGTCGGCGACCTCGGGCAGCTCGGCATCCTCGGCGAGCTCGACGATAAAGCTGCCATAGAGCGGGGTGAAGAGGCTCTCCACGTCCACATCCTCGGCAAGCTCGATACCGATCTGGTTGCCGACGCACATCTTAAAGAGGCTCTCGGCGCCGCAGCCGTAGCCGGGCGTGGAGACGGCCAGGGCGTCGCCAGTGGCGGTGAGCGCCTCGACGGCGTCAAATGCGGCGAGAAGCTGCTGAGCATCGGGACGGTAGTCCTGGCCATAGGTGGCGGGGGCGATGCGGACGACGCGGTGCGTGAGGCCCTTGAACTCGGGGGAGACGGCGCGAGCCGCCTTGCCCACGGCGACAGCGAAGCTGATCAGGGTCGGCGGAACGTTGAGCTCGCCGGCCTCGTCCTCAAACGAACCGCTCATAGAGTCCTTGCCGCCGATGGCACCGGCACCCAGGTCGACCTGGGCCATAAGGGCACCCAGGACGGCTGCCATGGGCTTGCCCCAACGCTCGGCCTCGGTGCGCAGGCGCTCAAAGTATTCCTGGAAGGAGAGGTAGGCGCGCTTGTGCTCAAAGCCGGCGGCAACGAGCTTGGCGATGGACTCGACCACGGACAGGTAGGCGCCTGCAAACTGGTCGGTCTCCATCAGGTAGGGGTTGAAGCCCCATGCCATAGCGCTCGCCGTGGTGGTCTCGCCGTCCACGGGGAACTTGGCGACCATGGCAGAGCTCGGAGTGAGCTGCGTCTTGCCACCAAAGGGCATGAGCACGGTCGCGGCGCCGATGGTGGAGTCGAAGCGCTCGGAAAGGCCCTTGTTGGAGGCGACGTTAAGATCGGTGACGAGCGAGGTCATGCGCTCGGCAAGCGTGGTGCCGGCCCAGCTGGGCTGCCACACGCTGCGGGCGCAGACGTGGGCGACCTGGTGCTTGGGCGCACCGTTGGAGTTGAGGAACTCGCGGGACAGGTCGACGATGGCAACGCCGTTCCAGGCCATGCGCATGCGCGGCTCGGCGGTAACCTCGGCGATGACGGTTGCCTCCAGGTTCTCCTCGGCGGCGTAGCCCATGAACTCCTCGACGTCATCGTCGGCGACGGCGCAGGCCATGCGCTCCTGGGACTCGGAGATAGCGAGCTCGGTGCCGTCAAGGCCGTCGTACTTCTTGGTTACGGTATCAAGGTCGACATACAGGCCGTCGGCAAGCTCGCCCACGGCGACCGAGACGCCGCCGGCGCCAAAGTCGTTGCAGCGCTTGATTAGACGGCAGGCGTCGCCGCGGCGGAACAGACGCTGCAGCTTGCGCTCGACCGGGGCGTTGCCCTTCTGGACCTCGGCACCCGAGGTCTCGATGGACTCGGTGTTCTGAGTCTTGGAGGAACCGGTAGCGCCACCGATGCCGTCACGGCCAGTGCGGCCACCCAGCAGGATGATCTTGTCGGTGGGGGCGGGGCACTCGCGACGAACGTGGTTTGCCGGGGTAGCGCCTACGACGGCGCCAACCTCCATGCGCTTGGCCACGTAACCGGGGTGATAGAGTTCGTTGACCTGACCGGTGGCAAGGCCGATCTGGTTGCCGTAGCTGGAGTAGCCGGCGGCAGCAGTGGTCACGAGCTTGCGCTGCGGCAGCTTGCCCTCGAGCGTCTCGGAAACCGGGACGGTGGGGTCGCCGGCGCCGGTGACGCGCATGGCCTGGTACACATAGCTGCGTCCCGAGAGCGGGTCGCGGATGGCGCCGCCCACGCAGGTGGCGGCACCGCCGAAGGGCTCGATCTCGGTCGGGTGGTTGTGGGTCTCGTTTTTAAACAGGAACAGCCAGTCCTGGTCCTCGCCATCGACATCGACCTTCACCTTGACGGTGCAGGCGTTGATCTCCTCGGACTCATCGACATCGGTCATGACGCCGGTCTTCTTGAGGTACTTGGCGCCGATGGTGCCCATGTCCATGAGGCAGACGGGCTTGGCGTCGCGACCGAGCTCGTGGCGCATCTCCATGTAGCGGTCGAAGGCCTGCTGCACCACGACGTCGTCGATCGTCACGTCATCCAGGACGGTGCCGAAGGTGGTGTGACGGCAGTGATCGGACCAGTAGGTGTCGATCACGCGGATCTCGGTGATGGTGGGGTCGCGATCCTCATCGCGGAAGTACTGCTGGCAGAAGGCGATGTCTGCCTCGTCCATGGCAAGACCGCGCTCGGCGATAAAGGCGGCAAGGCCTGCCTCGTCGAGCTCGCGGAAGCCGTCGAGCACCTCGACGGGTTGGGGCTCGGGGGTCTCGATGTGCAGCGTCTCGGGCAGGTCGAGCGAGGCGATGCGCGCCTCGACGGGGTTCACCACGTAGTGCTTGATGGCCTCGATGGCGGCTTCGTCCAGAGCGCCCGAGATCATATAGACCTTAGCGGAGCGCACGGCGGGGCGCTCGCCCTGGCTGATGAGCTGCACGCACTCGCTGGCGGAGTCGGCGCGCTGGTCAAACTGGCCAGGCAGGAATTCGACGGCAAAGACGGCGCCATCGCTTGCGGGGAGTTCGTCGTAGGTCACATCGACCTGGGGCTCGCTAAAGACGGTCGGCACGCAGGAGCGGAAAAGCTCCTCGTCGATGCCCTCGACGTCGTAGCGGTTGATGATCCTCAGGGCCTCGATGCCCTTGATGCCGAGAATCTCGGTCAGCTCGCCCTTGAGCTGTTGAGCCTCGACGTCGAACCCGGGTTTCTTCTCCACGTAGATACGAGAGACCATTGGTTCCTGCCTTCCTGATCGGTTGGGCGTACGGTACGGTATGCGGCAGCGGTCGGTTTGCGGGGCCTGCCCTGCGGTCGCCTTGAGCCACATGTTTGTAAACCTCACTATGATACGACAGCTCACGGCGCGTTGAGGACGGCGAGGGTGCTACAGTGAAGCGCAAACAAGAGAAAGGCATCACATGGCATTCGTTTCACTCGCCATCATTGCACTCGTGGCCTTCGCAAGCCCCTTCATCGCCTCGGCGATTCCTGGAAAACCCGTTCCCGAGACCGTCTTTTTGCTCGTGTTCGGCGCGGTGCTGGGCCCGCATATGCTCGGCCTTATCCATGTGGATGCCGAGGTCTCGCTGGTGTCAGAGCTCGGTCTGGCCTTTTTGTTCCTGCTTGCCGGCTTTGAGATCGACCCTAAGAACATTACGGGTGTGGAGGGGCGCTACGGCTTGGCGACGTGGGCCGTCACGTTTGGCATCGCCTGGCTTGCCGTGCGCTTTACCCCGTGGTTCTCGGTCAGCCATTTCGACGGTATCGCCGTGACGCTCGCCTTGACCTCGACGGCGCTTGGGGCGCTCATGCCCATCTTGCGCGAGCGGTTACTTGCCGGAACGCGCGTCGGTGATTCGATTCTCGCCTATGGTACGTGGGGCGAGCTCGGCCCCGTGCTCGCCATGTCGGTACTGCTGTCTGCCCGTACGGGTATCGAGACGCTGCTAATCTTGGGCTTATTTGCCGCCGTGTGCGTGCTGCTTGCCGTGGTCCCCGGCCGCTCCAAACGCATCGGCAGCCGTTTTTTCGCCTTTATTCAGGAGCGCGCCGATACCACATCGCAGACGTTCGTGCGCCTGACGGTGCTTATTTTGGTCACGCTCGTGGCGTTTTCCGCCATTTTTAGCCTCGATATCGTATTGGGCGCTTTTGCCGCCGGCTTCGTCCTGCGCTATATCATCCCCGAGGGCAACCATACGCTCGAGCTTAAACTCGATGGCCTGGCCTATGGCTTTTTGATCCCGGTGTTCTTTACCGTGTCGGGCGCAAAGATCGATCTGACGGCTGTGGTGTCGCGCCCCGGGCTGCTCGTGGGCTTTATCGTGGCGCTGCTGATCATTCGCGCGGTGCCGATTCTTGTCTCTATGAGCATTTGTCCCGCGACGCGCGATGTGTCGGCGTATGGGCGCATTACCGTGGCCCTGTACTGCACCACGGCGTTGCCGATCATCGTTGCCGTGACAAGCGTTGCCGTCAACGCGGGCGCGCTGTCGCAAGATATTGCGTCGGTCATGGTTGCCGCCGGTGCCATCACGGTGTTCTTGATGCCATTGCTCGCACAGCTCTTCTACCACGTGGTCGACGCCGCACCGGTCGCCGCCGTGGCAGAAGTTGCCGAGCGCCCTGCCGAGGCACTCGATATCCTGCGCGCCCATCACGATTTGGCGAGCCTGCTCGCACGCGAGCACGAGCTGCTGACCTCGCATGGTCATGGTCGCGTATTCGAGGGCCTGCCTACGCTCGATACGATTGCCGAGCGTCTTTCCGCCGAGGCGGTGAACGGCCACATCGATGCCCGCATCGTGGACGCGGCACACCTGCTTGCCGACAAGACCTATGGAGACGAGGTCGACCCGTCCGAGCTGACTCCGCGCGAGCGTCGCCGCCTGGAGCGCGCCAAGCTCGCCGTACGCGAATACCGTCGCCGCATGCTGGAGCTCTATGCGCGCGATGAAGCCCAGGACGACGACGGTAAATAACGAGATGCTTCCCTAGGGGAAGGCGCGTCCCACTTTAAAGACCCGAAACGGGACGCAGTTTCCGCATCGGCCCCCATCGGGAAGCTACATCCCAGAATGGACGCTCAGAGCGGGATGCAGTTTCCGCTTTGGACCCCTGCCGGAAAGCGCGTCCCAGTCTGAAGGTTCAAAATGGGATGCGCTTTCCGAAACAAAGGCCTTGGGGAAACCGCGTCCCAGAATCGGCGTTCAAAACGGCGCACACTTTCCGAAACATGGTCCTGAGGGAAGCTGCGTCTCGGTCTGAGCCGGAATTCTGGGACACGGCTTCCACTTCAAACAGAAGAAGGCGCGTTGCCTGCGGTTGATGCAGACAGCGCGTCTTTTGCGTTGAGCAATGTTGAGGCTAGGAGTTGAGGCTTGTGGCCCCTTAGGAGCGGGCGGCTCCGTCGACGGGGAGGATGGCGCCCGTGACGTAGGCGGACATGTCGCTTGCCATGAAGACAAAGGCGTTGGCGACATCCTCGGGTTCGCCCATGCGACCCAGCGGAATGGTGGCGATGATGGGCTTGATGACCTCTTCGGGCAGGTTAGCGACCATGTCGGTCTTAGTCACGCCAGGGGCAACGGCGTTGACGCGGATGCCCATGGGGGCGAGCTCGCGCGAGAGCGACTGGACCATGCCGTTGACGGCAAACTTGGACGTTGGATAGCCGACGCCGGAGGGTTGGCCGTACTTGGCGACCATCGAGCTTGTGGTAGTGATAGTGCCGCCGTGGCCGGCCTCGGTCATGATCTTGGCGGCAGCCTGGTGGCCGTTAAAGACGGCGACGACGTTGAGGTCCATGACCTTGGCGAACTCCTCGGCCGTGTAGTTGAGCAGCGGCGAGCGCTGGGAGATGCCGGCATTGTTGACGACCGTGTCCAAGCCGCCCATGTCGGCGGCAGCCTGGGTAAAGGCCTCGGTCACGGCTTCGAGTGAGGTGAGGTCGCAGGAGCGGCCCCAGACCTTGGCGTCGGGATAGGCGGCTGCCAGCTTCTCAACGGCCGCGTCGGCAGTCTCCTGGCGCGAGCCAAAGACGGTGACGGCAGCGCCTTCCTCGATAAAACGGCAGGCGATGGCATAGCCGATACCGCGCGTGCCTCCGGTGATGATTGCTTTCTTGCCCTCGAGCAGCATATTGCTTCCTCTCTTATGTGGATGGACACTTGCAACACAGCATAGTGGCGGTAAAAAACAGCTGACGCCGCACATCGGTAAACGGTATCTCCGGTTGTTGACTAACGGTCAAGTTGTTCAAACGCTAGTCGACCACTTCGCTCAAAAGATGTAACTAAAAGGGGCTCCCATCCAATCGGACGGGAGCCCCTTATGCGTTATTTGTTTTGCCGAGAATCGGGCTAGTTGGCCATGACGCCTTCGGTCCAGGCCTCGACGTCCTCGATACGCAGGACGTTGGCGACCTCGGTCACGCAGTCGACGCCAGCGAGCTCGGCGGCGGCAGCCTGGATGTCCTTCTCGAGCGCGCGGTGCGTCAGGAAGATGACCGAGCAGGCGTCGCTGACGCCCGACTTGCCGTCCTCGACCTGGTTGATGAGCGAGATCGAGATGTTGTGCTTGGCAAAGATGTCGACCGTCTCGGACAGGGCGCCCACGCGGTCGGCGACCTTCAGGCGCACATAGTACTTGGTCTGGAGCTCGTCCATGGGCTTAAAGGCGAGGTTGTGACCGTAGGGCTCGATCTCGGGCAGCGGAGCCACGCCGCGGCTGATCTGCTCGGAGAGCGACAGGATATCGCCCACGACGGCGCTCGCGGTGGGGAAGGAGCCTGCGCCGGCACCGTAGAACATGGTCTCACCCACGGCGTCGCCTACCACGTAGACAGCGTTCATGGCGCCGTTGACCTTGGCAAGCATGTGGTCGGCGGGGATCAGCGTGGGGTGCACGCGGACGTCGACGCCGGCGTCGGTGTTGCGGGCGATGCCCAGCAGCTTAATGGTGTAGCCGAGCTCGCGGGCCTGAGCGATGTCCTCGGCGCCGATGGTACGGATACCCTGCTGGTACACATCGTCGGTGGTCACGCGAGTGCCAAAGCCGATGGAGGCGAGGATCGCCGTCTTGCTGGCGGCGTCGAAGCCGTCGACGTCGGCGGACGGGTCGGCCTCGGCATAGCCCTTGGCCTGTGCGTCGGCAAGCACGTCGGCGTAATCGGCGCCCTCGGCATCCATGCGCGACAGGATATAGTTGGTGGTGCCGTTGAGAATGCCGGCGATGGTCAGGATCTTGTTACCAACCAGGTCGTGCTCGAGCGTGCTCACGATGGGGATGCCGCCACCGCAGCTGGCCTCGCACTTAATCTGCACGCCGCACTCACGCGCTTTCTCGGCGAGTGTCTCGACATGGCGGCCCAGCAGGGCCTTGTTGGCGGAGACGACATGCTTGCCGTTCTCGAAGGCGGTGGTGAAGATCTCGGTCGCGGGGTGCTCGCCGCCGATCAGCTCGACGACGATGTCGACGGCGGGGTCGGTGACGACATCGTGCCAGTCGCTCGTAAAGGCCTCGCGCTCAATGCCTGCCGCCTCGGCCTGCTCCCAGGCAAGCGCGCAGGCGCGGGTCAGCTTAAGGTCGATGCCGTAGGCGGCCAGGTACTCATCGCGGTGGCTCTTGATCAGACGGGCCACGCCGCCGCCGACGGTTCCCAGACCGATCAGACCGACGTTCACGGTGCGCAGGGGTTCGCTCATAGATAGCTCCTTCGTGCATCTTATGGATGGATTAACCGCTTAAAGGTTGAGTGCATTCTAGCGTGAACCGAGGGCGTGTGCTCGCCAGGCAACAGGAGTCGCACAAAACGGCACCCCCGAAACGCTGCGGAAATATTGGAAACATGCTCGCTACAAACGGAACTCCGTAACAAACTGTCAACGTTTGCGCCATAAGGTTTGCCCCGTACCGCAAGACGGCCGCACCGCGGCCAGCGAAAAAGGGGGACACCATGTTCAACATCAACAGCACGCTCAGCCGTAGGAACTTTCTCGCCGGCGCCGCGGCGCTCGGCAGCACCGCCGCGCTCGCTGGTTGTTCGTCGGGTGGCTCGGACGGCGGGTCCGCCGATGACGGCAAGACCTTCAAGATCGGTGTCATCGGCCCTCTGACCGGCGCCGCGGCAACCTATGGCGTCTCGGCCGAAAAGGGCGCCAAGCTCGCCGCCAAGGATTTCTCGACCAAGGACCTCAAGCTCTCGCTTAAGTCCGAGGACGATGTCGCCGACGGCGAGAAGGCCATCAACGCCTTCAATACGTTGTGCGACTGGGGCATGCAAGCGCTCGTCGGCCCCGTCACAACTGGTGCCGCTGTCGCCGTCTCGGGCGAGATCGCCGACGATATGCTCATGGTCACGCCTTCGGCCTCGTCGCTCGACGTGACCAAGGATAAGACCACGGTCTTTCAGGTTTGCTTCACCGATCCCACCATGGGCGCCAGCGCCGCGAAGTTTTTGGCCGAGAAGTATGCGGACGCCAAGATCGCCCTGTTCTACAACTCCGGCGATACGTACAGCTCGGGCGTTGCCGATGCCTTTGCCGAGCAGGCCAAGGCATCCAAGCTCGACATCGTCGATACCGAGACCTTTAAGGACGACTCTTCCACGAGCTTTACCAACCAGCTCACCAAGGCCAAGGAGGCCGGCGCCACGCTTATCTTTGCCCCGATCTATTACACGCCGGCGTCCGTCCTGCTCAAAAACGCCAAGGACATGGGCTACGACATGACCCTCATGGGCACCGACGGCATGGACGGTCTGCTCTCCGTTGAGGGCTTCGATACCTCCCTTGCCGAGGGCGTGCTGCTCATGACCCCGTTCTCTGCCGACGATGAGAAGAACGCCGACTTCGTCAAGGCATATAAGGACGCCTACGACGAGACGCCCAACCAGTTTGCCGCCGATGCCTATGACTGCGTCCACGCGATTGCCGAGGCCATCGATAAGGCAGACATCGACATTACGGCCGACGGCGCCGACATTGCCGGCGACCTTGCCAAGGCCATGCGCAAGATCAAGATCGAGGGCCTGACGGGCGAGCTGACGTGGAACGACAAGGGCCAGGTTGAAAAGCCCGCTACGGCCTATGTGATTCAGGACGGCAAGTACATCGCCGCCTAGGTGCGTACAAAACGCGGTCGGTGAGGCTGTTTTAATCAGGGCAGGGGCGCTTGTAACGGAATGGAAACATTACTTTCACACAATAAAATGGCTAAACTGCATAAACTGATAGAAATACGCATAATTATGGATAAATGGACAAAGAAAAAGAAAAGTTGAAATAATCGCCACTTTTCTCAACTAAAGCGTCTACTATTTTGCGAACGCCGAACACGGCGAAGGATGGCCTGTCGGGTAATCGAAACCCGACGAGATTTGAGAGGAGAGCCGCATGTCGAGCCTCACCGGTAAGTCATTGAACCCTGTTATGAATCGCAGGAGCGTTATCGCGAGCGCAGCAGGTCTGGGGGCGATGTCCATTCTAGCTGGCTGCTCCTCCAACGGCGGCGACAGCGGTTCCGCTTCGGGCGACGCTTCGTTTAAGGTTGGCACCATCGGCCCGCTGACCGGCGCCAACGCGTCTTACGGCAAGTCCGTTACCCAGGGTGTCGAGCTTGGCTGCAAGGATTTCTCGACCAAGGAGCTGCCGCTTGCCAGCAAGGCCGAGGATGACCAGGCCGATGGCGAGAAGGCCGTCAACGCCTTCAACACCCTGCTCGACTGGGGCATGCAGGCCCTCGTCGGCCCGACCACCACGGGTGCGTCGGTTGCCGTTGCCGCAGAGTGTGGTAACGACCCCAAGACGTTCATGATCACCCCGTCCGCGTCCTCCGAGGACGTCACCGATGGCAAGGATTGCGTCTTCCAGGTTTGCTTCACCGACCCCAACCAGGGTGTCAACGCTGCCAAGTTCCTGGCGCAGAAGTATGCGGACGAGAAGTTCGTACTGTTCTATAACTCCGGCGACGCCTATTCTTCGGGCATCGCAGATTCCTTTAAGGCCCAGGCTGCTGAGTCCAAGCTCGAGGTTGTTGACGAGGAGACCTTTAAGGACGACTCCGCCACGAGCTTTACCAACCAGCTGACCAAGGCCAAGCAGGCCGGCGCCACCATGATCTTTGCGCCGATCTACTACACGCCGGCGTCCGTCCTGCTCAAGAACGCCAAGGACATGGGCTACGACGTCAAGATGATGGGCTGCGACGGCATGGACGGCATCCTGGGCGTTGAGGGCTTCGACACCTCTCTTGCCGAGGGTCTGCTGCTCATGACCCCGTTCTCCGCCGACGACGAGAAGAACGCCGACTTCGTCAACGCTTACAAGGATAAGTACGGCGATACCCCCGACCAGTTTGCCGCCGACGCCTACGACGGCGTGCACGCGGTGGCCGAGGCCCTCAAGGAGGCCGGTCTTGGTGTCGACGCCGACCCGACCGAGGTCGCCGAGAAGCTGTCCAAGGCTATGCTCAAGATTACCGTTGACGGTCTGACCGGCAAGCTCACCTGGAACGATAAGGGTCAGGTCCAGAAGGAGCCCACGGCGTACGTCATCACCGACGGCAAGTACGTACAGGCCTAATAGGCCGCCTTACATAGAGCGGTTTTGATCCCAAGCAGGGGAGGTTTTGGCCTTCCCTGCTTGCTTGGTATCTAGGGACGATGTAACGTCCCTGTTTCATACATCAACTGGAAACCTATTCGAAAGGGGGATGTGGAACATGACGGTCTTTATCCAATACCTGGTCAACGGCCTGTCCATGGGCAGCGTCTACGCCATCATCGCGTTGGGCTACACCATGGTCTACGGTATCGCCAAGATGCTCAACTTCGCTCACGGCGACGTCATCATGGTCGGTGCCTATGTCTCGTTCTGCGCCACGTCGTATCTCGGCCTCCCGGGCTGGGCATCTGTAATTCTCTCTTGTGTGGTCTGTACCGTTCTTGGTGTTCTCATCGAGGGTCTGGCATACAAGCCACTGCGTCAGGCGGGCCCGCTGGCCGTTCTGATCACGGCTATCGGCGTGTCCTACTTCCTACAGAATGCCGCACAGCTTCTGTGGGGCGCCACGCCCAAGAACTTCACTTCGCTCGTTGCCTTCCCGGTGCCGGAGTTCTTGGCCAAGCTCAACGTAAGCGCCGTCTCGCTCGTCACCATCGTCGCCTGCCTGGTTATCATGGCCGGCCTGATGTTCTTTACAGGTAAGACCAAGATGGGCAAGGCCATGCGCGCCGTGTCCGAGGACAAGGCCGCCGCTCAGCTCATGGGCATCAACGTCAACCGCACCATCTCGATGACGTTTGCCATCGGCTCCGCCCTTGCCGCCATCGCCGGCGTGCTGCTGTGCTCCTACTCGCCGGTGCTGCAGCCCACGACGGGTGCCATGCCGGGCATCAAGGCCTTCGACGCCGCCGTCTTCGGTGGCATCGGCTCCATCCCCGGCGCCTTTGTCGGTGGCATTCTCATCGGCATCATCGAGGCGATGGCGCAGGCCTACATTTCCACGAGCCTTGCCAACTCCATCGTCTTTGGTGTTTTGATCATCGTCCTGCTCGTCAAGCCTGCCGGCCTCTTGGGCAAGTACGTCCCCGAGAAGGTGTAGGTGAGCGTTATGAAGTTTCTTAAAGATAAGCAGACGCGTCACGACTTTGTCACGTACGCCATGTGCATCGTGGCCTTCGCCATCGTGTTCTTTATGCAGTCCAACCATATGATCCCGCGCATGATCGCCGGTCAGTTGGTTCCCATTACGGCCTACATCGTCATGGCCATTTCCCTCAACCTCGTCGTCGGTATCGCGGGTGACTTGTCGCTGGGCCATGCGGGCTTTATGAGCGTCGGTGCCTACACGGGCATCGTCACCGCGGTCGCCCTCGAGAGCGCCGTTCCCTCCGATCCGGTGCGCCTGATCATCAGCATCGTGGTCGGCGCTATCGCCGCTGCCATCTTGGGCTTCCTGATCGGTATCCCGGTCCTGCGCCTGAGCGGCGACTATCTGGCCATCGTGACCCTGGCTTTTGGCGAGATCATCAAAGAGATCGTCACCTGCCTTATCGTGGGCGTCGACTCCCGCGGCCTGCATGTGATCTTTAACATCACGGGTAACTCCACGATTAACGACCTGCACCTGCTCGAGGACGGCACCGCCATCATCAAGGGCGCTCAGGGTGCCTCGGGCGTGTCGACGTACTCGACCTTCCTCGCCGGTGCCATCCTGGTCATGGTTGCACTCGTGATCGTGCTCAACCTGGTTCGCAGCCGTACCGGCCGTGCCATTATGGCCGTGCGCGACAACAAGATCGCTGCCGAGTCCGTGGGCATCTCCGTCACCGAGTACCGCATGATCGCCTTCGTGGTTTCCGCCGCTCTCGCCGGCGCTGCCGGAGCCCTCTTCGGCGGAAACTTCTCGCAGCTTTCCGCTACCAAGTTCGACTTCAACACGTCCATCCTCATCTTGGTGTTCGTGGTCCTTGGCGGTCTGGGCAATATGCGCGGCTCCGTCATCGCGGCGGCGTTGCTCACGGTGCTTCCCGAGCTGCTCCGTCAGTTCTCGGACTACCGCATGCTCATCTACGCCATCGTGCTGATCCTGGTCATGATCTTTACCAACAACCCGCAGCTCAAGGCGTTCTTCGCACGCATTAAGGACCGCTTTGCTTCCAAGAAGGAGGTGGCAGCCGATGCCCAGTAAGTTTGAGTTCAACAAGGGCAAGATGGTCCCGTATCCTTCTGGCGCCATCGTTCCCGACCGCGACCTGGGTCAGCGCCCGGCGCTCGAGTGCATCCACTTGGGCATTGAGTTTGGCGGCCTTAAGGCAGTCGACGACTTTAGCCTGACCATCGGCAAGACTGAGATCGCCGGTCTCATCGGCCCCAACGGTGCCGGCAAGACCACGGTCTTCAACCTGCTCACCAAGGTGTATCAGCCCACGCACGGCACCATCCTGCTCGACGGCGAGGACACCTCGGGTAAGTCGGTCTATCAGGTCAACCGCATGGGCATCGCCCGTACCTTCCAGAACATCCGCCTGTTCAACACCATGACGGTGGAGGACAACGTTAAGGTCGGCCTACACAACCAAGAGCGCTACTCCGGTTTTGAGGGCGTGCTACGCCTGCCGACGTATTGGAAGCACGAGAAGGCCGCCCACGAGCGCGCCATGGAGCTGCTGTCCATCTTTGATATGGAGCATCTGGCAAACGAGCAGGCCGGATCGCTGCCTTACGGCGCTCAGCGTCGTCTGGAGATCGTCCGCGCGCTTGCCACCAACCCCAAGCTACTGCTGCTCGACGAGCCTGCCGCCGGCATGAACCCGTCCGAGACCGCGGAGCTCATGGAGAACATTGTCAAGATTCGCGACACCTTCGGCATCGCCATTATGCTTATCGAGCATGATATGTCGCTCGTCATGAATATCTGCGAGGGCATCTGCGTGCTCAACTTTGGTAAGGTCATTGCCAAGGGCACGGCCGAGGAGATCCAGAACAACGACGCTGTTATCGAGGCATATCTGGGCAAGCAGGATAAGGGGGAGAACTAAATGGCAGAGCCGATGCTTTCCGTCTACAACATCAACGTCTGGTACGGCGCCATCCACGCCATCAAGGACATCTCCTTTAACGTCAACGAGGGTGAGATCGTGGCCTTGATCGGTGCGAACGGCGCCGGCAAGTCCACAACGCTTAAGACTGTCTCGGGCCTGCTGCGTTCCAAGACCGGCTCCATCAAGTTTATGGGCGAGGACATTACCCATACGCCTGCCGACAAGCTGGTGGGCAAGGGCCTGGCCCAGGTGCCCGAGGGCCGTCGCGCCTTTTTGCAGATGACGGTCGAGGAGAACCTGGAGATGGGCGCCTATACACAGCCCAAGTCCACGGTGGCTCCGGGCCTGGAGCGCGTCTATGAGCAGTTCCCGCGCCTGAAGGAGCGCCGTCGCCAGGTCGCCGGCACCCTTTCGGGCGGTGAGCAGCAGATGCTCGTTATGGGGCGCGCCCTTATGAGTAACCCCAAGCTGCTCATGCTCGACGAGCCTTCCATGGGCCTGGCGCCGATTCTGATTGAGCAGATCTTCCAGATCGTCGAGGACCTGCATAAAGCCGGTACCACGGTGCTTCTGGTCGAGCAGAACGCGCAGATGGCGCTCTCGATCGCCACGCGCGGCTACGTGCTCGAGACCGGCAAGATCACCATGACCGGCACCGGCCAAGAACTGCTGCACGACGACAACGTCCGCAAAGCCTATCTGGGCGGTTAACTAGTTACGCGGTTTTACCAAACCGCGTAACGGCTCGACGCTGCAAGCCCGCCAGAGCGGCAATCTGCCTTT